>Ga0335073_10004738_pt1 | contig 19043 bp, 19 predicted proteins | sample Lox_Sample_22_FD_207093 | JGI IMG/M metagenome (GOLD analysis project Ga0335073, IMG submission 207093) | Soil microbial communities from Loxahatchee National Wildlife Refuge, Florida, United States - Lox_Sample_2.2 | ecosystem: Environmental > Terrestrial > Soil > Wetlands | place: USA... | reverse complement strand
TGGGCCGCAACTGGCTCTTCTTCGGCGATCAGCGGCGGGCGTCGGACTTCCTCTACGAGGACGAGCTCACGGAATACGAGAAGGACGGGCTTCTGACGCATCTCGATGTCGCGTTCTCGCGCGACCAGTCCGAAAAGATCTATGTCCAGCAGCGCATGCGCGAGCGCGCGTCCGAGCTGTGGGCCTGGCTGCAAGAGGGCGCGCATCTCTTCGTCTGCGGCGCCATCGCGATGGCGAAGGACGTCGACACCGCGCTCGCCGCGATCATCGCGCGGCAAGGCGGGATGGGCACCGGCGCGGCCAAGGCGAAGCTCGCCGACCTGACGCGGGCGAAACGCTACCAGAAGGACGTGTATTAGCGCGATATCCGCTCGCCTCGTAATCCTCCTCTTGCGTCATTGCCGGGCTTGACCCGGCAATCCATGGACCCGTGGGTCAAGCCCGCGGGTGACGAAAGATGAAGCGCTGCGGGAGAAGCGGATCGCGCTTCAGGCGGGCTATCCCGGGACGAACATCCAGATCGCGGCGAACCCCATCACCGCGGTCGCGAGCCAGCCCAAGGCGACGACCGGCCGGCTCGCCGTGAAGCGGCCCATCACCGATCGCTTCGTCACCAGCAACAGGATCACCGCCATCAGCGGCACCGCCACGAGCCCGTTGATGACGGCGCTCCAGAACAACGCCCGCATCGGGCTCAGCGGGCTGAATTGCAGGACGAGCGCTGCGAGCACGCTCACCGCGATCACGCCATAGAATCCCCGCGCATCGGTCGCCTTGCGCTCGAGCCCCCAGCGCCAGCCCATCGCCTCGCACAGCGCATAGGCGGCCGAGCCCGCGAGAACCGGCACGCCGATGAGCCCGACCCCCAAGATCCCGAGCGCGAAGAGCAGGAAGGCGAAATTGCCGGCAAGCGGTTTGAGCGCGCCGGCCGCCTGCGACGCCGTCTCGATGGTGGTGACGCCGGCGACGTTGAGCGTGACCGCGGTCGCCAGGATGATGAGAAAGGCGGTGACATCGGAATAGAACATGCCGGTCCAGGTGTCCCACTCGATCCGGCGCAATTCGGGCTTCGCCGCGGCGCCGTCGCGGACGAGCGCCGGTTCCTTGCCACGCTGCATGTCCTCGATCTCTTCCGATGCCTGCCAGAAAAAGAGATAAGGGCTGATCGTCGTGCCGAAGATGCCGACCACCATCGTCGCGGTGTCGTGGTCGAAGCCGACATGCGGCAACACGGTCCGGCGCGCCACCTCGCCCCAGGGCACGTCGACGCAGAACATGACCCCCGCATAGGCCAAGAGCGAGAAGGTCAGCCATTTGAGATAGAAGACATAGCGGTGATAAGGGACGAGCACCTGCAGCCCCAGCGACACGAACACCAGGACCGCCGTCGCCCAATGACGACCAAGCCCCGTGACGAGCTCCGATACCTCGCCCATGGCGGCGAGGTCGGACGCGATGTTGAGGATGTTGGCGACGAGCAGCAGCACCACCACGGCCTGAACCACGATCGGCGGGAAGGCGGTCTTGATGTTGGCGGCGAGCCCTTTGCCGGTCACCCGGCCGATGCGCGCGCAGATCAGCTGGATCGCCGCCATCAGCGGAAAGCAAAGCGGCATGGTCCAGAGCATGTTGAGCCCGAACTGCGCGCCCGCCTGGGAATATGTCGCGATCCCGCTCGGATCGTCGTCGGCGACGCCGGTGATGAGCCCCGGCCCGACCCGCGCGAGCGGGTGCTCTTTGAGGCGTTCCCACAACAGCCGCAGGCTCGACGCCTCGGCCGTTTCGGGTGCGCCGCCCGGCGAGAACGGCATCAGCCCATTGTCGGGTCGAGCACGATCTTGCCCATGCCGGGATCGGCCTCGATCATGCGGTGCGCGTCGGCCGCGCGCGACAGCGGCAGGACATGCGCGATCTGCACCTTGATCTTGCCGTCGGCCACCGCGCGGTAGCATTTCGGCACGTCTTCCGCCTTGTGGCCGGGCATGCCGCGGATCGTGATGCGATGGTCGTAGAGGTAGAAGAAATCGATCGTGACGTTGGGGCCGCCATGGGCGCCGGCGGTGACGAGCCGGCCGTTCATGGCAAGCGCCTTGAAGGCCTGGGGCAGCACCGCGGGGTTGGCGATGTTGTCGTAGAGCACGTCGACGCCCTTGCCACCGGTGATCTTCAGCACTTCCGCGCGCAGATCCTGGGTCTTGTAGTTGATCGCGAAATCGGCGCCGAGCTCGCGTCCCATCCGCACCCGCGCGTCCGATCCCGCAGTGCAGATGACCTTGGCGCCGATCACGTTCTTGGCGAGCTGGATGCCGATCGAGCCGAGATTGCCGCCCGCGCCCATGATCAGGACCCACTCGCCCGCCTTGAGCTGCGCCTCGTTGCAGAGCAGGTTCCACGCGGTCGGGCAATGCCGCAGCGCGACCGCCGCCTCGTGAAATCCCAACCCGTCCGGCAGCACGTCGACGGCGCAGGCCGGGACGCAAACGAGCTCGGCGAACCCGCCCGGCCGCCGGATGCCCATCATGCCGACGGGACCGGCATAGGCTTTGCCGTCCTCGGCGCACGGCTCGAGCGGCATGGTGCCGGCGGCGGCGACGCGCTGGCCGACCTTGAACCGCGTGACGCCTTCGCCCACCGCGTCGACGACACCGGCACTGTCGACCCCCGGGATGACCGGCGGCTTGGCGTTGCGCTGCGGCTGCGTGCCGGCGCGGAGCGCGACGTCGAGCACGCGGTTGACGGTGCCGGCATGGACCCGGATGCGCACCTCGCCAAAGCGGGGCTCGGGGTCCGGGACGTCTTCGTATTTGAGGACGTCGGGGGGTCCGAACTCGTGAAAGACGATCGCCTTCATGACATGCTCGCGTTGGCAAAGGTGGCGGCATAATGTTCTGGCCGCGCGTGGCATTCAAGGCAGAGGAGGCCAGAGGCTCCCATGAAGTTCGGCTATTTCACCCTGAGCGACAATCATTTCCGGAACAACACCCGCAAGCCCAACGACTTCATCGCCGACATCGTCGACGAGGCGATCTATGCCGACGAGGTCGGGCTGCACTCGGCCTGGATCGGCGAGCACCATTTCAGCACGCTGGGCGTGCTGTCCTGTCCCGACCTCGCGCTTGCCTATGTCGCGGCGCGGACCAAGAGGATAAGGCTCGCGCCGGCGGTCACCGTGCTGCCGCTGCATCATCCGATCCGCGTCGCCGAGCAATGGGCGAGCCTCGATCTCCTTTCCGGCGGGCGCGTCGATTTCGCCGCCGGGCGCGGCTATGACCGGCGCGAGTATCTGCCCTTCAAGGTCTCGTTCGAGGACAACCAGTCGATCTTCGAAGAAGGGATGGAGGTGGTGCGGCGCCTGTGGGCCGCGGACGGGCCGATCTCGTGGCAGGGCAAGCATTATCAGTTCGAGAATGTCTCGCTCACGCCGAAGCCGGTGCAGCGGCCGCTTCCCGCCTATGTCGCTTCGTTCTCGAAGCCGTCGATCGAATTGGCGGCGCGGCTCGGCTGCGGCCTCATCGTGGCGCCTTTCGCCGCGGCGATGACCTGGGGCGGCCTGAAACAGGTGGCGGAGCTTTATCATTCCACCTGCGCCGCGCACGGCCAAAAGCCGCAGCGCCTCATGTGCAGCTATTTCATCCATTTCGCCGACACCGCGGCGCAGGAGCAGGCGGCGCGCGAGCGCCAGATCCGCTATTACCAGGAATGCGCGATCCCCGCGTTCCCCAGCGATCCCAAGAACGCGCCGCCGAGCTATCACTATTTCATCAGCCTCGTCGACCGCATGAAAGCGGCGCGGCCCGAGGATCTGACCGACAACGCGGTGCTTCTGGGCTCGCCCGAGCGGATCGCCACGACGCTCCGCCGGGTCGCGGAAGCGGGGTTCGACGAAGTGATCCTCTATTTCAATGTCGGCCTCAAACCGCACCAGCAGGTGAAGGACGAGATGGCGCGCTTCATGGCGGAGGTGGCGCCCTTGGTCGCGTGAGGCGGGAGGGGGAAGATGGAAGGCGAGCGGCCTCCATTGCTATAGTTCCCGCGTCCGGAAGAAGGGACCCGCTCAATGGATGTCAGCCAGGCCGTTGCCGCGGCGAAACGGCGCTTCGTGGAAGTCTTCAAAGACGAGCACGTTGAAAATGTTGGCCTGGAAGAGGTGGAAGGAACCGAAGATAGCGGTTGGTATATAACCTTGGGCTTCAACCGTCCGTATGTTCTCGCCGGGTTGGCGGTGCAGCTGGTTCCGACCGCGAATCGCCCACGAGACTATAAAATCGTCCATGTGTCGAAGGACGGCGAGCTCTTGTCGATCAAGAACCGGGAAGTGCCGTGAGCGGCGGCAAGGCGCTCGTGCTCGACTCGAACTTGCTGGTGCTCCTCGTGGTTGGCGGCGCTGATGCCGGATATATCAGGAAACATAAGCGCCTTGATGCGTTCACCGAAGCCGATTTCCATCTGCTTTTATCCGTGATTGATGGGTTCGACAGGGTGATCGTCACGCCTAACACGCTTGCCGAAACGTGGAGTCTCGCGACGCAGATTGCGGAGCCGGCGCGCTCGCGCATCGCGCAAAATTTCAAACACCTGGTTCAGCACAGCGATGAGCAACACCGTCGAAGCATCCAAATCATTGAAAGAGATGAATTCATGAGGCTCGGGCTTACCGACTCCGTCATGCTGACCCTGAACCAGGAAGAGAACACGCTGCTCACGGCCGATCTCGATCTCTATCTCGGCGGCATGCGGCTCGGTCTCGATGTTCGCAATTTCAATCATCTGCGCGAGGCGGCGGGAACGATATAAGGTCGCTCCCGATGGACCTCGGCCAACGAGGGGAGGGGAGGATGGAAGGCGAGCGACGGGTTCCGCGTTTTGCCCCGGCCGAGGTCTCGGTCGAGCCGCTGGCCGACGGCGGCATGATCCTGCGCTCGCCGCAGGCGCTTGGCCCTTCCGCGCGCTGTGTCGGCGACAAGCTTGCCTCGTGGGCGTCGTTCATGCCGCATCGCCCGTTTCTCGCCGAACGCGACGGGACCGCGTGGCGGCGCGTCAATTACGAAGAGGCGCATGAGGCCGCGCGCGCGATCGGCCAGTCGCTGCTGAACCGCGGGCTCGGTCCCGAGCGGCCGGTGATGATCCTGTCGGAAAACAGCATCGATCATGCGCTCGTGGCCTTGGGCGCGATGTATGCGGGAGTGCCGGCGGCGCCGGTCTCGACCGCCTATTCGCTCGTGTCGAAGGATTTCGCGAAGCTCAAATCCTGCGCCGAGCAGCTCACGCCCGGCCTCATCTTCGCCGAGGATGGCGAGCGTTATCGCGCGGCGCTCGCGGCCCTCCGCTTCACCGGCGCCGCTGTCGCCGTGTCGCGCAACCCGCCCGCCGGCATGGATGTCACCTCGCTCGGCGTGTTGCGCGCAAGCCGCCCGCGCCAGGCGCTCGACGATGCGTTCCATCGCGTCGGGCCCGACACGGTCGCGAAAATCCTCTTCACCTCGGGCTCCACGGGCGAGCCCAAAGGCGTCGTCAACACGCAGCGTATGATGGCGTCGAACCAGCAAGGATGCGGGCAGGTGTGGCCGTTCCTCGCCGACCGCCCGCCGCACGTGCTCGACTGGCTGCCCTGGAGCCACACATTCGGCGGCAACCACAATTTCAACCTGGTGCTGTGGAACGGCGGCACGCTATGGATCGACGATGGCCGGCCCGCGCCGGGCCTCATCGAGCGCACCGTCGCCAATCTTCGCGACGTTTCGCCGACGCTCTATTTCAACGTGCCGCTGGGCTATGGCTTGCTGCTCGATCACCTGGAGCGCGATCCCGACCTGGCGCGCCATTTCTTCGCCGAGCTCGATCTCCTCTGCTATGCCGGCGCGGCCTTGCCGCAAAGCCTGTGGGAGCGGCTCGAAAGGGTCTCGCTCGGCGCGACCGGCCGGCGCCCGGTCTTCGTCTCGGCCTGGGGCACGACCGAGACCGCGCCGGCCGCAACGCACGTGCACTATCCGCTGGAGCGCGCGGGCAATATCGGCCTTCCGCTGCCGGGGACGGCGATCAAGCTGGTGCCGGATGGCGGCCGGTTCGAGGTGCGCGTGCGCGGGCCCAACGTCACGCCCGGCTATTGGCGGCGGCCGGACCTGACCGCGGCGGCGTTCGACGCCGAAGGCTTCTACCGGCCGGGCGATGCGCTTCGGCTCGAGGACCCGGACGAGCCCGCGCGCGGTCTCGTCTTCGACGGCCGCATCGGCGAGAATTTCAAGCTCACCAGCGGGACCTGGGTCGGCGTCGGCGCCTTGCGGGTGCAGGCGATCGCCGCGGCGGCGCCGGTGATCGCCGACGCCGTCGTGACGGGGCATGACCGCGATGCGATCGGGCTTCTGATATTTCCGAGCCTCGCCGGCTGCCGCGGTCTCTGCCCCGAGCTCGGCGCCGAGGCCGCCATCGCTTCGGTGCTCGCTGCGCCCGCCGTGCGGGCGGCGCTTCGCGCGGGGCTCGCGCGCCACAATGAAAGTGCCGGCGGATCATCCCACCGCGTCGCCCGCGCCCTTCTCTTGGCCGAGCCGCCATCGATCGACCAGGGAGAGATCACCGACAAGGGCTATATCAATCAGCGCGCGGTTCTGACCCACCGCGCCGACCTGGTCGCGCGGCTCTATGCGGACCCGCCGGCTCCTGACATCGTGGTGGTCTAACGCTGCCAGAAGCAGCGCATCGCCATCGCCCAGAGCGCGAACAGGAAATTCATGCGCGAGCGCGCGACGAGCCGGTGCGGCCCGGCATCGGCGGCGATGAGATGCGATGTCGTGGCGGTATGCTCCATGACATCGTTCTATACGCCCCGGACCTGCCAAGAGATTGAAGGGACGCCCGCCCCGAGCCGTCTTTCGCCGACGATTTAAGGCGAATGCGCGCTATCGCGCCGCGCTCGGGCGGTTCCAGCGATCGTACCGCAAAAGGTCGATGTCGACCGCGGTGCCATGGCCGCGCGGCGGCCCTTTCGGGAGCTGATCGGCGCCTTTGAAGCCGCGCTCGCAATAAAGCTCGATCATGTTGCCCGACGGATCGCGGAAGAACATCAGCGCCTCGATGCCGCGCCGGGTCCAGAAATTCGAGGTCGGGATGCCGCATTGCGCGAGCCAGGCCTTCATGTGGACGAGCTCGTCCGGCCCGATGAAGAAGGCGAAATGCGGATATTCGGCGCTGCGCTCGATGAAGGAGCAGCCTTCGCTGCCGATGCCGACATCGACGCCCGCGATCTCGAACGAGGCGAAGGTCGGCGTGTCGACCCGCAATTCGCCGCCCAGCACCGTGCCGTAGAATTCCTTGCCTTCATCGAGGTCGCGGCAAGGGACGCTGACATGGGCGAAGGCGCCAAGCTTCGCCGGCCCGCGCAATCTGGTCTCAGGCTTCGTTCCGTCCATCGCTCGCTCCTTCCGCTTCGCCAGAAGGCGCAAACCATAGCACGCCCCGGCGCCTAACCCTATAGTGTGACGGCACATCGGGGAGCTGGGCATGCGGGCTTGGTGTTTCGTGTTCGCGGGTCTCGTCGCTGCGGCCGCGCCGGCCGCGGCAGAATCGGTCAAGGTCGGGGCGATCCTCACTCTCTCGGGGCCCGATGCCACGCCCGGCCTGCAAATGGACCGCGGCTTCAGGCTTTACATCAAGGAGCATCCGCACGATTTGCCGACCGGCGTCACCATCAACCTGATCGAGCGCGACGACACCGGGCCCAATCCCGACGTGGCAAAGCGCCTCGCCCAGGAGCTGATCACGCGCGATCACATCCAATTCCTGACCGGCGTGCTGTGGACGCCCAACGCGGCGGCGATCGCGCCGATCGTGACCCAGGCCAAGATCCCGTTCATCGATTCCCTGGCGGCCGGCGTCACGATCCCGCGCCTTTCGCCCTATATCGTGCGCGTCTCCTTCACCTTGTGGCAGACCTCATATCCGTTGGGCCAATGGGCCGCCAAGGAGCGTCACGGCAAGGCCTATTCCCTTGTCGCCGACTATGCGCCCGGCAACGATGCCGAGAACGGCTTTGCGGCGGGCTTCACCGAAGGCGGCGGCGAGATCGCCGGCAAGTCGCGCTTCCCGCTGTCGGACCTCAATTTCACGCCCTATCTCGAGCGCATGGCGGACGCGAAGGCGCAGACCGCCTTCATTTTCGTGCCGGTCGGAAGCGCGGTCACGATGATGCGTGACGTCGCGAACCTCGACCTTGCGCAGAAGGGCATCACGCTCGTCTCGACGATGGACATCGTGCCGGACGAGCAGCTTCAGGACATGGGCGACAGCACGTTGGGCCTCGTCACGTCGGGCAATTATTCCGCGGCCGCGACCCGGCCCGCGAACAAGGCCTTCGTCGCCGCGTGGAAGCGCGCTTATGGCGACAAGGCGCTGCCGGATTTCGCGGGCGTCGAGGCCTGGGACTCGATGGCGGCGATCTATGCCGTGCTGAAGGCGACGGGCGGCACCGTGGATGCCGACAAGGCGATGGCGATCCTCTCGCATTGGAAGGATCCCGCGAGCCCGCGCGGGCCGATCGCGATCGATCCGGCGACCCGCGACATCGTCGAGAACATCTATATGCGCAAGGTCGAGAAGGTGAACGGCCGCCTCGCCAATGTCGAGTTCGCGACCATCCCCGACGTCAAGGACCCGTGGAAGGAACGCAACCCCGAAAAGAAGTGAGGGTGCGTCCTTCGACTACGCGCGTTCCGCGCTCCGCTCAGGATGAGGGGTTTTTCAACACGTCCTCCCTGAGCGGAGCGTAGCGAAGTCGAAGGGCGCTTCCGTCTCGGCCCCACCCTCCCCGAGGTCCTTCGACTACGCGCTGCGCGCTCCGCTCAGGATGAGGGATTTTCCTCACCCTGAGCGGAGCGAAGCGAAGTCGAAGGGCGCTTCTGCCCTAGCCGCTGCCACCTCTCCGCAGCTTGAAGCGCTGTATCTTCCCGGTCGCGGTCTTCGGCAGCTCCGCCGCGAATTCGATCCAGCGCGGATATTTGTAGGGCGCAAGGCGCGTCTTGACGTGAGCCTGCAAATCCGCGGCGAGCGACGCCGAGCCTTCCTTCCCCGGCCGCAGCACGACAAAGGCCTTGGGCTTTACCAGCCGGTGCTCGTCGTCATGGCCCACGACCGCGACTTCGAGCACGCACTCATGCGTCATCAGCGCCGCTTCGACCTCGAAGGGCGAGACATAGATGCCGCCGACCTTCAGCATGTCGTCGGCGCGGCCGCAATAGGTGTAATAGCCGTCGGCGTCGCGCACATATTTGTCGCCGCTGCGGGTCCAGGCGCCGAGGAACGTGTTGCGCGAGCGCTCGCGGTTGTTCCAATACATCGCGGCGCTCGTCGGCCCCGCCACGTGAAGCTCGCCGATCTCGCCCGGGCCGACCGGGTTGCCGGCGTCGTCGAGGAGCCTGATCTCATAGCCGGGCGCGGGAACGCCGGTGGTGCCGTACCGGACCTGTCCCGGCCGGTTCGACAGGAAGATGTGCAACATCTCGGTCGAGCCGAGCCCGTCCAGGATTTCGATGCCGAACCGTTCGGTCCAGCGCCGCCCGATCTCTTCGGGCAGCGCCTCGCCGGCCGACACGCAGAGCCGCACCGCGATCTCGCCGCGCGCCGGCAGGTCGGGGCTTGCGAGCATCGCGGCATAAAGCGTCGGCACGCCATAAAAGAGGGTCGGGCGCCTTTCCTTTAGAAGACGCGCAACGACCGCGGGCGTCGGCCGCTCGGCCAAGAGCAGCGACGTGGCGCCCACCGCCATCGGAAAGGTCAGCGAATTGCCAAGCCCATAGGCGAAGAACAGTTTCGCCGCGGAAAAGACGCGATCGCTCTCGGCGATGCCCAGCACCGGCTTCGCATAATGCTCGGCCGTGAGGATCAGATGCGCGTGAAGATGGACCGCGCCTTTGGGCGCGCCGGTCGAGCCCGATGAATAGAGCCAGAAGCACGGCTCGTCGCGCAACGTCTCGGCGGCCTTGGCGCGCGGCTCCGCCGCATCGAGGAGCGATGAGAGATGAAGCCGTCCGCTGATCCCCTCGCCGCCCGACACGATGACATGCCGCAGCGCCGGCAGCGACGCGAACAGCGGCGCCAGCCGGTCATAAAGCGCGTCCGACACGACGAGCGCCTTGGCGCGGCTGTCGCGCAGCATGAATTCGTAATCGGCCGCGGTCATCATCGTGTTGACCGGGATCGGCACGATCCCCGCCTTGATGGCGCCAAGGAACGCGACCGGGAAATCGATCGTGTCGAGAAGGCACAGCATCATGCGCTGCTCGGGCTCGATGCCCACCGAGCGGAACGCATTGGCGGCGCGATCGACGCGCTCGGCAAGCGCGCCATAGGTGATGCTGCCGCGATCGTCGATGAAGGCGGTCTTCGTGGCGCGCCCGGCCGCGAGGTTGCGCTCGATCAGATCGACGGCGGCGTTGTAGACGCGCGGCAGCGCGATCGGATTTTCCATCGCGTCCTCCCCGGCGGGATTTGACGCGGGGTGGGCCCCGCGCGTCAAGCGGCCTGGGGATCGGCGACCGGCCGGCCGCCGCCGCGCGGCTTCAATCGCAGCGCCGGCGCCTCGACCAGGTGCCACGAGCAGAAGGCGCAAACAACGGCGATCGGGAGCGACAAGCCCAGCACCTGCCACCACGGCGCGGCACCGCCCAGCGCGCGCGTCACGGCTTGCTCGGCCGGCCAGCCATAGATGTAGAGCCCATAGGACAGATCGCCGAACCGCGCGGCCGGGATCACCCGGCGGAAGGCGAAGGCGAGATAGACGACGAGATAGCTGCCGAAGAGGGCAAAGGCCGGGATGAAAAGCCGCGCCCACGCCGCGAGCGCGAGGGCAAGCAGCGCCACGAGCGCATAGCGCGACGCGAAGATCGGTTCCGCGCGCAGCTTGTAGAGCGCCATCCCCGCCGCGAAAAAGGACAGCATCCAGAGCGCGCTGCCCAGAAGCCAGCCGCTCGACGACGTGTCGAAGGCGATGCCCACGAGGCCCGCCGCGATCAGCCCCAGAATGACGCGAAGCCGCAGCATCCCTGTCGCGGCGAGCGCCGCCACCATGAGATACATCAGCACCTCGCACGGCAGGCTCCACAGCGGCCCGTTGACGATGGCGCCCGCCTCCCATCCCGTGAAGCGCACGCCCGGCAGCGTGTTCCAGTCGATATGCATGGCAAGGTTCGACGCGACATAGCCCCAGCTTCGGGGATCGGCGAGATAGGCCCGGATGCCGAGGCTCGTCTCCAACGGGCCCAGCACGAACGCGAGCAGCACGAGGCAGAAGGCGAGACCGGGATAGATGCGCAGCGCGCGCTTGATCAGGAAGCGCGGGATCGAGCCGGTGGTCTCGCAGCTTTGCGTGACGAGATAGCCGCTCACCACGAAGAACACGAAGACGCCCATCACGCCGATCGTGCATTTCCCGCGCGTCAGCAGCATCAGCGGGTCATGGTCGATCCTGCCTTCGCCGATGAGGAACGAATGGGTCAGCATCACCGTGAAGGCCGCAAAGAGCCGCAGCCCGTCGAAATTGTTGCGCCGTCCGTCCATGGCGGCAGAATTACCGTGAAACCGCGCCAAAGCCCAGCCGCGGCAGGCCTATCGATACGTGACGCCGGGCGAACCCAGCATCATCGCTCCGGGATGCCGGCCTTGCGCAGCCCCTCGGTGACGTGGGCGGCAAGTTCCGGGACCACACCCTTGGGCAAAGCGCGCATGATGCCGGTTATCGTCGGCTCGCACTGAAACTCGCCCGCCCGGCTGAGGCAGGCGCGCGCTTCGTCATTCCGACCGAGATAGCCGCACAGGCTGAGCTTGAGGCGAAGTGCCGGCATGCCTCCGTTTTCGCGCAACGCCTCTTCGGCCCACGACAGCCCGGCTTCGTAACGACCCGCCGCCAGCTCCGCCAGCGCCAGCGCCTGGCAAAACGAAAACATGGCGGGATCGAGCGGGCTCAGGCGGATCGCCTGCTGGCCAGCGCGGATGGCTTCCTCGGGGCGGTTCAGGTAGGCCAGAACGACGGCGCGATGGCCGAACGCGATGGCAAAGTTGGGGTTGAGTGCGATGGCGCCGTCGATGGCGCTGAGCGCGGCTTCATTGTCTCCGGCAAGCTGCGCCAGCGCCAAGCCGGCAAAATCCAGCACCCAAGGGTCATCCCCGGCGGCAGCGATCGCCTTCCGGGCCATCGCGATGCCTTCTTCGACCTCCGGGCCGGCCGGTGGGATCCAGTTCCGCTGACGCTGCATGCCGCGGCTCAACGCGATCCGCGCAATGGCCGGACCATAGGCCGGATCGAGTTCGAGGGCCAATCGCGCAAGCCGAATCGACTCGGCCAAACCCTCCCCGTTCCTCTTATAGGCTTGCGCCTGTGCGCGCAGGTGAAGGTCGTAAGCATCGAGGCTGTCGGTCGGCTTGCGGCCGGCGCGCTCTGCTTCGGCACGTCGCATCCGCGGCTCGATCGCGCCGACGACGCCGCTCGCCACGTGATCTTGCAGGTCGAAAATGTCCTCGAGGGTGCCCTCGAAGCGTTCGACCCACATGTGCGCACCGGTCGTCGAATCGATCAGCTGTCCGACGATGCGCACACGGTTGCCTGCCTTTCTGACCGAGCCTTCAAGCACGTAGCGCACGCCAAGTTCCCGCGCCACCTGCTTCACATCGACGCTTCTGCCCTTGAAGGCGTAGCTCGAATTGCGCGCGATGACGAACAGCCCGGGACAACGCGCAATTGCAGTGGTGATTTCTTCGACCATCCCATCGGCGAAATAGTCCTGATCGGGATCGCCGCTCAGGTTCTGGAAAGGCAGCACCGCGATTGACGGCTTTTCCGGTAGCGGCGGTGCCCGGTCGCCGGAAGGCGCCGCCATGTCGGGAAGTTCCGTGACCTCGCCGACGAAGCGGACGCCTTTGCGAATGAAGGTGCGGACGAAACGTTGCGTTGCGCCGTCGTCACCGAGCGCGCGCCGCACGGCATTGACCCGCGTCGTCAGCGCGGATTCCGAGACGAACCGACCGCTCCAAACCGCCCGCAGGAGATCTTCCTTGCTCACCACCCGGTCGCGGTTTTGAACCAGGAAGACCAGCAGGTCGAACACCTTGGGCTCGAGCACGATCCGCTCGGCGCCGCGGCGCAACTCGCGGCGGCCAATATCGAGCCGGTAGTCGCCAAACGCCAAAACCACGCCCGGTCCCCCGGAAACCTCCCCCTTTTATCCGCAGAATCATAAGGCTGCCGTAAGAGAGAAGGAAGCCCGCCGTAAAGCGGCAGACGGGTTGCCGCGGCATTATCGCGAGCCGCCGGATCGGGAGCGGCGACGATGAGACCAAACGGCGCTATGTGAAGGCCTGCATCCCAAGGAGGAGAAGATGAAGCGTCATTCGCCCCGCCCTGCCGCTCGGCTCTTGTGCTGCATCGCATTTGCGACGACCGGCCTCGGTTTCGGCACCGACCCGGCGCAGGCCGATGAGTTGAAGGTGATGAGCGCCGGGATCATGCACTTCGCGCTGAAGGACGTGGGCGATAATTTCACGCACGCAACCGGCACGACGCTCGCGATCACCTTCAGCGGCGCCGGAGCCGTGAAGACAAAAATCGAAAAGGGCGAGCCCGTCGATGTCGTGATCCTGCCGAAGCCGGATATCGCCGATCTCGCCAAGGCCGGCCTGATCGCCCCTGATTCGGTGCATGACATCGCGCGCACAGCGCTGTCGATTGCGGTGCTCAAAGGCCAGCCGAAGCCGGATATCAGTTCCCTCGCGGGCGTCAAGGAGGCCCTGCTCGCAACCAAGACGATCGGTTATTACGATGCGGCCGCCGGCGGTGCCGACGGCGTCCTTGCCGACCACGATTTCGCCCGCCTCGGCGTCGTCAAGGAGGTCGCAGCCAAGGCCAAGCTGTGGGAATCCGTGCAGGAGGTGATTGACGAGAAGAGCGCCGATCTGCTCGTCGGCTGGCAACCGCCGCTGCTGTCGAAGGCGGCGGATTACGAATTCGTCGGCCCGTTGCCGCCGGAATTGCAGGATCCCGAACATTCCCTTTGGACCGCCGGCGCCGCCACCAAAGCGGCCGACCTCGAAAAGGCCAAGGCCTTCACGGCGATGCTCGCGTCGCCGGAGAGCCTCGCGATCTTCAAAAGCAAAGGCTACACGCCGCCCTGACGGCACGACCCGGCCCGCCGGGGGCTTGACAGCGGCCCATTACTGCCTAACTTATTGCAGTCATTGGCCGATCATTGAAATCCGACAGTCGCGCGCGGATTATCAATTGTCGCGTTTTGGCCCTCCGGAGGAGCCATGTTCATCGAAACCGAGCAGACGCCCAACCCCGCGACCTTGAAGTTTCTGCCGGGCCGGACCGTGATGACGGTGGGCACGGCGAATTTCGCCGAGCCCGAAGCGTGCGACCGCTCGCCGCTCGCCCGGCGCCTCTTCGCGCTCGAGGGCGTGACCGGCGTCTTCCTCGGCGCCGACTTCGTGTCGGTCAGCAAGGGCGAGGAGGCCGATTGGTACCGCCTCAAGCCCGCGGTGCTGGGCGCGATCATGGAGCATTTCATGGCCGGCGAGCCGGCCTTCCTTGGCGAGATCGACGCGGACGACGAGGACGACGACGAGATCGTGTCACAGATCAAGGAGCTGCTCGAGACGCGGGTGCGCCCGGCGGTGGCTCAGGACGGCGGCGACATCATCTTCCACCGCTTCGAGGACGGCGTCGTCTATCTCCATATGCAGGGCTCGTGCTCGGGCTGCCCCAGCTCGACCGCGACATTGAAGGCCGGGATCGAGAACATGCTTCGGCACTATGTGCCGGAGGTCATGGAAGTCCGCGCGATCTAGCCTCACCCCATCATCGGCCGCGGCAGATCGGCATCCGCCAGCACCGGATAACGCCGCGCGTCGAAGAGCTGATAATGCCACCACTCGTTGCGGTAGAAGTCCCAGCCGGCCGCCGTCATGAGGCCCAGCAAAAGCATCCGGTTGCGCTGCGCCGCCGTGCCGATCTCGAGCGAGCCGTGATGGGACGCCGGGGTGAAGGCGTCGAATTCGGTGCCCATGTCGAGTGCCGCGCCGCTCCCCTCGATCAGCGTGAGGTCGATCGCGGCGCCCCGCGAATGCGGCGAGCCGCGGCGCGGGTCGGCGAGGAAGTCGGGGTCGGGCCGCGCTTCCCAAAGACGCCACTGCGCCTCGCTGGGCCGCATCGCGTCGAAGATCTTGAAGCGAAGGCCCAACGGCCGCGCCAGCTCGACCGCGCGCACGAGAAGCCCGGCCGCCTCCTCGTTCAGATAACAGATCGGCGTGCGATAGATCGGCATCCCGGTGAGGTTCCGCGCCGTGGCATAAGCGAGCGCGATGACCACGTCGTGCTGTGCTTCGATGATCTCGACGAGCGGCATGACCCTATGTTAGCGCAAACGCCGATTGGGTAGAGTCACGCGCATGGCTTGCGACCGGTCATCGTGAACGTGCTCGCGTTTGATTGCGCCGGGTCCGCGTGCGCGTGCGCGGTGCTGGCGGCGGGCCAGGTCGCGGCGCGGGAAAGGGCAGCGATGGAGCGTGGTCAGGCCGAAGCGCTGCCGCCGATGATCCGCGCGACCTTGGCGTGCGCGGCGATGGGGTTTTCCGAGCTCGACCTCATTGCCGTCACGGTGGGTCCCGGCTCTTTCACCGGCGTCCGGATCGGGCTCGCTTTCGCGCAGGGTCTGGCGCTCGCGACCGGGCTGCCTCTTATCGGCGTGACGAGCTTTGCGGCGGTGGCGGCCGGGATCGAACCGACGGCGCGCGCGGGCCGGCCGCTCGTGGTCGCGCTCGAGAGCCGGCGCGCGGAACTCTATCTGCAATGCTTCTCGCCCGAAGGAACGCCGCTCGGCGCGAGAAGATTGGTGGCTGCCGACGCGGCCGATGCCTTCCTGCCGCCCGGGCCGCTGGCGCTGGCGGGCGATGGCGCGCCGCGGCTTGCCGGCTGGATCGCCGCGCGGGCGCCGGTCGTCCTTGGCGACGATACGCCCAACCCGGCCGATATCGCCCGCGTCGGTCTTGCGCACTGGCGGCCCGGAGAGCGCCCGGCGCGGCCCCGGCCGCTTTATCTGCGCGCGCCCGATACCAGCGTGCCGCGCGCGCGGGTCCTCTCATGACCTTCACGTTGCGATCCGTCGGCCGGGCCGATCTCGAGCCGCTTGCGCGCATCCATGCGCGCTGCTTTCCCGAGGATTCCTGGGATGCGACGGCGCTTGCCGGCGTTCTCGCCATGGCCGGCGCCGAGGGGCGCCTCGCCGAGGACATGAACGCCGCGCGGCCGCTTGGCCTCATCTTCGCGACCGTGCTCGGCGAGGAGACCGAAGTGCTGACGCTTGGCACCGCGCCCGAGGCGCGCCGGCAGGGCGTCGCGCGGGCGCTTCTGGGCGACCTTTATGCCCGCTCGCGTGCGCTGGGCGCCCGCCGTGTCGTGCTCGAGGTGGCGGCCGATAACGGCGCCGCGCTGACGCTCTACGAGACCGAGGGCTTCCGCACCGTCGGGCTGCGCCATGCCTATTACGTGCGCGAGAAGGGCCCGGCGATCGACGCGTGGCTGCTGCGCCGGGTGCTGGAGTGAAGCCAAGGGCTCGCGACGCGGTACATTTGGAAAGCGCGCGTCCGGTCAAGTCTGTGGACAAATTTCGAGCATCTCCTCCAAGACGCCGTTGGATATTCTTCGTTCCATACAAAAAAATAATCTGAGCTGCATCTTGCGCATTGCTTCCGTCGAACCCATCCTACTAATATCTTGTCATTTCCCGCCGGAGGAAAGAGTCGGAGATGACTGACATCGACAGTTCAAATGACCTGTTGGCATTGACAACCGAAATTGTTGCCGCGCATGTTTCAAACAATACCGTGTCGGTGGGCGATCTGCCGACGCTCATTAACCAAGTTTATCAATCACTCGCCAGCATTGGCCAAAGTCCTTCCGTCCCGACCGAGCGGCCGCAGCCCGCGGTAAGCGTCAAGCGATCGGTGCACTCGGACTACATCATCTGTCTCGAGGACGGCAAAAAGCTGAAGATGCTGAAGCGCCATCTCAAGACCGCCTACAATATGACGCCCGAGGAATATCGCGACCGCTGGCAGCTGCCGCCGGACTATCCGATGGTGGCGCCCAATTATGCGCGGCAGCGTTCGCGTCTCGCCAAGGAGATCGGGCTCGGGACGCGCGGACGGCGCAGCGGCACGGGATGAGCCTGCGCGTGGCGCGAGGCTATAGAACCGTCACGGCTTTGCGCTATACTGGTCGGGTCGCTTCTCGGAGCGGTTGACCGCGGATGCCCTCTCGTCTCGAACAGCTGTGCATCGACAAGGGCTTGAAGATGACCGAGCAGCGCCGGATCATTGCGCGCGTATTGTCGGAATCAATTGATCATCCCGATGTCGAGAGCGTCTACCGCCGGGCGACCGAGCTCGACCCCAAGATCAGCATCGCCACCGTCTATCGCACGGTCCGGCTGTTCGAAGAAGCCAACATTCTGACGCGGCATCATTTCGGGCAGGGACCGGCCCGCTATGAGGAGATGCCGCTCGACCACCACGATCACCTGATCGACCTCCAAAGCGGCCGGGTCGTGGAGTTCCGCAACGAGGATATCGAGAAGCTGCAGCGCGAGGTCGCGGCGCGCCTCGGGTACAAGCTCGTCGATCACCGCCTCGAACTCTACGCCGTGCCGGTCGAGGGACGGCAAGGCAGCGAGAAATGACGGATCGCCGCGGGGCGCCGTGACCATCGAGCCTTCCGAGTTGCTGGATTTTGGCCCCCCCGCGCCGCGGGTCGAGGTCTGGTCGGGCGATCTCGAGGTGCGCCTTGCCGAGACCGCCGCCGAGCTCGATGCGGCGCAGGCGCTGCGCTATCGCGTCTTTTATGAGGAGATGGGCGCCGAGCCCAGCGCCGCCATCCGGCGCGCCGGGCGCGACCGCGACGATTTCGACGCGTTCTGCGATCATCTTCTCGTCCTCGATCACGCGCGGGGCGGCGCCGTGGTTGGGACCTATCGCCTCTATCGGCGCAGCGAGGCCTTGCGCCACGACGGCTTCTATTCGGCACGCGAATATGACCTGGCACCGCTGTTGGCGCACGAAGGCGAGGTGATGGAGCTGGGCCGCTCCTGCGTCGATGCCGGCGCGCGCACGCGGCCCGCGATGCAGCTTCTGTGGCGCGGCATCGCCGCCTATGTGTTCCGCTACGACGTCTCGCTCATGTTCGGATGCGCGAGCCTGCCGGGCACCGATCCTGCCGGGCTCGCGGCGCCGCTGTCCTATCTCCACCATCACCATCTGGCGCCCGCGAAGCTGCGCGCCTCGGCCTTGCCGGACCGCTTCGTGGAGATGAGCTGTCTCTCCGAGGGCGACTATGACGTCGCCCGCGTGCGCGCCGAGCTGCCGCCCCTCATCAAGGGGTATCTGCGCCTCGGCGGCTTCGTCGGCGACGGCGCCGTGATCGACCGCCCGTTCAACACGACCGATGTCTGCGTCGTGGTGCAGACCGATCTCGTGACCAAGAAATATTACCGGCATTATGAGCGCGGTGCCCGCGAGGACGTGACGCATTGATGCCTGAAGGCAGCTTGATGCTTCGGCTGTGGCGCGCGGCCCTCTATCTCGCGGCGACGCTTCCGACCGGCCCGATCCAGGCGGTCCTGCTGCTCGTCCGCAGCCCGTTGTCGCGGCGGTTCCCGGCCTTCTATCACCGGGTCTGCTGCCGCATCCTGGGATTCCATGTCGAGGCCGAAGGCGAGCGCTCGGCCCATCGCCCCACGCTCTTCGTCGCCAATCATTCGTCGTATCTCGATATTCCGATCCTTGGCGGACTGATCGAAGCCTCGTTCGTCGCCAAGGCGGAGATCGCGCGCTGGCCGTTCTTCGGCCTTCTCGCCAAGCTGCAGCGGTCGGTCTTCATCGACCGGCGGCCCGGCAGCACCGCGCAACACCGCGACGTGATCCTGAGCCGGCTCGAGGAAGGCGACGACCTCATCATCTTCCCCGAGGCGACCAGCAGCGACAGCATCCACATCCTGCCGTTCAAAAGCGCG
>Ga0335073_10004736_pt1 | contig 19051 bp, 11 predicted proteins | sample Lox_Sample_22_FD_207093 | JGI IMG/M metagenome (GOLD analysis project Ga0335073, IMG submission 207093) | Soil microbial communities from Loxahatchee National Wildlife Refuge, Florida, United States - Lox_Sample_2.2 | ecosystem: Environmental > Terrestrial > Soil > Wetlands | place: USA... | reverse complement strand
CCTGTTTGCCTCAAATCCGGAAACACTCTGGTACGCAGTACCAGTTTCACATGTCCGGCCGGAAGTGAAACAGCCGGTTAAAGTTTTTCGTGGTCGTGGACCCGATTTCGTCTTCGCTCACGCCCAGCAATCCCGCTAGAACACGGGCCGTTTCGGCCACCAGCGCAGGCTCGTTCCGCTTGCCGCGATGCGGCGCCGGAGCCAACCAGGGAGCATCGGTTTCCACCAGCAGACTGTCGAGCGGCACGCGCGCCGCTACATCGCGCAGGTCCTGCGCTTTGGGATAGGTGAGATTGCCGGCGAAGGAGACCAGAAAGCCCAAATCAAGCGACCGCCGGACCTGCTCCCATCCGCCGCTGAAGCAGTGCATGACGCCGCCCAGGCCGGTCTTTCGCCAATGCTCTTCGAGAACATCAAAAAGATGGTCCCAGGCGTCGGTGGCGCCATCTTTTGGCCGGCAGTGGATCACGATCGGCCGCTTGCGCGCTGCGGCCACCTCCAACTGGCGGATGAGAGCCTTGCGCTGGACATCGTGTGGAGCGCCCTCGTGGTAGTAGTCCAGACCGATCTCGCCGCAGGCAATCACCTCGGGCTCGGCCAGCAGGCTATCGAGCCTTTCGAGAACTGCGTGATCCATCTCCGGCGTCGAATGCGGATACACGCCAGCGGTCGCGTAGAGCCGTGGCATCTTTGGCTGCCCATTAAAGGCCCGGCAGATCTCGAGCGCCTGTTGCATTTCCGCCGGTTGTTCGCCAATGCCGATTGAAAGCACGGTGCCCACGCCGGCTTCGAAGGCGCGCTCCAGCATTGCCGCGCGATCGTCTGCGTAGCGCTCGCTATCCAGATGGGCGTGAGAATCGATCAGCAAAAAATAGAACTCCGAATTGTGGTGGGGAAGAGCTGGGCGGCGCCCGTGCTCAGCATCAGAGCTACTTCAATCTCGCTCCCAGCGGTACCTCTTCCAGGAACCCTGCCAGCACCGGCGCGCCGTCGGGCGGCAGCGATGCTGCCAGCAGCATGCCATTCGACTCGAGCCCGCGCATCTTGCGCGGCGCCAGATTAGCCACGATCACGATCTTGCGCCCGATCAGTTTCTCCGGCTCGTAGTACTGCGCAATGCCAGCCAGAATCTGCCGCTTCTCATAGCCAAGATCGACCTCGAGCCGCAGCAGCTTGTCGGCCTTGGGCACACGTTCGGCGACAAGAATTTGCGCCACGCGCAGGTCCACCTTCGCGAAATCATCGATTGAGATGTGTTGCGACTCTGACCCACTGGCTGCGTCAGGCGGTGCCAACGGCGCACCCTCTGGCGCAGACGCCGGAACCGTGCTCAACCGGCTGCTGGCCTGGTCTGCAGGAACTGGATCCACTTTTGCTGTCGCCTGCGGCTTGTTCGAATCGTGTGGAACCACAGAGGTCGGTGTCAGTCCCTCGTTCGCGCGCGCATCTTCGGCATTAACCGAGGTCGTCGGTAGAACAGAGGGAGCCGCCGTGGCCGGGCCCGGCGCAATGGACTCGCCCTGGCTGGCAGCGTCGACTGCGCTGCGGTTGTTGTTGTCTTCAAGGTTTTGCATACGCTCGATCGCATCCTTTTCCGCACGGGGAAACAGCGGCGCCGGCTCGCCGAATTTTGTTCCGGCCGTCAATCCGCCCCACGCGAGATCCTTCAAAAAACCGCGCCGGGCGGCGTCGCCAAGGTCGCCCTGCCCCAGCTGTCGCCACACCTTAGCCGCCGCGTCGGGCAAAATGGGATAGGCCAAAGCCGTAATCACGCGAATGGCCTCGGCCGCCGCCGCCAAAACGCGCGCTTGCAGTCTTTGATGCTCGTCTTCGGAACGCTCAGCCGGCTTTTTCCAAGGCGCATTGGCGGTGAGATAGCCGTCCGTCTCGGCCACCAGCAGCCACAGGCTCTTCAAAGCCTCTGAGAAATTGAGATCGTCGAAGAGGGGCTCGAAGGCGTCCAGCGTGCCCTCGGCGCTTGCACGCAGCGCGGCTTCGGCCGGCGTCTCCGTACCTGCCTCCGGCACGACGCCGCCAAAGTACTTGTGAACCATGTTGACGACTCGGCTCACCAGGTTTCCGTAGCCGTTGGCCAGGTCGCCGTTATACCGCTGCACGAGCGCGTCGAAGCTGAAATTGCCGTCTTGTCCGAAGGGAATTTCGCGCAGCAGGAAGTAGCGCAGCGCATCCGCGCCGAGTACTTCGTCCACCGTCTCTGCGCGCACAATGTTGCCGCGCGACTTCGACATCTTCCCCTGATCGAAGAGCAGCCATCCGTTGGCCCGTACTGATCGCGGCACAGGAATGCCCGCAGCCATCAGGAACGCAGGCCAATAGACGCAGTGAAAACGGCTGATCTCCTTGCCGATCAGATGAATATCCGCCGGCCAGAACTTTTCGAATTTTTTCCGGTCTTTGGGATCATCCGAGCCGTATCCGATCGCAGTGATGTAGTTGGCCAGCGCGTCCAGCCACACGTAGATCACATGCTTTTCGTCACCCGGCACCGGAATGCCCCATGAAATGCTGGTGCGGCTGATCGAAAGGTCCTTCAGTCCGCTGCGCACAAACGAGACGACCTCGCGACGCGTCGACTCCGGCCCCATGAAGCCGGGACGTTCTTCGTAGAACTCGAGCAGCTTGCGCTCGAAGGCCGAGAGCTTGAAGAAGTAGTTTTCTTCGCTCACCGTTTCGGTGATGCGCCCGCAGTCCGGGCACGGCGTGCCCGGAGGGCCCTCAACATACGCCTCATCGAAGACGCAGTACTGGCCGCTGTACGAACCCTTGTAGATAAAGCCACGATCGCGCAACGTGGAGAACAGTTTCTGCACGCCGCGCTTGTGGCGCTCCTCCGTGGTGCGGATGAAGTCGTCGTAAGTGAGCCGGAGCCGGTCCCACAGGCCGCGAAACTCAGCGGCGACCTTGGTGGTGAACTCCTGCGGTGAGCAGCCGGCCTGCTTGGCCGATCGCTCGATCTTCTGCCCATGCTCGTCGGTACCGGTGAGAAACCACGTCTCGATGCCCTGCGCTCGCTTGCGCCGCGCAATCGCATCGCAAACAATCGTTGAATAGGCGTGGCCCAGGTGCGGCCGCGCGTTGACATAATAGATCGGCGTGGTGAGATAAAAGCGGTTTGAGCTGGAAGTGGAATCGGCCATTGGCGGGTTCATGCTCTCGGGTTTCGCCCGGACCGCAGGCGAGACTCAACTCTCGTTCGTATCTTCATCTTAGGGGCCACAGCCGCGAGCGTCAAACGCCGGACGTGCGCGGCGCTCTGTTAAAATCACCTTGAAAATCAAGGATTTCGAGGCGTCTCTACGTGGTTCTGGAATTGCAAAAGCAGCTCGGCGAAGCGATTCGCGTGGTATTGAAAGAAAAGTACGGCCTGCAGCTCGACAGCATTCCCATCGAGACGCCGCCCGATCTGCGCTTCGGCGAGATGGCTACGCCCATCGCGTTCGAGTTGGCCCGCAAACTGCGCAAAGCGCCGAAGATGATCGCACAGGAGATTGTCGCGGCGCTCGGCACGCCCGAAGGCTTCGCCGCGTTCGAAGTGGCCGGCGCGGGCTACATCAACGCGCGGCTCGACCGCGTCGCGGCCGTGCGTGCAATCGCCTTTGAGGAGCCGCAGCCGTCATCCAATGCGCCGCTTCACGCCTTGGTGGAACACACCAGCATCAATCCCAACAAAGCCGCGCACATCGGCCATCTGCGCAACGCTATCCTCGGCGATACGTTCGTGCGGCTTTTGCAGGCTGCGGGAAACAAAGTCGACGTGCAGAACTACATTGACAACACCGGCGTGCAGGTTGCGGACGTCGTGGTCGGCTTTCTGCATGTCGAGCGCAAATCGGTCACACAGGTGCGCACATTACTCGACGAGCTACAGCGCGATGGCGAACGCATTGATTACTACTGCTGGGATCTCTACGCCCGCACATCGCAATGGTATGAGCAAGGCAGCGAGGAAGAAAAAGCAGAGCGCAAAAAAATGCGCTACGACACGCTGCACCTGATCGAACATAGCGGCAACGAAACGGCTGAAATCGCCGATCTCATCTCTACGGCCGTTCTGAGGCGCCATCTTGAGACCATGCTCCGCCTCGGCATCGAATATGACTTTCTACCGCGCGAGAGCGAGATTCTGCACTTGAAATTCTGGGAAGCGGCCTTCGAGCAATTGAAGCAAACCGGCGTGCTCTACTTCGAAACCGAAGGCAAGAACAAAGGCTGCTGGGTAATGACGAGACCAGGCACATCTCAAGTCCAAGATGAGGACGGCCCGAAGGGTGTGGACGAAGAAGCCAAGGTGATTGTCCGCTCGAACGGCACCGTCACCTACGTGGGCAAAGACATCGCCTATCACCTCTGGAAGTTCGGCTTGCTGGGCCGCGACTTCGGCTACAAGCCGTTCTTCCACTATCCGGATCACGAGTGCTGGATTTCGGCGGAGCACGGCGAAGCGCAGCATCCGCACTTTGGCGGCGCGCAGGCCATCTACAACGTCATCGACTCGCGCCAGTCCGATCCGCAATCGAACGTGATCCAAGCGCTGCGCGGCATGGGGCATACTGCCGAGGCGGACCGCTACACGCACTTCAGCTACGAGATGGTCGCACTCACGCCGCGCTGCGCCGTCGAGCTCGGCTATCAAGTGGCCGAAGAAGACCTGAGCCGGCCGTACATTGAGGTCAGCGGGCGCAAGGGCTTCGGTGTGAAGGCCGATGATTTGATCGACAAGCTCATTGCCGCCACGCGCGCTGAAGTGGACGCGCGCCAGACCAGCCGCGATGAAGCCGAGCGCCAGAAGATCGCCGCGCAGATCGCCATCGGCGCGCTGCGCTACTTCATGCTGAAGTACACTCGCAATTCGGTCATCGCCTTCGACTTCAAAGACGCGCTCAGCTTCGAGGGCGAGACGGGGCCGTACATTCAATACGCCGTCGTGCGCATCCGCAATATCTTCCGCAAGGGAGGAACGACGGCGGAAGCGGTGCTGGCGGAGTTTGCGGGGCAGCGAGTTCGCGAGTCGGTGGATAAAGAGCCCTGGTTCCCTGGCGAAGAAGACGAAGACATCTGGTCGCTGTGGCTGCGCGCCGGCCGTTTTTCTCTGGTTCTGGAGCAGTGTGTTGCGGCATCCGAACCGGCGTATCTCGCCAAACACGCTTTTCAGCTTGCGCAGGAGTTCAACAACTTCTACCACAAGCACCACATCCTCACGGAAGAGGATCCCAATCGCAAGGCATTCCTGCTGGCCACAGCCGCGGTCGCCCTGCGCGAACTGATTCGTGCGCTCGAGTTACTCGGCATCGAAAGTCCTGAAGCGATGTAAAGGACGCTATCAGCTATTAGCCGGGTGCCCCACTTTCGCCGCGCTCTTTGTGGCTAAGGTGGGAAAGCACAGACTCAGAGAGCGTCGTCAAATTTGTATCTGTACCTTGAACGACCGAGCCTTGTCAGCTGCGAACTCGAACGCCTCCACAGTCTCCGAGAGCGGAAACACCGCATTGATGAGCGGCCGCGGATCGATGCGGCCGGCAGCAACGAGGCGGATCGCCTCATCGAAGACGTTGCTGTAGCGCATCGAACCGATCAGCTGAATTTCCTTGTTCATGAGCTTGTTCGCCGGCAAGGGAATGTCCGCCGCACCTAGCGTGCCGATCTGAACAATCGTCCCGCCCGGGCGCACCAGATCGAACGCTCTGCGCAGTGCCGGTGGCGCTCCGGAAGCCTCGAAGACAAAGTCGAATCCATCGCCGCTCAACTCGCGAGCTCGCGCCGCAAAATCTGCCGCAGAAGGATCAAGCACCGCGTCGACGCCGAGTTCTTCGGCCTTCGCACGCCGCTCCTGCACGAGATCGCTGACGGCCACCGGAGCGGCGCCGAAGGCGCGTGCCGTCATCGCAGCCAGCAATCCGATCGCGCCCGCGCCGGTCACCAGCACCCGCCGGCCTGAGACCGATCCTGCGCGCTTGACCGCGTGCAGCGCCACGGCAAACGGTTCCATCATTGCGCCCAGGCTATCGTCAATGGAATCGGGAAGAATGTGGCATTGATCGGAACGGGCGACGACATACTCCGCGAGTCCGCCGTTGGTCGGCGGCGTAGTGCTCGCGCTGCCCAGCATGATTGTCTTCTTACAAAGATTGATGCGCCCCGCCTTGCAGTAATCGCAAGCGCCGCAGTTTCGCGCCGGGTTGACGGCAACCCGCTGCCCCACACGCAAGGTATCCACATCGGAGGCCACGGCCTCCACCACCGCCATCACCTCGTGGCCCAGCACAAACGGTCGGTCGGGAACGAACGACCCGCAGCAGCCGTGCTCGAAATAGTGCTGATCTGAGCCGCAGATGCCCACCAGCCGGCTGCGCAGCAGCACCATGCCCGGTCGCAGTTCGGGGTCGCGTATTGCTTCAACCCGGATGTCGCGCGGGCCATAAAGCAAGGCAGCTTGCATACGAAAACCTCAGGATTAGCATAACCTGCAAGCTGCTCCAGGGGCCCGCTTCAATGCCCTCGGCGGTACACTGCCGTTTCGCGCACCATCCCTTGAGACGCGCAGAAAAATGCCGGTTGCCAAAAGTCCAAGCGCGCGTGGACAATTCGGTCGGGTGGTCTGACCAGTTTGCGCCCGCTCCGAACGCAACCCAATACAGACCGAGTGTTCAGAAACAAAGGGGTCCCGCTATGCGCGTTTTCCGGTTTTTTGTTTTGCTTTGTCTTTCCGCCGTCATCCTCCTGCGAACCGCGTCGTCCCAGGTGCCTCTTGAATACGCCCCGTCTGCCACCACGCCGATTCTTTCGGCCAATCCGCACGCATCGGAGCCGGGCCTGCTCTTCTATCTCTCCGGCGATCACGGTCTCACGGCCGATTACGCCGCCGGCGGCAACCCCGTTCCCAACTACGTGCACGATGTAAAGATTCTTCCCAACGGCGCGCACGGTTCTTACATTCAGTGCGGCGACACGCAACTGCTTTCCTACTGGGCGCCCGGCAACATCTACTCGCAGCGCGGCACGCTATCGTTCTTCTGGCGCTCGCGCGAGCCGGTGGACGAAACCGCATTTCCCATCTTCCGCGTGGGCTTCGCCGATCACTCCAGCTGGGACATGGTCTGGCTGCGCATCGACTGGAACGGCCACGGCTTCGACGCTTTCGTGACCGACGTGAATCTGGGCCGCACGCGCGTCTCCGTGCAGTTGCCCGAAAACCCCAAGCCCGACGAGTGGGTTCATCTCGCTCTGGCGTGGGATGAGACCAGCGGCATTAGTTTCTACGTTAACGGCAAGCTGATGGCGACGAAAGAAGCCACTGGCTTGTTCGACACGGCGCTCGACCAGTTCGGGCCGCATTCGCGTGTCATCGGCCCAACCGGCGTTGAGAGCTCCTACAGTTACGACCGCGGGGGCGACATCGACGAACTACGCATCTATGACCGCGCGCTCTCTGATGGCAACATTGCCGGGCTGGCAAAGAACGAGATCCCGCAGAACATTCCGCCGATCGATCGTAAAGTGGCCGCCGGAGCCGCACCTGAAGAAAGCGCTGCGCCTGTGGTTGCAAGCGAAGGCCGGTTTGACTCAGGCTCAGGCCACGCGACGGACTGGCAGCAGGAGTGGAATCTCAAATACGGCTGGAATCGTCCCGGTGATGAGCCGGTGCTGATTGACTCGGCCTACACTACCGTGCGCAAGGCTGAGATTCACGATGTGTACGATCTCGATCGCTGGTGGTGGAAGGCCACCGACGGCATTCGCGAAACAACGTGGCCCGGTGTCTACAACCGCTCGCGCCTCATCGGCCGCGATGACTACTACGAGCTGCCCGATTGGGATTGCTACTCGCTCTCCGGGAAGACCGTGACGTTCTATATGCCGGACGAACCGTGGAATCATCTGGAGATCGAAGGCGGCGCGTGGGGCAACTGGAGCCTGCTTGCGCACGACAAAGAAAAGGCCACCGATTCGGAGCGCACGCTTTTCGAGCGGCCCAAAGGCCAGGAAGTGACGTACCACCAATTCGACGAGCCGATCATCGGGCAAAAGGTGCGCTTCACAAACGTTGAGCAGGAGCAGCCTCTCGGAGAGGTGTCGGCCTACTACGTGCATCCCGGCATGGAGCCCACCGGCGTGGCCACGCTGCGCTATAAGCTCACCGCCAAGATCACGCCTAACGACAACCCTTCCGCCTTGCCGCTCGTGAAATACATCGACGGCCGCTTTCCACCCGATGAGCGCATGACCATGATGGCCATGCCCGCCGGCGCGCCGGGAACCAAGCGCAAAGATGTGCAGTCCGGCCTGCCCATCGTGCACATTCTCATTCCCGCCGACTTCCGCTCGCAAATGGTCGATGCGGGTCACGGCTACACCTACAGCTGGGAGAACATGGACGGCGGTCTCGATGGCATCGCCGTCGATCTGCCCGCGCTCAATATCAAGCCCAATGCCGATGGCGTGATTCCGCTCAATATCCAGGTCAAAGATCCGCTGTGGCCGATGCGCAACATGCTCTATTTCACCTTCGCCGTGAAGCCCGGCGCGCCGCACACGCTCTGGCTCGACACCCGCGATCGCATTCTGCCCAACAGCAAGAGTCTCTATCTCACCATCGCGGCCCAGAGCGCAGACTTCAACACAACCTCGCTCGAAGGCGCCGAAGTGCGGCTCATCTTCAAGCCCTACAAAGATGCGACGAAAGAGCATATCGCCGACCGCCTGACGCAGGTGCGCGATGAATACGCCAATCTGGTCGAAGAGTCCGTCAGCTCACGCCGCCTGAATCTCTTCAATCGCATTGACGGCGATATTACGGACCTCCTTCGTGTCGATCCGCAGAATGAGCTGGCCCGCGATTACTGGCACGAGATGAACCACGAGCAGCCGCGGCCGGCATACATCCGGCCGCAGGCGCCCGAAGGCGTGCCGCAATGGGCCTTCCTGCAAGTGGAGGATCTCGGCAAGCTCAAACAGCTCATCAACTGGTACATCGATAACCGCCAGATCGCGAACGGAGAATTCGGCGGCGGACTTTCCGACGACAGCGACTTCACCGAGTGGTGGCCGGGCCTCGCGCTGATGGGCTCCACGCCGGACAAGATCAAAGCATCCTTGTGGAAGGAAATGGACGCGATGTACGCGCAGCATATGTTCACTAATGGGCTGGCGACGATCCAGACCGACGAACTGCACAGCTACGAGGACGGCATCAATGTGCTCGGCGAGTCGATGCTGCTCGACTTCGGCAGCCCCAAGCAGATCGAACGCGCCATGGTCACGGCCAAGCGCCTCGAATGGCTCACGGGCGTCAACGCGGCCGGCCATCGCCATGTGCGGTCCTCTTATTTCAATGGCGCCAAGATGGCCGAAGGCGGCGTGTGGGGCTGGTCGAAAGAATACTCCTACATGGTGTTCCATCCTGCGCTTTCGCTGGTGCTGTTCAACGGCTCGCTGGAGACGCGCAAGATGATCCTCGAACTGGCCGACGGCTTCCTCGCGCACTATAAGCCCGGCCCCGATGGCAAATACACGCTGCACACCGAGGTGAACTTCAAGACCGACGAAGACAAGCCCACGGGCATGCGGCCGTGGTTCATTCTCTGGGCAGCCTATCGCTGGACAGGCGATCCCAAGTACGTGAAGCCCTTTGTTGACACACCCATTCAGTCGCTGCAGCTGGTCAACTCCGACATGCTCGATATCCTCAACCTGCGCAAGACGGAAACTGAGCCGCTGATCGCCGCCGCAAGCAAACCCGTCGTGCAGACACAGCAGACCAACGAAACGCTGTGGCAGCTTGCCTGGCAGGCCACCGGAGACACCTCTTATCTCAACAAGGTGTACGCCTCGCAGCTGCAAACAGCGCACGAACGCGAGTTCATCAACACCAAAGGCAGCCTGTGGATCGACCGCATTTATTTCAACAATGGCGAACTGCAGCGGTCGCGGCTCGGCGGCGTTGCGCTGATGCGCAACTACTGCTACCCCGGCAATGCCGTGAGCTGGCGTTTTGATGCGCCCGCGAACGATCAGAGCGTCGCCATCCTTGTTCCGGAAGCAACGCCCGATCACGTGAAGATCATCGCCTACAATCTCGATCCGGTTCAGGTGAAGGCCCAGATGACCGGCTGGGAGGTCGATCCGGGTGAGTGGACGATGACGCAGGGCACGCAGCAAAGCATTGGTGATGCCCAACCCGCACCCGATGCTTCGGTAAAGGACGTGACCACGCGCAACGTGGCCTTCGAGCGCAGCAAAAGCGTTGAAGTCACCTTCCCGCCGCGCACCACGACGGTGATTGAGCTCAAGCTCGCCAGCAAAGGCGTGCCTTACTGGTCGCGCCCCGATCTGGGGATCGACCCGGAGGACGTGAAAATTGATGGACAAACAATGACCGTGACGGTACACAGCGTCGGCGCCGTTGACGCGCCGGCATCGAAGGTTGTGTTGCGCGATCGCGATGGAAAGACGATCGGCACGGCTGACGTCCCGGCGCTCAAAGCGCCAGCCGACCTTGCCCCGAAGACTGCACAGGTCACGCTTTCGATACCTGCCAGCGCAGACTTGAAAGGTGCAACGGTGACTGTTGAGTGCGGAGGCAAAGTGCCGGAGATTACGGAGATGAACAACGCCGTGACTCTGTAATGCACCTTTCAGCTTTCAGCTCGATCTTTGGCTAAGTAGGAACGCTTTTTGCGCGGATCTCGAAAACGACCTCGACAGATGAGACGAACTCTTGCAGATCCAGGCCGCGCCGGCCTGGATCTGCGGCTTCCGGGCTACGTTCTTTAACCTGTCCATCATCTCTCCGCAACAAACGCCTGCTACAACTCTCCAAGCGTCGGGTCAGTCGTCCGGATCTCCCCAGGAATTCCTGGATGATGCTTCTTCACCGCAATCGATTTCCCAACAATTGGAGGTATCCATGTTCCGCTACTCCCATGTCCGCGCCCTTGCCGGGCTTGCGCTGGTGGCCGCTCTCAGCTGCACCATCGCGAAGGCCTATGACGGCGACGACGATCGTGATGATCGCGGCAACTGCGACGTCAGGCACGTCTTTGTTATCGCTCTGGAAAACCACAACTGGACCCAGCCGACGACCGTCACCGGCGGCATTCAGCCTATCTTTCAGAATGCGAATGCGCCGTTCATCAACAGCCTGGTGAACGGAACGGCGACGGCCTATATCAACGGCCAGCTCGTCAACATCAGCAAGCAGACCTCGTATGCCACGGCCTACTACAACGTGCTTGCGGGCACCAGCCAGCATATCCATCCCTCCGAACCCAACTATGTGTGGGCCGAGGCGGGCACAAACTTCGGCATCAACAACGACGACGACCCGTTTGCCGATAATCCGCCCCACTCACAGAACACGACGCAGCACCTGAGTGGCCTTTTGCAGAAGGCCGGCATCAGCTGGAAGTCGTATCAGGAAGACATCGATCTGCAGACGGTAAGCGGGCAGCTCACCAACCTGCCAGCCGTGCCGAGCCAGTGGGTCTCGCCAATCGTCAGCCAATCCGGCAAATTCGCCGCCAACAGCAACCTGAACGAATACAATGACTCGCTGCAGTACAACTACGCGGTGAAGCACAATCCGATGGCGTTCTTCAACGACACCAACGGCGGCAACAACACCACCACATCGAACCCGCTGCGCTTCCGATATGCTCCTCTGCAGCAGCTGGCTTTCGACCTCCAGAATGACAACGTAGCCGCTTACAACTGGATCACGCCTGATCAGTACAACGAGATGCACAGCTCGTTGAGCGCCGGTTTCGCCGGTCTCACGGGTGACGTATCGGCCATCAAGGCGGGCGACAACGCCCTCAGCCGGCTGGTGCCGGAAATCATGGCGTCGCGGGCCTACAAAGATGGCGGCGTCATCATCCTATGGTGGGATGAGAGCGAATCCGATGGCGAGCCCAACGACAATCCTGATGACTTCAACCACACGGTCGGCGAGATCATCATCTCTCCGCTGGCGCATGAAAACGTGGGTGGCCTGCCCTACGCGAGCGCCATTCCTTACTCCCACTCGTCAGATCTCCGCACCATGCAGGAGATCTTCCACGTCCGCGCGACCGGGTCAAGCCCCTGGCTCGGCGATGCAGCCAATGCAAACGATCTTTCGGACCTCTTCCAGCCCGGCGTGATTCCCACGCGCCCGTAACGGCAGATTTGCACCCCTAACCGGCATCCCAGGTCCACATTGGGGACCTGGGATGTGCGTATGCACCTCTTTTTATAGTCACGACATATTGCGATCCAGATGGGCCTTCCCTCTACCCGCTAAGTCCTCCGCCTGTAATTCCCACAACTCCCCACACTCGCTTTGCCTCGCCACCTAACGCTCGGCCGGCGGCGAGCCTGAGCGACGCGCCGTCTACGTGGTATTCTGTGGCTCCTCCGGAAAAGCCTCGGGTTGATCCTCGATCGCGGGTGACGAGTATGTCCGTAGAGGTTTTGGCAATGATGGGCGCGGGTCTTGCCGCGCTGGTGGCAGGACTGGTTCTTGTCCGCACGCGGTTTCGAGCCGCTTCGGGCGCAGGCAGGGTTCTTGTCTTGGGGCCGGTCTTTGAGGCCATCGCGCTGGCGATTTTCGCCGCGGAGCACTTCACAGCTGCGCGCAGTCTCATGGCGCTGGTGCCGCGGTGGTTGCCGGGACCTCTATTCTGGACCTACTTCTTCGGCGTGGGGCTGCTGGCAGCGGCCATCAGCTTCATCGCGTGGCGCTGCGTGCGCTGGTCGGCGGCGTTGCTCGCGCTATTCTTCTTCATCATCGTTGCGACCCTCGATCTGCCCAATCTGCCCCAGGGGATGCACGAACGGTTCTTCTGGATACTCACCGTGCGCGAATCAGCCTTCGGCGGCGGGGCGCTGGTGCTGGCAGGAAGCGTGTGGCCGCGCAGGAATATTGCCGCCACGGCATTCACGCGAGTCGGCCGCGGAATTGTCGCACTGGTCATGATCTTCTATGCGATCGAGCACTTCCTCTTTCCCCACAACGTGCCCGGAGTGCCGCTTGAAAAGCTCACACCGGCATGGGTTCCGGCGCCGGCTCTGCTCGCGTATCTGGTGGGGATCGCCCTGCTGCTGGGGGGACTTGGGCTGCTCATCCGCAGCACCATTCGCATCGCCGCCGCCGGCGCGGGGATGGTGCTTGTCCTGCTCACCGCGTTCTTCTACGTGCCGATCCTCATCACGGAACTTCACTCTGCATTGGCGGTGGAAGGATTGAATTATGTCGGCGACACGCTGCTGTTCGCGGCGACTGTTTTGCTCGCCGGCCGCGAGGCGGAGCCGTCGGCATGAGCGCATCCCTCGTGAAGCATCAGGCTCTGTAGGCCGTGGTGGTAGGATGTGTGGCTGAACAGGAGGCCACTCTTGCGCCGCCGCCAATTTCTGCAGTCTCTCGCCGCTACTGCTGCGGCTGTCTCGGTCAGCCCACGTCTTGCCCTAGCTGCACTTCCCAAGATGAAGATCACGCGCATCCGTGCGTACGCGCCGCCCAAGTCGTTCTTTTCGGCTAACCAGATCTTCAACCAGAGCTACGTGGTGGTCACCGTTGAGACCGACGCGGGCATCATCGGCATTGGCGAGGGCGGCTCGAAGGACCTGCTCGCCCCGTGCGCCAGCCGCTTGATCGGGCGCGATCCGCAGTACATCGAGCATCTGTGGCAAGACATGAACCGCTCCTATTTCTATCCCGCTGGGCGCGAGCGCACCGACGCCATCGGCGCCATCGACCTGGCACTCTGGGATATCAAAGGCAAGGCCCTGCAGGTTCCGGTGCACGAGTTGCTGGGCGGAACGGTGCGCAAGTACTGCGAATGCTACAACACTGCCGGCATCCTTCCCGGAGTCACTCCCGAGACGCCGCTCAGGGACCGGGCACGGATTACGCTGGAGCAGGGATATCGGCTCTTCCGCTTTGACGCTTTGTCGGTACCCATCAACACGACCTACGATACGCGCGAACGCATCACCGCCTTGCACGATGTGTGCGCGCAGGTGCGCGAGGGTGTGGGCAAGAATGGCAACTGGGCCATCGACTTCCACCAGCGCTTTGATCTCTCCGATGCAATTCGCGGCTGTAATGCGATCGAAGACCTAGCGCCGTTTTTCGTCGAAGATCCTGTGCGTACGGAGGCCTTTCAGCAGGACCTGCCGATCTTGCGCCAGAAGGTGAACGTACCGCTGGCCGCAGGCGAGGAGTGGGGCAACCGCTGGGACTTCAACACGCTTATTGAGAATCACGACGTCGACTTCTGCCGCGCCACACTGCCCAACGTGGGTGGCATTACGGAAATGGTCAAGATTGCAGCGCTGTGCGAGACGCACTTCGTCGGCATGGTGCCGCACTTCACCGGTCCCATCGCCACCGCGGCGCTGGTGAACACGCTGAGCACGTTCTCGGGACCGGTAGTAATGGAGTACAACTACCAGGGCCGCGAGATCCCGCACCTGCCGGTCTGCCTCGATTTCAAAGAGGGCAAGCTTTATCCCAACGAGCGGCCGGGACTGGGCGTGGAGCTCGATATGAAGCAACTGACGCAGATTGCGGAATTCACCGAGCCGGACTTCCAGAAAGGGCAGATTTACTACCGGCCGGATGGGTCGATAACGAACTGGTAGCCGACGGCTCTCAGCTTTCAGCCGTCAGCTATCAGCTTCTATGTAAGAGCGGTTGGAGTTCGAAAGTTAGCCGGGCATTCGGCTATTCGGCCGAGACGCGGACATTGCGGAAGTACCCTTCTGTGTCTTGCCCCATCCAAAGACCCACGGGGCCCTCAACATCTCCTAGTTTCAGGTCGTGCACGATGAGACATGGGTTTTTAGCATTCGCAATGTAAAGCGCTGCGCTCGTGCCGTGAACCGTGATCCGCACATGCGTCCATGTGCCTGGTTCCATATCGACCCAGGATTCATAGACTCCGGGGGACTCGGCTCTCAAGCGATTCCAGGGCCAATCCGGCTCAGCCGAGTACTGCGTTGTATGATTGCGGCGCAACTGGTCGTCCGCGTGAGAGTTCGTAGGACGCAGATAGATAACTTCGAAACGTGACTCCGACTGAACACGAAAAGCAATGCCGATGAACCCGCGCGCGGACTCATCCGCACCCTTGGCGGGAGCTCCGGCGAGATCGGCCTCGATCGTCCCATTATGGAATTGAATCCCCTGTAGAATGGCCAGCGGCCCGCCGTTTGCGAACCCCGGCTCGCCCGGATTCCTGGGGACCATGCTGAATGCCTTTGCGCCGTGGAAATTTGTGATCGCCGGCGTGGCGCTCTTCATCTTCGCATGCATGAGTTCTGCCAGGGGGACCTGCCGCGATTCCGCAATGCATAGCCTGGGCGCGGAAATGCAAACTGTGGCGACAACAGCAAGAGCGATTGCTTTCATTGAACGCTCCATTCGGATGCCATCTTTATGGAGGAGTATAGATGCCAACACCCAACGGAGGACGAAGATTGGCAGCTGATGGCTAAGAGTTGGAGGCTGAAGCTGAGAGCTAGTCTCTCTTCCGCCGCTGATGTGTCGACGGGATATTCATATCCTCGCGGTACTTTGCCACGGTGCGCCGCGTAAGCTGGATACCCTGCGACTGCAGCATCAATGCAAGCTGGTCGTCGGTGAGGGGCTTGCGCGCGTCTTCGTCTTCGATGAGCTTGCGGACTTTACGCTTCAGTACCAGCAGCGGCGTGTCGGCGCCTTCGGGGCCGTTGGCACCTTCCGAGAAGAAGAACCTCAGCTCGAGTACGCCCTGCGGCGTGTGCGCATACTTGTTGGCCACGGCGCGGCTCACCGTGGAAGGATGCACGCCGATCTCCTCGGCCACTTCTTTGATCATCATGGGGCGCAGCGCTTCCAGGCCGCGCTCGAGAAAGTCCTGCTGCCGGCGCACAATCACTTCGCACGTGCGCAGAATGGTGCTCTTCCGCTGCGCGATGTTGCGCATCAGCTGCATCGCCGAGCGGAACCGCTCCTTGACGTAATCTTTGACTTCCTTCTCAGTGTTATTGGAGATGAGCATGCGGCGGTAGCGCTGGCTCAGGCGCAGGCTGGGCATGTCTTCCTCGTTCATGCTCACGGTCCACTCGCCGCCGCGCTTCACGAACACCACGTCAGGCTCGATGAGCCGGGTCTGCTCGCGATTGTAGAGCAGGCCGGGCCGCGGATCGAGGGTGCGGATGAATTCAACGCCGGCGTGGGCCTCCTCGGGCGTCACCTGCAGGGCGCGCGCCAGATCCTTCAGGTCGCGCTTCTGCAGCAGATGCAGATGGCGGTCCACGATGACCGCCGCAATCTCTATAGCGTGGCGGCGCAGCTCGGGTGGTGGGCTAGCCTCGGTACGAGGACTTTGTTGCGACTCAACGTGAGAGTTCACACTCGGCGCGTGGCCGTTTTCGGCCGGCCGCTTGGCGTGGGGCTGCCCAACCTCGCGCTTCTGGGCCGCGATCTGCAGCAGCAGGCACTCGCGCAGGTCGCGAGCGGCCACACCGGCCGGGTCCAGGTTCTGTACCAGTTCGATGGCACGTCCCACCAGCGCCATTGCCGCGGTCATCTCTGGCGCATAGCCATTTTCGCTCGCGGCTGCGGAGGAAATACCCGCAAGAGCAGCAGCCAGCTCCTCATCCGTCGCCGCGAGATAGCCTTCGTGGTCCAGATTGCCGATCACCAACTCGGCGGCCGCATGCAGCTGCGGATCCAGGCTCAGAGCCCCCAGCTGCCACGCCAGGTGATCGGAGAGGGTCGTGGGCTGGGAGAGAAAGTTTTCGAACGAGGGCTTCTCGCTGTCTTCGTACTCAGGTTGCGTGCGATAGCCGGGATCAAGATACTCCTGGAAGTACGATCCAAAATCGATCTCGGTGAAGACGTCCTTGGGTGGGGCCGCTGCCTCCTCAACGCTGCGTTCCAGGCGCTCCTCACGGCCCGCGACCTCATCCAACATCGGAACCGACTCGTCAATCTCCTCCAGGACGGGGTTTTCCACCATCTCGGCATCGATCATCTCCTTCAGCTCGAGCTTGTTCAGCGCAAGAACACTCACCATCTGCATCAGGCCAGGCGTCAGAACCTGACGTTGCGCGACTTTGAGGCTCAGTTTCGGTTGTAACAGCGCCATAGATGGAACTCGTTCCCCGTTTGGACCTACCGCGAGTGTACGGCAAAACCAGAATCCCAACGTCTTGTCGAGTTCATCTCAGCCTCGCCTCAGCCTCTTGCTTGCGTCCACTCAACTGTTGCGGCTCCGAGATCAATCAACCCTGGTTTTGTTTTATCCGTATGAGAAAAAGCTTAATGGGAAAGAGGTCCCACTTCAAATCACTCGTTTCGGTCACCTGTTCCGGTTTGGGCAACGGTCCATTTGGGAATCCCGGTAAAGGCCGAGCTATCTGGCGCTTGCCGCTCATCCCAGCGAAAATCCCTCGCCCAAATAGACGCGCCGGACCTCCACGTCGTTGCCTAATTCGTGCGGCGTGCCGGAACGGAAGATCTTACCTTCAGCAATAATGTACGCCCGATCGGTGACACTGAGCGTTTCCCGCACATTGTGGTCGGTAATCAGGACACCGATTCCCCCTGCTTTAAGGTCGAAGATGATCTTCTGCAGTTCCAATACGGCAATCGGGTCGATGCCGCTGAAGGGCTCGTCGAGAAGGATGAATTTGGGCTGAATGCAAAGCGCACGGGCGATTTCCACACGGCGCCGCTCGCCGCCGGAGAGTGCATAGCCGCGCGTGGTACGAATGTGGCCGAGATTGAGTTGGTTGATGAGCCGGTCAGCACGTGTGCGCCGCTCGCGATTGCCCAGCGGCTGCGCCTCCAGCACCGCGAGAATATTCTCTTCGACCGTGAGCTTGCGGAAGACCGAAGGCTCCTGGGGCAAATAGCTGATGCCGAAGTTCCGCGCGCGCAGGTACATGGGGATGCGTGTAATCTCCGTCGAATCCACGAGGACCCGCCCGGTCTCCGGTTGCACCAGTCCTACGATCATGTAGAAGCTGGTGGTCTTGCCGGCGCCGTTCGGCCCCAGCAGCCCCACTACCTCGCCGCGGGAGATTTTCAGGTTGACTCCCCGGACAACCTGCCGCCCCTTGTAGCTCTTGCCGATGCCCTCGGCAACCAGTGTCTCCATTCAAGTCCTAAATTCGCTTTACCTGCTTGGCGCTGTCGTCTCGGTTCGTGTCTCCTGTGCGCCGCCTTCGATACTGACGCTATCATCGCGGCTATTGAAAATCAAAGCCGCGCCGGTCACGGTGCCGCGCTCAGGATCGGTCATTTTGGGGCGTTCGGCCGGTGTGCCGGTCAGCCGGTATTTGCCGTCTACTCCCGTGTACACAAGCTGCTCGCCCGTCCCGCGGCGGCCCTGGGAGCTCACTACAACGTGTCCAGTAGCCGTCATTCGCTCCACCTGGGCCTGTCCGGTGGCGTGGCTGGCTGCGGGCGTCAGCTGCAGCTCGACGCGGTTCGATACGGACGTCGCCGTGGCCGTCTCTGCCGTTACGGCGCGCAGAAGGCCTGCCTGCATAACGGCTCTGCGCTCTACATCGGAGTACCAGAGTTCGGCACCATGTATGCGGATCACGGAGGGATTGGCCGGCTTCGCGGCATTGTCTCCGGTTGCGCCTTCTTTTCTGTTGCCTGTGCTCACCATCACGGCGGTCACAGGAGTGGCGGCGCTTGTGGTTTGCGCTACGAGCGTCTGCTTCTGGCGGTCAAGCACGATCACCGGCGCCGCAACGGAATTTGCCTGCTGCCAGAGCCGCGCATTGCCGCGAAAGGTGGCCTGCTCGGTCGCACGCTGCAGTTGAGCATCGTCGGCGATCACGTGTGCCGGCCCGCTGCCACCGAGCGCAATCTCGCCCTTTGCCCCTGAGCGGTCATTCGCCGAGTTCGTTGAATTGATGGACGAATTCATATTCGAATTTGGTGACAAATTCATCCAGCTGCCCTTCACATTTCCATGGGCTAAGGCGTCGCCCGACTCCTGGCTCACGTCGATCTTGTCAGCGCTCAGCTGCATTCCGCCGTCTTCGACGC
>Ga0335073_10004734_pt1 | contig 19055 bp, 16 predicted proteins | sample Lox_Sample_22_FD_207093 | JGI IMG/M metagenome (GOLD analysis project Ga0335073, IMG submission 207093) | Soil microbial communities from Loxahatchee National Wildlife Refuge, Florida, United States - Lox_Sample_2.2 | ecosystem: Environmental > Terrestrial > Soil > Wetlands | place: USA... | reverse complement strand
AGCAGGTTCAGCAGAACGGCCGCGTCCCCGTCCATGTTCAGGTTCTCGAAGAATCCCTCCACCGGATCGCGCCATCCTGACAGCATCCCGCTATCGGAAGCGCTCAGGTCGCGGCGCGCGGCCAGGAACTTGTCCAGCACGGTCTTGCCGTCCGGCAGCCGGTGCTGCGACGCGAAGTGGTCCACCGTGGCGATGGCCAGGCCCTCGTCCACCGCGCCTCCAGGACCCGCCGCGTCCAGCATCAGCAGGGACAGGTGCCTGCTGAACCTCGGACTGTATGCGAAGTCGAGCAGTTCTCGCTTCAGTTCGGCGTTGCGCTCGATCAAGTCAGCGAGCGGAGGAGTATCGACAGCGGGGACGTCAGCCACTCCGGCAATGTAACGCCATTCACGGTCCGTCGGCACGGCAATCGCGTCCTGGAGCTGTCGGGCGTGAGACCCTTCAGCGGTGCAGAGTTTCTGGGCTGTTGCGGGCGATTCAGACGGGGAAGGGGTCCACGCGAAGCACCGCAACCTCGCGCTGCGGGTCCAGCAAGACGTAGGTCACCGAGATGCCCTTGTGGTCCCATACGTACATGTTGCCGGCCGGGCGGAGCTTGCGGCCGTTGTCGCTGCCCATGCGGACTGTGTACACCTACAGATGGACCCCGCGGCGCCCCAGCACCTCCGCCAGGGTCGGGCCCACCGGGCGCGCACCGGACTGGAGATGGCCGGCCTCTTGGTGCATGCGCTGCCAGTCTGCGGGATCGGCGGCCACCCGGGTGGCGATCCGCCACCAGCCGGAGAGGAAGTCATCCAGTGCGGCCAGATCGATGACGGGCGCTTGGGTGATCCCTTCGAGTTCGGCATCGAACGCGGCGACGTTGGCGGCGGGTAACGCCGCACGTACAGCGGAGAAGGTCCGCTCAATTTGCGGATGCGGTCCATCGTGTCGCTGGACGGTCATGACGACGCCTCCTGCTGCTTGTCGCGTCTCATCCAGCTTATCGAGCAGGGAGGGCAGAATGCGGTACTGGGCGGGTTTTCCGTTCCGCGGTCACAGGGCGTGGCGGGGCCAACTATCGTGAAAGGTCATAGCGGTTTGTTACCGCTATGCCGCGCCGTCGAGCAGGCCGAGCGCATGGGCCTTGGCGGCGGCCTCGGTGCGGGTCGCGCTGCCCAGTTTGGCGAGGATGTTCGACACGTGCACGCTCGCCGTCTTGGGCGAGATGAACAGCGTGGCGGCGATGGCCCGGTTCGACTGTCCGGCTGCGACCAGCCGCAGCACCTCGAACTCGCGGCCGGTGAGCCCGAGGCGGTCCGCGGCGCTTCCCGCCGCGGCGTCGTCACCGCTCTCGCCGGTCCGCCTGGCGAGCCCGGCGATCTGCTCCGCGAGCGGCTGCGCGCCGAGCCGGTCCGCGATGGCCGCGGCGCGGCGCAGCCGGGCGGCCGCCGCCGCCCGCCCGCCCGGACCCGGCGGGCTGGATACCCCAGACGTCCCTGACGTCCCCGTCAGTGCGGCCCGCGCGGCCCCCACAAGCGCGATAGCCGCCGGGTACGGCTGCCCGAGCGACTCCCACGCCGCGACCGCGGCATCCGCGTCAGCCAGCCCGTGGTCGCCCTGCTCCGGCCGGGGATCGATCGCCGCGAACGACAGCTTCCACGCCTGCTGCACCGGGCCGAACGCCTCCAGCTTCTCCGCCAGCGCGCGCAGCCGCTCCAGCAGCGCGGCGGCCTCGTCACCCGGGGCCTCGCGGGCCGCCGCGGCCGCGGCCACCAGCACCGGCCAGGCGTACCTGGGGCTGCTCATCGCCAGGTCGTACCGGTTGAGCGCGTCGTCGGCCGCGGTGACGGCGGCGGCGGCGCCGTCGGCTGCCTGCGACAGTTCGATGTCGAGACAGGCCTGGGGGAGGTGGTACTGGTCGTCGAACGCGGTGCCGGCCAGCACGGTCCTGGCCGCCGCCGCTCGCCAGCCGGCGGTCGTGAGGTCCCCGCGGGCGAGCGCAATTGACCCGCGGACGATCCACAAGCCGACCCTGGTGAGCGACGGCGGAGCTAGATCGAGGGCCCGGTCGGCGACGTCAAGTGCCTCGTCCCAGTGGCCCAGGTACATCAGTGGCTCGGCCAGGTTGATCGCCAGGAATGCCCCGGCGGTACGGGCCAGGCCGTGCCGTTCGGCGTCGGCGATGCCCGCCCGGGCCACGGCGGCCGCGCGCTCGAACTCGCCCGCGCCGCACAGCAGGTGCGACTCGATGATCACCAGCTTCATGATGGGCTGGTACGTGCCGCCGCGCTGGGCGGTCGCCTTGGCCTCGGCGAGCAGCCGCAGCGGCTCGCTGCCTGGCGTCGCCAGCGAGCCAGGGGTGGCCTCGATCATCGACAGGTTGGCGAGCGCCTGCGCTTCCGCGTCGAGATCTCCGTCCTCGCGGGCGAGCCGCAGCGCCTCCTGCGCCCAGGCCCGGAACTGCGGACCCTCCGCGTCGGCGCCGCAGTGCGCCGCGGCGAGGAGCAATTGCGTCCTGGCCTGCCTGGAGACCGTCTCCGGGACCATGGCCAGGGCCCGGTGCAGGTCCTGCATGTCCCGGTGCTGGCCGAGCTCCTTCTGGAAGATGTGCCGCTGCCGGAGCGCCAGCGCGAGCCGCACCGGGTCGGCCGCCTCGTCGAGTTCCGCGAGGGCCGTTTCGATGAAGGCGAGGCCGCGCTGTTCTTCGCCGGCGTCCCGCGCGGCGGCCGCCGCCTCTTCGAGCACCCGAACGTGATCGGCGCCGATGCGCTCGGCGGCGTCGGGCACCTGGTCCCAGAGCTCGAGCACGCGGGCGAGCAGCATCAGCCGCTCGGCGTGGGCGACCGCCCTGGACGCCTGCGCGGACGCCTGCCAGGCGCTGGCCAGGGCCCCCGGCGTGTTGTGCGCCGAATACCAGTGGTGCGCGCGCTCGATGTCCGCGCGGCCGCCGGAGACGAGCGCCGGGTCGGCGTCGATGGCGACCGCGAACTTGGTGTGCACCTGGCTGTGCTCGCCGGGGAGCAGGTCCTCGTGCACGGCCTCCCTGATCAGCGCGTGCCGGAACGCGTATCCGTCGTCGGTGGTCACAAGCACGTTGCCGGTCACGGCCGGCCGGATCGCGCCGGTCAGCTCCTCCTCGGTGCACCCGGCGACCTTGGCGAGCAGCGCGTGGCCGATGCTGCCGCTGCCCGCGCTCGCGACGCGCAGCACCTCCTGGGTGTCTTCCGGCAGCCGCCGCACGGCCTGCTGAAGCAGGTCCGCCAGCGAGTCGGGTATGCCGGCGCAGCCGTTCGGGCAGGCGAGCAGCTCCTCGGTGAACAGCGGGTTGCCCTCGGCCCGCTCGTACAGCGCGTCGGTCAGCGCCCGGTCGGGGGATCGGCCGAGGACCGCCGCCGCGAGTTCCTCGGCCTGCCCGCGGCTCAGCCGGGGCAGTTCCGTCCGCTCCACCCAGTCGATCCTGGCCAGTTCGGCGAGCAGCGCACGGAGCGGATGGGTGCGGTGCAGTTCGTCGGAGCGGAACGTCACGGCGATCAGCACGTTGCGCAGTGAGCGCTGGTAGCCGATGAGGAACGCGATCAGGTCGCGGCTCGACCGGTCCGCCCAGTGCGCGTCTTCCACCACCAGCACCAGCGGCCGCTCCGCGGCGAGCCGCTCGAGCAGCGTCAGGAACTCCTCGAACAGCCGGGCGCGCGCTTCGCCCGCCGTCACGACGCTCGCCACGGTGCCGCCATCCGGGCCGCCGAGCCCATCCGCCGAGCTCGCGAGTTCAGGCAGCAGCCGGGCCAGCTCCCGCATGGCCCGGCCGCTGCCTGGCAGCATGCCCACGATCTCGTCGGCGCCGACTTCCCGCACGAGGTCGCGCAGCATCGCCGTGAAAGGCCCGAACGGCAGTCCGTCCGCCCCCAGTTCCAGGCATCCGCCGGTGAGCACTTGCGCCCCGGCGGCCCGGGCCCGCACGGCGAACTCGCCGGCCAGCCGGGTCTTGCCTACCCCGGCCTCGCCGCCGATCAGCACGGCAGCCGGACTACCCTGGCGGACCGTCGCGAACGCGGCCTCCAGGGCGGCCATTTCTGCTGCGCGGCCAACGAGGACCGGGCTAGCCCCACGCCTGCTCATCTCTAGATCCAGGATGCCACGTGGGTCTGACATTCCAGCCTGCCCAAGCTGCCCCGGGCTGTTTCGTTCCGGCATGACGGCGCCCCTGGCGTCAGCGGGCCGTTCCTGCCCGCTCGGCCACGGCGTGCCCCTCCGCGGCGCGGAACGTGCCGTCCACGTAGTCGGGGATCGGGGGGAGGTCGAAGTCGCTGACGACGTGCTCGCGCTGCGCGCGCGCCGCCTTGCGCAGGGCCTTCCGCAGTCCGGCCTTCCTGGCTGCCTCGTGCCGCTCCGCGATCCGCTCCCTGGCGATCTCGGTCATCAGGTACGGGTGCATGATTCCTCCTCAGTACCGGGGAACCGTCTTGGTTTTCCCCGTACTTAGAGGTTCGCGCTAAGGCCCCCTGTCCCGCATCGGACGATCGCCTTATATCCGGTGCGACCTGCCGCCTTAGCTGGCGGCACAGCACCTCAGGAGGGCGCCGGGCGTGCTTAGGCCCAGGGCGGAAGCGACCTCCGATAACAACAGTGTCGCGCAATTTTGAACCAGCTTGACATCGCCCGCGCGGTACCGACAGCTATACCCTGCACGTTCGTTACGTCCGCGGTCACCCGGGAAACGAAACGAGCCAATCCGATGGCCGACCTGAAGCTGGACTATCAGCTTCTCGAGTCGATCGAGTCCAGCCTGGGCACGCTGCAGTCGGAGTTCGCGAACATCAAGACGCAGACCAGCGGCTACGACAGCGCCATGGGTTCGGCCGCGATCGTGTCGGCCATGAAGGGGTTCTCAGGGAATGAGCGGGAACGCCTGCGGGCGACCGCGGGCCTGCGGCTATCAGCCGAACTGTCCCTGCAGCCGCACCGAACTGCCCTTCGACTTGCGTATCGCCTGGGTGATCTGCGGGGCGGTCGCCATCGTGTGGTGGCCGCGGGGGCAGGACAGGTCGTACATCAGCTCGCCGACGTGACGCTTGATGAACGTCAGCCGTGCGGTCGCCTCAGCCTCCTCACCCACGGAAGAGGCAGCGGCAACCTGCTGCTCGGCCAGCCGGACCTGAACAGCACCCTCCTGTGGGACCAGTTCCCGACCGTCGGGCGCGGTGAGGCGCAGCGTCCAGGCGAGCGGCCGGAAGACCACGTCCCCGATCACCTCTCCGCAACGCAGGCAGACCAGCTGCTTGGTCACCCGCAGCACGTCAGGCACCCCGGCCGGCGTTGACGTCCCACATGAGCTCGGCGACCAGGCGGGTCACCCGGAATCAGGCGGAAGCCCAGCCCGCAGCCGGTCACGAGTTCCTCGAACACCCCGAAGCAGGCGACCGTCACGTCGTGGCCCGCGCCACGCAGTGCCGTGCCCAGCCCGGTCAGCGGACCCACTTTAGGCCGCCATCGTCCTGAGCTGGTGCGGCAGAGGCAGGCGCTTGCAGGCCGAGAACAGCGATGGATGCGGTGGCGGTGAGCGGGCAGAGCAAGGTGACAAGGACCTTGATGACCATTTTTCCTCCTACGGTCGGACGACCATGGGATTTGAGCTGCATTCCGCGGCCAGGATGGCCGGGGTAGGAGCGCCGGGCGTCGGTCCGGCGGATCTTTCTCTGCTGCGCCCGGCGGTGTATGCGCCCGGGCGGCATGCGCCTTGGGACGCATGCCTGGCAGCGCGGGCCGATGCGGGCCCGCGATCAGGCACCGACATCCGGCCACCAGCGGCAACCAGAGCGCGGCATTCTGCTGCTCGCCCGCATCACGACGACGCCTTCGTCTTGGTACATCCGAAGCAGTAGCGGAGCGGGCAAGGTACCGCAGGAGGCATAGCAGAAGACGGTTCGCCGGACTGACGGCACCGACCGGGGTGCGCGACTACTCCTTGATGCCCGGGACCCGTTCTGAGCGACGGGTCCGGGAGGAGTAGCGATGTTTTGGACTTACCTGCGACGCGAGCTCCGCCGTCGCATACGCCAGGCGGTGTTCATCGCGCTGGGACTGGCGCTGGGGATCGGGCTTGTCATCACGGTGACCTCGGCCGCAGCGGGGGTGCAGAACGCCCAGGCTTCGGTGCTGCACTCGCTGTACGGCGTGGGAACGGACCTGACAGTCACTCAGCCGCCGAAGAAGGGGACGAGTGCCGGGACCTCGTTCGGTTTCAGCCAGCAGATCAAGGACGTGCGCAATGGCCAGATCGCGTCCGGCACCAAGATCAATGACAACGAGCTGCTGAATACGCAGTACGGGACGCTGTCCGCTGGACAGCTGGCGGCCGTGTCCGGCCAACAGCACGTGACCGCTGCCGCTGGCGCGCTCGTGCTGTCCGACATCACGGTGACCGGGACTGTCCCGGCGCTCAACGCCGGCAGCGGGAGTTTTAGCTCCAGTTTCACGACCAGCACGTTCACCGTGGACGGCGTCAACGTAGCCCGCGACACGCCAGGCCCGCTCAGCTCCGCCACCGTGACCGCGGGCCGCGGCTTCGGGCAGGCCGACGCCACGGGGGATGTCGCGCTGGCCGACTCCGGCTACGCGACCGCGAACAAGCTGAAGCCCGGCTCGACCGTCGATATCGGCAACACGAACTTCAAGATCGTCGGTATCGTCAGCGTCCCGCAAGGCAGCAGCACGCCTAACCTTTACATCCCGCTGGCAAAGGCGCAGCGGATCGGCGCGACGGGGAAGGCCAAGCTGACGAACGAGGTGAACACGATCTACGTCTCGGCCGGCAGCGCGGCGGACATCCCGGCCGTTCAGCAGGAGCTCACCAGGCTGCTGCCGTCAGCGACCGTGACCGACGCAAGCGACCTGGCCAGCCAGGTCACCGGATCGGTGGGCAGCGCCGCCAGCCTGGCCGGCAACCTGGGCGAGTGGCTTTCTGTAGCGGTGCTCGTGGCGGCGTTCGGGCTAGCCATCTTGTTGACAATGGCGGCCGTGGCGCGGCGGGTGCGGGAGTTCGGCACGCTTAAGGCGCTTGGCTGGCGTAGCCGCAGGATAGTCGGCCAGGTGATGGGAGAGTCGCTCGCCGTCGGCGCCGTCGGCGGGGTGGCCGGCGTGGCCCTGGGGTACGGTGGCGCCGCCCTGATCGACAAGCTCGCGCCGAAGCTTTCGGCGATCGTCGGGGCGCCCCCCGCGACGACGACCGCGAGCGGTGCCGCCGCGAAACTGGCGCAGCAGGTCAGCAGCGCCGCCACGCACACGGTCTACGTGACGCTGACCGCGCCGGTCACGCTAAGCGCGATCCTGCTCGCGGTGGCGCTCGCGGTGGCTGGCGGCCTGCTCGCAGGGATATTCGGCGGTTGGCGAGCGGCGCGGCTGCGCCCGGCGTCGGCCCTGGCCAGAGTGGAGTGAGACGATGTACCGGATTCGCGGAGTCACCAAGGAATACGGCCACGGGGCCGTGCTTGCGCTGCGCGGCGTCGATCTGGAACTGCTCGATGGCGAGTGGCTGGCAGTCCGCGGCCCTACCGGGCACGGCAAGTCCACGCTGCTGCAGATCATGGGTGGCCTCGACCGCCCCACCCTGGGAACGATCGAACTTGACGGCACAGACCTAGGACGGATGTCCGAGACCGCCGTGACACGGGTGCGGGCGCGTTCCATCGGGTTCGTGTTCCAGTCTTTCAACCTGATCCCGACGCTGAGCGCCATGGAGAACGTCGAGACGGCGCTGGTGCCGCTCGGCGTGCGCGGTGCGGCACGGCGGCGGCGCGCTGCCGAGGCGCTGAGCTCCGTCGGGCTGGCCGACCGCGCGGACCATCTGCCCTCGGAGCTGTCGGGAGGCCAGCAGCAGCGGGTGGCGATCGCCCGCGCTCTGGTCAAGGAGCCAACCGTGCTGCTCGCTGACGAGCCTACGGGTAACCTCGACGAGGACACCAGGGACGACATCGTCGCGCTGCTAGAACGCGTGTGGCGGGAGCGGCGCCTGACAATGATCATGGTCACCCACGACAGCGCGGTCGCGGCACGCGCCCAGCGGATCGGGCTGATGCGTGACGGACGGCTCACGATAACGCGTACATCCCAGGACGTAGGCTCGCTGCGACCGTGGACCGATGCGGCCGGCTAGCCATCGAACTACGCTGTCCTCATGCGCGGCAGCGAGCCCATGACCAAGGCACCGAGGCCACCGCTGACCTACCGGGTCACACCCCGGCAGTGGCTGGCCGTGGACATCGCCGCCGCCGTGCTAACCATGGCGTGGATGGTGTTCAGCCTGCGACTGCATCCTGCCCGGGTTGTCGTGCCGAGTCCGGGCGTGGTGGTCGCCAGCGTAGCCGCGACGCTCCCGGTCGCGGTGCGCCGGCTGTGGCCGTTGCCTGTGCTCGCGATCGTAACGGTGGCGATCAGCGCGCTCACGGCCGTCGGGCACGCGCCGCTGAAAAGCGACCTGATGCTGGGCATGGCGATTTACCTAGCGGCGGTACGGCTGCCCCGTACGGCGGCGGTAGTCGCCCTCGTGGCGGTCGAAGCTGCGATCCTTGCCGGGCTGCTCACCGCTGCGGCCACCACGCATGACCAGAGCGAGATGCTGCACAGCATGCTGGCCGCGGCCGCGATGTGGTTCGTGGGCACCGCGGTACGGGAGCGCCGCAGGTACCAGGCCGGTCTCGCGGTGCAGACGGCGGAACGCCAGCGGGCCGAAGCCGAACGCGCCCGCCACGCGCTGCAGGATGAACGGCTGCAGGTGGCCAGGGAACTGCACGACGTGCTCGCGCACAGCCTGAGCGTTGTCACGGTCCAGGCCGGTGTCGGACGACGGGTCGGCGCGGGCCGCCCCGACGAAGCGTTGCGGGCGCTGCGTGCGGTCGAGGAGGCCAGCCGGGGCGCGCTCGAGGAGTTGCGGCGCGTGCTGTGCCTGCTGCGCAGTGACGATCCGGCCCCCGTGGGCGGGGCGGACGCGCCCGGGCCGGCTCCCGCGCTGGCGCCCCCGGCCGGCCTCGCGGACCTGGAAAGCCTGGCCGCGAAGGTGCGGAACGCGGGGACGCCAGTCCGGATCGACATGACCGGGAATGTGACCGCGGTCCCGCCGACGGCCGCGCTTACCGTGTACCGGATCGTTCAGGAGGCCGTGACCAACGTGGTCAGGCACTCGCCGGGGTCGGAAGCGACGGTGCAGGTACGGATCGCCCCGGCGGGAGTGCGGATCCGGGTGACCGATACCGGCCGCACGTCTGGGCCGGGCGGTGCCGCGGACAATGCCGCTGACCTGGCGGGCGTCAGCGGCGGCCACGGGATCGCGGGCATGCGCGAACGGGCCGCGGTATTCGGCGGGACCCTGGAGGCCGGGCCGCTTCCAGGCGGCGGGTTCCAGGTCAGGGCCTTCCTCCCTGTTCCGGCGACCGCGACGGGGCGGGTGGCATGACTACGGGCGTGGTCGTGGCCGACGACCAGGCCATCGTACGGGCAGGATTCCGGCTGCTGATCGACTCCGAGCCAGACCTGACGGTGATCGGCGAGGCCGCTGACGGCGCCGAGGCTGTCGCGGTGGTCAGGAAGACCGCGCCGGATGTCGTGCTGATGGATATCAGGATGCCGGTCATGGACGGCATCGCCGCGACCCGACTGATCGCCGCGGACGGGGCGATGCCGCGAGTGCTGATCTTGACCACGTTCGACCTCGACGAGTATGTCTTCGCCGCGCTGCGCGCGGGCGCCAGCGGGTTCATGCTCAAGGACCGGCCGCCAGAGGAACTGCTGGACGCCATCCGGGTCATCGCGGCAGGGGAGGCCCTGCTCGCCCCCAACATCACCCGGCGGATGATCGAGCATTTCATCCGCCAGCCCGACCCGCTGGGGACGCCGCCGGAGGTCCTGGCAGAGCTGACCGCCCGCGAGCGCGAGGTGCTCGCGCTGATCGGGACAGGCCTGTCCAACACCGAGATAGCCGGCAGGCTCGTGGTGAGCGTGCCGACGGCGAAGACCCACGTGAGCCGCATCCTCGCCAAGCTCGGTGCCAGGGACCGCGCCCAGCTCGTCGTGATCGCCTACCAGTCGGGCCTCGTCAGAGCCTGACCACCGGCTACATCCCGGGATGTGCACGCACGTGAGTCCGCCAGGCTGACGACATCTTCCGTCGACGCGCGCAGCATGGGGCACCGGACAGCAATGCCCGGTCACGCTCCTTGCCGGCTGCCAGACGGCCCGCCCGGCGGCGACGGCGCACCCGGTCGGCATGGCCGATCCGTGTCGGCGGGCGAGTGCCAGGCGGTGCCGGTGAGCCGCCGGTCAGAATCCGGCGACGTTCCTCGCGGTCGACGAAACCTGCGTAAGGTGAGTGCCCACGTCAACCGGCGTGGTTGTCAGCGGCGCGCTGGTGCCCGTGCCGAGCTGCCCGTAGTCGTTGCCGCCCCAGGCCCAGAGTCGGCCCTGGCTGTCGATCGCGTAGCTGGCGTAGCCGCCGGAGTTGACTGTCACGAACGTCACGCCCGCCGGGACATGGACGGCTACCGGGACATCGCTGCTGGTCGTGGTGCCGTTGCCGAGCTGGCCGCTCTTGTTGGCGCCCCAGGTCCAGACCGACCCGTCGGCGAGGATCGCGATGGTCTGGCCGTTGGTTTTACCGCTGCCGCCCTGGAACACCTGCCGGACAGCGGACGGGAGCTTGACCTGGACCGGCATGTCGCTGTTGGTGCCTGTGCCGCCGTCGCCGAGTTGGCCGGCGGCGTTATAGCCCCAGTCGTAGTAAGCGCCACTGGCGAGCAGCGCGCCCGAGCCGTTCCACGAGGAGGTGAGCGCGGTGACGCGCGTCCCGGTCGGCAAGCCTGCGACAGGGACGGGCTTGGAGCTGTTGGCCGTCGAGCCGTTGCCTAGTGCCCCGTCTGTACCGCTGCCGCAGGCGTACACCGTGCCTCCGGCGTAGAACAGTGAGTGCCCCCGGGCGCCGGTGGCCAGCGTCACATCGGTCAGCGGGAGCCGCGCCGGCCGGATTTCGACGCTGGCCGGCAGGCCCGACAGGGTGGGCAGGCACAGGTCTCCGCTGACGTTGAGTCCCCAGCCCCACGCGTGACCGGTGGAGTCGATCGCGAGGGCGCCGTCGAACGGCATCGGGTCCGGCAGCGAAACAATCCTGACGCCCTTGGGGAACCTGACCCGAACCGCTGAAACGCTGTCGTCCCTGGCCGTGCCGTTGCCGAGTTCGCCGTAGTTATCCACTCCCCACGCCCATACCGCCCCGCTGGATGTCAGCGCGTAGCTGTCGGAGTTCGAGGTGGCGATCTGCACAACCTTGCCCTGGATGCCGGTGACGGCGGTCGGGGTGGTGCGCTCCAGCTGCTTGAACGCTCCACTGCTCCCCGGCACGCCCCATCGATAGACGGTCGCGGTCGTGCTGCTCGGGGGACTGGGTACTGCGGCCGGCGCACTGGTGCCGGAACAGGCCGTGAGTGCTAGCGGTGCCGCAAGAGCAAGGGCTACCGCGATTTTTCTGTGCCTCATGTTGCGCCCTTCCTGTCCGGTCCTGTCCGGCCCTGACTCGCGTCATGGTTCACGTCACAACGATCCGCGTCGTCGGTCCCCGGGACCGACTTCGTCTACGACTGCGGTCGGCAGGTGGACGGGTTCTGTACATCAGAGGAACTAACGGCCGCCAGATTCGGGGGAAGCAGCGCCCAGAGTGGGGGCCCTGCGCTGCCATGGATTGCCCCCCTGGATCGGGCGCAATCCGGCAATCGGCCAGGGCCGAGGCCACGCCGTTCGTGCTGAACAGGCCGGACATCGCATGCGGACTGCTCGTCGTCGGACAGGGTGATTGTCCCGTCCGAGACGGGATCATCCTTCGAAAGGCTCGTTACGTGTGCCGTCGGTGGTAGGCGCCGGGGGTGATGCCGAAGGCCTGGCGGAAGGTAGCGATGAAAGCGCTAGGCGTGCTGTAGCCGCATCGATGGGCCACGGTGCCAACCGGGGTTCCGGCGGCGAGATCTATCAGGGCGACCTGGAGGCGCAGCTGCGACCGCCATTGCGGGAAGCTCATGCCGGTATTTGACCGGAACAGGCGGCTGAGGGTTCGCTCGCTGGAGCCGGCGGCCTTGGCGAAGTCGGCGAGGGTGCGAGAATCGCCGGGGTCGGCGCGCAGGAGGCGGGCGATGGCCCGGAGCCGGCTGTCGCCCGGTTCGGGTAGCAGGTATGAGTCGCTGGCCGGGATCGGCCGGAGTTGGTCGAAGACGACCGCCTCGAGGCGGGCGCGCTCGTCATCCCGCGGCGGGACCGAAGCGGTGAGGGCGAGCAGCACTTCCCGCAGCAGCGGCGAGACCGCCAGCAGCGTCGGCTGGCCGGGGTCAAGAGGGCTGGTGTCCGCCGGGAGCAGGATGGAGCACAACTCGGCCGCCCCGTGGGCGGTGTGAGCGTGCGGGCAGTAGGCGGGCAGCCAGATGGCCCGCAGGGGCGGGACGATCCACGTGCCGGCGTCGGTGGTGACGGAGATGACCCCGCTGGCCGGGCAGAGAAGCTGGTGGCTGTCATGGTCGTGGCGATCAATCCGGCCCTGCGGCTCCAAGCGTTGCCGGGTCAGCCGAGCGGGATAATGGCGGGTTACCGACATAATTCGTCATGTTATCGCTACCCGGTCACATCTCCGGGGCGGCAGGGTAGAGCCATGACCGTTCGCCAGCCTTCCGATCAGCACAGCGGCACCGGGTCGGCGTCCGCGCCCGGCCGCAGCGCGGGGGCGAAGGTGCCGCGGCGGGTCACCCTCGGGGTTGGCCTGGCCGGTGGCGCGGTCGGGGCACTGCTGGGCGGGGGCACCGGCGTGGTGACGGTGCCCGCCCTTGACCGGCTGACCGGGCTGCGGCGAGGGATGATCCACGGCACGGCCAATCTGGTCAACGTGGCCGTCGCCGTGGTCGGCTCGGTGATCTACGGGCTGCGCGGCGGCCACCTCGATGCCCGCGTCGGCATCGGGCTGATGGCCGGCGGCATACTCGGCGCGTTCCTCGGCGCCCGCATCGCAGCATGGGCCAGCGACCAGGCGCTGCGGGCGGCCTTCACGGCGGTTCTGGCTGCGGCCGGCGTCGAGTTGTGCTTGGGTGCGGCTGGGATCGGCCCGTCCGCCGGTTCCCCGCTGCTCAGCGCCGGCGTGCTGGCTAGCACGTCCGCGGTGGTGGTCCTCACGCTGGCGATCGGGGTCGTCGTCGGCGCCTGGTCGGCCGCCATGGGGCTGGGAGGCGGCAGCCTGACCGTCCCGATGCTGATCCTGCTCTTCGGAGTCAGCGGGCACACTGCCGAGGGAACCTCGCTGCTCGTCATGCTGCCCAACTCCGTCGTCGCTTCGGTCCAGCACCTGCGCCAGCGCACCGCGTCCCTGCCGCTTGGCGCCGCCCTAGCGCGAGGCGCCGCACCCGGCGCCGTGCTGGGCGCGACCGTTGGCCTCCTGCTCAGCGGCACCGTCCTTGACTGGGTGTTCGGACTGTTCGTGCTGTTCGTCGCCGCCCAGCAGGTCCGCCGCATACAGACCATCAGGCGGTCGCGGGAAAGCTAAGCGTTCGCCATCCGCAATGGCCACCCCCGCGACTTTCCGGCCATCACGCTGGCCCGAACGCCCGGCTCGCAAGGTTATGTGGGCGACGGCCTGGCCAAGGTCGTGGAGGGAGAACTCCGAGTATTCCCCGTCGGTCTCCGCGACGTAGCCGTGCGTCAGGTTGGCGATCAGCAAACTGGCGGCCGGAGCCCAGAGCGCGGAGCTTCCGGCGAGGTGGGGAGTACATCTCGGGGTGAATCCGGCTGATGCCGGGAGGATCGTGGTTGTACGGAAAGCGTGTGCGCCGGGCTGACGCGCTTCTCCCGGGCCGTGGCCACGATGACGTCATGACACACGCGAGGGTAGCTGCGGGTCGAGAGACGGGGTCGGAGTTGCAGTGGCTGCTCGACGGCGTGTGGTCGGTGTACGGGGCCGGCCCGGCCGGGCTTCTGCGCGGCATGTGGTCGAAGACACGGCACACCCTGGTGTTCAGCCCCGTCGGCTCGTCGGAACCGAGCGCTGTTCAGCTAACGGATACGAAAGGTGCACAGCCATGAGATCTTCAGGTAGTCGCCGCCTCGTGGTGACGCTGGTCGCCGCAGGCCTAGCACTCGGCTGCGCCGGGTGCGGCGGCAGTTTGCCCGGGACGACGGGCGCGGCGACGTCTGCCCCGGCGTCATCGCCGGGCTCGCTGGCCACCGGAGGGCCCGGCAAGGCGGCCCTGGGCGCCCTGCTGCCACCCGTCACCGCGTGCCTGAATACGCACGGCGTGATGCTGCCCGCCCACGCGACCGCCAAGCAGGTGAAGAACGCACTCCGACTGCTCCCTCTGACTATGCAGCAGAGCGCTTTCACCGCGTGCGAGTCCTCGCTCCCGGTCGGCGTCCGCCAAGACATCCAGCAGGCCCTGGACAACGAAAAGGAACCCGGCTAGTCACCACCAGCACGGGCGCGCCGCCGGGGAAAGACGGCCCTGCGGGCCGCCATTGACTGCGGAGCCTCTGCGTCCCCTGGGCAGGACACCAGCGGGCAGGCCACGAGGCTGCCCCTGCGGAAGTCGGCGGCCAACCCCAGTCGGCCGCCACGCTCGAGCGGCAGATTTACGGGAAGTGGCGAAGGGGCGCGTCCGTTCGGGGAATCGAGAGATCAGCCACATCGGTGCGGTCCAGCGGCGCGCCAAGCGGCGGGAGCGGGAACGGTGACCGGCTGCCTGCCCGGGCGTTCGCGGGCAGGCAATAGACTGGTATGTGCGCCGCGGGGACGGCGCGATCCCAGACACAGAAACAAGCGAGAAATCACGCATGCCCGCACAGCAGACCACCGCACGCGAAGTCGGCGAGGCGCAGCTCGCGACCCGCGACGACCTGCGGAACGTCGCGATCGTCGCGCACGTCGACCACGGCAAGACCACGCTGGTGGACGCGATGCTCTGGCAATCGGGGGCGTTCCGCGCCAACGCGCATGTCGCCGAGCGGGTCATGGACTCCAGTGACCTGGAGCGGGAGAAGGGCATCACGATCCTCGCCAAGAACACGGCGGTGCGGCATGGCGGGCTGACGATCAACATCGTCGACACGCCGGGTCACGCGGACTTCGGCGGGGAGGTCGAGCGCGGCCTTTCGATGGTCGACGGCGTGCTGCTGCTGGTCGACGCGAGCGAGGGGCCGCTGCCGCAGACCCGGTTCGTGCTGCGCAAGACCCTGGAGGCCAACCTCCCGGTGATCCTGGTGATCAACAAGGTGGACCGGCCCGACGCACGGATCGCGGAGGTCGTCGACGCCTGCTACGAGCTGTTCATCGACCTGGACGCCAGCGAGCAGCAGATCGAGTTCCCGATCGTGTACGCCGCCGCGCGGGCCGGGCGCGCCTCACTGAACCGCCCGGCCGACGGCGAGATGCCCGACAGCGACAACCTGGAGCCGCTGTTCGACGTGCTCCGCGAGACGGTGCCGCCGCCGCTCTACGAGGCAGGAGCGCCGCTGCAGGCGCACGTGACCAACTTGGACGCCTCCTCGTATCTGGGCAGGATCGCGCTCTGCCGCGTCTACAACGGCACGATCAGCCGCGGCCAGCAGGTCGCCTGGTGCCGCCACGACGGCTCGATCGAGCGGGTCAAGATCTCCGAGCTGCTCCGCACCGAGGCGCTGGAGCGCGTGCCCGCGGAAAGCGCCGGTCCCGGCGACATCGTCGCGATCGCAGGCATCCCCGAGATCATGATCGGCGACACCCTCGCCGACCCGAACGACCCGCGCCCCCTCCCGCTGATCAGCGTGGATGAGCCGGCGATCTCGATGACGATCGGCACGAACACCTCCCCGCTCGCCGGCCAGGTGAAGGGCGCCAAGCTCACCGCGCGCCTGGTCAAGGACCGGCTCGACCGCGAGCTTGTCGGCAACGTGTCGCTGCAGGTGCTGCCCACCGAGCGACCCGACGCGTGGGAGGTCCGCGGCCGCGGCGAGCTCGCGCTCGCGGTGCTCGTGGAGACCATGCGACGGGAGGGCTACGAGCTGACCGTCGGCCGCCCGGCCGCCGTGACGAGGGAGATCGACGGCAAGGTGCATGAGCCCGTCGAGCGGCTCTCGGTGGACGTGCCCGAGGAGTTCCTCGGCGCGGTCACCCAGCTGGTCTCGGTGCGCCGCGGCCAGATGGCGTCGATGACCAACCACGGCACCGGCTGGGTGCGGCTGGTCTTCCTCGTGCCGTCCCGCGGGCTGATCGGGTTCCGCACCCAGTTCCTCACCGAGACCCGCGGCACCGGCATCGCGCACCACGTCTTCGAGGGCTACGAGCCGTGGGCGGGCGCGATCCGCGGCCGGGCCACCGGCTCGCTGGTCGCCGACCGGACCGGCACCGCCGCGGCGTACGCCATGTTCAACCTGCAGGAGCGCGGGTCGCTCTTCGTCTCGCCCGGCACCGAGGTCTACGAGGGGATGATCGTCGGCGAGAACTCGCGCACCGACGACATGGACGTCAACATCACGCGAGAGCGCAAGGTCACGAACGTCCGGCAGTCCACGGGGGAGGAGCTGGAGCGGCTGGTCCCGCCCCGGCTGCTCAGCCTGGAGCAGGCCCTGGAGTTCTGTGCCGACGACGAGTGCGTCGAGGTGACACCGACGGCGGTCCGGCTCCGCAAGGCCGTGCTCGACGCCAAGGAGCGCGGCCGGATCCGCGGTCGCGTCGCTCGCGGCGAGCGGCTCTAGGTAGGCCTCAGGCGCGTTATGTGAGTTGAAACCGCGCGCCAGAGTACGGTAGGCGCTTTGGTGGAATCGAGGCCGGTCCTCCTGCCGGCTCCTTTTCTTTGGCTCGGACCAGGCGGGCTTACGTGGGGTCTTTCGGGCATGCCGAGCACCCGGTGGCGCGCCGGAGCAGGACGGTGCGTTCGGGCATGTTCTTCGTGAGCGAGGCCGCGCGGCGGAACTCCGCGGCCGCCTCGTCACGTCGGCCCAGCTTGGCCAGAAGGTCGCCGCGGACGCTGGGAAGGTGGTGGTAACCGGCCAGCGCGGGTTCCGCGGCCAGGCCGTCCACGATCTCCAGGCCACGCTCGGGGCCGAACGCCATCGCTACCGCGACCGCGCGGTTCAGTTCCACCACCGGAGACGGTGTCAGCGAGGCTAGCGCCTGATACAGCGCGGCGATGTGGGCCCAGTCGGTCTGCTCCGGCGTGTGCGCCAGGGCGTGGCAGACCGTGATCGCGGCCTGCAGCACGAACGGGCCCGGCGGGCCGCCGGCCCGCTCGGCCCGGAGCAGCGCCGCGAAACCTCGCCTGATTAGCAACTGATCCCAGCGGCCGCGGTTCTGCTCCAGCAGCGGGACCGGCAAGCCGTCCGGGTCCAGCCGAGCCGGTATGCGCGATGCCTGGATCTCCATCAGCGCGACCAGGCCGTGCACCTCTGGTTCGGCTGGCATCAGCTCGGCCAATACGCGGCCCAGTCTCAGCGCCTCATTACACAGCGCGGGGCGCATCCAGTCGTCCCCGGCCATCGCCGAATAGCCCTCGTTGAACACCAGGTAGAGCACCTCAAGCACGGACGCCAGCCGGGCCGGCCGCTCAGCGGGCGGCGGCACCTCGAACGGAATCTGGTTGCTGGCCAGGGTCCGCTTGGCCCGCACGATCCGTTTTGCGATCGCGGGTTCGGCGACCAGGAACCCGCGTGCGATCTCCTCGCCGGTCAGGCCGCCCAGCAGCCGCAGGGTCAGCGCGATCCGGGCTTGGGTGGACAGCACCGGGTGACAGGAGATGAACATCAGCCGCAGCAGATCGTCGTCGATCTTCTCGTCGTCCGAGACGGCGGCGAAGTCCGCCTGGCCCTCGTGCTCCCCGGTTTCTAGCTCGCGGCCGAGCAGCCTCAGCTTGCTGTCGAGCCGATCGTTCCGGCGGATGCGATCGATGGCGTGATGCTTCGCGGTGACCGTGAGCCATGCGCCGGGGTTCGGCGGGATGCCGTCGGCCGGCCACTGCTCCAGCGCGGCGATGAGAGCGTCCTGGGCCAGTTCCTCGGCCAGGCCGACGTCCCGGACCAGCCTGGCGAGGCCGGCGATGATCCGCGCCGACTCGATCCGCCACACCGCCTCGATCGCGCGGTGCGTGTGACTTTCAGCGATAGTTGGCCAATTTCAAAGTTAACTGGCCAAGCACCCAGAGGATTCTCAGATACATGCTGGTCAGGGGCATGCAGGCTGGAACATGATCTCAGGCTACTACCGTCGGCCCGGCCTCTTTGCCTGCAGTGAAGTGCGGTTGCGAACAGTTCCTTGACGGTCGCCCTCCCAGGTTCCAGGTGCGCGATTGACGCAGGGGCAGTCTGCCTGGAACGGCCGTTCATCAGCCCGGGGCCTGTACCTCGTCCGGCTGGCCTCGCCGCTCATGGGCGGGAATCGGCTCTGGTCTGCTGAGGTCGGCGGCGCCTGGACCCCCGTTCAAGAGCCGTCTCGTGATTGCGTCGTGCTCCTGGAAGAGCACGAACTTGCACGCGCGGAGAACTTCGGCTAGCTCCGGGTCTGGGACCTCGGGAACGGACGCCAGGGGGACCTCTGAGGGCTCGGGCCCCGCGCCCTGGATGGTCGCGCTGCCCATCGCGACCAGCTGGGCTCCGTAGGTCCGTGCTACCTGCCCGGCGATCCTGTAACCGTGCTCGTCGAGATCCCCTGCGTACCGCAGGGGTATCCCCTGGTCGGCTGCGAGCTGCAGCAGTGCGTGGTCGACGCTGCCCAGGTGGCCGCTGGTGCAGGCCAGGGGAAGACGGCTCCCGCGGGCGAGCGCCGCTTCGAGGACCGAGGGGTTCTCGACGACCGTCAGGGTCTGCGGTGCCAGCGTGGGCGGGTTCTGGGTGAGGTCGAGCAGGGTCAGGGCGACCGGTGTGTCGGAATCGCGCAGCCGCCTGTCCACCGGGCCGTTTCCGACGGCCATGACCTGGTACAAGAGAACAGTCGCGGTGAGCCTGTCGGCGATCACGCCGGCGTCGAGGAGGAGCGCGCGGACCAGGTCCGGCCTGGTCGGCTCCGGGCGGCCGGAGAGCTCGGCGGCAGCGGACACCAGGAG
>Ga0335073_10004733_pt1 | contig 19057 bp, 17 predicted proteins | sample Lox_Sample_22_FD_207093 | JGI IMG/M metagenome (GOLD analysis project Ga0335073, IMG submission 207093) | Soil microbial communities from Loxahatchee National Wildlife Refuge, Florida, United States - Lox_Sample_2.2 | ecosystem: Environmental > Terrestrial > Soil > Wetlands | place: USA... | reverse complement strand
AGCGCGACGCGGGTCACCTCGGCCTGGAGGGCCGGCCAGGTGCCCGCCGCCAGCAAACTCGGCGCCGGACCGGTCTCTCCGGCCACGGGCCGCAGCGCGTCCGCGACAGTGTGCGGCGCCACCTCGGGACCTGCCCACCGCCGGGCCAGCGCGTGCAGCAGCCATCCGGGCGGGACGCCGCCGTGGCGGCAGAGCCCGGGCATCCGCAGGCCGTCAAGTGTGCGCAGCAGCAGGTATACCCCGGCGCACGGGACGCCGGCGATCTGGGGACCGCGGGCCCGGACTTCGGTGCCGTCCGGCGCGGCCCGGACCGGAACCGCCAGTCGCTGGGCCACGAACCGCCTGACCGCATCGCGGGCCCAGGCCGCCTCGGCTACCTCAGGCATCTGTTCCGCCAGCGCCGCCCACAGTACGACCGAGCCCGTCGCGGGGTACCGGTCGTCGAGGGTCACGGCGCCGCTGGCCACCAGCCTGGCCAGGATGGCCTCGACGGCCCGTGTCCGCGGCGGCCGGGCCAGGCTGACCGGTGCGCCGGCCGGGGCACCCGGCGCCAGCACGGGGCGCGAGCGGGCGGCGCGCAAGCCCTGCAGGAGCGCGTCCGTGTCGGCCCAGTCCAGCCACGCGGGCAGCTGGTCCGCCGACGGGTCGCCGGCCTGCGCGGGGCGGGCCGAGATCAACCGGACCGCCCGGGCCAGTGCGTCCGCCAGCCCCACTGGATCGGACCAGTCGAGGTCGGCGCCGGCAGTGTCGGCCAGGCCGGACGCCACCGCCTGCAGGTCCTGGTGGTCCGGGATGTCCCAGCCGAGCACACGGGCCAGGTCCAGGGCGAGCCGGACCAGGCTGAGCCACTCGGCCTGCCGGGGCCGCGCGCGCGGCGCAGCCGGCCAGACCCGGGCCAGGGCGTCCTCGCCCACGGCGGTCAGCACTGGGCCGAGCTCACCGGAACGGCGGAGCGCCAGCAGCACGGGGGCTAGCTCATGGCCCTCGGCGTCCAGGGCGAGCAGGATCGCGGCAGGCTCGGACCGGGCGAGCCGGCGCAGCGGATCGAAGTACCAGCGGTACCGGGCGTCGCCCCGGACCACGGCGGCCAGGAAGGCCGCCAGGTAGTCGGCGGTGGACGTGAACCGGACCAGGCCAGCGCCGTCCGGGTCCGGATCGCGCACGGCACTCAGCACCTGCGCCGCGATGGACTTGGCCAGGACTTCTCCGGTGGCGGCGGATCCAGCCTGGACCTCGCATTGCAGTGAGCGGGCTACGTATACGGTCGGGTCGTCGGCCAAGGCCAGGTCCAGTGCGGCCGACAGCGCCGCGGGCAGCTCGGTCCGCAGCACACTGTCGGCGTGGACAGCCGACTGCCCGTCGCCCGCGACCACGGCAGCGGTGCACGCCAGGCGCGCAATGCGCCCGTCCATCACGACGAGTATCCGCCCTCCGGGTCGAAATTACCTTGCACCACCAGGTTGCCGTGGACGGTCACCGTGCCGTCCGCTGCCACCGTCAGGCAGGGCGTGAACTGGCCGTTCGAGAACGAGCCGATGACGAACTCGGTGGCCGCGCCCGCCGTGGCGGGGTCGCCGAGGACCAGGCGCAACTGCTCGACCGGCGTTCCGGATGCTCCGGTGGTCTGCACGTGGTCGAGCTGCCAGCCCGGACCCGGGCCCGACCCCCCGGCCACCGGCTGCGGCAGCACCAGCTGGCCGCCGGCCAGGTGCAGGTCGCCGCCGAGCTGCAGCGCCCCGCCGACCTCAAGCCGATCGGGATCGGAGTCACCCTGCGCCCAGCGCAGGGCCGGAGAGCCGGTACGGCCCGCATAGACGGCGACGTCGGCGCCGAGCGCCAGCCGGGCGTCTCCAGACGGCGTGAACACCTCAGCCGCCCGGGCGCCGACGTAAGGCCGGTCGCCGGTCCCGCTGACTACGGGCGTACTGCCGGGCTTGGCCGGATCACGCGTGATCGTGCCGAGGTACACCGGCGCGGGATGGGCGTTATCGTCCGGCGCGGTGCCAGTGGCGTCGAAGGCCCCGTATCCTGGCGTGACGTTCGGCTGCCCGCGGTCGGCGCCGGGCCCCTGCGCCCGGTCTAGCTGAATGACCGGCGTTTCCACCGCGTAGTCACCGGATGGCTCGATGGTGCGCTGGTAAACGAGCGAGACGTCCAGTGAGTCCGTGCCGAGCTCGTCGAAGGCGGTGCTCAGCTCGAACGGCGTACGGGCGGGCAGGATCAGTTCCCGGCCGTACAGGTCGATGGCGTAACCCGCTTCGACATAACCCGCCGACAGCTCCAGGCCTAGCGCGATGCCCGGCTTGTGCCCGGCCAGGTTGTGCTGCTGCCGCATGGTGACGTGGTAGGCCTGTTCGGCGCGGAACAGGGTCGCGGTGAGCCGCTGGCCCGGGTAGTACTGCACCTCGGTGGGAATGCCGTTCACGAGTCCTCCTTCACGTGCTCGCCTGGAAGCGGAGCGTTCCGGTCCTCGGCTGCCCGTCCTGGCCGACGCCCACCGCCAGCACGGCGATGAGGACCGGCGTCGGGTGCGACCCGATATTGATCGTCCGGGCAATGTCGTAGGTGCTCGCGGCGGCCAGGTTGATGTCACGGCCGACGAACTGGTTGCTGACCAGTGTGCTGACGGCGAGGTTGATGACCGTCTCGTAGACCGCGACCGACGACACCGCGGTGGCGGCGGAGCTGACCAGCCGCAGGGTGTAAGCCACCGTATTGCCCGAATGGGTCCACGTGCCCACCTGCAGGGCACGCAGGTCGGTATCGGTCAGCTGGTTGAGCAGGACCTGGGCCTGGGCCAGTAGGTTGGCCTCCTGGGCGGCCAGGGCGCTCAGCGTGGCCGCCTCCGGCACGCCGGGGAAACCGGCCGCCGTGGTGAACCCCTTGACCACGAGGTTCCCGGGAATGGTCACGTTCGCGCCCGCGTCTGCGTGCAGCAGGTCCTGCTCGGCGCCGGTGCCACCCTGGACGACCAGCAGCTCCAGGCCGCGGGCGTTGACTCCGCTCTTGACCTCGCCGACCTCGAGCCGCAGCTGCTCGGCGACGGTCTGGTCCGGGCGGGTGAGAGTGGCCCGGTAGAACGACCAGGGCAGCGCGGCGGCCGGCGGGGGCACGGGCGTGTCGAAGACCACGGGCCCGGCGGCCTGAGCGGAGCCCGTCACGCTGGTATCCACGCTGATGCAGACGGTCCCGTCTGCGTCCGCGGTGGTGACGTCGGTCAACCCGCCCGCACCGTCGGACAGCTGGACGGCCAGGATCTGGGCGCTGCGCCCGGGCTGGGCGCCGAGGACGACCCGGCTGGTACCCGCCGGGGCGGTCAGCGTCGTGGCCCGGAGCTGGAGCTCTTCGCGGACATCGGTACGGACGGCCACCCGTCTGGCCGACCGGCTGGCCTGGCCGAGGACGACGGGCCACGCATCCGGACTGCGGTCGGCCTGCGCCTGCGGCGGAGTGCCGGACAGCTGGATCTGGCTCGTGCCGCCGTGCCAGAGGATGCTGACCGTGACGTCCTCACCGTCGGCCAAGGGCGCGGTCAGCGGCTGTCCCAAGCCGACGTACCGTCCAGCACCGTCGATGGCGAGCCCCGGCATGATCCGGACGCCCGCCGCACCGGGGGCAGTATCCGCCGTTACCTCCAGCCCGATGATGATGCCCGGGGTGTGGACGTTCAGCTCGTGGCGGAGCAGCGCTTCGGCGCGGGCGGCCTGCTCAGCTTTCAGCTCGGCGACGCGCAAAAGCTGGCCCTCACGATAAGCGGGCCGTCGTATCGCCGGGGCCGCGGGGGCCTGGGTCACTGGTTGTCCTTCCGGGCCGCGGCCCGGCCCCGGGGCGCGCGCGCCGCCGCAGTCCGCGGGCCGGGCTGGGCAGGAGCGAGGCCGACCTGGGCCGCGGCGGGACGCAGCCGCACCACGCGTCCGTCCGGCCCGTCGTCGTTCCAGTGGCCGCAGCGGTCACGGTACAGCCACACCTCGTATTCGGCGTCGCAGGCCGCGAAGACGGAATCGCCATCGAGCAGCTCGGCGAGCTCCTTCACGCTGTCTGGCGGGCGATACTGGCGCCAGGTGAGCTTCAGGCCCAGCTGGCAAGCCCGCTCACAGGCGATGGCGCGGCGTTGCCACCAGAGCCCCGCTACGTTGACATGACCTGGCAGGTTCGGCCAGCCCGGCGCCGTGATGACGCGGCGAAACGGCGGGTGCGAGTCGACGCAGTCCACCACACAGCGGCCGTTCTCGTCCCGGCCGAGCCAGATCCGGGCCAGCAGGACACCCTCAGGCCGCCGGCACTGCCCGTACGTCACCTCCAGGTAGCGATTCCGCAGCGCCGAGACGATCTCGAGCAGCGTGCCCGCGACCCCTTCGTCCCCGAGACCCGTGCGGCACAGACGCCGGCGCAGGCAGCACAGCGCGTCGTCTGCGGCCCGGTCGATCCAGCGCAAGATCCACTTGAGGCGGTCCTCGGTGCTCGCCTTGTCCGAGACCTCGCGCAGGTACTCGCCGACCACCGCGGCACACGCGGCATAGCCCCGTTCCCAGTCCCGGGCCGCGAGGGTGGCCGGGTCGGTAGCGGTATCCGCCACCGGGACACAGCACAGCGTGCCGGTCTCGGCCACCCGCTCGTACTCCACGCTGTCGTGGCCGCCGCACCCGCAGCTGGCCATGACCTTGGCCGCGTCCTGCTGCGTTTCGGCATACCGCAGGTACAGGTCAACTGCCCGGCAATCATCGTCGTCACGATCCTGATCGCAGCACGGGCCGGCGGGCTGGCAGGCGCACACGTCAAGGCAGGTGTCCTGGCACAGGACGATGTCGTCCCCGCAGCAGGACCTGGCGTAGCCGGGTCCGACCACGACGCGCCCCGGGCGGGCTGGATCGCACCGGACGCCGAGCCCGCGCACGACGCCCCAGCCTTCGACGTAACGGTGCAGGGCGGACCGGCGCCTGACCCAGTGGGTCAGGTCGTTGAGCTGATCGTCGGTCAGCACCATGCCGCAGTAGAAGTGCGGGCGGCTGAGGCAGCCGGTGTCGCAGTCGCAGCCGCCGCCAGGCGGAGCCCCCTTTCCGCACCCGCAGGGGACCGATCCGCACCCGCAGGGCGCCGATCCGCAGCCGCAGGGGGATCCGCACCCGCAGGGGGCCGCTGTAGCCGTGGTCGCGGCAGAACCGGGAGCCGTTATGTACCGGGTAGTCATGATGCTTCCCTTCGGCGGGTCAGGACACCGTGAACCAGCTGCGGAACACGCCGCCCGGCAGGCCGTTCCCGCTGGGCAGGCGGCCGCGCAGGTGATCGCCGTCGACCGGGTGGCCGTGGCAGTCGAGGATGAAGTCACACAGCAACGTGACCAGGACGAACTGTCCTCGCAGGCCGGGCCGCCAGGTGCCCCGCCTGGCCGGCGGCCGGCGGTTACGGTCCCACAGGTCGGGATCGATGGTGAAGACGGCCCTGGTCCGGTCGATCAGCACCGGACCCTCGTCGGACGGCACGAACTCAAGGTTGCGTTCGGCACCGCCGAACTGGACCCGGAAGGTGAACTGGTTGATCCCGGTAGCGTCGCCATGCGCCTCACGCAGCGGCCGGTCGAAGTCCACCTCGAGGCGGCCGTCACGCTCGATGAGCTCGTCCAGCTCGAGTTCGCCCCCGTGCGGCCAGTTGATGCCGGTGATCTTGGTCAGGTATCCGGCGGCGGGCAGCCGGGCCGACAGGTGGCCGGAGATCTCGATCGGGCCGCCCTCGTGCCGGGTGAGGACCGCGAGCGGCACCCACCCGCCGCAGGGGCAGTACGGCTCGAGGCACCCGCGGTGGCGTTCCGGGCCGTCGTCGCAGTCATCGTGGACGTGCCCGGGCGCGCCGGGCCAGCAGTGCGGCAGTTCATCCCGGTCGGCCAGCCGCCAGCACACCAGCTCGCGGATGCGGGTGGCCTCCTGGCCGACCTTGGTCGTGCACGTGTCCAGCACCGCGTACTGCGGGTCGACGGTTTCCTCGGCGTACCGGATGACCAGCAGCCTCTCCTCGTGCTCAGGTGGCTCGCAACCCGGCTCGGCCGGGACCGGCCAGGTTACGCACTGGCGGCAGCCGTTGATCAGCTCGCGCCCGCGGCAATCCAGGGCGATCCCGGGCTCGATCCAGACCGTGGTGGCGGCGCAGTCGGCCCGCTCGTGCGGCAACACCTCCAGCCCGCACAGCACGCCCTCGCCGTGCAGCAGGCGATTGGTCAGCCATCTCCGCTCCAGCATGTACCGCTGCTCATCGGTGAGATCGCGGGCCGTCACAAACCGGCCCGTGAACCAGCGCATGCGCTCTACGGGGATGGTTCCCTCGTTGGTCATGCCCGTTCCTCCTTCACTGGCGTCACGACACCGGCAGCAGCGAGCCGCCCCGGTCCTGCTGGCCGAGCCGCCAGCCGCGGATGTTCCTGGATGTGCCGAGCACCGCCAGCCCGTCGATGCGGCTGCCGGCTACCCCTTCGCCCCAGTCCCGGGCGGCCTTGACGGCGGCCGCGCAGGTCAGGCGGAGGGGAGCCGGCGCGGCCAGCATGGAGTCGAGGCCCAGGTGCGACTGCCTGCCCAGGCACATCGCGGGCTCGACCAGGACTAGCTCCCCCCGGGTGTGCGCGGGCGCTTCGGCGCTGATCGCGCGGCGCAGCATCTGGCGGTCCTGCGGCGCGCGCGCGAGCGCGGCCGGGACGAAGACCGAGAACCGGTAGGCATGCTCGGTGAACATGTCCAGCTGAGGGTCACCCACGGAGACCAGCCGGACCTGCCCGAGCCGGTCGAACCGGTCGGCTTGCAGGCGGGCCGTCACGGCAAGGCTCCACAGCGGGTGCTGGCTGTCCGCGCCGGACGGCAGCGTGCGGTACCTGCGCTGGCGGAAGCCCTCAACGAGCTGCGGCAGCCCGTCGCCCGCCGGCGTGACGCCGGTCATGCTGTGCAGGTACGCGGCGACGTGCGCCCTGATCGCCGCCGGGGTGCCCCGCTGGCGGAAGTAGCCACGAGCGGCGTCGATGAGCAGCCGTTTCTGCTGGGGTGTCCAGGTTCCCTCGGCCGGCACGTTCAGCCAGCCCGCGAGGTAGTCGACGAAGGCATCGGGTACCGCCAGCGGCTCGAGCAAGCCCGGCATGCTTGCCAGCCCGGCCTCGATGTCCTCGACGCTGGTCTGGGCGATGGCCAGGAAGCGGGCCAGGAAGTCGGCGCTGCCCGGGTCGGCGGAGTACACCGCGGGCAGGAAGCGCAGGTAGGAGTTCCGCGGGTACTCCAGGCGCAGACGCGGTACCGACGGCGTGCTGTAGCCGTCGCCGGCCAGGTCGAGCCGGACCCACAGATAGCGGCCCGGGCCACTGAGGATGAGCAGGTCGTTGTCGCCGTCGCGGACCTGGCCCATCGGGCGCCAGTCCGCGTCCGCGATGGCGGGGACGGCGGGGACGGCGCTGTCCTGGGCCGGCGGATCCTGGCTGTAGGTGCTGACCCGCAGCGTGGTGGCGGCCGGCAGTTGCGCCTGCGCCCGGATCCGGTGCCATGAGCAGCGGTAGATCCCGCTGTCCTGCGGCGGGCTGATCCACTGGCCGGCGCGGAACAGCACCGGGCGGGTCAGGGTGGTGGCGGGCACCTCGCAGGCCGGCCGCCCGGACCGGTCCACCCGGCCGGCCCGGCCGGGCAGCCGCAGGCCCCCGGCCGCGTCCACGTCCACGCCGGGCGGGCGGACGGCGGCCAGCACGCTCGGCCCGTCCGTGGTGGTCGTGTCCAGGTGCGCAGGGACGGGGTCCGGGGCGATGATCGCGGCCACCGCGGTAGCGGCCTCGAGCACGTAGACCAGGCCGTCGCCGCCCGCGGCGATCCTGGTCCACATGCCTGGTCCCAGGCCGAGTCCGTCCGGTGCCAGCGTGAGCGCTCCGGTGCGGTGCCAGTAGACCGTCCCGTCGCCGTCCCGGGTGCCGAGCACGGCGGCGCCGCCGGGGAGGCCGCAGACCGACACGGGCGTCCAGGGCGGCCGCAGGATCTGCCGCGGGTAGCCGAGCCTGGACATCACGAGGATGGTGTGCTGGCGGGCATCCAGGACGTAGACGTCCTCGCGGGAGGCGGCCACACCGTCGGGCTCCAGGCCATAGTCCGCCGCGCTGAAGGTCTCGGGGAAATCGCCGGTGACCGGGTCATACCTGCGCACCCACCCGTCCCGGCCGAGGAGGCAGACGAGCAGGGCAGCGGGATCGGCCCAGGCGGGTGCGGCCAGCCAGGACGGGACCGCGGCGAACGCGCCGGCCGTGCCGCCCGTTCCGGTCAGGTGCGGTCCGTCCGCCCCGAGAGTGCCCACGTTCACGGCGCTGCCCGCCCACCCGGTGCGGGCGTCGAACAGGATGGCCTGCCGGGGCGCGCTCATGCCGGTCCCGCTGGGCTGGCCGATCGCGGCACCACGGTCAGCAGGTAGCTGCTGGCGCCGGCCGACGCGAGCAGTTCGTTGGGGGCCAGCGTAACCACGTCGGTGAGCTGATAGGCGATGCCGTCCACCGAGACGCTCAAGTTCGGCACCGCGACCACGTTGGCGACGTCGAGGATGGCGCGGTAGAGGCTGGTCGGGTAGAAGTCGTCGCCGAAGTTACGCGGCGTGCTCGAGCTCCCGTCGGGCAGCACAACGGGCAGCGGGAACAGGAACCCGTTAAGTGCGGCCACGATGTCCTGGCTCACCTGATCGGGACTGGCGGAGGGGACGATCTCGATGCGCGCGGTCACCTGCACCTGGCGGTAAACCGGACCGTCGACGTAGACCTCGGCGGTGACTGGCCGCATACTGTCCAGGTCCCGGGCCACCGCCTCCTTGAGCTCCTGCGCCGGAGCCGGCATGACCTGGCTGGGGTCCGCGGGCACCGGGACGATGATCACGGTGACCGCGCCGGGGACGCTGACCTCGGGGAAGTCTGGACTGGCGAACGGGAGCACGGTGACCCGGGCCACTCCGGCCGCCCGCATCGCCTCGGCTTCAAAGTCCGCGGCGGTGACGACGCGCTGCTGGGAGCGCAGCATGGCCGGCGCCGCGGCCTGCAGGTCGTCGGGGGTCTGGGCGTCGCTGCCGCCCGCCGCCGGGTCGGCGTTGGTGACGGCAGACACGCCCAGGATCGGAGCCTGCAGCGCTGAGACCGCCGCGGCAGCGACGTTGTCCCGGGCCCCGCCGCCGTATCGGTAAGAGGCGGTGATGTCGCTGCCCGCCGCGGGGATGGCCCCGTGCACGCCGTCGCCGAACGTCACCGTGCCCGTGCTCAGGTTCAGGGCGTAGTCAGTGTCGGTGGCCGAGGAGGCGTACAGGTCTTCCTGTGGCGTCCACACCACGGGCGCGTCCTCACCGGTGGTCACGGTGAGCGTGATGGTATCCGGAGCCACCGGCGAGTTGGCCAGGGTCAGCTGCTGGCCGGGCAGGCCCGAGCTCTGGCGCAGCGTTTCGCCGGTGACGGTCCGCAGGCTGGTGGCCGATACGGTGTTCTCCTGGATCTTCGTCACGACCGGGGCCGAGGAATAAGCGCCGCCGGTCAGGCGGCAGCGGATCCAGTAGTAGGGATCGGTGAACGCCCCGATGCCCGGCTGGGCCTGGGTCTGCGCCGGCGGCCCGTCGATGAGGACATCGCCGGTCCTGGTGAACGCGACCGAGGCGTCCGCGTACAGGTTGAGCCGGGTCCAGTGCTCGGCCGGCTGGATGCTGTCCAGGTACTCCCACTGCACGGTCACCGGCGGCACCGGAGCCGGCTGGGCGGCGATCTGATCGGAACGCACGGCGCCGCCGCTGGCCGGGGGCACGACCACGTGCAGCCTGATCTGGGCCGGGAAAGCGGGCCAGGTGATCGACGGATTGGCCGGACCGAAGCCCAGATAGACGGCGTTGCCCGGGCTAGGCGAGGCGCCGAACGGATTGAACGGGCCGTCGCTGACGCCGTGCGGGGACCCATCGTAGAGCTGCACGGCTGTCAGCGGGAAGCGGGTCAGGGCGAGGTCGGCGTCGGTTTCGAACCAGACCGGCTGGCCGTCGGTGCCGGTCGCGGAGGCCGTCGTGCCCTGGGGGACGAAGATGGGCACCGCGGGGCTGGCCGGCGTCGGGGTGAAGCTCAGGTACGCCACCGACGGCAGGGCCGGAAGCGGCTGCATGCCGATGAGCTCGACGAACTTCTGGTAGCACGCCGCCGGCACCTGATTCAGGCGATAGCCCATGGACTCGCCGATGAAGGCGAAGAGCTCCAGCAGAGTGGTACCCGGGTCGCTCTCGTTCCAGTCGGTCCACTCCGGGGTATAGCCGGGGATTCTGAGCTGCAAAGCGGTGAGGATGTCCTGGTATTGCTGCAGGACCAGGTTGGGCGGGTCAGGTGGCATTGAGCGCTCCCCCGGTACCCAGCCCGCCCGCCACGCCCTCGGAGATGAACAGCGGGTAGACCAGGTTGTAGAAGGAGTTGGTGGCCCGGAGCCGGTACTGGATGTCGATCAGCATCACGTCCGGCTGGCCGGCCTGCGTGCTGACGGCGACGTCGAGGACGTCGATCCGGGGCTCCCACCGGGTCAGGGCGTCGTTGACTTCGGCCTGGACCGAGCCCCGGACGGCCACGGTGTTGGGCTGGAAGACCAGATCGTGGATCCCGCAGCCGAAGGCGGGGAGCATCACCCGCTCCCCTGGCGCGGTGGCCAGGATCAGCCAGATGCTCTGCCGGATCCGCGTCTCGTCGCTGACCAGCTGGAGCGACCCGTCGGCGGCAGGGACTACCGGGAAGGCCCAGCCGGAGCCGAGGATGCCTGCCACGGTCAGCCCCCGATCAGCACGGTGCTGGTGGCCACCACGGTGCCGACGGGCATCGGCACCGGGTCGTTGCAGGTCTGTGCGGTGTCCCCGTTCCTGGCCGCGGCCTTCCCGTTGATCAGCACGGTGCCGCTGCCGGCGATCACCAGGCCCCGGTTGGTGGGCGGATTGACGAACGTCCCGGCGCCGGGCGGCACGTGGCCCGGCGTGTTAGTGGCGGTCGAGCCGGCCGTCGCCGCGGGCTGGCCCTGGATGAGCACGTTGGCGCTGACGGCGCCGGTAATCGGGCCGGAGAACGGGCACGGCGTCGGCACCGGCGAGGTCGGACCGCTCGGCTGGACCAGGTGCGTGTCGATGGCCACGATCCGGTCGCCCCGCTTGGCCGCAGGCTGACCCATGATGCTTCCCCCTAGTTGATGGTGACCTGGGCACCGGTGATCTTGACGGTGCCCGTGGCGGTGAGGTTGAGGTTGCCGCCGGCGGAGACGGTCACGTCCCCGGAAGCTTTGACGGTCACCTGGCCCGCGTCGGACTGGACGGTGATGGACGAGCCGTCGAGCACCACGGTCTGCTTCCCGGCGTGATCGGTGATCTCGATGCGCTCCGAGCCCGACGTGTCGTCGAGCGTGATGCGGTGCCCGCTGCGCGAGACGACGACCCGGATGTTGTTGTCGGTCGCCGTGCCGGTCCCGTCGGGCAGCTGGTCGGTCTTGCTCCACAGGCTGCCGACCACGTACGGCTGACGGATGTCACCGTGCTCACAGGCGATGAGTACCTCATCGCCCTTCTCCGGGCGGAAGAACGTGCCGCGGCCAGCGCCGGCCATCGGCAGGGCCAGCCGGGCCCAGTTGCTCGGCTCGTCGGCCAGGTGCGGGAACGTCACCATCACCCGGCCGAGCCCCTCGGGGTCGTTCAGGTCATCGACCACGCCGATCACCACGCCGGGCTGGATCGTCATCACGCGCTCCCCTGGATTTCCTCGCGGCGGAAGCCGAACTGCGTGACGTACCCCGCGTCGCCGATCGTGTGCGTGCTGTCGGTCACGAAGTACCGGCCGTCGAACCGGGTCCCGATCCCGGAGATCATCACGACGTTGCCAGTGCGCAGGTCGGGCAGGCCGGGAACCGACGCCGTCCCGGTGACCAGGCCCTTGGCGATGAGCTGGAGGGTCTGCAGGGCGAGTTGCTCGGCTTCGGCCTGGCTGGCCACGATCTTGGTCGCGACGACCTCTTTGCGATCGGAGAAGGAGCGGTAGAGCGTCTGGTTGCGACCCTGGGGGCCCAGACCCCGGGTCTTGAGGTCATCGAGGGTCGCGGTGTGCTCGAACTTCTGCTTGTTGACAGCGTCCCAGCCCCGCACGGTAACCGAGCCGACCTGGTTGGCCGTGCTCAGGCTGGGCTGGAACTCGACTAGCGACTTGCCCCACACCAGCTCGTAGGTGGGCCGCTGCACGCTGGTGGACGGCGCGAAATACAGCTGGCGGTCCTGCACTGTCCCGTCGGTGCCGGCCTCGAGCACGCGCAGGTCGTAGCCGATCCGGCGAGCCCGGTCCAGGAGAAAGATGATGTCGTAGACGTTGTCCTGGATGAGGTAGTCGTTGCGCGGCTCAAGGGCCAGCACGTCCGGCGACTGCGGGGCGAGCGTGATGCCGAGGTCGCTGGCGATCTGCCGGGCGATCTCGGTGTCGGTCTTGGCCACCCAGGCCTTGGACCGCTGTTCCTTGCGCAGCCGGTGCAGCAGGTCCAGCCCGTGGATGACCAGAGTGGGCTGCCCGGCCGACGGGAAGGACGGCCGCAGCTCGACGATCTCGCCGGTGATCATGAGGCTGAGCGAGCTGTCGTGATAGCCCATCCACAGCTCGATCTCCGAGCCCGGATCGAACAGGTAGTCGTCGCTGTACTTGAACGTCCGCGACCCGGCGTCCCAGTTGTTGATGGTGACGTCGAAGCTGTCCACGTCGGTCAGGCTGTCCTTGAAGGTGACCTGCATCACGTCGCGGATCACGTCACGCGGGACGTTCGCGCCGCGCAGCCGCATTTCGAAGCCCGGAACGTAGAAGTCCTGGCCGATGTAGATGGGCTGGGCGGTCATGACGACCCGGACCCGAAGACGGCGATCGGCGGGATGGTGATGCTGATCCCGGGCGTGGGCTCGAGGAGGTCGACGTCGGGGTTGGCGTCGGCCAGCGCCCGCCATTGGGCGGGATCGCCCAGCTCTTCCCAGGCGATCTGGCTGAGGGTCTCCCCGCGGGTGACCACGTGCTGCTTGGTCTGGTCGGCCGACTCGAGCTTGAGGTCCGCGAGTTGCTCCTCCAGCGTGGCGTAGCCGCGGAACGTCATGGTCAGCGTCGCCCGCAGCGGGATGCCCTCCGAGCTGAACAGGACGAACTTCTGGTCGATGGTCTCGACGATGGCCTTGAACGACAGTCCGCTGTGGCCCCAGGTGAGCCGCAGCCGGGGCGGCGCGTGCGTCTTGGGCTGGATCTTGACCAGCTCGTACATCGGCCCGGTCAGGGTCCGTACGTCGCGGGCGCCGGTGCCCATGCCCTGGGCGGCGGTGTCGAACAGCAGCTCCACGGTCAGCTTCTCGGTCTGCCCGCGGATGAACTGCTGGAGGGGGGCGTCCAGGCCAGGGATGGCGATCTCGGCGATCTGCGCGCTCTTGGACAGGCTGTACTGGGTGGGGTTGTACTGGACCTCCATCCGCTGCTGCAGGCCGCGCCCGGCGTCGATGGCGTCGGTGTCCAGAATCTCGATCACCAGGGGAGCTACCTGCATGTCAGTGCTCCTGCGGCAGGACCGAGGCGCGCACGCCGTTCGCCGCGCCGGACCGCTGCTCATCGCGGTGGCGCTCGGCCAGCCGGCGCAGCACGTGCTCGGTGACCTGGTCGAGCTGCTCGGGGGTCAGCGGCATCGCGCCGGAGTGCATGGTGACCTGCGCGGATAGTTCTCCGATGAAGATCGGCACCTAGGTCCTCCTCCGCAGCCCGCTGTGGGCGAGTTCGAGGGTCTCGACGGCCACCGCGGACTGGCCCGCGTTGAGCTCGGGTCCGGTCCACTTGACCGGGAATGCGTCACTGAATTCCCACTCGGCGAGTGCGGATCCGCCGTCCGGCGACCGGATGGTCAGCGTGCCGTGGCGGGTGGCGATCAGGCCCTGGGTCAGGTCGAAGTACCAGTCCCACAGCAGACGGTCGGCGATCCCGCGCTTGAGCACGAGGTTGGCCTGCTTGGAGCGGACGATCAGCTTGTGCACGGTGTCGTTGCGGCCGCCCTCGGGGTATTCCTGGATCTCGGTCTCCGAGGCCAGGCCCGAGCAGTCGGAGAACCCGCCCGCGGGCAGGCCGGCCAGGCTGACCTCGAAGCGGAAGGCGAGGAACGGGTCGTTGCGGCTGCCGTCATTGGCCATCGGTGCCTCCTTGCTCGCCCGTGACCTGGACGCCTGTCTGGGTGATCGCGATGCGCACGGTCACGAACTCGGCCGGGATGGGGGGCTGGACGCCGATCAGGCAGATGAGGCGCCCGGCGGCAACGTCGTCGGTGGTGGTGGTCGTGTCGTCGCAGCGGACGGTCATCGCGTCGCTGGCCTGGGCGCCGTCGAGGGCGCCGCGCTGCCATAGCGACAGCAGGAAGGACCGGATCTCGCGTTCGACCGCGGCCTGCAGCGACGGCGTGTTCGGCTCGAAGACCACCCAGGCGAGGCTGGACTCCAGCGACAGCTCGATCATGGAGATGAGCCGGCGAACGTTGACGTACTGCCAGGTGATGTCTTGATCCAGGGTCCGGGCGCCCATGATCCGGATGCCCCGGCCGGGCCGCATGGTGACCGCGTTAACCGAGGCGGCGTTCAGCCGGCCGTGGGTGGCCACGTCGACCAGCCACGCCACGTCCAGCGCGCCCACCACGGTCGCGTTGGCGGGCGCCTTGTGCACGCCGACGGTCAGGTCGGTGCAGGCGAAGACGCCGGCCAGATGGCCGCTGCCGGGTACGGGCAGCACCGCGCCGGGCGCTCCGAGCGGGTCGGTCACGAGCAGCCAGGGATAGCTCAGGGCGCCGAACGAGGCGGCGGTCGTCCCCTGTTGCAGGATCGTTGCCCAGGCCAGGGCGTCGGCGGGCAGGTCCTGGGCGGAGGGCTCGTCCAGGAGCGCGAACCGCCGGTGACTCGCGCAGCTGACCAGCAGGGCGTTGTAGAGCAAGGCGGTCCGGGCGGGGCTGGGCGGCGGCGGCAGCTCGCCGGCCGCCGCCGGGGCGGTGCGGCCGACGGCGTCCGGGATGGCCACCAGGCCCACCTCATCGACGGTGTCCAGCGCGCCCAGGCCGCACGGCCCGCCGGCGGCGGCGGACAGGTCGCCGGTGAAGTGCCCGGGCTGCAGGCCGGCCAGGCCGTCCGCGCCACCGGACAGCGTGACGGTGCCGGTGCCGACGCTGGCACCGGCCGGGCCTGCCAGGTTGACGATCTGCGAGCCGCGCGCCGGGTCGTTGAGGACCGTGCCGTAGAACTGCGCGTCCATCTCGTGCAGGCTCAGCTCCGGCCAGATTTCCCGGGTCCCGGGCACGTCCACCGTCAGGGAGAACTGCCCGCTGCCCAGGTCGACTGTGGTCAGCCGGGCGCCCTCGGCCCAGCGGCCCGGGCTGATCGCGGTGGCCTGGAGCGCCGGCTGGCCCGGCGCGGCGCCGAAGCCCGGCACGAGCGGCGCGGTGGCAGGCTGGGCGGTGGCCGGGTCGACGACCCGGACGACCCAGCACGCGTCGGCGCCGTTGGCGAAGAAGCCGTTGACCGCGTAGGCGAGCCAGCAGCGCGGGTCGTAGCCGCCGAAGACCGCCTGGAACTGGCTCCAGCTGGTCAGCCGGACCGGCTGGTGGGCCGGCCCGCGCGGGGCCAGGCCGACGAAGCCCGCCACGTCGGTGCGCACGGCGGCCGGGACCGGGACGTCGGCGGAAACCCACTCCACGCTGACGCCGGGGGCCCGGGCGACGGCACCGGCCGTGACGGGGAGCGTCATGCCAGCTCCAGGCCTTCGTGGCAGATCTCGAGCGTCTCGATCGCGACCTCGTTGTTCTTGGCGTTGAGGGCCGGCCCCTCCCACTTGCACGGCCAGCCCTCGCGGAACTTCCACTCCAGGGCCTTGTTGCGGGCCTCATCGAGCAAGGTGATCGACCCGGAGCGCCGGTCGGCCTGGCCGTTGATGATCTTCAGGCGCCATTGCCAGAGATCTGTCGAGCTGGTGAGCCCCTGTTTGAGCACGATGTTGGTGTACTTGCGCAGACCGAGAAGCTTGCGGACGGTGATGTCCTCGTTTCCCTCCCGGTACTCGATGTGGTCGGTCTCGGTGGTCAGGCCCGAGCACTCGGAGAACCCGGCGACGGGCATGCCGTCGATGTCGACGCGGAAGTTGAACGCGGCGTACGGGTCGTGGCGGTCGGCGGTGGCCGGCATGAGACTGCCTCCCTGGGAGTAGCGAGCGGTCAGGACGTGGGCTGGCCGGTGATCTGGCTGAACCGGAAGATGACGAATTCGGCGGGCTTGGCCGGCGCCATGCCCACCAGGCAGATGAGCCGGCCGTTGTCGATGTCGTCCTGCGTCATGGTGGTGGCGTCGCAGCGGACGAAGAACGCGTCATCCTTGGTCGCCCCGACCAGCGCGCCGCTGCGCCACACGCTGGTCAGGAAGTCGCTGATGCTGCGGCGCACACGGGCCCAGGTGCTCTCGTCGTTTGGCTCGAAGACGACCCACTGGGTGCCCCGCAGCACCGACTGCTCGACGAAGATGAACAGCCGACGGACGTTGATGTACTTCCACTGCGCATCGCTGGACAGCGTCCGCGCGCCCCAGATGCGGATGCCGAGTCCGCTGGTGCGAAAGTCGCGGATCACGTTGACGCCTCTAGGGTTCAGGATCTCCTGATCACCCTTGGAGATCGCGACCTCGAGCGGCTTGATGTTGCCCGGCAGGTCGTTGACCAAGATGCCAGCTACCTCCACGTTAGCCGGCGCCTTGTGCACCCCGCGGGCGTCGTCGGTGGCCGCGTAGATGCCCGCGATGTGCCCTCCTGGGGGAATCAGCATGGTGGCCTGGGTGATCGGGTCGACGACGCGGATCCACGGGTAGTAGATGGCCGCGTAGGACGAGGCGAAGGGCGGGAAGATGCTCGAGGGGTCGGGCGGGACCTGGCCGACCTGCAGGATCGCGAAGCGGTCCTTCAGCAGCTGGCACTGGATGCGTACCTCATCGGTGAGGGTGCCGCTGGCATCGGTCACCTCGTTCGGCACGCATAGCAGCGACACATCGTCAAGCGTGGCCAGCGCGGCCAGCCCGGTCCGCTGATCGAGCGGCTTGGTTTCATCGCCAACGTAGTTCTGGGGGACCAGCGTGTACCCGTAGCCGCCCGCCGCGAGGGGGACGAACATCGGCTTGTTGTTCGCATCGACGGTATTGTCGGGCAGAACGGGCGGCGGACCGGCGAGGGTGGCGGTTATGAGGGTGGACCCGCTCAGCGCGACCGCGATGTCGCCGGCCTGGAGGTTGTCGTAGTCCTCCAGGATGTCGGGGTCGCGCCGATTGGGATTGCGCAGGTCGTCCGCCAGGGTCGACAGCGGGTCCACCAACGGCACGGGCGGAACGACGTCGTAGAACGCGACGCTGATCCGCCTGCGCGTCGGGTCGGGATTCTTCGGATTAGCCGGATCCCGCAGCGTCGGGTCGGCGACGCGGACGAAGATCTGATCGGTCAGGTCGGCCGGGCCCGCCGACTCGATGGTCAGCACCGTGTTGGCGCCGGCCTTGAGGGGAAGCGTGGCCACGCTGGGCCCCGCTGGAGCCGGATTCGGCGGCGGGTTGGCCGCAGGCGGAGCGATGTCCGCGACGATCCGGGCCATGTACAGCCGCTGGCCGCCGTTGTCGAAGAACCCCTTGGCGGCCCAGGTGGTATAGGCGAATCCCGGCCCGGTCACGGTGGCGAAGGCCGAGGAGGCCCCGAGCTCGGTCAGGCCGCCGTACCAGAGCTGGAACTCCAGCCACGAGGTGACCAGCCTGGGATGCAACGGCCCCCGGGGGGTCGGCCCGACCATCCCGGTCGTGCTGGTGCTCACGCCCTCGATCGGGACCGGCCCGGTGCTGATTTCCTCGACGTAGACGCCGGGGGCGAGGTATTCAGGCATGATGCTCCGTTCGGTCGATCAGGGGAGAATGAGCGGGGGAACGGCGATCGTGCTGGATGCCGTGACGGTGACCTGCGCCGAGACCTGGGCACCCGCCGGGTTGCGGGCGGTGATGGTGATCTGGCCGGCCTGCGCGTCGGGAATGGCGAGCACCCACTGCCCGGTGCCGTCGGTGAGGTACGTGTCGGACCAGTTGCCCGCCGCATCCGCGGCCGCGACCTGCGCCTGGTCTATTCCTGGGCCGCCCGGGGCCTTGAGCACCTCGCCGCGGACCAGGGAGTACCCGACTGGGACGGCGGGGAACGGGTAGCCGTAGCCCGGCACGAGCTGGACAGCGACCGGCGTGACCGATGCCGTGGGCTGTGCCGGGTCCAGGTTGACCAGCTGCAGGCTTACCGGGGGCGTGATCCGGTAGGCCGGGCCGGTCACTGTCACCTCCACGGCCAGCGGCGGGCCGGACGGGCGGGACCGCCATCCCGACGGGTCCGCGATGATTCCGTAGCTGATGAACGCGCCGGAGATGCCCTGGACGACGGGCAGCGTCCAGCCCGCGGCGAGCGGCTGGCGCGCAGCGGCGGCGCCGATCGCGGTCAGGCCGAAGCCGACTGGCCCCCGGACCTGACGCGCCGCGCCCGGCCCGTCCACACCCCGCAGGGTCGTGAAGCTGTCCGTTACCGTGAAGATCGCGCAGGCCCGGGTAACCCGCGCCTCGGTCAGCGGGATTGTCATGGCGCGCCTGCCAGGGTCATGTCCTGGGTGAACTCGGTTGTCATCTCGAGCACCGGGTGCACCATGGTGCTGAGCGTGCTGTCGACCCGGGTGACCCGGACCTGGTAGCAGACGGACAGCCGGTAGGGCTCCTGCAGCGCCTCCCATACCCGGCTCAGCTCGTCCAGCGTGCGCCGGAACAAGTTGATGCTCAGGTCTTCGGCGACCACGGCCTGCTGGTTGATCAGTGTGATCCTGGCGCTGTCATACAGCGCCTGCATGGCCCGCCCGAGGATGAGCAGGTCCGCCTCGGCCGAGGGCCCGAACGGCGTGAGCAGGTAGTAAAGATCCAGGGCCAGCGGCGGAAACTGCTCGGTGCCGTCGGCCACCCGCTGCGGCGGGGTGTTCTTGAGGAACTCGTTCTCGGCGATCAG
>Ga0335073_10004730_pt1 | contig 19061 bp, 21 predicted proteins | sample Lox_Sample_22_FD_207093 | JGI IMG/M metagenome (GOLD analysis project Ga0335073, IMG submission 207093) | Soil microbial communities from Loxahatchee National Wildlife Refuge, Florida, United States - Lox_Sample_2.2 | ecosystem: Environmental > Terrestrial > Soil > Wetlands | place: USA... | reverse complement strand
TATCTCTCTGGGTCCGGCTGGAAAGAGTATCGCGCGACCGGCAAAGTCTGCGGCATTTCGTTGCCGGCAGGCTTGCGCGAATCCGACAAGCTGCCCGATCCCATTTTTACACCTGCAACCAAAGCAGTCAGTGGCCACGATGAAAACATTTCCTTCCAGCGCATGGCGGAAATCCTCGGACAGCCGCTCGCAGAGAAGGTCCGCAACGTCACCCTTGAGATTTATCGTCGCGCCGCAGCTTACGCCGAGCCTCGCGGTATTCTTCTGGCCGACACCAAGTTCGAGTTCGGCCAGCTTCATGGCGAATTAATCTGGATTGATGAGGCCCTCACTCCGGATTCCTCCCGCTTCTGGCCCGCCTCCCAATACCAGCCCGGGGGCGCGCAGCCTTCCTTCGACAAACAGTTTGTTCGCGATTATCTCGAACACATCCAGTGGCCCAAGACACCACCCGGGCCAGCGCTCCCGCTGGACGTGGTCGACAGTACTCGCGCCAAATATCGTGAGGCCTACCGCATTCTGGTAGGCCGCGAATTGGATTAACTGTTCGCCCGCAACGAACACGCCCGCTACACAACGGAGAGTGCTAACGTGAGAGATCAACTGGAAGGGCTGGTATCCCAAATGGTAGAGCGGGGGATTTTATTCGATGAAGCAGTGGGCGAATTCGAAAAACGGTTCATCAAGCGCATGCTGGACCGCACCAACGGCAATCAGTCGCGTGCCGCGGAGTTGCTGGGCATCCACCGCAACACTCTGAGCCGCAAGGTTGTGCAGTATAAGTTGGATCATCGGCGCGGGCGGTCGCGCTAGCAGAGTTCCTCCGACACAGCTTCAGCGATCATATAGCGGGAGAGGATTTTCGCCGCACAAAACAAAAAGGCCCCGGTTGCCCGAAGCCTTATTGCGATTTCGTCAGATGGACTTCCGTTATTCCGACTGAGGCTTTGCCGCGTGCTTCTTCGGCGCGGGCTTCTTGCCCGCCTTAGGCAGGTCCTCTTCGTTGATCTTCGCCTTGTCCCAGTGCAGCATAAACGCCGGATCGGGATCGTAGGATTCTAACGTGCCAGTGAAGCGCACCGCGTTGCCCTTCTCGAGCTTTGCGGCATCGGGCTGATCCGCGAGCTTCACGGTGATGTCCATATTCGGAGTGTTCGCAGCTTCAAACTCCGCATCGCTGGTCACGAAAGCATTCTTCAGGACTACGGTGTCTGGTCCAACGTTAATGTCGATAATCTTACCCGGAACGTCCGGGAATTCCAGACCGCAAGCCGCAGTCCAGGTCAGCTTGCCCTTGTCCCCACCCGCCTTTAGGTCGGTCACCACAGACGCGATCGTCATGTCTTTCCGCGCCGCGTCAAGGTCTGCCGAGCTGGCCAGCTTGTAGGTAGCCGGACGATCCGGGGTGGTCGCCGCGAGCTGCAGCAGTTCGTTCAATTCCGCCTGTGTCAGCGCATCGCACACCGTGCCGCCCTGGTAGGCCTGGATCACCTTCGGCATATACGCCTTCACCTGCTTAGATTGCTGATCGGTGGCGCCCTTGGAGTCGGCCGCGCGCGCGAAGGCCCACAGCGCATCGAGCTGCTGCGGCGGATTCAGCGCCAGATAGGAACGGCCAAGGTTGAAATTGGAGATGAAGTCGTCCGGGTTGGCAGCCAGAATCGTCTTATACATCGAAATCGCGTCCGGATAATCCTTTGCCGTGAAGGCAGCGCCCGCAGCCGTACCGTTGAAACTCAGCACCGCCTTTTTCTTGTCATCAGCGAACTTTGCGGGATCATAGCCTTGCGGCAACGGCAGATCGTCTACCGACTTAGCCCCGTCCAGCGCTGACTGATAGGCCGCCTTGGCGGTCGCCACGTCCGGGTTGGGGGTATTGTTGTAAGCATATGCGCGCGCCGAATAGGCTTGATACTTCTCGGTTGGCGAGATGCGGTTGCCCAGCGCCAACTCCTTGTCTGCGTACTCCATCACTTTGGGGAAATTCTTCTGTGCAGCGTAATTCTGGTAGTAGAGCGGATAAACGTAATTCATCAAGCAGGAATTCGGATACTTCGAGACAAAATCATCGAGCGCCTTCAACTGCGCCGCGGGATTCTTTTCGTTCGCGGCGGCGGTATAGGAGTTGTACTCGGCCATGGTGTAATGCTGCCCCGGACCCGAACACTGGTCTCCTCCGGCTGCTGCGGGTGTCTGTGCCGCCACTGGCAGTGCGTTCATCCCCAACACGTACATCGCGATCAGGACCGCCAGGCTTGCCATCCGTCGTGTTGCATTCATTCCGATATCTCCTCGCTCTCACTGCATCTTTAGAATAACGCAATCTGGCAACCACCAAAGGCGCTCACCAGTTCTACTGCCCATCCCGGCAAGACAAAGAATTCTCTCGGAAACCTACGAATTATAGGGGCGCATGCCATATATTCGCAAGTCGCTGCCAAACTTAATCGCATTGTGCCGATTGAGTATAGCTTGACCAACATACTCTGCGATATCGCACACCCTGTGCGCCGAGAGGCATCGAAGTCAGGCGGCTCCCTGGGAGTAACATGAGTGTCGCACAAAATTCCCAGCTACGGCGAGGAAGAAAACAAATGTCCAACATAAACACCGCAAATACTTCATCCGGCTCGGCGCAAGCATTTTCCGGTCACGTGGCGCTTATTACCGGAGGCAGTCGCGGAATTGGCAAAGCGATCGCACAGAAGCTTGTGGGCCTTGGCGCGGCGGTCGCGATCTGCGGCCGCGATGCCAAGACCTTGGAGGCTACCGCCCGCGAACTCAAGGAATCTCCAAGCCGCGTGCTGGCTTTCCAAGCGGACATCACGGATTTCACGGACATTTCCCGGCTGGTCAAAGCAACGGAGGAGCAGCTCGGCCCAATCACGATTCTGGTCAACAATGTGGGCATCGGGAATCCAGGTTTTGGGCCGCTTCAGGAGAAAAGCGAATCCGAGTGGGACCACGTGTTGGACACCAATCTCAAAAGCGTATTTCTGGTATCTCGTGCCGTTGTTCCCCTGATGATCCAGCGCCGTCGTGGCGACATTATTAATATCAGCTCGCTGGCAGGCAAAAGCGTGTTTGCGGGCGGCGCGCTGTACTGCGCGTCAAAGTGGGGATTGCAAGGGCTGAGCGGTTGCATGGCCGAGGACTTACGTGGATTCGGCATTCGCGTGAGCATCATTTGCCCAGGCAGTGTGTTTACGGACTTTTCCGGGCGCGGCCTGAAGGACCCGAGCAAAATGCTGACGGCGAATGATGTGGCGCATGCCGTCGCCATGGTAGTGCAACAGGGGCCGCAGAGCTTCATCAGCGAAGTACACTTGCGGCCACTGGCGCGGCCATAGAGCTCGGGGAACGCGCACACAGCGGCCCTCCGTTTTTCCTCTTGACACTAGTCGTTATAACAACTATATTCGGGTACATGGCACGGCCTGATCCATCCTGCCCCACCACGCATCTTGAAGATCACATCTTCGTGGCTATCCTCAAGACCGCGGACGCCCTCTCGCAAGAAGCCGAGCAACTGATCAAATCCGCCGGTCTCACCGGCGCGCAGTACAACGTGCTTCGCATCCTGCGTGGGGCCGAGCCTGGCGGCCTGCTCTGCCGCGGCATCAGTGACCGCATGATCTCTCGCGATCCCGATATCACCCGCCTTTTGGATCGCATGGAGGCCCACAAGCTGATTACCCGCCAGCGTCAGACCGAAGATCGCCGGGTTGTCAAGACCCGGATCACCGCTGAGGGCCTAAAACTGCTGAAGAAGTTGGACCGCCCCATCCATCAGTTGCACAAGAAACAGTTTGGCCGTCTGTCTTCTGCCCGGCTGAAACAACTGGCCGAGTTGCTGACTGACGTGCAGAAACGTGAACCGCCCGAAGCACTTCAGACATCCAACGAATCTATCCACGACGAATAGCAAGGAGAACTACGTATGAGAGATAACCTTTCTCGATTCGGTGTCGCTGTCGCCGCCGTGGCAATTTCTGCTTTGCCATTGTTCGGTGCAACAACTACGTACCACATCGCTCCCACGCACAGCGACGCGCAATTCGCGGTGACGCACCTGATGATCTCAATGGTCCGCGGCGCATTTCACGGCGTTAATGGCACGGTGGTCTCTGGGCCGCCTGCATCCAAGTAAGTTCGTCTGCATCCAAGAATAGGAGATTCGATTATGAAAAAGACGGCGGTTACCGACCATCCGATAACGGAACACCTGCGCGAGCGCTGGAGTCCACGGGCCTTCACCGACAAGCCAATTCCGCCGGACGTGCTGCGCAGCCTGTTCGAGGCGGCACGCTGGGCGCCCTCCAGCAACAACGAACAGCCTTGGGCGTTCCTTGTTGCGACGAAAGACGATCCTGCGACGCACGCGAAACTTCTCAGCACACTGGTGGAATTCAATCAGGCGTGGGCCAAGCACGCGCCCGTCCTGGGCATCGCGATTTCGCGTATGAATTTCGCTCGCAATGGCAACGTCAATCGCAATGCTTTCTACGACACCGGCGCGGCCATGGCCCATCTCACCATCGAAGCCGTGAGCCGCGGTCTGCTGGTCCATCAAATGGCCGGCTTTGATCACCACAAGGCGATCGAACAGTTTCTGATTCCCGAAGGCTGGGAACCCATCGCCGCGTTCGTCATCGGTTACCCGGGCGATCCCCAAGCATTGCCGGAGCACTTGCGCGAGCGGGAGCTAGCTCCGCGAACGCGCAAGCCGCTGTCGGAATTTGTCATGTCGGGACATTGGGGAGAACCAGCGTCTTTTCTGAAGTGAACCCTTGGGTGTTCTAAAGGTCGCGTCGTTATGCCATCACTGCTCGAAACGCTCGTGCGCTACGGATATGTGCTCCTGATCGTATGGGTGTTTCTGGAGCAGCTTGGGTTGCCGCTGCCGTCTCTGCCTCTGCTACTGGCCGCGGGGGCTTTGGCCGGAACCGGCCGCATGAATTTTGGTTTCACACTTTTGCTCTGCGCCCTCGCCAGCCTCGCCGCAGACACGATCTGGTACGAGTTGGGCCGCCGGAGAGGAATCAAGGTCGTACATTTTCTGTGCCGCATAACGCTGGAGCCCGATTCTTGCGTCCGCCGCACGGAAGGATTGTTTGAGCAGCAAGGCGCTCGCTCGTTACTGGTCGCCAAATTTCTTCCAGGCCTGAACGCCGTGGCTACGCCGCTGGCGGGAATTTTTCAGATGCGCTGGCAGAAGTTTCTGTTGTTCGACACCTTGGGTGTGCTCCTGTGGTTGTGCAGTTGGCTCGGACTTGGCTATTTCTTCAGCGCACAAATGGAAGACATTGCGCATCATGCGGAAGCCCTCGGCAGTTGGCTCATCGTTCTGCTGATATCCGCTCTGGTTGCCTACATCCTTTATAAATTTGCCGCGCGACAGCGGTTTCTGCGCCAACTGCGCATTCGCCGGATTACCGCCGATGAGTTGAAGATGAAAATTGATGCCGGCGAGCCGCTTTCCATCGTGGATCTTCGACATGACCTGGACTTCGAAGCCGACCCCGAAACCATTCCTGGTGCCGTCCACCTGAATTCCAAGGCGCTGACGGACAAGACGGAAACGTTGCCGGTCGACCGCGAGGTGATTCTTTACTGTACTTGACCAAACGAAGCTACCAGCGCCCGTGTGGCGCTGCTCCTTCGAAGTCGAGGGGTTCACCGCATTCGACCCCTCCAGGGTGGGTTGGAAGCGTGGCGCGAACGCGGCTATCCCATGACCAGCGTTTCATCCTAGGCCCCGGGAAATAATAACTTCGTATTAATCGCTTTAAAGGAGAGGAAATGAGCATCAAGGTTCAAGTCGTTTTCTACAGCATGTACGGGCACGTCTATCGCATGGCCGAAGCAGTTGTGGAAGGAGCGAAGCAGGTGCCGGGAGCGGAAGTTTCGCTGTATCAGGTGCCCGAACTGCTTTCCGACGATGTTCTGGAAAAGTATGGCGCGCAAGCTGCCAAGAACACGCTGGCCAAAATTCCGGTTGCCAAGCCTGAGCAATTGGCCGATGCCGACGCTATCCTCTTCGGGACGCCGACGCGTTTCGGCAATATGGCCGCGCAAATGCGGTATTTCCTGGATCAGACGGGCCCGCTGTGGAGGAAAGGTGCGCTCGTCGGCAAAGTCGGTAGTGTCTTTGCTTCCACCGGCACGCAGCATGGCGGGCAGGAAACCACCATCACCAGTTTCCACACAACGTTGCTTCACCAAGGCATGATCATCGTCGGTGTACCTTACACCGAGCCCGGCCTCACCTATATGGGCGAAATTTCTGGCGGTACGCCTTATGGCGCCACGACTATGGCTGCAGCCGATGGCTCGCGCCAACCCACCGAAAACGAATTAAAGATTGCGCGCTATCAAGGCAAACATGTCGCCGAAATTGCCAGCAAATTGTTCCGCTAATTTGGCGGTAGCGGCCTTGCATCGCTGCCCAGCCGCGTAAAGCCGCTGCTCCTCGCGTTCGCAGAAGGTCATAGCCGAGGCAGCACGATGCCGCCCTGGGCTTGATACTTCCCTTTTTTATCCTTGTAGCTGACTTCGCAGGGCTCGTCGCTTTCGAAGAACAGCACTTGGCACAATCCTTCGTTGGCGTAGATCTTCGCGGGTAGCGGCGTCGTGTTGCTGATTTCCAGAGTAACGAAGCCCTCCCACTCAGGCTCGAAAGGTGTGACGTTCACGATGATGCCGCAACGCGCGTAAGTCGATTTTCCCAGGCACACCGTCAGCACATTCCGCGGGATTCGGAAATATTCGACCGAGCGCGCTAATGCGAACGAATTAGGTGGAATCACGCAGGCGTCGCCTTTGTAGGCTACCAGCGATCGCGGATCAAAATGTTTCGGGTCCACGATGGTGGTATTCACGTTGGTGAATATCTGGAATTCGTCGGCCACTCGGATATCATAGCCATACGACGACACGCCATAGCTGATTACCCCTTCCCGGATTTGCCGGTCCGTGAACGGCTCAATCATTTTGTGTTCCAGCGCCATGCGGCGAATCCAGTGATCTGGCTTAACGGACATCCACATCCTCCTGTACAAGTTGAGAAAAGGGTGTACTCTCGAATGGTTCAGTGTAGATGACGCGCAACGTCTTGACAACTCGGACGTTAGCCTCTAGCATCGGGCCACGGATTCATGGAGGGTTGGTGTGATTAAGCTCGACATTGTAAATGCTGTGGTGGCCAAAACCAATATCAGCCGCACCAAAGCGGAGCAGGCTGTCGAGACCGTCTTTGAATCGCTCAAAAACGCTCTCGGTCGTGGTCAACGCATCGAACTCCGCAAATTTGGCGTCTTTAGCGTGAAGCCTCGCAAGACTGGCATCGGCCGCAATCCCCGCACCGGCGAAGAAGTCAGCATTCCCCCGGGTAAGGCCGTTCGCTTCAAGCCCGGCAAGGAACTTCAAGGACTGGAAGACACCACCGCTACCGCAGCCAAGTAGACCCAGTGGATCCCTCGGTACCAGAACAGCGCGCTCCCGTTGTCCCCACAGCGGCCGTCTGGTCCCCTCGGCCTACTTCCGTCACTTACTACCCGGGAAGCTACACGCATCCTTCGGTGCGTTCGCTGCTGCTGGCGACCGCTTTGTTTTTGCTGACCCTGCTCACTTGCCTGGTGGCAGGCGCGCACTTTGCGGCAGCCTATGCGCATAACCAAACCGTTTCGCTCGACACCTTCTTCGCCACTTTTCCGCTGGCCTACCATCACCCTTCGTTGCTTCTCTCAGGTATGCCCTTTGCCATTACTCTGCTGACGATCTTGCTGGCCCACGAACTGGGCCATTTTTTTGCCTGCCGGCACCATCGCATCCACTCGAGTTATCCCTTCTTCATTCCTGCTCCGACTCTGATTGGCACCTTCGGTGCCTTCATTCTAATTCGTTCCGCGATTCGTTCCTCGCGCGCGCTTTTTGACGTTGGCGCTTCCGGCCCGCTGGTGGGTTTTCTCTTTGCGATTCCCGCTCTGGCGTATGGCGTGCTTCACGCCAAGGTGATTCCCTCGATTGGTACGGATGGCAGTGCGGATATTGTGTTCGGTGTACCTCTCGCGCTAAAATTCGTGGCCGCAATGTTGCAACCCAATGTGCAGGCTACCGACCTGTTGCTTCATCCCGTGGGCCGCGCGGCGTGGGTTGGCCTTTTTGCCACGGCCCTGAATCTGCTCCCCGTTGGGCAACTCGATGGCGGCCATATTGTGCGCTCGGTCAGTCCGCGCGTGCACAAGTGGATTTCGTTACTTCTCCCGTTGATTCTGCTGCCGCTGGGCTTTTTTGTGTGGAAGGGATGGTACTTCTGGGCCGCGCTGTTGATTGGCTTACGTTTCTTTCGTATGGCGCCGATCTACGATCCGGTGCCTCTCGATCCCGATCGCCGATTCGGCGCGTTTATCGCGTTGGTTGTGTTTGCTCTTTGTTTTATGGCCAACCCACTTCGTTGATCCGGACTTTGCTCTTCGGTTCCTTTACAGCAAGCTCAGTGGGTCCATGTCTACCAGCACCGCCGTCTGTGGTATCTCCTTCGCGTCGCAGAATGCCAAAGCGCCACTTAGAACTTTGGTCAATAATGATTTTTTCGGCGACTTTAACAAGAATTGAAAGCGATGCTCTTTTTTCAAGCGCGCCAGCGGCGCCGATGCTGGACCGAGAATCCGCAAGCCCTTTCCATCGTGCGGTGCAAAGTACTCGGATAGCTGCCGCGACCAGCCAATTGCATTCTCCAGCTTCGTATCGCGCACGATGACATTGGCCAAGGATGTAAACGGCGGATACATCATCATTTGCCGGAAATGCACTTCGCGCTCGTAGAACGACACATAGTCCTGCTTCACGGCGTCCTGTACCGCGTAGTGTTCCGGAAAATACGTCTGAATCAGCACGCTTCCGGGTAAATCGCCGCGGCCGGCACGCCCGGCTACCTGCGTCAACAATTGAAACGTGCGCTCCGCTGCGCGAAAATCCGGCAAGCTCAGCGAAGAGTCTGCATAAACCACACCAACCAGGGTCACGCGCTGAAAGTCGTGGCCTTTGGCCAGCATTTGCGTGCCCACCAGGATGTCCAGCGCTCCACTGGCGAAGGCCCCGAGCGTTTCCTGGTATTGCTGCTTCGTGCGCGCGGTATCACGGTCGAGCCGCGCTATCCGTGCGCCCGCAAATTCCTTGCGCAGCCGCTCTTCCAGGTGCTCGGAACCTTCACCGAAAAAGTACACATACTGCGATTGACACTTCGGGCAGACCTTCGGCACGCCCTGGATCGATCCGCAGTAATGACACTCCAACCGGTTGCGAAACTTGTGGTACGTCATCGAAATGCTGCAGTTCGCGCACTGCACGGATGCTCCGCAACTGCGGCAAAGCACCGACCAGGAATACCCGCGCCGATTGATCAACACCAGCGCTTGTGTGTGGAACGACAAACACGCCTTAATTTCATCGTGTAATCTTCGCGAAATTGGACTGGCTTTTTCGGTCTGCTGAAAATCTGTCCGCATATCTACGATTTCTACCGCGGCCAGCTCGCGGTTTTCCACACGCGCCGCCATGGTCAGCAGTTCGTACTTGCCGTTCACGGCGTTGTGATACGTCTCCAGCGAAGGTGTGGCCGACCCCAGCAGCGCCAGCGCGTTTTCCAGCTTGGCGCGCACAATGGCCACGTCGCGGCCGTGATAGCGTGGCGTTTCCTCCTGCTTATAGCTGGCCTCTTGCTCCTCATCCACAATCACCAACCCGAGATTTTCCAGCGGTGCAAAAATCGCCGAGCGCGTTCCCACCACCACACGTGCTGCGCCATTTCGCACGCGCCACCATTCCTGCGCCCGCTCCACATCGCTCAGCGCCGAATGCAATACCGCGACGCCTTCGAACCGCGCTCCGAACCAGGCGCGGCATTGCCGGCCTACCCACAACGTCAGCGCGATTTCCGGAACCAGGATTATGGCCGTTTTGCCTCGCGCCAGAGTGTCTTGCACGCTTCGCAGATACACCTCGGTTTTTCCGCTGCCGGTTACTCCGTGCAGAAGCTGCACGCCGAACTCCGCCAGTTCAAACCGCGCTCGAATCGCGCTGAAGGCGGCCTCTTGCGTATCGTTCAGCCTGTGCGCAGCCGGTGTGTATCCGCTATCGAACGAGTCTTCTACTGGATCAATGGGTTCTTCCCAGCTTTCCAACAAGCCGTCCCGCAGCATGCGCTCAATTACAGCTCGGGAAACCTGCGCCAGCTTCAAAATCTGCGGGACGGGCAGCGGTCCGCGTTCCGTTTGCAGCAGCGCACGAATCCGTTCTTCTTTTTCATCCAACGCTCCGGATGCATCTTTGTCGTCCTTCCACGACACCACCCGCTGCATCCTGCGCTTGCGGCCTTGCACGGTTTCCCGAATTTCCAGATAGCCACGTCGTTGCATCCTCTGCAGCGCCTCCGGCGTGATTCCCAGACTACCGCGCTGACCGAGACGCAGTTCGCCCTTCTTCTCCAGTAGCTTTTGCAGAAAATCCGCTTCCGCACCATGCAAATCGTTACGCGTCGTTCCAGCTTTTAACTTGGCGGCAAGAACGCAGCCCGCCTCGGTTAGTACGACAGACCGCTTCAGCGAAAGTTCCGTCACCGGTGGAAGCATTGCGCGGAAAACCTCTCCAATCGGCGCCAGATAGTAGCTGGCGATCCATTGCCCCAGATCGAGGAGTTTCGGCGTTAGCGCTGGAAGTAGATCCAGCACCTTGTGAATCTCGCGAATTTTTGTGTGGGCAGGAGTGGTCGTCGTCAAGTCGACGACGACGCCGACGATCGCCTTTTTGCGAAATGGCACCAGCACCCGGGTTCCCGGCTGCACCTGTGCCCACAGCGCCTCCGGCACGGCGTAAGTAAACGTCGTGCGCAAAGGCACCGGCAACGCCACATTGCAATAGCACTCTGTCATTTCAAGGGAGCGCGCCTGTCCAGGAAAGCGCGTCGGTCTCGCGTGTAGTGTAGCAGTTGTTCGAACGCGTCCAAAAAAGGCACTCGGCATTTCGCGTAGTGACCACGCTCGTTGGACAAACCACTTTCCCACAAGGCGCTGCCGCACCTACCAAGTGATAGACGCTATGCCAACGAAGATCGCCACAACACCCGCCAACTGAACGCGTGAAATCTTCTCCTTCAGAAGCGCCGCCGCTAATCCCACGGTGACCGCGCCGTAAAGCGAAGACAGCACTGTGACCACGGAGACCTGTTCCAGACGCAGTCCATAACTATTCAAAACGTAGGCGCTGGTATCGAGAATCCCCATGCCCAGCACAAGCCATTTTGCGTCGGCGCGCGGTACGCTGATCGGCTGCCGCCAGAATAGAATTACCACTGCGGTGAGCGCCGCACTAGTTAAGCGAACGAGCCACACCGTCTGCGCACTTCCCACCGCTGGTATAGCGCGAGTTCCTAAAATCCAGAACAGGAATCCAAAACCCAGGGCAGAGAGGAGCGCCCAACCAACTCCCAAATGCCGTTTTCCCGGATACGTCTTTTCGTCGAGCGGATTTGCATCGCCGGGCACCTCTTCGCCTCGGGCCACAATCACGACGCCAAGCAGAATCAGCACCAAACCCATGAACCGTAGCGGCCCCAAATGTTCGCCGGTGGCCGCCGCCAGCAGCATCGTCAAAGCCGGATAGCTGGCCGAAACCGGCGCGACGACGGACAGCTTTCCAATCTCGAACGAGCGATACATAGCCAGCGTGGCAAACGTGTTGATCACGCCCGCCACGATTCCCCACGCCCACGGAGTCCAGCCTGAGCCGTCGGCCAGATGCCCCAGGCCGCCGAGCGACGGCAACGCCAAAGTGAGCAGCAGGAATCCGATCGACTGCATGTACAGCATCGCGCTCAGCGTGCCAATTTTTCGCGTCGCAAAACGCGCCAGCAGATCCGAACTTCCCCACGAAAGCGCGGTCAGCAGCCCCAGTAGAATTCCCATGTTAAGAGGTTACGAGGACTTCTTCTTCGGCAGGCTCAATCCCAATTCTGCCATCACCTTTTGCAGGTCTTTCCAGACATCGGCCTTGGCGGGCGGATTGCGCAGCAGATACGCCGGATGATACGTGGCCATCAACTTTCGCCCGCGCCACTCCAGCCACTGGCCGCGGAACTGCGTAATTCCCTTAGTGGTTTGCAACAGCGCTTTGGCGGCGACGGCGCCCAGACACACAATCACTTTCGGATTGATCACATCAATTTGCCTTAACAGGTAGGGCGAACAGGTGTGTACTTCATCCGGCTCCGGCACACGATTTTCCGGTGGACGGCATTTCACCACATTGCAGATGTACACATCCTTCCGCTGCAAGCCCATCGCTTCGATCATTTGCGTCAGAAGTTTTCCAGCGCGGCCCACAAACGGTAAACCCTGCCTGTCTTCGTCCGCTCCTGGTCCTTCGCCCACAAAGACCAACTCGGCTGTGGGGCTGCCATCGCCAAACACCAGTTTGTTTCTGCCCTTGTGCAACTTGCAGCGCGTGCAGTCGCCGATGTCTTCGCGAATCTTCAGCAGCGTATCGTCGTGGATCTTGTCCACTTCTTCGAACAGCGACGCACCCGATGGCTTCACTTCCGGTATCACCGGCGGCGTTCCCGTGACGGGCCTCTCCACTTTACTCTTTCCCTTCGCCAAGGAACTCTCCTGTGCTCTGGAATGACCGCCGGGTGACGCACTTGCTGACCGTGCAGACAAAGCTTCCGGAGCCGGTGCACGATCGCGGTAGAAAAAACGGATACCCAAGTCCTCGTAATAGCGCAGGCGCTCTTCTATCTTTTCTTGTAGGGATTCCGGAATCGCTGCAGGCATGATCGCTCAATCGCCTCGATGCGACACGGGTTTGCTCTTCAATACGTCGCGCAGGCGCAGAGCCTCATCCAGGATTCGTTGCGCAACTTCGGTCTTGCTTAATTTCGGCAGTGGCAAATCGCGGCCATCGCGCGAGAACATCGTCACGATATTGGTGTCACGATCGAACCCTGCGCCATCCGCACTTACATCGTTTGCCACGATGATGTCGGCATTCTTCTGAGCCAGCTTCTTGCGCGCATTCTCCGCTACGTGCTCGGTTTCTGCCGCGAATCCGATGACCAGCCGTTCCCCTTTTTCGCGCGCGACGCCCGCCAAAATATCCGGATTCGCTTCTAACTGCAGCATGAGGCTTTCTTTTTCGCGCTTGATCTTTCGGCCGGCTTTCTGCGCCGGGCGGTAATCCGCCACGGCTGCGGCAAACACCGCAATCGTGCATCCCGCGAACTGTTCTTGCACGGCCCGCTGCATTTCTTCGGCGCTACGTACGTCGATGCGTTCCACGCGCTGCGGTACGTCTAGAGAGGTTGGCCCACTGACCAGCATCACTTTTGCGCCACGCCGCGCGGCCGCTTCCGCGACGGCATAACCCATCTTTCCCGAGGAGCGGTTGGTCAGATAACGCACCGGATCAATGTCCTCGCAAGTGGGCCCGGCAGTCACCAGCACCGTCTCGTGCGCCAAGTCCTGCTCGGCACCCAGCACTTCGCGCACCGCCTTCAGAATTTCTTCCTGCTCGGCCAACCGGCCTGCGCCGATCATGCCACAGGCCAAATAGCCCGCACTGGGATCCACAATCCGCACACCCCGCGCTCGCAGCGCCTTCACGTTCTCCTGTGTCGCTGGATGCTGCCACATGTTCACGTTCATGGCCGGCGCCAACACCACCGGAGCAGTCACCGCCAAGTACATGGTGCTCAGGAAATCGTCGGCGACCCCGCGTGCAAACTTCGCCAGAATATCCGCTGTGGCAGGAGCCACCAGGAGTAAATCCATGCGTTGGGCCACGGCGATATGGTCAATGGCCGAATCCAGGCTGCCTTCGCCGCCGGGCTGACTAGAAAAAAGATCGGTGATGACTCGTTGCCCGCTGAGGGCCGCAAAGGTAAGAGGGGTGATGAACTCGCGGGCTGCCCGCGTCATCACTACCTGTATGGAGTGCCGCTCTTCTTGCAGACGGCGGACCAGTTCCGCGGACTTGTAAGCCGCAATTCCGCCCGTGACCCCGAGGGTGATGCGCATAACGAACCGCCGGCGCTACTTGCGCCGCTTGGCTTCCTTTTCCTCTTCCGTCATCGGAACTTCCGGAAAGTCATATTCGATGAGCCCGTGGGTAACCTCTTCGCACGCGATCCGCGTGGCCTTTTGAGTGCGCACGCTTTCCAGCATGGGCGGCGCACCGGCCATGATTTGACGCGCGCGTCGTGCCGCCAGCACGACGTAAGCAAACTGGCTCTCGGGAGCTTTGGTTTGCACGGTCATGAGTATCTTACCCTCCAAACGATGCCAGGACTTGTTTTACGCGATCGCGGCGACGTGCGTTCGAGCATCGCAAGGCCAACACAATCGCCTGCGCTTCTTTTCCCGCACGGTCCACATCATCGTTTACCACACAAAAATCGTAAAAACTCTCGCTGGCCGCGATCTCGTCGTGCGCCTTGGCCAGCCGCCGCGCAATCTCTTCCTCCGCGTCCTGCCCGCGGCTGCGCAGCCGTCGTTCTACTTCGGCCCGTGAGGGTGGCAGTATAAAGATCGCTACCGATTCCGGCAACTTCTGCTTCACTTGCCTGGCACCCTGTACGTCAATCTCCAGCACTAAGTCCAACCCGCTGCGCCGCGATTCTTCCAGCCACTTCTTGGGCGTTCCGTAGGAATATTTCCCAAATACCTGCGCGTACTCCAGGAACTCACCCCGCGCCACCATGGCATTGAACTCCGCCTCAGTGACAAAATCATAACATTTCTTGCTGGCTTCAGTCGCCCGGCGCGCCCGGGTAGTACACGATATCGAAGTCATCGTCCCCGGCAACTCCAGAATTCGGTGTACCAGTGTGCTTTTCCCAGACCCGGAGGGGCCGGAAACGATCAGGATGAGAGGCTCTACCCCTGTTCCCTCGCTCATTCGATGTTCTGGACCTGTTCGCGCAATTTTTCGATCTCCGCCTTGATCTCCAACGCCAGCCCGGTAATGGCCAGCGCTTCGCTTTCCACTCCTGGTGTTTTGGAGAGCATGGTGTTGGCTTCGCGGTGCATTTCCTGCAGCAGAAAATCCAGCTTCTTGCCCAGTTCGCCGGCGCCATCGAGCAGTTTCGTAAATTGCTGCAAGTGACTGCGCAGCCGGTCTAATTCTTCACTGATATCGCTGCGTTCTGCAAGCAATGCGGCCTCTTGTGCCAGGCGTGCGGGCTCGATGTTCGTACCGTTTAGCAGTTCCCGCAGCCGCGCTTCCAGGCGCCGGGAAAACGCCGGGCGCAGCGTGCTGACCAGTTCGCGTACCTGTTCGGTCTCGTCTTCGATTTTCGCGATGCGCGCGCGTAGCTCTTCGGTCAGGTGGCGTCCTTCGACGCGGCGCATCTCATCCATCTTGAGCAGCGCTTCGAGCAAAAACTTGTCCAGGGCTTTACCGAGTTCTTCTTGTTCTTCTTCGGTTTCGGGCAGCGCAGACGCCAACCCGGTAATTACGCCGGGCAGACGCAGCAGGGCTACAGTATCCAATTCCGCCTTACCGCCGGACTGGTCTCGCAATTCCACAGCGGCGCTGACGTAAGCGTTGAGCAGCGCGCGGTTCACATGCACCGGAGCGGTTTCGCTGGGGTCCATGCTGACGTGCACGTCCACGTGTCCACGGTGGATTTTGCCGCGTATTGTTTGACGCAAGCGGTGTTCGTAGGGCTCCAAGGAATCCGGAATGCGCAGCTTCACATCCAGAAACCGGTGGTTCACGCTTTTCACGCTTACGCGAACCGCCCAACCTTGATAGTCGCCGCGGACCATGGCGTATCCGGTCATCGAGCGGCATTCGGCCTTGTTTGTTGTCGTGGTGCTCACTTCGCTGGTGCTTCTTGCGCTCATCCTTCCTCGCTGGACCTGGTTCCCTTGGGATTCGGCAGTTCCACCGGCGTCAGCATTTCTTCATACGCAAATTGCAGCTCATGCAATCGCGCGTAGCTTCCGCCATTGGCCAACAGCTCCGCATGGGTGCCGCTCTCTCGGATCTGTCCTTCTTCCAACACTAGAATCTTATCGGCTTTCCGCACTGTACCCAAGCGGTGCGCGATTACAAAGACGGTACGGCCAACCATCAAATTTCCCAAAGCCCTCTGTACATACTGTTCGGATTCGGAATCCAGTTCCGAAGTGGCCTCGTCCAGAATCAAAATCGGCGCATCTTTCAGGATCGCGCGCGCAATCGCAATCCGCTGCCGCTGGCCGCCGCTCAAGCGTGTTCCGCGTTCCCCAATCACCGTATCGTAACCGTTGGGCAGGTCCAGAATGAAATCGTGCGCCAGCGCGGCACGGGCGGCCTCCTCCACTTTCCCTTGCGGCACATCGCCCATCCCGTAACAAATATTGCTCTTCACCGTGTCGTGGAACAGGATGTTTTCCTGCGTCACCATGGCCACTTGATTCCGCAAGGAACGCAGGCTCATGTCTCGCAAATCGCTGCCGTCAATTTGAATGCTTCCACCGGTCACTTCGTAGAATCGCGGAATAAGATTCACCAGCGTGGTTTTTCCCGCTCCGCTCAAACCCACCAGCGCAATCACTTCACCTCTTCTGGCTTTGAAACTCACATGTTCGAGGACCGGCGCGCTGTCGCATTCGTAGGTGAAGGTAACGTCATCGAACGAAATCTCGCGCGAAACGCCGGTCAGGATCTGCCCGCCCTTCTGGTCGATCACTTCCTCTTCACGGTCCAGATACGCGAACACCTGCACGCTGGCGCCCTGTGCCGCCTGGAACTGCTGATACACGTAGCCCATACGCTTCAGGGGAATGTAAGCGTTAAACATCACGTACAGGAACGAGATGAAGCCGCCCAACGTGATTTGGTGGTGCTGAATCTGCACGCGGGCGTACCACAACAGCATTGGAATCACGACTGCGCTGACCAAGTCCATCAAAGGCGAAGTGAGCACTGCCGCCCGTACCCAGCGCATATTTTCGCGTAACAACCGCCGCGACACCTCGCGGAATTTCTTAACTTCCACATCCTCCATGCCAAACGCTTTTACGATGCGGTTGCCGCTGACGGTCTCTTCCAGGATCTGGCTCAAGTCGCTCAACCGCGTTTGGCTCTTTTCCGCCGACAAGCGGATCTTTCGCCCCAGCTTGTTTACGGGAAGGACCACGGCCGGCAGCAAGATGGTGGTGGCCAACGCCAGTCGCCAGTCGAGGATCAGCATGGCCGCCACAAATGCTACGAAGGTGAAGCTTTTCATGAACAAATCGGCCAGATAGTCGCTCAGCGCAAAGCGCACCCGGTCCACATCATTGATAGCGATGGAAATGATGCGACCCGTGGGATTGTGCTGAAAAAATCCCATGGGCTGCTTGATGACCTTGGCGTAGAAGTCGTTACGCAGGTCCATGGTCGCGGACAAACCGACGCGTTCGATTTCCGTCATGCCCAGGTATTCGGCGATGGCCTTGCATGCATACAAAACCAGCAAGGTAATGGCGAAAATTGTCCACACGTTATGAATGCTCGGGGGGAAAAACTTATTGAGATAGATTTCGTGACCGTTCCACGGCAGCTTTACCAACGGTAAACTTGATCCGAACTTCACCGGATCCAGAACGTAATCGATCGCCGGCTTGATCATGAAGCCGATGATGGCTTCGGCCGCAGCCACAAAGGCTACCAGCAATACACCCACGAAAAGCCGTAGCAAGTATGGCTTCGTATAGCCCAGCAACCGCTTCAATTGTGGCGAAATGATCGCAGCCACTATTACCCCAATACGCTCGTTTTTTGCTCAGTACGCTATGCGTCGGTCTATCTGCCTGTCAATCCAGCATGACAGCACCGTGACCACTTTTCAAACTCACCGCCGCTTATTTCGCACGAACGGTGTTCCAAGCCGCCTTGTAATAGCGCTCCTTAGACCTGATGCGCTCCGACGGAGTCAGCGGCGCGAGCAGAGAATAAAAGATCCATTTGCGAAAAATCCGCGCGCGATCCACGAAATACACCGCCCGGGCATGAAACAAGCCATAGAACTTTTCCAGGTACAGATACTTGCTCTCATAGAAGGATCCGACGGAATCCTCCGAACGGGATTGACCCCCGATATGGACAATGCGCACGTCCGGCAAGATGAAACAGCTCACCGCACGATTTTTCAGGCTGTGCGCCAGTGCGGTGTCTTCATGGAAAAAGAAAAAGTCTTCGTCGAACAACTCTGGTGACGGAATCACCGATCTTCGAATGAAGAAAAATGCGCCCGAAACACCGTGCACCTGGACGGGCTGGTTGGCCTTCGCTAACTGTTGTTTGGCGTGGCGCACCAAGGTCTTGGCGTACCAATGGGCGTAATGAGCGAAAAGTGAAGGATGAAAGAGCATGCCCTGGTCTCGTCCATCCTCATAGGTGATTCGCGGAGCGCAAACCCCTACGTCGGGATGCGCCTCCAGGAAGCGCCAAAGCGCGACAAGGGCTTCTCGGTTCAAGATTACATCCGTGTTGGTTACACAAACGTACTTGCTCTCGGTTGCGGCAACGCCGCGATTGATCGCTCGCCCGTAACCGATATTTCCGCCTGTTTGGAGATAGTGCACACCGGCGGCAGACTTGAGGAACTCCTGCGATCCATCCTTCGAATCGTTGTCGACCACGGTGAAAGAAAATGCAAATGGCACATCCAGAGTCGCGAAAAAATGGGTTAGCTGCTTCACGTGTCCCAGGGTGTTGTAGTTGACAGTGATGAACGCTATGTCCACTGCCGCACCGGCTGTTGGCTCAGAATTGAAAGTCATGGGGAACTTCTTTGATTGTACCCTTGCTGGCCGGGCGGGCCCTACCGTGCCGTCGTTTTCCGCGGAAAACAGTTGCCCTATACTGAGGGATACCAAATCGAATGAAAACCGAACCGACCGCCGCGGAACTTTATCTGGATCTCATAAAGAAGTGCCTGACGCGATCCATTTTCCCCGAGACTTACAAGCCGGTCCATCGTCCCCCGCTCACCATCAAGCATTGGCACTGGTTTGCTTATCCCTCCATCGCCG
>Ga0335073_10004728_pt1 | contig 19066 bp, 16 predicted proteins | sample Lox_Sample_22_FD_207093 | JGI IMG/M metagenome (GOLD analysis project Ga0335073, IMG submission 207093) | Soil microbial communities from Loxahatchee National Wildlife Refuge, Florida, United States - Lox_Sample_2.2 | ecosystem: Environmental > Terrestrial > Soil > Wetlands | place: USA... | reverse complement strand
GGTTTGATGTATCGTCCAGCTTAAAATGGTGAAGAACGCCAGCGCGAGCGATGGATTTACCAGCATCGCCAGGCCACAGTACGCTCCAATCAGTGCCCACAGTCTTCCTCGCGGATGGCTCACGACGCGCAAGGCCAGGGCAACCATGCCGGTCAGGAGCAAAATAGATAAGCTGGTTTCCCACGGGATGGCCGGCAACCAAATGAGAGGCAGTGAAAGCGCCCAAAACGCGCCGGCGAGATTTGCCGTAGACGCGCCGAAGAGTGCTCCGGCTATGTGGATGATAAGTGCTACAGTTACGATAGCAAACAGAGTTTGTAGCGCCATGAGCGCCACGGCGGAAGCAAAACTATAACTTCCACAGATACGAAAAAGAAGGCCAAGGAGCGCCGGATATCCCGGGGCTAGGAATGCGGTAGGCCCGGTTGATCCTCCAAAAGGCGAGGAGAGTCCTCGTCCCGAACTCAGGGATTGTGCCAGAAATCCCAGGTCTGGTGCTTTGCTGAAAAGCCAGTTTCGCGGGTAGCAAAACAGAACCATCGACACCACGCCCAAGCGTGTTATCAGCGCCAGTGACAGAATCGTTTTGACGTACACGCGTCCGCCGCTGCTCGCCCGCGCGGGCATTTCTCTAGCCGGCGGACTCATGAGCGCCGCTGATTGCGTACGCGGCCAGCAGCGTAAGCAAGGGATCGATGACCAGCCGATATCGGAACTCGGCGTGTGTAATGTAGTAGGGCAGAGGAAAAACCGTCAGCGGCAATAAGAACAAGACGGCCAGGCGGAGGCGGCCTTCTCCCACCAGGCGCCGGATACCCGCGAGTCCAAGCGAGGTAGTGATGAGCGCATGAATGGCGTAGAAAGCGGAACTCTTTTTGTTGCCCGTTCCCGTCCAGAAGCGGACAAATCTCACTCCACTGAGTCGCAGGAACGCGGCCGGATGCGCTTGAATGTATGCCGTGGCAAGCGCTGACTTGTCGCGCATGTAAGCCACCTCGCCCTTGGCGGCATACTGGTCATATTCCCATCGGTTGAAGATCGGGAATTGCGATTCCTCCAGGAAGCCGGAGGCTCCAGCGCGATTGCCCACCCAGAGTTCGAATCCAACCGTGCTGCGGAGCGGAATGAAGGCATGCAGCACACGCGCATTCCGGATGGGCCAGGGGGCGAACACTACGGAGAGCACCACCAATGCGAGCAGCAAATACCGGAATGCCCTTCGTGTCTGCCACGCCGTCCAGGCCAAAAGAGCCAGCAAAGACAGCAGCAGCGACGGATTAATCAACGCCGCCAACCCTGAATACGCGCCCATCAGCGCCCATAGGCCTGCGCCCGGTCTTTGTGCACAGTGCAATGCCAATGCAACCATTCCAACCAGCAGTAGCGTGGAAAGGCAGGTCTCCCAGAAGATCGTCGGCATCCAGATCAGTGGCGGCGACAGCGCCCAAAATGTCCCCGCCACATTAGCTGTCCGAACACCGAAGCAGTGCGTCGCAATCAGCATCATCAGCAGCACGGTGAGCACATTGAACAGCAGCTGCATTCCCATAATCGCAATCGCAGCCGCCAGCGTGAAGCATCCGAAGACGCGGAAGAAGAGCGCTATGAGGGCGGGGTATACAGGTGTAAGCAGCGCAGTGGGTCCGGTAAAACCTCCGAAGGGAGAACTCAAGCCCCGCCCCGCCAACAAGGATTGGGCCAGGATTCCCAACTCAATTCCGCGCGAGTAGAGCCAGTTGTGCGGAAAACCAGCCACCGCGCACCACAGCACGAGCAATCGGCTCAATACTGCTAAAGCGAGGATTGTTGTTGTCCGCGGTCGCGCTTCGTCAGGATCAGTTGTCGTTGTCACGTCGCGGTCGTGCCCTATGCTCCTCTATCGGCAAACTTCACTCCAGCCACGATTCTTCCTTCGCGCATCGATTCATTCTGAAGCTCACAAATGCGAGTTCTCTTTGCTACCTGTACGAAGCCGGCCAATGGCCATGCCGCGGAACGAAGTGGAGCTGCTGGTTATCGATTTTGGAGATGATTTTCGATAGAACAAGCGATCCGCAGTCTCTCGCTCGTCGGATGGCTTCTCTCCGCCCCTATCCAAATTCGACCGCCAATACTGCACCCCTCCCGAACAAGCCACAACTTTTCCCCGCCAATGGCGTCATATCGTGCAGGAGGAAAGCGCCATGTTATGTCCCCCCGCCCGCATAGCCGTACTGCTGGTCTTGCTGTCGGCGCCTTTGGCTGCCCTTGGCAACAATTTGCCGAATAGGGCGAACCAGCCACTCCCTTGGAATTGGGTTCCCCAGGGTTTCGAAGCACTGGGCCAGCGCGCTGCCTTCCACACCGATTTCACATTCGACCGCTCGATGCTTCAAATAGCCGGCTACTTTGTTGGCGATGCAGATCCGAACGCCCGTGCCGCGATTGCCAAGCTAAACGGCATCTCCGTCCATAGCTATCACTTCGCGGCTCCTGGCATGTATGATCCGGCGGCGCTCGATCTGATGCGCCGCCAATTTGAAGCCGCGGGTTGGCGGCATCTGGTAGCCGCTCATGGTAAGGGTGATCCGTTCGACGCCGGACAAACCGATCTTTGGATCAATTTTGCACACATGGACGTGACCGGAATGATGGTGCTGTTTTCAGGCCCCAAGGACCTTAATCTGATTGCATTCGACGGAGACATCAGCACCGTTGACCTGCTGCACCTGCGCGGCCACTTTGGCATTCCTCGCTTCCCCGGCGACAAATTCGTGCCTTCCGGGAGAACTTCAGCCGCGCGTCCGCCTTACGTCGCGCCCGCACCTGCCCCGGTCATGCCAGGACAGGTGCCGGACGCAGGCCCATCGCAGTACCCAGGCAGCATAGGAGTTGGAGATCCAAACAGCGTCGAGGCTGCTCCGCCCCCTCCAACTCCCCCCGGCTCCTGAGCTCAGGGTACGGAATGGGGGTACGGGCTTTTAGTGTCTGCGTGAGAACTACCATATGGAGGTAGTCCCGCAGGGACGGCTGAAAGCTTGTCCAAATCAGTCGCGTGTTTGTCATGTCTTTGCACCCGTCGCAGATGGTTCAGCAAGACCAACCCTAAAAGCCCTATCCCCCCTGCCATAATTTGGACAGCTCTAATTCTCAGTCGTCCCTGCGGGACTGCATCGTGTTCTGGTCCTTTCCCCGAGACTGACATCCTGGGCTACTTTCAGCCGTCCTCCGGGACTAAACCTTGCATATGGTTCTCGCGCAGATCCTTAAAGCCCCTGCTTTCATCCGAACCCATTTGTTCATTAGGGGCGTCTGACTTGTCCCCTTGCGGGCAAGATAATGAGCCATGAACGTGGACCATTGGGTTGTTTTGTATCAGGCCATAACAGCCCGTCAGAAGACTCGGGCTTTTAGAAGCCCCTGCGGCCCCGATCTCCTTCTCGGTTTGGCACAATGCATGACTCCTCACGCAGCCTCTGAAGGCCCTGGGACATCACACCGCCTTTGCCACGCCCCCACGCCACTTCTCCGCGATCTCCAGGTGGACATGGAGCAGAGAAAGCGCCGCCGGAGTAACCCCCGGAATTCTGCTCGCCTGGCCCAGAGTTTGCGGCCGTACGCGGGCTAGCGTCTCCTGCATTTCCCGGGACAGCCCGCTGATCCCCTTGTATTCAAAGTCGGCCGGAATGGCTCGTTGCTCCGCCTTCTTCAGCTTTTCAATTGCCTTGCGTTGCTGGTCGAGATAGCCCGCGAACTTGATTTCGGTTTCCACCGATTTCAGCTCATTGCGCACGCGCGCGTTGACCGGCGCGCCGAAGAAGCTGAGCGGTGAGCTCTCCTTCCACTCCTCCCGTAGCACCGGTAGCAGAGTCTCAAGGCTCACCTCGGGCCGCTTTAGCAGTTGAGCGTAAGTCTGACCTGCTACGTTCCCCAGTCCCGAGGCCAACTCAGGCAGCTCCGCACCCAAACGAGTGAGATCTACCTTCCGCGTTGCCAGCAACTTCTCGAGCGCCAGAGCGCGCCCCTGTTTTTGCTCGTAATCCCGCCAGGCTTCGTCGGTGATCAGGCCCAGCTTGCGGCCGTATGGTGTCAGGCGGCGATCGGCGTTATCGATTCGCAGGTGCAGCCGAAATTCCGCTCGCGAAGTGAACATACGATAAGGCTCGTTGGTCCCTTTGCTGATCAGGTCGTCAATCAGAATCCCGGTATAGGCCTCAGTCCTGTCGAGCGTGAACGGAGCCTCGCCTCGAACCAGGAGCGCTGCGTTGATGCCGGCCATCAGCCCCTGGCAAGCGGCTTCCTCGTATCCGGAAGTCCCATTGATCTGTCCTGCCAGGTACAGACCCGTGAGCTGCTTTACTGCCAGGCTCCGGTCGAGCTCTGTGGGATCGATCGCGTCGTACTCAATAGCATATCCGGGCCGCAGCATCTCCGCGTTTTCCAGGCCAGGGATTGATCGGACTACCTCCCACTGCACTTCCATCGGCAGCGACGTCGACATGCCGTTGACGTAGACCTCGTTGGTGTCCAGGCCCTCGGGTTCCAGGAAAAACTGATGCTGCTCCTTGTCCGGAAAGCGGACCACCTTGTCTTCAATCGACGGACAATAGCGCGGACCCACGGCCGTAATTTGCCCCGAGTACATGGGGGAGCGCGAGACGTTCTCGCGAATAATGCGCAGAGTCTCCGGCGTCGTATAGGCGATGTGACAGGAGACCTGCTTCTGCGGCAGCTCCACTGTGCGGAAGCTGAAAGGGGTAGGATCCGCATCGCCCGGCTGCTCCGTGAACCGGCTCCAATCTATGCTGCGGCCGTCCAGCCGCGGCGGTGTGCCCGTCTTCAGCCTGCATCCCCGAAGTCCCAGCCGCTTCAGCGACTCGCCCAGCAGCACGCTGGGTGGTTCTCCGCTGCGGCCGGCAGGGTAGTGCTCCTCCCCGCAGTGAATCAGCCCATTCAGGAAGGTGCCGGTCGTAATCACCACTGCTCCCGCCAGCACGGTTCGGCTATCCCGCAGGCGTACGCCGCAGACGGCCCTCTCCTCCAGGACCAAGTCCACCACCTCCGCCTGCTTGATGTGCAGATTGGCCTGCGATTCCAGAACCTGGCGCATCTTAACCCGATACTGCCGCTTGTCGCATTGCGCCCGCGGTGACCAGACCGCCGGTCCACGCGATGTATTCAACAAGCGGAATTGAATTCCAACGGCATCCGCCACCTCGCCCATGATTCCGCCCAGCGCATCCACTTCCCGTACCAGATGGCCCTTAGCGATGCCTCCAATCGCGGGATTGCAGGACATTTGCGCGATGAGGTCCAGGTTGAAGCTAAAGAGAGCCGTGCGTAGCCCCATGCGCGCCGAGGCCATCGCAGCTTCGCAGCCCGCGTGCCCGGCACCCACGACTACAACGTCGTACCTTTCCGTAAACGGCATAACCCTTCTATTCTAGAACTTTGGCAGGAGTTGTTATGGCAGATACACAAATCGCTCTTCTCGGGCTTGGACTGATGGGTTCAGGCATGGCGGGTCGCCTGCTGGACGCCGGTTACCCACTTACCATCTGGAATCGGACCCCGGGCAAGACAGAGGCTTTGGCGCAGCGCGGAGCCAGGATAGCCAACTCACCCCGTCAAGCTGCATCTGGTGCTGCCGTCGTCATTAGCATGCTCTCCGACGTCCCCGTTTGCCGGGACATATGGCTGGGCCGCGGCGAAGCCATTCTGGACGTCGTTCCCGGAACCATCCTGGTCGAGTCCAGCACTGTCACCGTGGAATGGATCGAGGAACTCGGCCGCGCGGCCAAAGAGCACGGCTGTGAGTTGGTGGACGCGCCGGTGACGGGCAGCAAGCCGCAGGCGGCAGCGGGACAACTGCTGTTCCTGGCTGGAGGATCCTCCCCGGCGGTGGACAAAATCAGCCCGATCCTCAAGGTCATGGGCAGGGATGTTATCCATGTTGGCCCCTCAGGCAGCGGCGCTCGCCTCAAGCTGATCAATAATTTCCTCTCCGGCTCGCAAGCCGCGGCCCTGGCCGAGGCCCTTTCTCTGATTGAGCGCAGTGGCCTCGATACGCAGAAGGCATTGGGTGTACTTACCGAAGGAGCCCCGGGTAGCCCCCTGGTCAAGCTCCTGAGCGGCCGCATGACTGCGCGTCAGTACGAGCCCAACTTCGCCCTGCAGCTCATGGCCAAAGATCTTCGTTATGCAGTAGACGAGGCTGACAGTCTGGGGCTGGACCTCGATATGGGTAGGGCCGCATTGCGGGTCTTTGAACATGCCATCGCCGCAGGACAAGGCGAGGAAGACATGTCTGCCGTGGTAGAGCAGTTCCGCATGCAGGCACATTCCTCCCGGTGATCGACCTGAAAATGAAGAAGCTCCTGGGCAATTTGTACGCACGGTGGATGTACCGGTGGGAGACAGACCTGACAACCCGCGATACCAACCGCATTGTGCGGCCGGTGGAGTGGGGCTTCGACTGGTTGGAGGGATTCGCCCGTTCCCGCGGCTTCCATTTCGCTCCCCATCCTCCGGGCGATAACCTCGCGGCTGAACGGGCCATGCTGCAGTTAAATGACTTCATCCTGCATCATCGCGACGATTTTTTTGCCTACCAGACCCCGCGTGACTTCGTTCTGGAAATTCGGTATCCGCAGTTGTATCCCACCAACGTGCGTCCCGAAACTCTTGCGCAGGATGCGCGCATCCAGCGCAAAGCGGCGGAAGGCAGGCTGCCGAAGGCCGAATTCCTCCGCTTTACCTCACCTGTAACGACGGCGTACCCGGAAAATGACCGCGTCAATGCCCGCTGGTTTCCAGCTCCTCCCGAAAAGATGGCCGGCAAGCCAAAGCAAGCCATCATCGTTATGCCTCATTGGAATGCAGACGCATTCAGTCACAACGCGCTTTGCTCGGTCTTTAGCCGCTTTGGTGTCTCCGCCCTGCGTCTGAGCAAGCCCTATCACGATATTCGCCGTCCGGCGGAACTGGCGCGAGCTGATTACGCCGTCAGCGCCAACGTCGGGCGGACAATCGCTTCCTGTCGCCAGGGAGTCATCGACATTCGCTGCTGCCTCGACTGGCTTGAACAGCAGGGATATGAACAATTCGGCATTCTCGGCACCAGTCTTGGCTCTTGCTATGCCTTTCTTGCTGCAGCCATGGATAGCCGTATCCGTGTGGCCGCCTTCAACCACGCTTCGATGTCGTTCGGGGATGTGGTGTGGACCGGTCAGAGCACCCGCCATATCCGCGAGGCCTTCGAACAAATTGGCATGACCCATCAGCGCTTGCGGGACGTGTGGGCGGCCATCAGCCCCTTCCAGTACATGGACCAATTCGCGCTCCATCCGCGGAAAACTCTCCTGGTCCACGCGACCTACGACCTCACCTTCCTGCGCGAGTACTCCCTCCAGGTCATCGAGAACTTTCGCCGGCGTGGAATCGATTTTGTCTCCAAGGTCCTGCCCTGCGGTCACTACACCACCGGAGAGACACCCTATAAATTCATGGACGGCTGGTATCTCGGTTCCTTCGTGTATTCGGCCTTCAAACAACTCGCCACTCTCCCTTCCATACCCGCACCGGAAACCGAACTCCTCGCGCGGTAACCAAGGGACGGCACAAATCCGCTTCATGTAACCATGGGAAGGCTTTTCGCGAACCTGCCCGCAGCGTCTGTCCTGTAAGTTAGCCCGGCGTGGATGGCGACCCAAATTACCCCGAGCCAATAGTCTAAAATCGCAACATGCCTGACCACATGCGCCGTCCGCTTGCCGAGGCCGATCCGGAGATCGCCGCGGCTGTCGATCACGAAATTCGACGCCAGCACGAGGGCCTGGAAATGATTGCCTCGGAGAACTTTGTGAGCGAGGCAGTGCTGGAGGCCGTCGGTTCCGTCTTTACCAACAAGTATGCGGAAGGCTATCCGGGCAGACGTTATTACGGGGGGTGTGAATTTGCCGACGTAGTCGAGAATCTGGCCCGAGATCGCGCCAAGCAGCTTTTTGGCGCCGACCATGCCAACGTGCAGCCCCACTCCGGCTCCCAGGCCAATGCAGCCGCTTACATGGCGGTCATCAACCCGGGCGACACGATCCTGGGCCTCGATCTGGCCCACGGCGGCCATCTGACCCACGGTCACAAACTCAGTTTTTCCGGCAAGCTCTACCGCACGGTTTTCTACTCTGTGGAAAAAGAAACCGAGCGCATCGACTACGACAAACTGGAAGAGATTGCGGTTCGAGAACGGCCAAAGCTGATCATCGGCGGCGGCAGCGCCTATCCGAGGATCATTGATTTCCCCCGCATGCGGCAGATCGCGGAAAAGGTGGGCGCCTTTCTGGTCATCGATATGGCGCATTTCGCGGGGCTGGTGGCGGGAGGAGTTCACCCCTCTCCCGTGCCCCACGCCCACCTGGTTACCACCACAACCCACAAAACCCTTCGTGGACCCCGCGCTGGTTTGATTCTGTGTCAGCAGCAATTTGCCGCGGCGGTCGACAGAGCCGTTTTCCCCGGGCAGCAGGGTGGACCCCTGGTGCACGTCATCGCTGGAAAGGCCGTTGCCTTCCGCGAAGCGCTGGAACCGGAATTTGCGCAATACGCGCAGCAGGTGGTAGCCAATGCTAAGTGCCTGGCGGAAACCCTGGTGGCCGAAGGCTACCGTGTGATTTCCGGAGGGACCGACACCCACCTGATGCTGGTTGACGTCTTTTCTCGCGGTATCCTCGGCAGTGAAGCAGAATCTGCCTTGCACGAGGCGGGCATCACAGTGAACAAGAACGCCATCCCGTACGACACCAATCCCCCGCTCAAGCCGAGCGGAATTCGAATCGGCAGTCCCGCGCTGACCACCCGCGGCATGCGTGAACCGGAAATGCGTACCATTGCCAAATGGATCGCCCAGGCGCTCGACCAGCGCAACGATCCGCAAGCCTTGCGTGCGATCCGCGGGCAGGTGCTGGAGCTGGTAGAGAGCTTTCCTCTCTATGGCTGGTTGCGGGTGCCCGAGACTGTCGCCGCCGAGTATGGTCCTTAGCCCTGGGAGATATGTTTCCTGGAGCGACCCTGAGTCTTGCAGCACCCTCCTAGCACTTGACTTGCCTTGCGGCAGTTAAAGGAGGAAGGAACATTAGCAACAGAATTGTCATCCCGACCGAAGCGACCTGTCCCGGCGTGCCGTGGAAGCGAGGTGGAGGGACCTGCTGTTTGCTCATCTCTCAAAGAATTTGGTCATTAGGGGGAAGGAAAACCCAGATTGGAACGTAGCCGCGTACAGGCCCTCATCGGCAGCACCCTGATCGTCTCCTGTCTGGCAGCTATCTTCTACGTCTATTCTCGTCCTTCGCGAAACGGCTACGGAGCAGAACATGATTTTGTAACCGTCATTGCCGGTGTGCACTGTGCCATCGATCGATGCGACCCTTACGACTCGCATACTCTGGAACGGGAATTTCCCACTAGGATGGGCGGCTACACGCCGACCTCGCATTTCAAACCGGAATGGCCTGTCTATCCACCCAGCACGTTTCTGCTTCTGTTTCCTTTTTCGCTTTTGCCCTGGCCGGTACTCTCTGTTCTCTGGATGCTGCTTTGTTTTGTATCCATCACGGCTGCGCTTCTGGCCCTTTTTCTGCGCTTCCAAGCCTACTGCGACCTTCTCTCGGCTGTCCCCTTTATCATCCTGCTCGCCGACGGCTCGATCGGTTGGGCTGTACAACTGGGGCAGCCCGCTCTCATCGCTGCTTCCACGCTGACGCTCGCTGTCGTTGCTTTAGGGGCAGGCTCATTGCCAGTGACAGGCGGTGTTCTGCTGGCGATCAGCTTGTGTCTTAAGCCTCAGGGAGCAGTGCTTTGTGGTCTTTACTTTCTCCTCCTGGCCCGGACCCGCGTGCCTGCTTTGGCCGCATACCTGTTCACCGCGGTCGCGGCTTTTGGCGGCATTCTGCTGTTCTACGTTCGTTTGGGCTCCTTTGCCTATCTGCATCATCTCCGGGCCAATATCGCCCTTGCCATGCAGCCGGGAAGAGACGCGGACTTCTCCCGGCTCAACCCGGATTCTGCCAGTTTCCTCAATCTTCAGGCCTTTCTCGCCCGCGTGCTGAACGATCCACACCTCTGTAATCAGCTTACGTACGCAGTATGTTTCGTTATTGCCGTATTGCTGGCTTTAGTTTGCTGGCGCAGGAGAAATCTTGCCTTACGCCCCTTCACGATCCTGGCCGTTCTGGTGATGATTCAACTCCTGTCGAGTTATCACCGCCTTTACGATCACGCCTACATGCTTGCCGCGATACCGGGTTTGTACGAGATCAAGCAAAGAGGAATATGGCAGTACCTTCTCTTTGTCGCTGCTTTGGTGCTTGACCACTTCAGCCAATTCCACGGCATGACCATCCGCGGACTGGGACCTTTCCCTTCCGGAGCACCAGTTGAGCTTTTCGTCGCCGGGCTTTGCCTCTACAGCCTATGGCAAAACCGCACCTCCATTCGCAAAACGACCGGTCCCGCATGGACGACTGAGAATAACTGAGAATCGCCCAGGACGCAGTCCTGGGCATCAGACTCTATCTAACCCTGCCGCGCAGCACACACCAGGTACCAACCATGGCTGGAGCAGGCGTAGTGCCCGGCGAGGTCGCCACCTACCAATGGCGTCAATCCCTGCTCTATGTCCGCCGGAACACCTACAAGCACCAAAATCTGCGTAGAACTCATCAAAGCTGAACGCAACTCCGGCGTCATTCCGGGCAGATCGAGATTCCCGTTAATGATCCGCTCCGCTTGTTCCGCAGACTTCATTCGATCGATCAGCAGGTCGCCCCCAGTGGTAGGCATCAGCGGGGTGATCTTCTGATCCATGAACGGGCTGTTCAACATGATGTCGTCACCACGCAGAAACGGGAGAACGCCGCTCCACAGGTAAGGGTTGAATCCGAGTTCGTGTTGCACCCGCACCTGTTTCAGCATGGCTGGATCCAAAATTGCCAAGCCCTCCGCATGCTGAGGCAGGGGTTGATGCTCGAGCGCAAACAATTGACGAGCCACAGGCCGGAAGAAAATCTCTGCAGGCAGCAGGGTGACAACCGTGAGCAGCACGGCAAATGCTGGAACCATCCGCGTAATCCTCCGCGTGGTGGCGCCGGCAGCGGCAATGGCCCCCAGCCAGGGAACGACCATAAGACGCTGTGAGAAAAAGTCTGAGCCGTTCATAGAAGCCGGCAGAATCGGAATCGCTACCAGAATCGCTACAGACAGAATCAACATGCTGTCACTGGACCGCAGTTTTCGTTCCCGCCACCGGGAATGAAAACCCTCTGCAGCGAGCCAAAGGCAAGTCAGCAGAAGGGCGCACAGTAGCAGGCGATAGCCATTGATCAGGAAGTTTTTCGCGCGGGTGTCAAAGGGGGAGATTCCGAACAGCGCCAGGCTGCTGATCAGGGCATCCTTGTGCAGACCGAATCCGCGAAGATTGGAAGCCGACCGTGATCTGTCCACGCTCGCCAGGGGATAAAGAAAACAAAGAGCGGAAATTGCCAGCCCCACAAACTGCCAGCGGTAGTCTCTGAGTGAGAAGCGCTGCAGCAGGCGGATCACCAGGTCGAGCCAGCAAAAAACGATCAGTAGCAGTAGCGGAATCGGATGCGTCAAGGCCAGCAAAAAACTGATCAGCGCAAACACCCACCAGAGTCGGACTTCGCTCGCAGCCCTGCACCAAAGTCCGGCGGCCAGAAAAAACAGTCCCAGGGCAAGTGAGTAGTTCAGAAAGCCCATCACCAGCGACCAGTGAAGAACCAGGGGAATAGCGCATAACGAAAGCCAATCGCCGCTCGGGCCAAGGGAGCGAGCACAATAGCGGACACCATACGCCGTGCACACAAAGACCAGGCAGATCAGCAGCTTCTCCGCCAGATCGTAGGAAACGAACCGGGTTAGCCCCAGCAAGACGGCGTAGTGGGTGGCATACGGGGGAAACGGATGACGGATGACGTACGCGCTGTAATCGTGTGAGCCCGAGAGCAGGGATCCGAGTACGTGCACGTAATACTTGTGCATCGGACCGTCCTGCGTGGGAAAGAGCGGCAGGGACAGAGCCCACAGGCAAAAGAGGCCTACCAGGCTGCCGAACAGAAGCGAAATGCGCCTACGGTTCGTTTCCGGGCTGTCATCCCGTTTAGCCGTCATGCAGTAGGGGGAGAGTCTCCTAAGAGTGGCCGCTCTGAGCGCTGGCTAGCTTCACCTGCGCCTCGTGGATGACTTCGTTGGCTTGGGCGTACTTCTCCGGATCCTCGCCCGCCTCGTTCCACATCTTTTCGCCGTCTTCCAGCTGTTGCTGCGCGGCGCCGGCATCAATCTGTTCCGGCTTGATGGCGTTTTGCGCCAGGATCGTAACCCGGTCGGGTAGTACTTCGACAAATCCCCACACCACGAAGTACGTCTGGTCGCCGCCCGAGCCGCCGTGCAACCGCACCTCGCCCACACCCAGCTCCGCCAGCAAAGGAGCGTGCCCGTATAGCACCTCCATATAACCGGACTTCGACGGCAGTTCCACTGCATCGGCTTCCTGATCGACCAGTATGCTGTCCGGAGTCACCAGCCGGACATGCAATTGATTCTCTGCATCCGCCATGGAATCACTTTTCCTTCATGCTCTTGGCCGCTTCGAGGACTTCTTCGATCGCGCCCTTCATATAGAAGGCCTGTTCCGGGACATCGTCGTGTTTACCCTCGATGATCTCCTTGAAGCTGCGAACTGTATCCGCCACTTTGACGTATTTGCCCGGGGCCCCTGTGAACACTTCCGCTACGTGGAAGGGCTGCGAAAGGAACCGTTGTACTTTGCGGGCACGAGCCACGGTCAGCTTGTCTTCTTCCGAGAGCTCGTCGATTCCCAGGATGGCAATGATGTCCTGCAGGTCCTTATACCGCTGCAGAATTCTCTTCACACCTTGGGCAACCGCATAATGCTCGTCGCCCACAACCCGAGGCGTGAGGATGCGCGAAGTCGAAGCCAGCGGATCCACCGCGGGATAAATTCCGATTTCCGTCAACGCCCGATTGAGCACCGTTGTGGCGTCAAGATGGGCAAAGGTGGTTGCCGGCGCCGGGTCGGTAAAGTCATCCGCAGGCACATAGACCGCCTGCACAGAGGTGACGGAACCGGTTTTGGTGGAAGTGATCCTCTCCTGCAGCTCACCCATCTCCGTGGCCAGGTTGGGCTGATACCCTACGGCCGAAGGCATACGGCCAAGCAGGGTAGACACTTCCGAGCCTGCTTGGGTAAAGCGAAAAATATTGTCGATGAACAGAAGCGTGTCGCCGCCCTGTTCGTCGCGGAAGTATTCCGCGATGGTCAAGGCGCTGAGTGCTACGCGCAGGCGCGCCCCGGGTGGTTCCGTCATCTGGCCATATACCAGCGCCGCTTTCGATTTTTCGCGATCCTTGGAATTTATAACGCCGGACTCTTCAAATTCATTCCAAAGGTCGGTGCCTTCGCGTGTGCGTTCCCCCACGCCAGCAAAGACAGAAACACCACCGTGGCTGCTGGCGACGTTGTTGATCAATTCCTGGATGATGACTGTCTTACCCACACCCGCGCCGCCAAAGAGGCCGATCTTGCCGCCTTTCAAAAACGGCTGGATCAGGTCAATGACCTTGACACCGGTCTCGAACATCTCTTCGTGAGTTGCCTGATTTTCGAAGGACGGCGCACCCCGGTGGATGGGCCATCTTTCTTTGGCATTGATCGGCCCGAGCTCGTCTACCGGTTCGCCGATTACGTTCAGAATGCGGCCGAGCGTCGGCGTACCCACAGGGACCGTGATCTGCGAGCCCAGGTCAAGGCACCGCATGCCGCGCACCATGCCCTCGGTCGACTCCATCGCGACGCAACGAACCCGCCCTTCGCCAATGTGTTGTTCTACTTCCAGGACGACGTTGATGGGATTTGGAACATCGAAGCCTTCGCTGGTAACCCGCAACGCCTGGTAGATCGGGGGCATGGTCGCTTCTTCGAACTGCACATCGACCGCCGGTCCCGATACCTGAATCACCTTGCCTATGTTTTCTGCCATAATCTTCTCTTTCTACAGCGGCTAAAGCCGCTCTCATCCTGGGGCATCTACCGACGGCCTATTCCATCCAGCCACGGTGCCGAATGGAAGCCGTTGCAGCAGCACCCTAAAGCGCTGCCGCACCGCTGACAATCTCGATAATCTCTTTGGTGATCGCAGCCTGGCGCACGCGATTCATGGTCAGCGTGAGCGAGTCGATCATTTCCGACGCGTTGCTCGTAGCTGCATCCATGGCTGTCATGCGGGCAGCCTGCTCCGCGGCACTGGACTCAGCCAACGCGTGATAGATCTGCGAAGCCACATATTGCCGCAAAAGCCCATCCAGAAGTTCTCGCGGCGGTTGGTCGTAAATATAGTCCACCTCGGCGGTACCGAAGCGCTTCGCTTCCTGCTCGGCTTCGCTGTTATCGATCTCTTTGAGGCTTACACCAGAGGATGCCGCAGCCAGTGCCATCTCTTCGCGCTGTTCGGGTGTCATCTCTTCGGCGTGCTCAATGTCCCGCCGGCCCACTTCGATAATGGGCAAAATTCGTTCCACTACCACCCTCTGCGACATGACCGACTTGAACTCGTTGTAAACCAGGTAGACCGCGTCGAGCTCTTCTTCGATGTAGCGATGAACCACCTCTCGCGTAAATAACGCCACCTGGTCAAAGCTGGGCTTGTCCAGCATGCCAGGATAGTCCCCGGCGATTTCAACCTGACCTTTCCGCTCGCCGCGGCGCTTCAACTCTGGCGGTGGCGGCGCAGCACCTGGATCCCGGTCGTCGGTATCTGCTGCGGGATCGTTGGGATCGATCTGTCCGTCCTTCTTCTCTATGAAGGCCGCCATCCCATAGCGACGCCGGAACAGATCTCTCCCCTTGCGCCCGATCGGAGCGATGTCGATTTGCTCTTGGCCATGCTCGTTGATGAAACCGAAAGCTGCCTTGGTGATGTTGGTGTTAAAGCCGCCCGCGAAACCCTTGTCTCCCGAGACAACGATCAGCAATGCCTCTTTCTCTTCCCGTGTCAGCAACAGCGGGTGGCGGACATCTCCCGTCGAGGGATCGTACAAGTCGATATGCCGCATGAGCGAACCGATCACGCTGGCCAGCATATTGGCATAAGGGCGCCCGGAAATCGCGCGGTCTTGCGCCCGCCGCAGCTTCGCCGCCGCGATCATCTTCATCGCTTTGGTGATCTGGCGCGTGCTCTTTACGCTGCGAATGCGCCGCCGTAGATCGAGAACGTTTGCCATCAGGCCTTCTTGGCGTCTTCCTGTTTCTTCTTTTCTTCCGCGGACAGTTCGTTCACCGAGGACTCTTTCAGCGCCGCATCTTGATGCTCAGCGAGGAAGTTCTGCTTGTATTCCTTCAGTGCCTCTTTGACTCGGTTCCTCAGGTCGTCGTCGAGAGATTTCTTGCTTGCGATGTCGCTCAGCAACGCGGATTGTGCCGAATCGAGGTATGGGTAGAGCCCGGTCTCGAAGGCATGGATCTGTTCCACCTTCAAGTCGTCAAGAAAGCCATTCGTCCCGGCAAAAATTATGACGATTTGTTTCTCCGTGGACAGCGGAGTGAACTGAGGTTGTTTCAAAATCTCTGTCAGCCTCTGCCCGCGATTAAGCTGGTTCTGGGTGACCTTGTCGAGGTCGCTGCCAAACTGCGCAAAAGCTGCCAGCTCGCGGAACTGCGCCAGTTCCAGCTTCAGGCTTCCTGCCACCTGGCGCATGGCTTTGATCTGCGCGCTACCGCCGACGCGGCTCACCGACAGGCCCACGTTCACGGCAGGCCGCACGCCGGAATTGAATAAGTCGCCTTCCAGATAAATCTGTCCGTCGGTAATGGAGATCACGTTCGTCGGAATATAGGCGGAGACGTCTCCTGCCTGCGTCTCGATGATCGGCAACGCGGTGAGCGAACCGGCCCCTTTCTCATCACTCAGCTTTGCCGACCGCTCCAGTAGCCGTGAGTGCAGGTAAAACACGTCACCGGGATATGCTTCGCGTCCAGGTGGCCGGCGCAGGAGCAACGAAATCTCGCGGTACGCGACTGCATGTTTGGAGAGATCGTCATAGATGATCAGCGCGTGGCGCTTGTTATCGCGGAAGAACTCACCCATGGCGGTTGCCGCGTACGGGGCAAGGTATTGCATCGGTGCAGGCTCAGAAGCCGTAGCCGCCACTACGATGGTGTAATCCATCGCGCCATGTTCCGTCAGTGTTTGCACGACCTGGGCTACGGAGGAGCGCTTCTGGCCGATTGCGCAATAAATGCAAATCAGGTTGTTCTTGGCGCTGTTGATAATCGTATCCAGCGCAATGGCTGTTTTTCCCGTTTGCCGGTCACCGATAATCAGCTCGCGCTGTCCGCGGCCGATCGGAATCATACTGTCAATGGCCTTGAGCCCGGTCGACATGGGTTCCCGTACACCCTGTCGGTCGACCACGCCGGGAGCTATACGCTCAATAGGCGCCAGCTGCGTTCCCTCGATGGGGCCGCGATCATCGATCGGCTGCCCAATGGCGTTCACCACGCGGCCAATCATGCCATCCCCAACCGGAACGCTCATGATCTCGCCGCTGCGCTTGACTTCATCACCCTCGCGCAATTCGGTGTAATCGCCCATGAGAACGCAGCCGACCTGGTCCTCGTCCAGGTTCATGGCCAGACCTTCAATATCATGAGGAAACTTGAGCATCTCTCCGGCCATGGCTTTATCCAGGCCATGGATGCGCGCGATTCCGTCTCCAAGTGAAATGATGGTCCCGGTCTCGTCGACGCGAATCTCTGCGTCGTAATTTTGAATTTGCTCCTTCAGGAGCTGCGTAATCTCGTCTGCGTTGATCTGAGCCATACGTTCTTCCGTGAATTTTCTTGTTTTTCCAGATTGACTGCGGATTCGCTAGCTGGCCACCAGCCGCTCTTTTAAGCGCTCTAAGCGCCCCCGCACCGAACCGTCATAAATCGTGCTTCCGATACGCACAATCGCTCCGCCGATCAGCGACTTATCCTGGCGAAAGGTGGCATTTACCCGGCTGCCGGCCAGCTCCGCAACCTGCCTTTCCAGCCTGGCGCGTTCCCCCGCTTCGAGTGGACGCGCCGTGACGACCTCTGCGTCGGAGATGGATAAGCGCCGGTTCATCTCCGATCGATATTCCTCAAGAATTTCGTTCAGTGCATGCAGCCGTTCATGGCTGATCAACACCGCGAGGAAGTTTCTCACCTTGGGCCCGCAGCCGATCCGGCGGTTCACCGCGTCCAGAATGGAAACTCTCTTCGCAACGGGAACAGATGGATTCAGTAACAGCTCCCGCAGGTCCTTACTGCCGTCGAACGTGGCGGCAAAATCGCTCAGTTGCTGTTCAACTTCCGCCGGATCCAGTTTGGCGTCCAGCACCACATCGGCGAAAGCGCGAGCATAGCGGGCAGCAAAGGCAGACATTAATTTCTATCCCCGTTCCGGGCCTGCCGCCCAAGATTTTCCGAAAACTCCTGCAGCAGGGCGCGGTCGTCGTCCTCGCTGAGCGACATTCTCTGAGCTGCGCGGTCCACCGCCAGCCCTGCGGCAAAACGCTTTAGCTCCCGCTGTGCGCTGCTTGATGCGGCCGCCACGTCGCGGCGGACCGACTCGACGATTCGCTGCCGCTCCGTCTCGATCGAAGCTTTGATCCGCGCTTCATCCTCCAGGCTGTCCTTCTCCGCCTGCTTGCTGATGGCCGCAATTTCCTCATCCAGATGCGCCAGCCGGCGTTCGACCTCTGCCAGGCGCTCATTGGCTTGCTGGGTGGCCGTTCGCGCTTCCACCAATCGATGCTGGATATCCTCCCGCTGCGCCCGAAAGGTCTTGGGCAGGTATTTCAGCAAGGCAAACACGATTGCGCCCGCCAGGATTGCAAAGTTCAGGTATTCAAATATCTCGGCGGCCGTCTCTTTGTCGACGTGAAGGACGCGCGCCAGAAACTTGACCGACGTGGAGTGACGGAAAACATTGTTGCCGGCTTCCTGCTCTGTTTCCTCTGTTGACTGTGCGCCATGAGATTTGGCCTCAGCGGGTGCTGTCTGGAGAGCTCTCGCTGAAGAACCCCATGCGCCCACCAAGCACAGCAGAATCGTGAAACGAAAGAGAAAACGAGACAAGGTCAACGGGCGCTCCCCAGGGTTGCACCACTTTTGGGCAGAATAGCGCGGAGGATCTCGTTCGCCAGTTCGTCAATTGAGGTTTGCATGGTGTGTTGTGCAGCGCTCGTCTCCTTCTGCAACGCTGCTTTAGCTTCTTCGAGTTCTTGGCGCGCGGCTTCATGAGCCTGGGCGACAGCGTTGTCACGCTCGCGATTCCATTGTTCCTGCTTCTTCTGCCGAGCCTGGAAAATATTGGCTCGAGCGGCCCTCAATCGCGCCTCGTACTCCTGCGCCTTCGCCGCTGCTGCCGCGGTAGCGGCGTTCGCCTGTTCAATCGCGCCTTCGGTCCGCGCCCGCCGCTCGTTGAGCACTTTACTCAGCGGGCCATACACCAAAACCTGGTAAAGTGCACAAATTAAAAGAAATAGAAGGATGGTCGGTACGGAGCCGAGCAGTAATCCGCCAAGTTGATGTAAGGTCTCGTCCATGCCAAATGTTCAGTATATGGGTAGAGTGCGTGCGGAGAGTCGATGTGACAGCCGGGACTTCTGTTTTTAACAGAGGCGAAATTTCGCTGTCAAACCAGGTGGTCCCCGCCGGAGGGCGTAGCAGGAATCTTATTTGTAGCAATGGCAGGGCCGGTTATGGCCGCCTGCGTTACCACTGTTACAAACCGGCTTCCGTTCCCAAAAGTACACTGTCCTTTTGGAGCGTTTTATTTGTGATCGTTCCGGGCAAGAGCGTATACTAAAGAAACTTCCTAGACCCAGATCAGGGTCAGACAGGGCCGGTCTCGTGGGAAGTCGCTCCGCTTCCCCCCCCCCCCCCCCCCCCAAAAATAAGGGCCCGGTACGAATAGCGCTTGACACCCCCCAGGGCCCAACCCCCGTGCCGGTTTAAGTTGGACCCGGG
>Ga0335073_10004726_pt1 | contig 19074 bp, 17 predicted proteins | sample Lox_Sample_22_FD_207093 | JGI IMG/M metagenome (GOLD analysis project Ga0335073, IMG submission 207093) | Soil microbial communities from Loxahatchee National Wildlife Refuge, Florida, United States - Lox_Sample_2.2 | ecosystem: Environmental > Terrestrial > Soil > Wetlands | place: USA... | reverse complement strand
CGGCGCTTCATTTCATCCGCCGATTATGGATTGCCAGAAATACGAGCGACGCGAGCAGGAAGCCGAGCAGGACACACGACACACCTAATTCAAGACAACGTGTGTCGGTCATAGAGATACGCCAAAAAGCGAATCGGATTCGCGGATTTTTCTACGAACAAGCTCCGCACCGCCGCGTACCAATTCAGGAAGTTTCAAGCCGAGCGTGGAGCCGGAAACAGGCGAGTTGAAAAGCGCAACCGCTTTGCCGAAGGTACGTTCGCTGTCGGCGTACAAAATACCGACGAAGACCGCACCGCCCAGCACGATCAGCTTTTTGATATAGATTTCACAAGCGGGAGTTACGGACGGGACGTGAGAACGTAAAGCGCCATGATAAACTGCGTCACTAGCTGGCATGGAGTCTAAGCCTCCAAGTCGGTTAGGGACGTGAGGACGCTTCCAACGTTCTCACGTTCCCACTACAGATGCTTCATAGTACTCTTTTGATGTTGGCTGTCAACTCTGACGTAGGGTAAAATGCCTTACACTAAACGAATGAAAAAGCGGAAGACTTCCGTATACTTGCGACCGGAAGAGTTGAAAGCGTTGAAGCAGATTTCCATCGCATCGGGAATCAGTCAGGCTTTTCTGATTCGTGAAGGCGTTCAAGCAGTCTTGAAAAAATATCGCCTTCATTTGAAGGGCTAAATGCAGGACGGAACCATAATCGAGCGGCGCGGGTCTTGGGTGTTGTTCTACTACGATAAGCAGATCCGCAATGGTGAATTGACGTGGGTGAAGGTGTCGAAGAAACTCGCTCGCAAATCGCACGAATATCCTACGAAGCAAAGCGTAAAACAACTAGCGCGGGATATTCTGACGCCGATTAACAAAAAGCAGGTGCTACCGGAATCGAGCCTGCCAATGTGCGAGTTTATCGAGAAGCGGTACTTCCCTGCCAAAGAAAGCGAATTGCGGCCTTCGACGTTTCACAATTATAAGAAGTCGATATATGAGCCGCACCTTAAGGACCGCCTGAAACAATTCCGGTTGCGCGATTTCCGAACGTCTGACGGTCAGCGTTTGATGCGCAGCATTCCCGACTTGAACCACACGACGCTGTTGCACATCAAAAACTTTTTATCTGGTGTCTTCAAATTTGCGATGCAGCAAGGCATTCTCGATAACGCGGTAAATCCGATGATGAATGTTTCCGTACCAGGCAAGCCGAAAAAGTTTGAAGGGGCGGCCTACACCATCGAAGACGCCGAAACGATGATAAGTCAGATTGAAGACGCGGCAGGCAAGACTTGGCCTGTCTACCGATGGGAGGCCGCAAGCAAAACATGGACTGAAACAGAAGAGACGGTTACGGTCAGCGATGCGGACGCTCAAAATGCCAGCGACGCCATTCTATTTTTGAGTCTTACCGGATTGCGTCAGAGCGAGGCGCGCGCCGTCAGGTGGAGCGACTGGAACGAAACCGACCAAACATTATTTGTACAGCGGTCGGTCTGGACTACCAAAATCGGACCTACGAAAAATTCCGCCAGTAACGATTACATTCCTGTTCTGTCTTTAGTAAGAGAATCCCTCACACGACGCCGCGAACGGATCAAAGCGAATGCTTCTGATTATATTTTTGCTGGCGCGAAGCGAGGTACGCCGCTGGACTTCCACAATCTAGTCAATCGAGTTATCAAGCCTTGCCTAGAGCGCGGCAAGGTCAACGGCGAAGGTGTTGACTGGCACGGCTGGCACGGCTTCCGTCGCGGTCTGGCGTCGAACCTGTTGGCGCTAGACGTGAATCCGAGTATCATTAGTAAGATTCTGCGGCATGAAAGTCCGATGGTGACGCTAGCGTTTTATGCGAAATCGCGGCAAGCAGAATCGAAGACGGCAATGCAAAAACTCGAAAAACATATTCTCGATAGGCCGTCTGGAATTACTGTAGCTGGCAGGGCTTTACGGTAATCCATTATGGTATCCGCGTTTTATGATTTCCGCTAAGTAGCTGATTCTACATGTGGTGAGCGTAGCTCAGCCGGTAGAGCATCGGTCTGTGGAACCGAGGGTCGTGGGTTCAAATCCCATCGCTCACCCCACCAATCCTACTGAATCGGCTGTGGTTGTGATGCTTGTTGGTCACAACTGGTCAGATCTGTGTACAGAACGTCAGCCCAGCTTTTCTGAAGCATCTCGTTGCCCGAGCCTAGCACGCATACGTGATGGCGCATGGTCATTGTTACGTCCGAGTGTCGGAGTTGCCGCTGTGCAATGGCCGGTGACGCCCCGAGCGACACGAACGACGCATGGCTGTACCGAAATGCATGCAATCCACAGCGCGGAATCTTCAGAGCATCGAGGATAGGCCAAAGCTTCCGCTGCACTACGTTGTTTGCAGATAGCGGGGTCCCACACGAAGTGGCGAACAATAGTCGATTAGCGTTTGGCTTTCATGTCCGCAAATAGTCCGTCAGCATGGCTGCGCGAACTGACGGCACGGCCGCGAAAATATCGCGTGTGTCCGTAATTCACCGCGCCGTCGGCGGCTCTGTCACTTCACCTTAAAGGGGTGGCCCACAACGGGGCTTGCGTTCACCACTCGCGGCTAATCCCGCGCCTAACTTCTCGGCGTCATGTAACCGAACGCTGCTTGGGCTGAGATGAGAGCAAACCGCGCATCCTGACGATTAATTACAGGCTCCCCGTCGGAGTTCGGTTCACTCGTCTGTTCGTGCGGCCCCAAGTGTAGGAATCTGTAAATTCCGTTCAGCGCCTCGCGCGCCTTCTCCCTCTTGTCTGGATGGACCGCGTCAAACAGAGATTCAAAAAATTCTTTCCCGGCAGATGGGAACCCGAATTCCTTGGCCAGCCCCTCAAACGCTATGCGCAGGGTGGTCAGCACCTGCTTGTATTCCCCGCTCGCATAGTGTTTCTCGGCCTCGTCTATCCGGGTATACGAATTGCGGAATTTTTCTCCCGAAGGGCCGTCTGGAAAAGTGATTTCTATCACCCTCGTCTTTGAGAGATTCCAAGGAGATAGAACGCGATCTATCCACAGCGACCTCGGTACTACGACCTCAAGGCTGCCGGACGGACGTGTAACCTCGAATTTTTGCTCGCGGGGATGCCAAATGACGCCAGTGACCACGACCTGAAATCGGGCATCGTTTCCTCCCCTTGCTTCCTCGAAGCGTTCAATCCTTTGCCTATCTAAGGCGACGAAAACGTCCTGCTGACGGAAGAAAGGATTGGCATTCGGGACCTCGGCAACTGGTCCCACCTCAAAACTTGCGAATTCGCCGAGCTGCTGATGTTGCAGTCTTCCGGCAAGACGCACCAAAGTGTAGTCGATTTGGCTTTGCTCACCTGCCATAAGGAGCTGCAATTGCATCCCGAGGCAGAGTCTAGGCTGCCCAGCCCAGTTTCTACCGTAAACTTTGTCTAATTCCAAACGAGCGGTAATGATGTTGCGACCGCCAACTGGAAGCCAGATTTCACCCACGAGGTACTCCTCTCAGAATTGCGGGGCTTTGGCACAATGTGCAATACGTGACCCACGATTTTAGCATTTCTCGTTATGGTGTATTGGTCGCGGTAGAAGCCGGACAGTCTAGCGATTGGGGGGCGAGGTGCCTGCCATTCGCGGAGAATTCCAGCCTTGCGAAACCGAGGGCGCACAATTGAGATTCCGTGCCGGATGTCAGAAATTCGCCGAAAAAAGTGGCCTTGTTAAAAGGCGTTACTCCGTCGCGCCGGGCTGCCTTTGGGCCCTCGTTTATGAACGTGAACAGCAACGCATCATCAGCCGACGAAACGGAGACATTCTTGTGCTCAGCATTGCCAGCGATTGACTGTGAAAGGGTAGCGACGAACTGATTGCGGGACGTTTGCAGCCTCCCTTGTGTTTGCTGAGGGGCCTCTCCCTGAGGCAGCATCTTCCAAAAGAGTACGACTGCAAGAACTGCCATTGCCACGGTAGCGAGACCCAGAGCTGCACCGATCCATGGAGAACGCTTACGGCGCAGGGCTTCAAACGTAACGCCGCCAGTCAAATCGGGTCTCCGGCCGCATGCTACGACCTCCGCAGCAAACTGATGTGGCGCATTCGGCGCAGAACACTGGAACATTTCGCTTAGGCCTGAATTGCTTTTCAGGGCAAGAACACCATATTGCAGTATTGGAAGTTGACGGTTGTTCTTGAAGCGCCGGTCTGGCCCGCCGCTTTTTGCCACATATCTCCAAGTCGTTCCGAGCTGAGGCGAGTCTCCCGGCACCGGACCATCTTCGATGTACCTCGTATGCGATGTCGCGCACTCCAATTGTGAGTAGGCGACCGCACCGATCCCCATAGAGTCGTAAACCAGGAGCCGATCAGGAAAGAAGTACAGCGACCTCTGCTTTGTCTTGATTGTTGGCACATTAAGGTTGCAAATCATCTTCGGTGGCACTGACAGAAGCGGCTCCGCGCCGGACCTTGTTACAAGTGACGAAGCGCCCGCATTCCTTTTCCAATCGGAGGTAAAGCCTGCGGAGTCCAGGTGCCAAAACCTTTGACAAGACAGGATGTCCCGAAATGCGCTTTGCATTTTCGAGAAGTCAGCTTCATCAGTCGGCGCGAGGGAATAGCTGACGAGCGCGGTCCCGTTCGTAACGTCGTAGTGCCGACCAATGACTGCCACGGTAACGACAGCAAGCAATATCATGGCCTCGAGCCACCATACCGAACTTGTCAAAAGCACTGCGAGGGTGAGAGCCGCCCCGGTTATTGCGATAAAGGGGAAAATATCGGTTCGGTGCTTGATTCGGTTTAGCTCTTGAAGCAGTTCCGCAGCGGAGCCATCTACGATGTTGCTGGCATCGACGCTCGAAATCTCGTGAAGGCTTTCAGTACCGGGCTGCGTTGAAACAGGAACTTGGCTAGGAGCGGTAGGTGTCGCAGGAAGGCTGAGGCTCTTCCTATAGTAAAAGCCGCCGCGCCCGAGGTGAACGTAACTTCCATGAGGACCGATCCCAACGCGTGCGCCCTTCACGCCAACTGACGCGCCGAGGCCCGAGCGAGAGAGGTTCAGACGGAGCGGCCCAAAATTGAAGCCCTTGCGTATATAGAAGCCCATAGATGATTTAGGGGTATACATCCTGAACTTACTAAGGTCAACATCTGCGCCGCCTGAACCGCTTTTGCGACCGATATGGCGGGTATGGTTTTGCCGATTTGAAGTGGTACACCCACCGTTTACCGGAGTATACGGAGCCTGAAGGCTCTTCGTGTCTGACCGATCCAGCAACAATCCTGCGCGAAGAGGGTTGGGCCGACGAAGAAATTGAGGACGCCCGCAAAAGCGCGAGGGAAGAGCTGTTTTTTGCTCCCGGGCCGCTCCGCGTCCATGAATTTGCAGACTAGGTGATGCAAGCGGGCGATACGTTTTTTTCAGTCGCGCCCGCTCGGTCCGCCCCTTTGCCTCCCGCGCCCCCGGTCTTGCTCTGCGCCTCTGCGCCCTCTGCGGTAAAGTTTTCGCCTTCCCCCTCAGTGCACGCCCCGTTGAGCGACCGTGCAAATAAGCCGTTTTAAGCCTTTTTAAGGCGAAAATAAGCCTGTTTTAAGCGTCGAATTCGCGCCGTTCGCAGGCCCCCGCGCGAAAAGCAAGCCGCCCCGAAATTCCCAAATTGGGAAAAGCGGTCCTAGTACTCGAATAAGTGTTGACAAATGGGTACACTCCGTGATAAACTTCCCCACGCAGATTTCACAAGAGAGAAAACTCTCTCACAAGGAGGCAATGGCGCAACCTAATCCACGAAGCCGCGGGCAAACCGGGGTTGCCGGGCCGGGCGCGATAAGCGGCGCGATCGAAAATGCATAAAAAGCCCGAAATTCTAATCGCAAATGAATAAAATTAGAAATCGACCTAAGTCATTGAAAACAAAAGACAGAAAAATTTCTAATCGCGGTCAGGAAGGGGGGTAAACGAGCGTTGCGATTAGAAATGCATAAAATCGTGTCCGTCCGAGGACGCAAGGAAGCACCGATTTCTAATCGATAGAGTTCAGGGTAACGCCGGAACTGCCGAAGCGAGCGTTTCGTTTGAAGTTTGACAGGCGAGGGCGGGGCGAATACTCTGTTTACCCACTCAGGTCTACTGGGGCGCCTGGGCCGAAACTCAAACTTTTGCTGTACTGAGAGGACAGATGAATCGGAATCAGAGTTCATCGGGCTTGGTGTCAGCGTGGATGGCCGGCCTGCTATCGGGGCTCGGGATCTGCGCGATAATTCTGGCGGGCGCGTTTGCTTCGCGCTCGACCGTATGGGCCCAGGGCGGAATGCCCCAGGGTGGCCCGCCGCCCGGGCAAATGGGCGGCCCTCCGGGAGGGCGGCGTCCGCAAGCGCCTCCGAAGCCGTTCCCACTCACATTGACGCTCACTGACGGCAGCACGGCGTCATATCGGGTTCGCGAGCAGCTCGCCGGCATCGATTTTCCCAGCGACGCTGTGGGAACGTCTGACGCGCTGACGGGGACCATCGCGCTGGACAAGGACGGTTCAATCGACAGCAGCCAATCGAAGCTGACTTTCGATCTACGCACCCTCAAAAGCGATCAGCCGATGCGCGACGGCTTTATTCAGAAACGCACGCTGGAGACAGACACCTACCCGACCGCGGTGTTTGTTCCCAAGAGCATCAAGGGGATGCCGAATCCGCTCAACGGACAATTCGGGTTCGAGCTGACGGGCGATATGACGATTCATGGCGTGACGGCGCCGGTGACGTGGCAGGGCATCGCGACGGTTGATAACAATACCGGGCTGGTGGCCGGGCGGGCCCAGACCCATTTCAAGTTCGAAACCTTTGGGCTTGCGGTGCCGCAGTTGGCACGGCTTTTGAGCGTGAATGACGATATCGGGCTGGAAATTGAGGTGCGGTTTAAGATCAGCTGAGCTTTCTATTCGGTGGCTCGGGGGCCGGAGGATGCCGTCCGGCCCCTTTTCATTTTCCGCCGTTTACAAAACGGTACGCGCTCTGATCAAACTATTACCCGGGGCGCGCCGATTCGCGGCAGGATTAGGGGCAGGCGGATTCCAAAGCTATGTCTGAGTCTGTTCAAACACCCGTGCAAACGGAAGGCGCGAAAGGTCTGGTCAAGGGACTGGGGCTTTTTGACGCGACGATGATCGTCGCGGGGTCGATGATCGGCTCCGGCATTTTTCTGGTTTCCGCGGACATCAGCCGGCAAGTGCGGAGCCCGGGCTTGCTGTTGCTGGTATGGCTGCTCTCCGGCATGATGACGCTGATCGGCGCGCTGAGCTTCGGGGAACTGGCGGGCATGATGCCGCACGCGGGAGGACAATACGTCTACCTGCGCGAGTCGCTTGGTCCGGCGTGCGGCTTTCTGTACGGCTGGACGATGCTGCTGGTGATTCAGACAGCAACGATCGCGGCCGTGGCGATAGCATTTGCGAAATACACGGCGGTGATCGTGCCGTGGTTTGACGCTTCGCGATGGATCTGGAAAATAGGCACGTTCGGCCCGTGGCACTTCTTCTTCGGGCAGCTCGGACCTTATAACGTCGGGCTGAACCGGCAAAACCTGCTCGCGATTTTGTCGATTGTGTTCCTTACGTGGGTCAATACGCGCGGGCTGAGCCTGGGCAAAATCGTTCAGAACACGTTTACGGTGGCGAAAATCGCGGCGCTTGCGGGGATCGTGCTGCTGGGCCTGTTTTTTTCGACGGAGATTGCGCGGCACGCGAACTTCAGCGATTTTTGGCAGAACGCGCGATTCTCGCTGATGCATCCGTATCCGCCGGATCATCCGCAATGGATGATCGGCACATTGACGCTGATTGGCGTGGCGATGGTGGGGTCGCTCTTCTCGATGGACGCGTGGGGCTGCGTGACGTTCACTTCGTCGGAGGTGCGCAATCCCGGGCGCAATCTGCCGGTCTCGCTGGCGCTGGGGACGGGATTGGTGGTTCTGCTTTATGTGCTGGCGAACGTGGCCTACGTCCGCATATTGCCGGTGATCGGCGATCCGAATGGCGCGACGGCAATCTCGCGGGGCATTGAATACGCCACCGACGACCGGGTTGCGACGGCGGTTACGACCGTGATCTTCGGGCCGATCGGCGCGATTTTGATGGCGATTGCGATTCTTGTCTCGACGTTCGGCTGTAACAACGGCCTGATTCTTTCGGGGGCGCGAATTTACTACGCGATGTCGAAGGACGGGCTGTTTTTCCGGCCGGTCGGAACGGTGAACGCGCGGCACGTGCCGGCGGTTGCGCTGGCGCTGCAATGTGCGTGGGGCGCCGTGTTGTGCGTTTCGGGCACGTACAGCCAGCTGCTTGATGCCGTGATATTCTCGGAGCTGATCTTCTACATTCTCACGCTCGCTGGGCTTTTCATCCTCCGCTGGAAAGAGCCAAATGCCGAACGGCCCTATCGCGCTTTTGGGTATCCTGTGCTGCCCGCGATTTACCTTATAATGGCGGCTTTTTTGGAGGTTCAGCTGCTGCGGTACAAGCCACAGTACACCTGGCCGGGGCTCTTCATTGTCCTGCTGGGAGTGCCGGTGTACGCTCTGCGGGCGCGAGCGGCGAAGCGTGTGTGAGCAAGCAAGTGGAATAAGGACGGGGGCGCAGCAGGTCTTGGGAGGAATCGTCTAAATGGCCGGTCCGTTGTTCCGAAAGAAGCCGATGGAGTGGCTGCTCGAGGAGGCTGCAGCAAGCGGCGAGCACACTCTGAAGCGCACGTTGGGGCCGGTCTCTCTGACGGCGCTGGGCGTGGGGGCCGTGATCGGCGCGGGAATTTTCGTACTGGCCGGGTTGGGCGCGCACTATGCCGGTCCCGGGCTGATGCTTTCGTTCGTAATCTCGGGGCTAGGTTGCGCGTTCGCGGGCCTATGCTATTCCGAATTTGCGGCGATGATTCCGCTGGCCGGCAGCGCGTATACGTACGCCTACGCCGCCTTGGGCGAAATTTTTGCCTGGATCATCGGTTGGGATTTGACGCTGGAATATGCGATGGGCGCCAGCACCGTTTCGGCCGGGTGGTCAAATCACTTCGTGGAATTCCTGAATATTTTTGGGCTGAGAATGCCGCTGTGGCTCGCGTACGACCACTGGACGGCGCTCGATACCGCAGAGAAGACGGTGGCGGCGCAGATGGCGCGGACGGCCGACCCGTCACTGACGATGGGGACGCAAGCGTACATCAACAAGGTGGACGCGCTGGTTTCGGCGCAATCACCGGAGTTGTTGCAGCGCGCACACGCTTTGCTGAATGCGCCGCACTTTCTCGGGCATGAATTCGGGTTCAACCTGCCGGCGTTTCTGATTGCGATGCTGATCACGGCTGTGCTGGTGATTGGAATCAAGGAGAGCGCGAGTTTCAATTCGACCATCGTGGTGATCAAGGTCGCCGTCGTTTTGTTCGTGATTTTTGTCGGCGCGCGCTATGTGCATCCGGGGAACTGGGGGCATGACTGGGCAACGTTTGCGCCGATGGGATTTTCGGGCGTGGGCAAGGGAGCCGCGTTTATTTTCTTTGCGTATATCGGGTTTGACGCCGTTTCCACGACCGCGCAGGAGGCGAAAAATCCTCAGCGTGACTTGCCGATCGGTATCATCGCTTCGCTGCTGATTTGCACCGTTCTTTACATTGCGGTCGCGGCGGTGCTGACGGGCATGGTGCCGTGGCGGGGCATCAATATCGAAGCGCCGCTCGCCGTGGCGTTTCTGGATCGCGGGCTCGTCAAGGCCTCGTACCTGATCACGGCGGGCGCGCTGGCGGGGTTGACGAGCGTGATGTTGGTAATGTTGCTCGGGCAGACGCGCGTGCTCTATTCGATGGCCAACGATGGTCTACTGCCCAAGAAATTTTTCGCTGCGATTCATCCACGGTTCCGCACACCCTATAAGACCACAATTCTCGTCGGGCTCGTAGCCGCCGTTGTTGGGAGCGTGGTCCCGATCGAAGACTTGGGGGACATGGTCAATATCGGGACGCTGTTTGCATTCGTGATCGTTTGCATTGCGATAATGGTACTGAGGCGAACGAACCCCGCTCAAGAAAGGCCGTTCCGCACTCCGTGGGTTCCCGTGGTGCCCATTCTGGGAATTATCTTCAACGGTTATATGATGTTTGAGCTGAACGTATGGAACTGGCTGCGTCTGTTCGGATGGCTTTTTGTCGGCCTTGTGGTCTACTTCATGTATAGCCGCTATCACAGCCAGGTACAAAATTCGACTCAAACTGTAGCCGCTGCGCCGCGCCATGCGTATCACAATAGTGACTAAGATCGCTTTCGTGGCGCGCTGGAGCCGTTTCTGATCTTTCTCCCATGTCTTCTCCCGATCCATTCACGAAGGATAGCCTGAAGCAGATTCGCCGTGGTGCGTCTCCCGCCGATTGGGCGGCGCTGGGGATTGTGGTGCTCGCTCTGGTGTTCCGGATTCCGGCGGCGCTTGGGCATGAACTGCCTCGCACAGGGTTTCTCACATTTGTTGGGCTGATTGCTGCGGTTTATTTGTTTGTGAGGCTGATCATTGTTGCGCGAAGGACTTTGCTGTGGAGGCTGCGCAACAGGTTGATTGTCGCTTATGTGTTCATCGCGGTAGTGCCGATTTTGCTGCTGCTGACGATGGTGGGGCTGGCCGGGTATCTGCTGGAATTGCAGATTGGCGCGCACCTTTTGCGCGACGACCTGAAACAGCGCGAAAACATGATTGCGGCGGACGCGAGCGCGATCGCGGGCGTGGTTGGGCGAGAGCCAGACTTGAAGCCGGTGCCGGCGCAACCGGAGTTTGGGCGCGGCGGACGCGGGCGCGGCCGTGGAGATGGACGCGGTCGTGGCGGGGCGTTTGGTCCGAACGGGCCGCCGGGGCCTCCACCGGTGCTTTCGCCGGAGCAGCTGGAGAATATGAAGATTCTCACGCGGCCGAGCATTGCGGGTGTGATCGCGGCGGCGCAGACGGATTGGCCAGACCTGAATGTGGAGCTGAACGTCGGGTCAGAGTTGATTCGGGATAAGACGTCGGGGCAGTTCGCGGGGCTGGTGGAATTTGGGAACAGGCTTGTTTTTGCGGCGGTACAGGTGCTTCCCGTAGCAGGTGGACGGAATACGATTTTCGTGGCGGCTCCAGTAACGCCGGCGCTGCTGGATTCTTTCCCGTCGAAGCTGGGGCCGATTCAGTTCGAGCTGCTCACGCCGGTTCCGGGAAGTCAGCAGGGCGGTTCGGGCGGCGGGCGCGGACAGAACGGAGGGTCGGCGGGGCAGGGGCGAAGCTCGGGAGCCGGGCGAGCGCCGCCACTGGGGCCAGGCCCGCCTGCAAATGGCCCGAATGGAGCGGCGCGCGGGCGGGGCTTTGGAAACGGGCGGGGCAGAGAGCCGCGGCAGATTTTCACTCTTCACGGAACGCCCTACTACGTTGGCGAGCAGATCAGCAGCACGCATCGCGTGATCGTCCCGAGACGGTTTCTCGGGGACGTGCAGGTCAGCGGGCTGGCGACGTTTGACGCGCTGCGGGCCCAGCGGAATAACAACGGGACCGATCTGCCAGTGTTTGTGACGTACTCGTTCCGGTTGTCGGCGGTGAACGGCGATCTGCTGACTTCGCTGGGGGATTATGCGCCGCTAATTATGGAATTTCTGTTTGCGGCATTCATCGTGTTTCTGGTCCTGGAACTGGTCGCGTTCATCATCGGCGTGATCCTTTCGCGGACGATCACCGGTTCGGTGGCCGACCTTTACGACGCGACGCTGCGCATCCGCAGCGGCGACCTGAGCCACCGGATTCACATCGAACGCCAAGATCAACTTGGCGCGCTCGCACAATCGTTCAACGAGATGACAGGATCGGTGTCCGAGCTGATTGAGGAGCAGCGGCAGCGGCAGCGGCTCGAGAATGAAGTGTCGATCGCGCGAGAAGTTCAGCGGCAGCTTTTCCCGAAAAAATTGCCATCGATTCCGGGGCTGGAACTCGCGGCGATTTGCCGTCCGGCGCGATCCGTGAGCGGAGATTATTACGACATTATTCCGCTTGGAGGCTCGCGCGTCGGCATCGCGGTAGCGGACATCAGCGGGAAGGGAATTTTTGCGTCGCTGCTGATGGCGAGCTTGCAGGCGGCGTTGCGCAGCGCGGCGTCGATGAACGGGACGTTGGATACGGCGCGCGTGGTCGAGCGGCTGAACCAGCACCTTCTTCAGACCACTGCGGACGACCGCTACGCGACGCTTTTTTACGGGGTGTACGATACGCAGACGCGGATCCTGAATTACACGAATGCGGGGCACCTGCCTCCGCTGCTCGTGACGGACGGGAAAGTGCAGACGTTGGCCGAGGGCGGGACCGTGATTGGGTTGATCGAAGACGCGGCATACAAGCAGGGGACGGTGGCAGTTCCGCCGGGGAGCATTTTGATGGTGTTTAGCGATGGGCTTACGGAGCCGGAGAATGTGTTCGGCGAGGAATTTGGCGTGGACCGGCTGCGCGACGAGCTTTTGCGAGAACGCAACGCGCCCGCAAACAAGCTTGCGGAAGATCTGATCGAGAGCGCCGAGCGGTGGTCCGGCAGCGCCGAGCAGGCGGATGATATGACGGTCGTGATTGCGCGGATGGCGTGACGTGTCGGCGGAGCGCCGATCCTTTTCTTACGATAACCGTTGCCCGCAGCCGTTATAGACACCCGTAATCGTGATTAGGAGATATTGCCCTGCATCGAGGAGCCATCTCACCATCGAATGGCGATGGGGAGGCCCCACGACCAACGGTTGGTGGGCCGTTTTGAACTCGATGAAAATTTCATTTGGATCGGGCCGAACGGCCCAGCCGTGGAATCTGTAAAGATCTTGAAACGAGCCCTGGTGGGCCCTTACTCCGTCGCCTCCGCCTGCCGTGCCTGCGGCGGTGGTCGAGAGCAGGCGCCCGTTCGCCACGATGTCGTCCAAGCCGCCTTTATTGAGCTTGTGCACAAACGGTCCAAACATATTGCCTCCATTCAACGCATGCGGCCGGCATTTTTTAGGCGCGCCCTCGTAAATATTGCGTAAAACAGAATCCCCGAGATGGTCTTGGCGTCGCGGATTTTTCCGGTGCGAATCCAATCTTCCGCTTGGTTGAGCGTGACGATTCGCTGATCGATGTTTTCGTCTTCTTCCTGGCGCGGTTTGCCTTTGGTGAGCCCTTGGGCGAGAAAGACGACCATTTTCTCGCTGAGGAATCCGGGCGAAGGGAAGAACTCGAGGAGCTTCGTCATTTTCTTCGCAGTGTAGCCGCTTTCTTCTTCGAGCTCGCGATGCGCCCCGGTTTTGAAATCTTCGTCGGACTCCTTGTGGCCGGCGACCAATTCCCACATCACTTGCGCGGCTGCGTAGCGATATTGGCGGATCAGGAGGATGCGGCCGTCAGGAAAAACGGGGAGAACCACAACCGAGCCGGGATGCCTTACCCATTCGCGGATCGCTTTAATGCCGCTGGGCTCGATGATTTCGTCGCGGAGAACTTCCATCACGCGGCCTTTGAAAATCAGTTCGCTCTTTTCGACTTTTACCGCGGCGTTCTTGGTCACCTTGTCTCCTGAGGCCGATTCGTCGCTGGTCCATGGCCGAACGGCACGCTTCGGATTTTACCAGTCCCGTGCGTCAGGGCGGAGAGTTCGTAAGCTGGTCTACAGGGCTGCGTCCTGTTATCGGGACGGCGGAAAACGGTATACTTTTGGCAGCCTGCTATGCCCCTGAATACGATCATTGTCGATGACGAGCGCCCGGCCCGCGACGAGTTGGCGTTCCTGCTGAGATCTTTGCCTGACGTGGCGCTGGTGGCCCAGGGGAAGAACGGGCTGGAAGCGGTTGTTCTCGTCAAAGAGCACGCGCCCGATCTGCTGTTTCTGGACGTGCAGATGCCGGGACTGGATGGGTTTGGTGTGATCAAGAAGCTGGTGGAGCGCAAGTTGCGGTTGCCGCAGATCATTTTTGCCACGGCCTATGATCATTACGCCGTACATGCGTTTGAGGTGAGCGCAGTTGATTACGTCCTCAAGCCGTTCGACAAAGCGCGTATCGCCAAGGCTATACAGCGCGCGAAGAAGCAGATCGAGGCGAACGCTCCGCCCGACGAACGTTTGGAAAACCTTGCCGTGCAGTTGGCCGGAAACGGCGGCGCTGCGCCTGCCGCGAAGCCCGGTGCCACGCATCCGGTAAAGCTGCTCGTCAAGTCGCAGGCGCGCTTGATTTTGATCGATGCGGAAGACCTGATCTTTGCCACGATAGACGATGGTGCGATCACCCTTACGGCGCGCGAAGTGGAAGGCTCGTCCAATTACAAGACAATCGACGAACTGGCGGCGGCTCTCGACCCAAACACTTATTGGCGTCCGCACCGGTCTTTTCTGGTGAATATCAACCACATTCAGGAAGTGGTGCCGTGGTTCAAGTCGAGTTACGTCCTGAAGATGAACGACAAGCGCGCGACGGAAGTGCCTGTCTCGCGAGGACAAACGAAGCGGCTGCGGGAATTGCTGAAACTTTGATAGACCGCCGGAAATTGATGTTTGCCGCATGTGAGTTGCCGTTCACGCTTTCCTTTTCTGTGCTAGCATTCTTTATCACTTGAAGGCCATTTGAGGGGTTTTCCACGGCTTGTCAAAACGCAAACGAGTGCTAAGCGGAATGCGGCCCACCGGCCGCCTCCATCTCGGCCATTACTTCGGCGCCCTTTCCAATTGGTTGAAGCTTCAGGAAGAATACGAATGCTTTTTTTTCGTGGCGGATTGGCACGCGCTGACCACGCATTACGAAGACACGTCGTCGATCGCAGAAAGCACGCTACAGATCGCCATGGACTGGCTGTCGGTCGGCCTCGACCCAGAGAAATCGACACTCTTTATTCAATCGCGCATTCTCGAGCATGCGGAACTGCATCTCGTGCTTTCGATGATCACGCCGCTCTCCTGGCTCGAGCGCGTCCCGACCTATAAGGAGCAAATCGAAAATCTTAAGGATCGCGATCTCGGCACTTACGGGTTTCTCGGCTATCCGCTTCTCCAGACCGCGGATATCGTGATGTACGGCGATCCGAGGCAGGAGTTATTTGTTCCTGTAGGCGAAGATCAGGTGCCGCACATCGAACTATCGCGCGAGGTGGTTCGCAAATTCAATTCGCATTTCGGATTTGAGGTGAGGGAAAAGCTGCCCGGCTACCAGAAGGCGCTCGCGCGGCTGCCCTACAAAGTTCCAATGCCACCGGGGCTGGCCGACATTGCCACTCCTGCCGAAGAGACGCTCGCAAAGAATCCTTGGATCTTCCGCCAACGTTCGCAGGAAATCGGCTGGGAGAATTTCCTGCGCGAGGTCGGGGAATACGCCGAATATTTCCGAATGAACGACATTCTTCGCGAACCCGATTGTCTGTTGACCGAAACGCCGCGCCTTCCTGGCCTTGACGGCCGCCGCATGGCGAAGTCCTACGGCAACGCGATCTGGCTCACCGATCCGCCGGACGAAATTCGCCTCAAGGTCCGCAACATGATGACGGACCCGCAGCGGCAGCGCCGGACGGACCCCGGCCGGCCCGAGATCTGCCCTGTATTCGCGTGGCATAAACTTTTTTCGCCACCGGAAACGATCGCGTGGTCCGAACAGGGCTGCCGGTCCGCAGGCATCGGGTGCGTCCAATGTAAAGCGGCGATGGCCGATAACCTGGTGAAGTGGATCGAGCCGATCCAGGCCAAGCGCAAGGAATTGGAGTCGCGCCCGCAAAAAGTTTGGGATATTCTCGATGCGGGCTCAAGGATGGCGCGCAAGACCGCCGAAAGCACCATGGAGCGAGTGCGCAATGCCATCTTCCGATGGGACGAAGCGCAGAAGCCCGCCAAGGTTGAGGGCAGCGGCTGACCCGTCGTTCAGGCGGACGGTTCGCAAGGAGCTGAAAGCGTGGCGAGTCCATACCGAATCAATCTGCCGGTTTATGAAGGCCCGCTCGACCTGCTGTTGGATCTGATCCGCAAGCAGGAGATGGACATCCACAACATCCCCGTCTCCAAAATCACCGAGCAGTATCTCGATTATCTGCACAGCCTGGAAAAGCTCGATATCGATGTCTCGGCGGACTTCATCTACATGGCCGCCACGCTGATTCACATCAAATCGAAAATGCTGCTGCCGGTCGATCCTTTGGCTTCGCCCGAGGAGCAGGGCGACCCGCGCAACGAACTCGTCCATCGGCTGCTCGAGCACGAAAAATTCAAGAACGCCGCGCAGATGCTTTACGAAAAGCAGCAGATCGAGGATCACGTCTGGTCGAAGCCCGATCGGTCGTTATATACAGGCGATGCGATCGAGGGCGAGCTCGTGGTTTCTCTGGTCGATCTGGTGAAGACGTTCCAGCAGATTCTCGAACGCAAGAAAGAAGTCGCGAAATTCGCGCTGCGCCACGAGAGTGTCACCATTGCCCAGATGATGGATCGCTTGCGGCACAGGTTAATCGCATCGGACGAGGCGGTGTCGCTGGTGGAATTTTTCGATCTGTGCGAAACGCGGAATGCAATGATCGTCGCGTTGCTGGCGGTGCTGGAGATGGTGAGGATGCAAGCTGTGTTGCTAGTTCAGGATCAGCTTTTTGAGGATATTCGCGTGCGCAAGCACAAAATGTTCGACGCGGTTTTTGCCGGCCCCGATGCGATGGCGAAGATCGAGGAGCAGTACCTGTAGCTTGCGTCAGGAGAACGATGACACCACAAGAAATGCAAGCCGCGCTCGAGGCGATCATTTACGCCGCTGACGAGCCCGCGACACTCGAACAAATTGCCGGCGCGATCGGCGTTGAGAAGACCGAAGCGCGAGCCGGTCTCGACCTGCTCGTCGCTACGTATCAGACCGATGAACGCGGCATCGAAGTGCGCAGAGTGGCTGGCGGCTGGAAGTTTTACACCAAGCCGCAGCATCACGACGCGGTGCGCAAATTCATCAAGAGCCTGCAGCCGCCGCTGCGCCTCACGATGCCGGCGCTCGAAACGCTTGCGGTGATCGCCTATAAACAGCCGGTCACCGTGCCGGAAATCAACGAAATTCGCGGCGTCAACGTCGGCGGCGTGATCAAGACGCTGCTCGAAAAGCGCCTGATCACCACTGCGGGACGCAAAGAAGTGATTGGCCGCCCGATCCTCTATCGCACGTCGAAGCAATTCATGATGCGATTCGGCCTTTCCGACCTTGACGAACTTCCCAGCCTCAAGGAATTCGAGCAGCTCGCCCAAGCCGCGCTCGGTTCCGACGAGGGCATCGCGCCCATCACGCCCGGCGAATCAGTGCCGGCTGGACCCACGTCAGCAGAGGCTGGTGTCGCAACCGAGGGCCCTGCCCCCGAATCGCTGGACGTTGATGCAAACGACGCTCAAATTGCGGAGGCCGCGCACTCGGCTGCTGAGATTCTCGCTGCCGTTGAGGCCCGAGCGCTTGCCGCGAGCGCCGAATCGGAAGCCGTCGACGTGGATGCGAACGACGCAACCGCCGCCGAACCAGAACCCAGCACCGAGCAGATTTTTGCCTCAGGCGAAACAGATGACCTCGCCGAACTGGGCGAGGACGCCGGCGACGAAGCATCGGGAAGCTCAAAGGGAGCAGCGGCGGGCAACTAGGTCACGCCTTTGGATGGAAATAACCTACCCATTTTCTGTTTCCGGTATAATCGAAGCGTGAGCGAATCTTCGTCACAGGCTCCCTTTACCCACCGTTCGTCTATCGGCGAACGCATCAACGAGCACGAGCCGCCGGGCCATCTCGCGCGCCAGATCAAAGCGCGCGGCATCCGCCTGACGCGCCAGCGCATGGTGCTCGTGGAAGTGCTCGAAGGCGCGCCGCGCCACATGGACGCCGAAGAAATTCTCGAGCGTGCGCAGCGGATCGATCCCAACATCACGCGCGTCACCGTCTACCGCACCATGGATCTGTTGAAGAGCCACGGCCTCATCGACGAGCTTGACCTGCTCCATCTTCGCGGGCATCGCCACTATTACGAAAGTCATGGCCCGCGCGATCACATTCACGTCGCGTGTATCCGTTGCGGCAAAGTGCGCGAGTTCGAATCGCAGCTTTATGAGGATTTGAAGGCGCAAATTGCTGACGATTTCGATCTGGAAATCACCGTCACCCGCACCGAAGTCGGCGGCCTGTGCAGAGATTGTCGTGAAGGGAAGCCCGCTGAGAACCCTGTGGTGAGCGCGTCGAGAATCGGCTGATCGTTGGCGACGAGAATCAACTCAGCCCGTGCGCAACGTTTCCAACGATTCTTTCGCCGCTTCAATATCGCGCAAGATCTGCTGCTTCAATTCTTCCGGCCCCGAAAACTTTTTCTCATCGCGAATTCGCGCTCGAAAACGAATCGTCATCGGTCCGTTGGTCAAATCTTTGTTGAAATCGAAAAGGTGCGCCTCGATCGCAAGCCTCACGCCGTCAAACGTGGGGCGCATTCCGACGTTTGTCACCGAGCGATAATCGCGGCCCGCCACGCTCGTTTCGGTCGCATAGACGCCCAGTTTCGGCAGCGTCTCCTGTTCAGTCGCGAGATTGAGCGTGGGCACCACGAGCTTTCGCCCGATTCCGGTTCCGGTGCGAATTTCTCCCGCAAGCGCAAACGGCCTGCCGAGCAGCCGCTCCGCATCCTCCACGCGGCCTTCGCGCACAGCCGCCCGAATCGCCGAACTAGAAACGACCACGCGCGCGTTGGCGATCCCTTCGTAAACCGGCGCGACAATCTCGACCGCAAATCCCAGCCTTTGGCCGAGTTCGCGCAGCACATTCACGTCGCCGGCCTGCTTATGCCCGAAGCGAAAATTCTCGCCGACCAGCACAACCCCGGCGCGCATGGTTTGCGCCAAAAATGTTTCCGCAAACCCCTGCGGCGAAAGCTGCGCAAGCTCGCGCGTAAAGCGCATCACCAGCACCGCGTCCATGCCGGCCTCGTCAAGGCGCTCAATTCGCTGCTCGATCGTTTCCAGCAGGGAAGGCGCCTCATTCGGCCGTAGCACCTGCGCCGGATGCGGATAAAACGTGAGCACGGCGCTCATCTCGTCGGCCGCGTGCGAGTAGCCGCATACGC
>Ga0335073_10004725_pt1 | contig 19075 bp, 19 predicted proteins | sample Lox_Sample_22_FD_207093 | JGI IMG/M metagenome (GOLD analysis project Ga0335073, IMG submission 207093) | Soil microbial communities from Loxahatchee National Wildlife Refuge, Florida, United States - Lox_Sample_2.2 | ecosystem: Environmental > Terrestrial > Soil > Wetlands | place: USA... | reverse complement strand
GATCGCGCACGCGGTGAACAGCACCAGGTCCGCCCGGCCGAGCACCTTCCTGAGCTTGGCCTTCTCCCGGGTCGCGGCCGCGGTCTCTAATGGCGGGGGGATGGCGTCTGCCTGGGCCATGTGAGGCTCCTGAACCCTCGGCGGAAAACTGGTCACCAGCAGCGTAGGCCGGTTTCGCGGCATATCCGAGGGTTCGGGAGCCCTCAGTTGATCACGGCACGTTCGGCCGCTCCGGCGTGGTTTCCTGCGACGGCATCGAGTTGCTGGCCGGCAGTGGATACGGGATGCCCACGTCCAGCGTCCCGGCCAGCGCGTTGAGCACGGCCTCCTCGGCCACGGTCGTGTCGCCCAGCGAGGTGGCCGGCAACGACGGGACCCTGGTGTCCGGCGGGGCGGTGAAGTAAAAGCCATCCGGAACGCTCCGGCTCCCCCGCCCCTGGATCGGTCCCGGGTATGACCCGGCGCGGGGTCCCGGGCGGCCGGCCTACGCCCTCGGTATGACCCCGATCTCGCTCTCCGGCGTGACGACAGCGGCCGGTCCCGCCGGGCAGGCTGGGTCGTGGTGACCGTCGCGACGGGACCACAACAGACGCGAGCTTGACTGGCTCCGGCGGCCGCGGCCCGCGGGGTATCGGCCGGGCCGACCGGGCCGGCCGCGGGGCGGCGACGGCCTGGCGACTTTCGCCGCCCCGGGCCGGCATCTCCCCCGCACACCGCCTCCCTCGCCCGTCAGCGCAGGGTGATCACGTTGCCGGTGATCAGCGCGGCGGCGTCCGAGGCGATGTTCACGATGAGCAAGCTGGACATCGCCGCGCTGCAGCAGGCGTACGCGGGCCAGTGACGCACGGCGGGCGCGGCGCGGCCCCGTCTCGCCGGCAGGCGCCGCGCCCGCCGTCACGGGGAGTTCGCAGGCAGTGCCTTGACTTCAAGCGCGCTTGAAGCGCCAGGATTTAATCGCTGGTACTGCTTACGGCTCGGAGGTGACCATGGACGGCGACGGCGGTTCCGCGGCGGTGGCCTGCACGCTCGGAGCTGGTGACCTGGCCCGGCGGGCGGCGCGCTGGGAAGCGCTGGCGGCGCGTGCCCTGCGGCGGGCCTCGCGGACCGAGCGGGGCGTGTTGCTGCTGTTCGGCGCCGGCCCCGGTGTCGCCGGTGAGCTGCGGGCGCTGGTCGCGCTCGAGCGCGACTGCTGCGGGTTCGCGGCCTGGTCGCTTCGCGAGGACGCCGATGAGCTCAGGCTCGAGGTCCGCGGCGACGGCGAGCAGGCGGCAGCCGCGGCCCAGTCGCTCTTCCCTGCCCTGACCGATCAACCCGCCGGACCCGGGACTTGATCCTCGGGTCGATATGCCGCATGACCGAGGCGTCGCCGTCCAGCGCGAGCAGCCCGTCCACGTCATCGCGAGTGAACCGTCGCAGCACCAGCCGCTCGGTCACCAGCACCGCCTCCACGCACCGGATCGTTCCGCGCCGCCGCCTGTCCGGCAACCGGATTCCGGGTTCCCCGCCAGGCGGACGGCCTCAGCTGGGCGGGCCGGGCTGCTGCGCGATCAGCACGATCGAGACGATCAGGAGCACGGCCCCGAACGCGATCAGCGCGTAGCGCACGCCGTACAGCCTGAACGAGCTGCCGATGCCGACCAGGAACAGCACCGCCGCCAGGAACACCGTGATCCGGACGTAGTTGTCGGCCGTGGTGCCGTCCGCGCTGCCCTGGTTGAACTTCGCGTCGGCCTGGCTGTCGTACTTGCTGGCCTGCGCCTGGGCGGCCAGCTTGTACTGGGGCATGTAGGTCGGTCCCGGCGGCGCCTTCGGGTTGCGCAGGGGGTCGGTCGCCATCCACGCGTTGAACGCGACCCGGAACTGGGGCCGGAACCGGCGCACGGCGATCGCCTCCTTCTGCGGGCTGTTCAACGTGAACGCGATGTACCACGCGTTGAACGTCGAAGCGTCGAAGTTGCGGAGCGAGATCGCCTGGAGGTCGGCTCGGGTGGCAAGGTTGCGCAGCGTCGAGGACTGGGCCAGGTCGACGCGCGATGCCGTGGCCCACTTGGCCGCCGAGTAGCCTGCCCAGGCGGCCGCGATCGTGACCAGCGCCAGCAGCACGGCCTCGCAGATCTGCACGATGCGCGAATGCCGGTCGGCACGCTCGGCCCCGCGCTCGTCCTCCTCGGCCTCGCCGTGCCCCTTCTCGCCGTGCTCGTGCAGCTGCTTGCCGGCCTCGATCGGGTTGAGTCCCTCGCCCATCCAGCCCCCTGGCCCGCCCCCCCGGGCGATCACTGAGAGCTTATCTAAGCATTACTGAATGCATTTGCCCGGCGTGACGGGCCCGGGCCGACAGCCATGGACGGGTGCACGATGCCGTGCGGCCCTACGTCGAGGCCATCCCGGCCGAGCACCGGCCGCTGTTCGACCGGCTGCACCGGCTACTAGGTGAGCGAGGCCGTCTCGCCCTGGCGTTCCCGCGCCCGGTAGCGTTCCGGGCGTGGCGGCGAGCGGCCTTCCGGCGAGCACGGCCGAGATCTACCAGCGGTTCTCCTGGCAGGAGGCCCGCGGCCGCAGCCCGGCCTACGAGCGGCTGGCCGCGCAGGTGGCCGGCGATGCCGACGTGCTGCGCTTCCTCGACGGGCTGCCGCCGGAGAAGCGCCAGCCCAACCTGCTGTTCGCGGCGGCCCGCTACCTGCTGGGCGCCCCGGCCGACCTCGCCGCGCTGCGGGCACTGGCCCGGGCCTCCGGCCGGGAGCTTGCCGGGGTGATGCTGGCCCGGCGCACCCAGACGAACGAACCCGCCCGGTGCGCCCTGCTGCTGCCCGCGCTGGCCCAGCTGCCGGGGCCGCTGGCGCTGATCGAGGTCGGGGCCAGCGCCGGCCTCACCCTGCTCGTCGACCGCTACTCCTACGACTACGCGGGGCACCGGGTCGCCGGCCTGGACCCCCGCGCGCCGACGCTGCGGTGCGTGCCCGAGGGACCGGTTCCGCTCCCGGACCGGCCGCCGGCGATCGCCTGGCGGGCCGGGCTCGACATCAACCCGCTCGACGTCCGCGACGACGACGACGTCCGCTGGCTGACCTGCCTGGTCTGGCCCGGTGAAGGCGACCGCGAGCAGCGGCTGGCCGCCGCGATCGCCACGGCCCGGCGCGACCCGCCGCGGGTGCACCGCGGCGACCTGGTCGACGGCCTGCCCGCGCTCGCGGCCCGGGCGCCGGCCGGGGCGACCCTGGTCGTGTATCACTCGGCCGTGCTGGCCTACGTGACGCCCGAGCGCCGCCGCGAGTTCGCCGCGCTGGTGCGCGGCCTGGGCGCCGCGTGGCTGTCGAACGAGGGGCCGCGGGTGCTGGCCGACGTCCCGGTCGCCGAGTTCGCCGGGGATCCGTTCCTGCTGGTCCGCGACGGCCGGACGCCGCTGGCGCTGGGCGACGGGCACGGCGCCTGGCTGCGCTGGCTCGGCACAGGCGCATGACGCTCAGCGCACGCCGTAGAGGTACTCGAGCGCGAGCTGGTCGAGGCGCTCGAAGGCCATGCCGCGCTCGCCGAGCGCCCCCACGTCCGGGGTGAATCCGCGGATGTCACGCCAGGTCTCGCCGTCGGCCAGGGTGGGCAGCCCCAGCTCGGGCACCCGCGCCGCCTGAAGGGCCTTAGTGACCTCCGGGTCCGCGCGGAACGCGCTCGCCTTCTCCCGCAGGATCAGGTAGTTGCGCATGCACGCGGCGGCGGACACCCACACACCGTCGTCGTCCTCGGTCCGCGGCGGCTTGAAGTCGAAGTGCCGCGGCCCGTCGTAGCCGCCGGTCTCGAGCGCGTCCACCACCCAGAACGCGCCGCGCGCGTTGCCGGCCCCGAACCGCAGGTCCTGGTCGTAGCGGGGCCCGTTCTGGCCGTTCAGGTCGATGTGGAACAGCTTGCCGTGCCAGAGCGCCTGGGTGATCGCGTGGGCGTAGTTGAGCCCGGACATCTCCTCGTGCCCGACCTCGGGGTTGAGGCCGACAAGCTCGGGGTGCGCGAGCTCGTTGATGAACGCCAGCGCATGCCCGGCGGTGGGCAGCAGGATGTCGCCGCGCGGCTCGTTCGGCTTCGGCTCGATCGCGAACCGCAGGTGGTAGCCCTGCTCGAGCACGTAGTCGCACAGAACGTCGTAGGCCTCCTTGAGCCGGTCCAGTGCCGCGCGGACATCCTTGCTCGCGCCCGACTCGGCGCCGTCGCGGCCGCCCCAGCAGACGTAGACCCGGGCCCCGAGCTCTTCGGCCAGGTCCAGGTTGCGCATGACCTTCGCCAGCGCGAAGCGGCGCACGTCGCGGTGGTTCGCGGTGAACCCGCCTTCCTTGAAGATCGGGTGGCTGAACAGGTTCGTGGTCGCGGTGGTCACCACCAGGCCGGTCTCGTCCAGCGCCTTGCGGAACGCGGCGATCCGCTCGGCGCGCTCCTCCTCGGTGTCGTCGAACCCGAACACGTCGTTGTCGTGGAAGTTCACGCCGTAGGCGCCGATCTCGGCCAGCTTGCGCACCGCGCGCTCGGCCGGCATCGGCGGGCGGATCGCGCCGCCGAATACGTCCACGCCCTGCCAGCCCACCGTCCAGATCCCGAACGAGAACTTGTCGGCGGGCGTCGGCGAGAAACTGTCTGTGCTCACGAGCCGGTCCTTTCGTCCCAGGTGACGGTGTCGTCGCGGAGCGCCGCGTGGCGCTCGCGGATCGCGGGCTGCGGTTCGCCGGTGTACCCGGCGGCCGGCCGGGACGGCCATTCCGGCGGCTCCGCGGTCCCGGCCAGTGCCCACGCGGCCTGGCGCGCGGCCCCGAGCGCCACGTACTCCTCGGGCTCGGGCACCAGCACCGGACAGAAGAAGATGCCCGGCGCCAGCCGGCGGACCGCCTCCGACCGCGCGCCGCCGCCGATCAACAGCACCCGGCCAGGCGCCCGCCCCTCCCCGGTGATCCGGTCGGCGGCGTCGGCCAGGGACGCGAGCAGCGCTTCGACCGCGGCCCGGGCCAGGTTCTCCCTGGTCGCGTTGCGGGTGGTGATCCCGCGCAGCACTCCGCTCGCGCCCGGCCGGTCCGGGGTCCGCTCGCCGTCCAGGTAGGGCAGCAGCGTGATCCCGCCCGCGCCAGGCTGCGCGGCCAGCGCCAGCGCGGACAGCCCGTCGAGGTCGGTGCCCAGCATCGACGCGGTCGCGTTCAGCACCAGCCCCGCGTTGATCGTGCAGACCAGGGGCAGGAACCGCCCGGTGGCGTCGGCGAACCCGGCCACCGCGCCGGACGGGTCCGCGGCCGGCTCCTCGCTGACCGCGAACGCCGTGCCCGAGGTGCCGATCGACACCGCCACGTCGCCGGGACGCAGGCCCAGCCCGAGCGCGGCGCCCATGTTGTCGCCGGTGCCCGCCGACACCGCCGCGCCCCACCCGGTCTGGCCCACCACCTCGGCGGGCCGGGCCACGCGCGGCAGCAGCACCGGATGACCGAGCGCGGCCTCGGCCAGTCCGGGCAGCCACACACCGGCCGCGGGCGAGAAATAGCCGGTGCCCGACGCGTCGCCGCGGTCGGTGACCGGGGGCGTCGCCCCCGCCAGGTCGCCCTGGTCCGCAGCCTCCGCAGGCCAGCTTCGCTGACCGACGCCGCGCCGCAGCCGCCAGGTCAGCCAGTCGTGCGGCAGCAACACGGCAGACGCGCGCACCGCGTGGTCCGGCTCGTGCTTGGCCATCCAGCGCAGCTTGGTGACCGTGAACGAGGCGGTCGGCACGCTGCCGGTGTTGCTCGCCCACCACCGCGGGCCGCCGAACTCGGCGACCAGCTCGGCGGCGGCCGAGGCGGAGCGCAGGTCGTTCCACAGCAGCGCGGGCCTGATCACCTCGCCGTCCTGGTCCAGGGCGACCATGCCGTGCTGCTGCCCGGCCACGCCGACGGCCTCGGCCCGCTCCAGCAGTCCGTCGCCCGCCTGTCGCAGCGCCGCCCACCAGGCGGCCGGATCGGCCTCGGTGCCCGCCGGGTGCGGCGCGCTGCCCCGGCCGACCACCGTGCCGTCATCCGCCTCGCAGAGCACGACCTTGGTGGACTGCGTCGAGGAATCTATGCCGGCAATGAGGCGAGATACGTGGGCTCGGTTCATGGCCTCCGCTCTCATGGAGATCAGGCTCTGCCATGAGACGGACGAGACCACCTCAGTAGAGCGCCAGCGGGCACAAACCGAGGCTACTGCGGCGTCAAGGTTGGGACATTGCTCATATGGTCATGGACATGGGCGGGACCGACGTGTTCGTCGCTGAGATCCGCCGCAACCAGACCTCTGACATAGCCGGCCAGCGGTATGTGACCGCCAGGCGCCTGCGGGCCGGCCCGCGGGCCCGGCCACCCGCCGGGTGATGCAGGCCCACTCTTCCTGCGCCGCAGCCAGCTCAGCGGCCGCGGCCGCCACCCGCCTGCGCAGGACCTTCACTCGCCGGGCTGGCTCCGGCCTGCATCGCACAGCCCTGCGCCGCGCACCACGCGCCGGGTGCCCGCGCCAGCGGGCAGCGAGTTACCTGGCGTAGCCGACCGCGCCGGCGCAGGAAACCGGGTCAGGACCCGGCGCCGCCGGCCAGCCAGGTCACGAGGTTGGCCCACAGCGGCGCGTACCCGGGCCAGTCGAGGAACCCCGGCGGGCCCCAGTGCGGCGCGCAGTCGGAGGTGAACACGGCGGCCCGGCCCGCGTGGTAGCCGCCGCACGCGATCAGCGGGTCGTCGCCGACGCCCACCACCACGGTGGCGTCCGGCTTGGCGGCCACCCGGTTGTAGCCGAGCAGCGCGGGCCAGGCCGCGGGCAGCCCGGCCAGCACCGGATGGCCCGGGCTGGTCACGGCGGGAACCACGCCCTGGGGCATCTCCGCCCGGTCGTCGGTCGCGCTGATCGTCACCGGCAGCGCCTCCTCGGCCGGGGTCGCGTGGTAGCGCGCCTTGCCGTCGATGCCCGCGAACGACAGGTAGCCGCCGATCATCAGCAGCCCGCCGCCGTCCGCCACGTACCGCGCCAGCTCGCCGAGCCGGTTCGGCGCGACCGCGGACCGCTCGAACGTGTCCGGCGACAGCAGCAGGCTGTTCGCGCCGATGTCGCTGAGGATCACCGCGTCGTAGCGCGCCAGCTCGCCCGCGGACCCCGGGAACCGCGCGGGAACCAGGTGCCCGGGCAGGTAGTCGGCGTCGATGCCGGACGCGGCGAGCGCGGCGCGCAGCTGGCCGGCTCCCTCGGTGTACGAGCTCGTCGTGAACGAGTCGACGCCCTTGATGTGCAGGCTGTGCGTGACCCAGCTCTCGCCGCAGAGCAGCACCCGCATGGAACCGTCCTTTCGCTATGCGCCGGCCGAAGGGACGGCGGGTTGCCGGCCGGCCGGCGGGGCGGCGGATTGCCGGCCGGCCGGCGGGACGGCCGGCTCCCGGCCGCCGGGCGGGGCGGCCGACTCCCGGACCACCAGCTCAACCGGCAGCACCTCGGTTCGCGCCGGAGCCTCCGGGTCGGCCAGCCGCTCGAACAGCAGCTCCACGCCGACCTGGGCCAGCCGGTCGACCGGCGACCGGATCGTGGTCAGCCGCGGCCGCACGTACTGGCTGAACCGGATGTCGTCGAAGCCGACGATCGACAGGTCCTCCGGCACGCCGATGCCGTGCGTCTCGGCCGCGGACAGCACGCCGAGCGCGATGTAGTCGCTGGCCACGAACGCCGCGGTCGGCGGCTCGGCCGCGGCGAGCAGGTGCGGCAGCACGCTCATCCCGAACTGCTCGGTGAACTGCCCGGCGTGGCTGAGCTGCCCGGACGGGTCGATCCCGGCCTTGCGCAGGGCGTCGCTGTAGCCGCGGTAGCGCTCCTGCACCGAGCCGAGCTCCGCCGGGCCCGACACGAACGCGATCCGGCGGTGGCCGAGCGCGACCAGGTAGCTCGTGGCCTGGTAGCCGCCCGCGTAGTCGTCCATGACCACGGTGTGCACCGGCGGCAGCCCGGCGATCGGCTCGTCGACGACCACCACCGCGAGACCGTCGGCGATCGCGGTGGCGAGCCGCTCGTTCGACCGGAACGAGCCCAGGTAGAGCATGCCGTCGATGGCGCCGGACGCCAGCAGCTCGATGTAGCTGGACTGCCGCACCGCCTGGCTGCGGTGCGAGCAGAGCAGCACCAGCCGGCCGTGCCGCTCCACCGCCTCGACCACGTAGTCGGCGATCGTGCCGAAGTACGGGTTGCTGATCTCGGGGACCACGAAGCCGATCACGCCGGACCGGCGACGGGCCAGGTTCCGCGCCTGGGCGTTGGGCACGTAGCCGAGCTCGCTGACCGCCTCGAGAACTTTTGCCTCGGTGGCCGGCGACACCCGGAGCTGGCCGTTCAGGTACCGGGAGACCGTGGAAGCCGCCACCCCGGCCGCGCGGGCGACGTCCTGGATCGTGGTCACGTCACCCGCTCCATGACTCCTGAGTATCACAAACCGGTTGCGCAAACTGTACCGGACCGCGGCCCGGCATGGCTCTCCAGCCTCTTGACGTGGAATCTTCGCCGCTCATAATTGAGCGAAACCGGTTGCGCAACGAAGGCGGTCCTCCCTATGGCCACTCAGGCAGCCAGCACCTCCACGACCCCCCAGCTGCGGCGCAACGCGCTCGGGCTTCCGCAGGTGGTGTTCCAGGGCATCACGCACATCGCGCCGTCGATCAACGTGGTCTTCACGTTCCCGGTCATCGCCCTGAAGGCGGGCCCGGACATGCCGATCTCGTTCCTGCTGACCACGATCGTCTGCCTGTTCATCGGGAACACGGTCTCGCAGTTCTCCAAGTACCTGCCGTCCAGCGGCGGCTACTACTCGTTCGCCACCCGCGGGCTCGGCGCGCGCAGCGGGTTCATGACCACCTGGAGCTACCTGATCTACGACATCATCGGGCCGGCCGGGGCCATCGGCTTCCTGGGCTACCTGGCGGCGAGCACGTTCCAGATGGCGGCCGGCGTGAACATCCCGTGGTGGATCTTCGCGCTGATCACGTTCGGCATCGTCTGGGTGCTGACCCACTTCGGGATCCGGCTGTCCATGCAGACCACCGCCATCTTCGGCGGCATCGAGATGCTGATCATGCTCGCGCTCGCGTTCACGTTCCTGGCCCACCCCGGGCACGGCTCGAGCTTCTCCGCGCCGCTGCTGCCGCACAACGCGCCGAACCACTACGAGGGGATCCTGGCCGGGATGGTGTTCTCGGTGCTCGCACTGAGCGGCTTCGAGGCGCCCGCGCCGCTGGCCCAGGAGACCAGGCGCCCGGGCAAGTTCATCTCCCGCGCGGTCATGCTCTCGCTGATACTGATCGGGATCTTCTACATCTTCACCTCGTACTCCAGCGCGATCGGCTGGGGCACCGGCAACATGGCCGCGTTCGCGTCGAACGCCAACCCGTACTACGCGCTTGGCCACTCGCTGTGGGGCTTCGGCTGGTGGTTCATCTTCATCGCGATCGTCAACAGCGCGGTCGCCTGCGGCCTGGCCTGCACCAACGCCGCGTCGCGGGTCGCCTACACGATGGGGCAGGCGGGGACGCTGCCGGCCAGGTTCGGGAAGATCCACCCGGTGCACCGGACCCCGACGTTCGCGATCGCCGTGCAGCAGATCATCGGCATCGTGGCGATCCTGCTGGTCGGCACGCTGCTGGCGCCCGACACCATCTTCGGGTTCCTCGGCACGATCACCACGCTGGCGGTCATCGTCCTGTACATCATGGCCAACATCGCGCTGACCGCCTACATCCGCAGGGAGCACGCGGCCGACTACAACCCCTGGCGGCATCTGGTGCTGCCCGGCATCGGCACGCTCGCGCTGCTGCCGGTGCTGTGGATCACCGTCTACCCGGTCCCGCCCTGGCCGTACCGGATCACCCCGTACCTGTTCGTTGCGGCCCTCATTGTCGGGTTTGGCTACATGCAGTGGCGTGAGCGCCGCAACCCCGGCTCGCTCAAGCGGGGCGCGACGATGCTCATCGGCCGGCGCGCCGACGCCGAAGGGGACGTGGACTGGGATAACGCGGGCGGGGGCGCGCCGCAGGCCGACGCGTGACCCGGGCCGGCCTGGCCGGGGCCGAGCTGGGCGCCGTTGAGCTGCCGAGCTACGAGCCGCCGGGCGAGCAGCCGTCGGTGCCGACGAGAACCTATCTTGAACGCATAGGCACCGCCAAGCGCGCGGCCGCCGAGGCCGGCCTGGACGCGCTGATCGTGTACGCCGACCGCGAGCACTTCGCGAACCTGTCGTACCTGACCGGCTACGACCCGAGGTTCGAGGAGTCGCTGCTGCTGCTGGTGCCGGGCCGGGCACCGGTGCTGCTGGTCGGCAACGAGGGACTGGCCTACGCGAAGGTCGCGCCGCCCGGCGTCGAGGTGCGGCTGTACCAGACCCTCAGCCTGGTGAGCCAGGACCGCTCGGCCAGCCCGCCGCTGGCCGGCATCCTGCGCGAGGCCGGGATCGGCGGCAGCGGCGCGTCCCGGCCCGGGATCGCCGGCTGGAAGTTCTTCGGCCCGGCCGACACCGCGCGACCGGATCAGTGGATCGACGCGCCCGCGTTCCTCGTCGACGAGCTGCGCGCCCTGGGCTGCGCGCCGGTGAACGCGACCGCGCTGTTCACCGAGCCCGGGCGCGGGATGCGGCTGGTCAGCGACGCCGACCAGCTCGCGTGCTTCGAGTTCGCGGCGACCCACGGGTCCCAGGCGATGCGCCGGATGCTGCACGGCGTGCGGCCGGGCATGACCGAGCTCGAGGCGTTCTCCCTGTTCCGGCCGACCGGGCTGCCGTACTCCTACCACCCGGTGATGCTCAGCGGCGAGCGGGCCGCGCTCGGCCTGGCCAGCGCCTCCGGCCGGGTCATGCGGGCCGGTGACCCGGTGAGCGCGTCGATCGGCTACTGGGGCAGCAACATCGCCCGCGGCGGGTTCCTGGCCGAATCGGCGGCCGGCCTGCCCGCCGGCGCCCGCGACTACGTCGAGCGGCTGGTCGCCCCCTACTTCGCCTGCGCGGCGCAGTGGTACGAGACCGTCGGCATCGGCGTCACCGGCGGCCAGCTGTACGACCTGGTCAGGCGGCGCCTGGGCGACCCGTTCTACGGCGTGCACCTCAACCCCGGCCACTTCATCCATCTCGACGAGTGGCCGAGCTCGCCGGTGTACCCCGGCTCGGAGGTGGTGCTGCGGTCGGGCATGGCGCTGCAGCTCGACATCATCCCGGCCACCGGCACCGCGTACCACACGACGAACATCGAGGACGGCGTGGCGCTCGCCGACGAGGCGGCCCGCGACGACCTGGCCGCGCGCTACCCCGGCCTGTGGCAGCGGGTGACCACGCGCCGCGCGTTCATGGCCGAGGTGCTCGGCATCCGGCTGCGGCCCGAGGTGCTTCCCCTGTCCGACCTGGCCGGCTACCTGCCGCCGTTCTGGCTGTCACCGCAGCTGGCGATGCGGCGCGCCTGAGCCGGCCGGGCCGGCCCGGCCGGTCAGGGCGAGCGCCTGGGCACCCAGGAGAACGTCCGCACCGCGATGATCAGCCCGGCCGCGCCCCAGGCCAGCACGATCAGCACCGGCACCAGGGCGAACCGCTGACCGCCGTTGGTCGCGGGCACGAACGCCGCCTGCAGCGCCACGGCCAGCGGCCGGACCGGCAGCACGTTCGCGATGTCCAGCAGCCAGTGCGGCAGCTCGTTGTCGGGGACGTAGATGCCGGAGATGAAGTACACCGGCAGCGTGGACAGCTGCACGATCGGCCCGGCCGACTCCGCACTGCCGACGACGCCGCTGAGCGCGTACGCCAGGCAGCAGAACGCGGCCGCGCCGACCACGGTCACCACGGCCGCCAGGCCGACCGCCGCCCCGGTCACCGTCAGGCCGAACCCGAGCGAGCCGATCGCGACCAGGACCAGGACGATGACCAGCGACGACACGATGCTGGTCGTGGCGTCGCCCGCGATCAGCACCCAGGACGGGACCGGCGTGGCCCGGCGCCGCTTCAGCGAGCCCGACTCGCGCTTGGCCACCAGCGTGATCAGCAGGTTGATCATGCCCGCGCCGACGATCGCCATCGCCGCGATGTGCGGGACGTAGTAGGCGACGATCTTCACGGTGACGCCGCCGGCCCTGACCGTGCCCGTGCGGAACAGCGCCACCAGGATCAGCAGCAGCACGACCGGCACGGCGAGCGTGAAGATCCTGGCCCGGGTGTTGCGCCGGAACGCGCGCAGGTCGTAGCGGGTCTGGTGGGCGACCAGCGAGGCGGTGCCTGTCTTGCGCGCGGCGGGCACGACGCCGGCCCGGCTGACGCTCACGGCGCCGCCCCCTGCCGGTGATCCTCGGTCAGCCTGAGGTAGATCTCCTCCAGCGTGGGCCGGTGCGCGGTGATGTCGCTGAGCGGATATCCGTTGTCCAGCGCCCACGTGGTCAGCGCGTGCAGCACCGGCACCGGCTCGTGGTGCACGATCTCCACCATCCGGTTCCTGCCCGCGGTCACCGGCGCCGGCAGGGCGGGTAGGTCGGCCGGGGTCAGGCCGTCGGGGAGCGTGAGGCTGACCGTGGTGGCCTCGGTGGCCCGGCCTCCGATCGTCTCCGGCGTGCCGGATGCCACGATCCGGCCCGCCGCGATGATCATGATCTGGTCGGCGAGCGTCTCGGCCTCCTCCATGTAGTGCGTGGTCAGGAAGACGGTCTTGCCGAGCTCGCGCAGTCCCGCGATCACGTCCCAGGCGGCGCGCCGCGCCGACGGGTCGAAACCGGTCGTGGGCTCGTCCAGGAAGATCAGCTCCGGGTCTCCGACCAGTGCTAGCGCCATGTCGAGGCGGCGCAACTGGCCGCCGGACAGCCGGTCGCAGCGCCCGCCGGCCTTGTCGGTGAGCCCGACCAGTTCCAGCGCCCGGCCGACCGGCAGCGGCCTGGGGTAGTACCCGGCATACATGGATACGCATTCGCGGACGGTGAGCCACGCCTCCGGCGCCGACTCCTGCAGCACCACACCGACCCGGCCGCGCCAGGCCCCGTCGGCGTGCGCCGGGTCCGTCCCGAGCACCCGTACCTCGCCGCCGGTCCGGGTGCGGAAGCCCTCAAGGATCTCCACCGTGCTGGTCTTGCCCGCGCCGTTCGGCCCGAGGAAGGCGAAGATCTCGCCGCGGCCGACGTCAAGGTCGATCCCCCGCACCGCCTCGTAGTGCCCGTAGCTCATCCGCAGGCCCCGCACGCTGATCACGTGCTCCTGGCGCGTGGCGGCGCGGCCCGCGCCGCTCTCGCCCGGCTCAGGGCGGGCGGCCCCCGGAGCCTCACCGTCCGGCCGGATGACCGACCCGGCGGGCTCAGGCATCATCGCGGAACCCCTCGTGGGCGCCGAGCACGTCGGCCACCCGCCGGGCGATGCCGCGGCTGTTGACCAGGCGCGTCGTCCAGAACAGCAGCGGGATGTACGGGCCGCCGCCGTGCACGTTGAACACCGTCCCGCCGGGCTCGTCGCCGATGCCGACCTTCGCCTGGACGAAGAAGCTCTTCCTGAGCTCAAGCTCCCGGTCCCCGTGCTCGGTGATCTCGAGCTTCTCGCCCGGCAGGCCGGCGCGGATCACCGCGGCCGCGTCCTCCGCCGAGATCCCGCGACGCCTGACCTTCACCTGCGGCACGCCCGTCTCCTCTTCGGCCTCGCCGTCCCGTTGGCCGGCCTGCGCCGATGAGCGCCGGCAGACTTTCGGCGCCCAGACTATAGATCGATTCGATACCGTGGAAGCCCCTTCCTGGCATCAGTTTCGTCACCGAGATCCGGATATGGCGGAACGGCGAGCCCCGGCCCCACCGCCGGCGGGCGGGCCATGCGCCCAGGTCGTTAGGTCGTTTCGATATATCGGTGACGGCGGGTCATGAATTAGGCTTGCTGGTCATGACCGACCGGCAGCTGACGGAGTTCGAGCAGGTCCTGCTCGGGATGATCGCCGCCGCGCCGTCGACCGGGTACGACCTGAAGCAGGCGTTCGCGACCACGCCGCTCGGGATATACGAGCCCAGTTCCGGCGCGCTGTACCCGGCACTGCGCCGCCTGGAGCGCCGGGGGCTGCTGCGCGCCGAGCCGGGAAGCCCGGACGGCGCGGCGCGATCGCGGCGCCGCTTCGTCTACCACCTCACCGGGCCGGGCCGCGCGGCCCACGTCGACTGGGTGCGCCGGCCCGTCAACCCGGGCACGGTCGCCGGTGACATGCCGCTGCACCTGATGCGCTTCGTGATGATGGAGCGGCTGCTTCCCCGGGCCGAGGTGCTGGCGTTCCTGAGCGACCTGCGGGACGCGCTGGCCGCCTTCCTCGACGGGCTGGAGCGCTACGCGGCCGCGGCGGGCTTCCGTGAGCGTCACCCGCCGCTCGCGCTCGATCACGGCATAGCCACGCACGCGGCGAGCCTGGCCTGGATCAAGCGAACGATCAACATCCTGTCCCGCGAGCCGGCGCCGGCCGGGGAGCAGGCCCTGGCGGGCGGCTGACCGCGCTCAGCCCCGGGCCGGCACGGCCATCTCGCCGAGCTCGGACCAGTCGTCCTGCGGGATCGTGAAGTTGATGATCCGCGGCGTCTGCGCCAGGTGCGGCGGAAGCGCCCGCTGCGCCTGCTTGAAATGCTCCGACTGGACGTGAGCGGCCCCGGCCGCGTCGTCACGGAACGCCTCGACCAGCACGTACTCCGCCGGGTCCGCGACGCTTCTTGACCAGTCGAACCACAGGCAGCCCGGCTCGGCGCGGGTGGCCTCGGTGAACTCGCCGCTGATCTCGGGCCACCGGTCGGCGTCCTGCGGCAGAACTCGGAACTTGGCGGTGATGAAGATCATGGGTTCCCTCGGGCTCCCTCGTTGGGTCGCGTGAACCACCATCGTCGCGCAGGGCCGGGCCGCGCCGCCAGCCAGCCTGCGTACCTATCCTGGCCTGGTGCGCCTGGTTTCCCTGCTGCCGTCGGCGACGGAGATCGTGTACGCGCTCGGCCTGGGCGATGACCTGGTCGGGGTCACGTTCGAGTGCGACGAGCCCGCCGCCGCCCGCGCCGAGAAGACGGTCGTGGTGGGCGGGCGGGACACCCGCGGGATGACCCCCGGCGAGATCGACGAGTACGTGCGCGGGCGGCTGGCCGCGGGCGAGGACCTCTACGCGCTGCACGCGGGCGCCCTGGCGCGGCTGCGGCCCGACCTGATTCTGACCCAGGACCTGTGCCGGGTGTGCGCGCTGCCGTCCGGGCACGTGGCGGACGCCCTGGACCACCTGGGCTGCCGCGCCGACGTCTTGGCGCTCGACCCGCACTCGCTCGAGGAGGTGCTGGAAACGATCCTGGCGGTGGGCCGGGCCGCCGGCGTGCCGGACCGCGCCGCCCGGCTGGCCGGCGAACTGCGCGGCCGTCTTGACGGCATCGCGGCACGCGTCGCGGGGCGGCGCCGTCCCCGCGTGGCCGTGGTCGAGTGGACCGACCCGCCGTTCACCGCCGGGCACTGGGTCCCGGACCTGGTGACCGCCGCGGGCGGCCGCCCGGTCGCGGCGCATCCCGGCGCGATGTCGGAGCCGACCAGCTGGGCGGCGGTGGCCGGGGCTGCGCCCGAGTACGTTCTCGTGGCGCCCTGCGGCTACCACCTGCCCGGGGCGATCCAGCAGGCCCGGTTCGTGGCCCGGGCGCTGCCGGGCACGCAGGTCTGGGCGATCGATGCCGACGGCCTCGTGGTCCGGCCGGGCCCGCGGCTGGTGGACGGGGTCGAGGCCATCGCGTCTGTGCTGCATCCCGGCGGCCCGGTCCCGCACCCCGCCGTGTGCCGGATCACCGGCTAGCTGCCCCGAGACGGCAAGCCCGGAGCAATCCGCCCAGCGCTTCCCGGGATACCCGGCTAGGCCGGCGGTTACGATGTCGGCGTCGCCAAGTTGGGGGAGACGTCGCAATGCCAGGGGCGCAGGATGGGTGGGGTCAGCTCGCCGAGCCCGGCACGCGCGGCCACGACGGGGCGCACGCAGACCTTCCGCGTGGCGCTGACCGGCCAGAACGAGGGTCGCTGGCGGATCTGCGGCAGCGGCTCGACCGGCTGCCGCCCGGCCACCCGTCCTCGCCATACAACGATGACCTCACCCGCAAGCCGCCGGTCGCACGGCTGAAAGATCTCGAGCTGCCGTTCCACGACGCGAACGGCGGGGCCCGGCATCATGACCCCGGGCCCGGCGCGGACGCGCCCGCGGGTATCGCCGACCGCGACGGCGCGACCGCCAGCGGGCCGGCCGGCAACGGCTCGGTCGGCGCCGGCGCTCCTGTCGCGGAAGAGCCCAGCGGGCTCGGCGCCGCTTCCGGGGCGGAGCCAGCGGACGGGCTCGGGCACGGCGCCCGGTACGGGAACGGCGGCCGGAACGGATCGGTCAACGGGCTCGGGCCGGATGCCGAGTGGCGCGGCGCCGATGTGCACGGCGCGGGCGATCAGTTCAGCGCGGACGATCGGTTCAGCGCGGACGCCCAGCTGAACATTGCGGACGAGCTCGGCGCCGACCGCGGGCTCGGCCAGTCCGACGAGCTCGCCGCCGGAGACGGGTTCGGCACGGCGGACGAGTTCGGCGCCGGAGACGGGTTCGGCACGGCGGACGAGTTCGGCGCCGGAGACGGGTTCGGCACGGCGGACGGATTCGGCGCCGGAGACGGGTTCGGCACGGCGGACGGATTCGGCGCCGGAGACGGGTTCGGCACGGCGGACGGGTTCGGCCCGGACGACCAGCCGAGCCCGGCTGACGGCTTGGGCGCGGATGACCAGCTGAGCCCGGCCGACGAGTTCGGCGCCGACCGCGGGTTCGGCGCGGCCGAGCCTCTCACCGCGTCCGGCGAAGTCGCCGCCGACGGGTACGGCACCGGCGGGTACGCCGCCGACGGCAGGGCCGACCCGCGCTCCGGGACGGACGGCTGGCTCAGCGCCGCGACCTGGGACGCTACCGACCTGGCCAACGGCGCGGAGCCGGGCGCCGGCAGCGACTGGGACGGCACGGGGTGGGAGGGCGCCACCGATCGCGATCCGGGTGGCGTCGACGCCGGCGGGGAGCCGGGATGGACGGACCCGGAGCCAGGTGCCGGCACGCTCCCCCGCGCCACCGACCCGGACCGCGACCGCGTTGATGAGCTGCCGCGCAAGGGCCCGGACGGCTCCTGGGAATGGAACGGCAGGTACCTGACCCCGGTCGAGTACCAGATCTCCGAGGAGGCGCTCGGCCGGTGCCGGATCGCCGAGGGCCGCAACGTGTTCGGCGGCTACGGCCACAGCGGCCTCACGCCGGCGATGCGCCGCGTCGAGGCACAGCTGGAGTCCGGCGGGTTGCTGCCGGACACCGAGAACCGCGCGCTGAAGCCGCCCGACAGCTTCCGGGAACGCTTCGCCGACCTGATCCTGCGGCATCCCGACAAGCCGGCCGACGAACTCTCGCTCGAAGTACACGATGGCATCCGCTACGCGTTCATCTTCGACGCGGAGAACTACGCCGAGGCCACCCTCCAGGCGCACAGCAGGCTCAAGGGCCACGGGTTCGAGCTCGAGGCCAGGTGGAACGGCTGGGAGAGCCGCGAGTACAAGGGCATCAACAGCCGCTGGCGTGACCCGGCGCACGACCTGGTCTTCGAGGTGCAGTTCCACACGGCCTCGAGCTGGGACACATGGCAGCGCGGGCGCAGTTCGTACAGGCGGATCACCGACCCGAGAACGCCGCCCGCCGAGCGCGCACGCCTGAGGGTCATGCACGCGCAGAACTCGGCCAGGGTTCCGGTGCCGCCGAGATGCACCGCCATCCCGGACTTCCGCAAGGACGTCGTATGAGCCTGGCCGACGAGGTGAGCTACTACGCCATCGTCGGCTCGGGCCGGACCGCGCAGTCACCGTCCGGGCTGGCCCGGCGCAGGTACACCGACGTCGGCCCGGTCGACGAGGCCCTGCGGCGGGACCTTACCTGGGAGCCGGACGCGGCCATCGTCGAATGGGAGTACGGCGAGGTGGGCGCCGACCTGGTGGAGATCAGCCAGGCGGCGGCGGACCGGCTGATCGCCGCGTTCCGGGTGCGCTGGGAAGGGGAGGGCTGACCCGGGTCACCGGCTCGCGCCTCAGCCGGGCAGGGATGCTCCGTCGGGTGCCGACTCGCCGGCCGCGCCGCCCTGGCCGGCCGGCGGCGGCTTTGGCCGGCCGCCGGGTCCCAGGCCCGCCTTCTCGAAGAACTCCCGGATCAGCGAGCGCTGCCGCGTCTTCAGTTGCTCGAAGTGGCGGACCAACCCGGCTTCCCCGATCGCCTCGGCGGTCAGATAGAGGTCCTTGATCTGCTCTATCTTCTCCTGGGTATCGCCCGGCTCCGCGTGCACCGGCTGGTAGCTGCCGTCCAGACGGCGGCCGCGCGAGGAGGCAGGCTCCCAGACCGAGAACGGCTTCTCGGGCTTTTCCGGAGCCGGCGGCGGGTCGGCCCGAGCCGGCGGCGGGTCGGCCCGAGCCGGCGGCGGGTCGGCCGGGCCGGCCGCCAGGATCACCGGCAGCGGGGACGTGTCATCCTCGGCCCGGTCATCGGCGTCCCGGGAACCCGGGCTGGCCGGGTGCGCCGATCCGGGGCCGGCCGGGCCGGGAGCCTGCTCCGGCTCTAAGCCGTGCGCGTCGGGCGCCCCGTGACCAGCCACGCTCGCGGCCGCGGCGGCGTCGCCGGCGCGCGGTTCGTCGTCGCCGGCGCGCGGTTCGTCGTCGCCCCAGTCGTCCTGTCTCGTAGCCGGCCAGCCGTCCCGGCCGGCACCGGTCCAGGAGACCTGGCCGCCGGGAGCCCCGATGCCGGGAGAAAACCCGTCGTCTCGCACCGGATCGGCCCAGTCGTGCTGGCCGCCGGGGACCCAGTCGCCCTGCCAGCCCGGCGCCCAGCCGCCCTGCCCGTGCGGGTTCCACCCGTCGGCCTCGCCGTGTTCCCAGTCATCCCCGCGCTCCTGGGGCCAGGCATATGCCTGGCCAGGATTCCAGGCATCGCCCGGGGCCGGATTCCACCCGCCCGCCTGCGGACCCCACTCCTCGCCGGCCGGCGGACCCCACTCCTCGCCGGCCGGCTGATGCCACCCGCCGCCCGCCCGCTGACCCCACGCCACG
>Ga0335073_10004723_pt1 | contig 19075 bp, 12 predicted proteins | sample Lox_Sample_22_FD_207093 | JGI IMG/M metagenome (GOLD analysis project Ga0335073, IMG submission 207093) | Soil microbial communities from Loxahatchee National Wildlife Refuge, Florida, United States - Lox_Sample_2.2 | ecosystem: Environmental > Terrestrial > Soil > Wetlands | place: USA... | reverse complement strand
GCCCATATTCGCGCTGCTCACGATCGCCTTCACGCCGTCGATTCGGCGCAATCGCAAGGAATGGTTCACCAAGCACGCCGAGCAGTGGTCGTATCTCATCGAATCGATCACCGGAATCGCGACCGTGAAGACGATGGCGGTCGAAGCGCCGGTGCGCTGGAAGTGGGAGAGCCTGTTTGTCGATTCTGTTATCTTCGGCCGCCGCGAGGCCAACCTCGAAAATGCTTATTCGACCGGCGCCAACCTGCTGTCCACGCTCGCCTCGGTGCTGATGCTCTGGTACGGGGCGCGGCAGGTGCTGGCCGATCAGATGACAATCGGTCAGCTCGTGGCCTTCACCGCGCTCGCATCGAATCTGATCCAGCCCGTCATTCGCCTCAGCGATTCATGGGCCGACCTTCAGGACGTGCGCAATTCCGTCCAACGCCTCAACGATATCTTCGATGCGTCGCCAGAGGAGTCCGACTCGCGCACGCTGCTTTCGCTGGCCAAGGTCGAAGGCGAGATTCGCTTTGAGAACGTTTCGTTTCGCTACGCGCCGGGCCAGGATCGGCCGACGCTCGCGAACCTGAGCTTCGATCTCAAACCGGGCGAGAAGGTCGCCGTGGTCGGGCGCTCGGGCTCGGGAAAAACCACGCTCGCCAAGCTGATACTCGGGCTCTATCCGCCGTCGGAAGGGCGCGTCTTTATCGACGGCCACGATTTGCGCAATCTCTCGCGGCGCAATCTGCGCCGCCGGATCGGTGTGGTGCCGCAGGATGTCTTTCTGTTCAGCGGCACGGTGCGCGACAATATCGCGCTCGGCGATCCCGACACCCCTTTCGAGCGCGTCGTGGCGGCGGCGCGAATCGCGGGCGCGCACGAGTTCATCAGCGAAATGGCGCTCGGCTACGACACCAAGGTTGGCGAGCGCGGCATGAGCGTGTCGGGCGGCCAGCGCCAGCGTATCGCGCTCGCGCGCGCGCTCCTGCGCGACCCCGATATCCTGATTCTCGACGAGGCGACCAGCGCGCTCGACGTCGAGTCCGAGCGCGCGATTCAGGCCAACCTCGAAGGCGCATGCCGCGGCCGCACCACCATCATCATCGCTCACAGATTGTCAACAGTGAAGAATGCTGACCGCATCATGGTGCTCGACCGCGGCGCGATAGTCGAATTCGGCACGCATACCTCGCTGCTCGAAAAGGGCAGCCTCTACGCGCATCTCGTCGGCCAGCAACTCAGCCTGTAATTCTCGATTTGCTTAAATGCCGTAGGCCGCCATCAGGGCGCATCGCAGCTTCGTGAAATGCACCGCCTCGGGACCGTAGAGATCGCGAGCGCGCCTGCGCTGCGCGCGTGACAATCCGTCATCGCCGATGCGCTCGTTGACGTAGGCGAAGAGGCGCTCGACGTCGGTAGTGTCCAACGAGCCGGGCCGCGCCATCCGTTCGAGATCGTCAGGGTTAAGCGCCAGGCGAGCTGCGTCGCGCATCGGGAAAGCACCAACGACGACGATCACGTCGGCGGCGAGCTCGGCGGAATCCGCAAGATGGTCTTCGTAACCCGCGTCGATGAGGAAGTGCATTTGGTCCTGAGTTGATTTGAGCAGATCGCGATTCAGATGATGTCCCATCTCATGCAGCCAGGTGAGCGCGACGATCGCTGGATGATGGGCGGTGTTGAGGTAAATCAACGGCCGCCGCGCGCCGAGTTCGCGCGCATCGAGGTAAAAGCCGCGCAGCGCGAGTCCCAATTCACCGCGATAGGGCGAGGCTTGAAGCTTGACGCCCTGGCGCGCCGCGACCCTGGCAAAGCGCTCGCCGCCAGGAACCTTGTGCCGGACGCGATTGATTCTGGGCCACAGCCTTTGCGCCCTGGCCAGGATCTTCTCGACCTGCTTGCGGCTCAGGCAGTCCTTGAGCGCCGCGACGTAGTCCGCGTGTATCAGGCGCGAAACCTCGTTGTGCGGCTCATTCCACGCTTTGAGCCGCGCCGCGGCGTGCTGCGCCGCCTGCGAGTAAATGCGTTCCATAAGCTGGAGTTTTCCCCTTGTCTATCTGTTAGGCACAAATCATGTCTGGCTGTTCCGGCCAGGTGTGTAACGATATAGGTCGATAGACGCAGGCGCAAACCTGGTTATTCAAATGCCAGTTCGCGCGCGAACGCTCAGGAAACGAGCAGCGATCCCTTGTGCTTTTCCAGGCTTTCGATGGTCTGGCGGTAGCCCGCCTCGACGATGCGGTCGAAGGCCTTCCAGTCGAGCATCGCGATGTCCGAAATTTGCGGCTCAATCAGCATTTCCACGTCATTGCGATGCAAGCGCGATTGCTGGTAGCTGCTGATCATCCCGGCCGCCATCAGAACCGTCACGATGTTGGGCGTGCCCTTGCGGGCGTGGCCGAGCAGTTGCCAGAGCGGGCGGTGATCGATGTCATCGACGCTGGCCTTCAGCTCGTAGTTGCGCGAAACGTCGCAGGCGATGATCGGTCCGCGGCGCATCTCCAACATGATGTCGATCGGCAGGTTATTCAGCACGCCGCCGTCGACCAGGATGTGGCTGTCCAGGACCACTGGCGGCAGCACGCCAGGAATCGCAACGCTGGCGCGCGTCGCACGCCAGATAGGTCCGTTGCGATGGATATACAGTTCGCCGGTGGTGAGATTGGTCGAGACGCAAAAGAATGGATAGATGCAATCTTCGATCTGGTGATTTTGGAAGTGGTGCCGCAGGAAGCTGGTCGTTTTGCGGCCGCGTACCAGCGCGATCATCGGCAAGGTGTAATCGCTGACCGGGTTGTCATCGAAGAAGGCTTCCTTCATGTGCCGCCGGAGATCGGGCGGACTCCAGCCGAGCGCCGCGCCTCCGGCGACGATCGAGCCCATGCTCGCGCCGCCGAATAGATCGATCTCGATTCCCGCCTCGTGCAGCGCGCGAATTACCCCGACGTGACACATGCCGCGCGCGCCGCCACCCGAAAGCACCAGGCCAATGGCGCGGCCCGAGATCATCCGCGCGATGCGTCTGAAGTCGCGCGCCTCGCTCGCGCGCAGATGATGATGCCGGGCGGATGTGAAGCGCCGAGTATGGGCGAGGGTGTGCGACGAATCCGCCGATTTATCGCGATACAGCACGAGTTCAATCGGGGTGCGGCGCGGGTTATTAAGCGCAAGCTCCGCGCTGGGAGGGATGCCGTTGGCTGCGCGCGATGCGGGTGCGAGCACTACAATCCGGTCGGCCTGGCGCAAACAGAGGCGGGTCCACGCCGAGGCTTCGAAGTCGGCCTCGTAGAGCACGATATCGTGGTCTTCCTCGAGCCGGTTGAACCATTCGACGGGATTATCCTTGGCGTGGTGCTCGACGACATCAGCCTTGAGGCCGAGATCGGCGAAGGTCTTGCTCAACTTGCGCGTGAACTCGGCGACCGCCACCTCGCGATCGATCGGCAGGATCGCGATGGTTTTCGGCGCCTCCATCGAGGGCGTCAGGCGCGGCGGCTGCTGGAGCCGGCGCACCAGCAGATCCGTGATGAAGCGCAGCGCGCGCGGATGCTCGTCGACGAGCTTCGTGAACTCGGGCTTGGCGAGCCGCGCTAACTCCGTGTCACGCAGCGCCAGCACGGTGGCCGATCGCGGCTGGCCCGACAGCAGCGCCATCTCGCCGACCGTCTCGCCCGCCGTCATCTGCCGGACCAGGACCTCGCCGCCTTGGTCGTTGGGCAGGAAAGCGCCAAGGCGCCCGGAGAGCACGATATAAAGCGAATCGTCCTGGTCGCCGCGATTAAACAGAATCTGCCCGCCCGGCAGGCTGAACCAGTCGAACTCGGCCGCAGTCGCTTTGAGCACCTGCCGATCGAGGCTCTCGAGCAGCGGCAGCGCGGCGAGCTTTTCCAAGAGTGCCGGAGGGATTTCGGTTGAGTCACGTTCGTGTGGATCGGAATAACTCATTGATGAGCGCTCGATTGATGCGGACCCCATTTGAGAATTCCCAGGTCCGCAACGAAGATCGCGTAAAAAGATTTCACCAACACCAGCTCGATCACGGTCGCCAGGGCCAGCCCGCCGATCTGCGCGAAGCACAGCGGCCGCCACAGCGGGCCGCCATGCAGCGCCAGCGGGAAGAGCGCGAACAACGTCGCGCCCACGGTCACCATCACCGGGCGCAGGCGCTCGATGCCCGCGTCGAGCAGGCCCTGGATCAGCTCCTCGCCCATCTCCTGCCGCTCCTCGATAAACTCGAACAGCACGATGACGTGACTGACAATCACGCCGACCAGACTCGCGACCCCGAGGAACGCCATAAAGCCGAACGGCGTGCCCGTCAGCCACAAGGCGATGAATGCGCCCACTGCGCCGTAGGGCACCGCGCTGAAAACCAGCCACGGCTTGACCAGGTTGTTGAACTGGATCACCAGCGCGATGAAGATCAGGCCGACCGAGGTTGCGAGCACCACCGCGAGCTCGCCGAAGCCCTGGTCCTGGTTGGCCTGCTCGCCGCCGATCAGGATGCGGTAGCCGGGCGGCAGGTCGGCGCGCAGCGCCTCGATCTTCGGCATCACCTTGGCCATGATTTCAGACGGCAGCACGCCCTGCGCCGGGAACGCCATGATCGTCATCGTGCGGAAGTGGTCGCGGCGCACGATACGCTCCTGGCTCATGTGAAACTGCATCGGCACCAGCGAATTGATCGGCACGCGGCCCTCGCCGGTCAGTGCATAGACGTAGAGATTGCTGACGTCGGAAAGGCGCGCGCGTTCCTCCTGCCGCAGCCGCGCCACGATCGGGATCTGCTGGTCGCCGTCGATCAGCGATCCGACTGGCCATCCATTGAGCCCCGCGGCCGCTGAGCGCGCGATATCGGCATTGCTGATGCCGGCGAGATTGGCGCGATCGGCGTTGATCGGAAGCTGCACCACGGGACTTTCCTGAAGCCAGTCAGTGCGCACGCGCTGCGCGCCCGGAGTTGACTTCATGATGTCGAGGACCTGGTCCGAGATGTCGCGCAGCGTTTCGATGTCCTGCTCCTCCTGCGCCGGATCGACGTCGGCCTGCGCCAGAACGTGGACTTCGATCGGGTACTGCACCGGATTGGTCAGCAACTGGCGCACGTCGAGATACGCGCCCGGCACCGAATTCGACAGTGCCTCCTGCAGCGGGCCGACGAACCTGGGCATGTCTTCCTTGTCGTTGATCTCAATGATGAGCTGCGCGTAGTTGCTCTGCTGCGCTTCGGAAGCGGCCGAGAACCAGAAGCGCGGACCGCCACCGCCGACGAAGCTGGTCACCGATTTCAGGATCGCGCGCGGCTGGCCGTCTTTGCCCGGGTGCTCGCGGCCATATTCCGCAGCGGCGCGCCGCACCACGACCTCGGCCTCGGCGGCCGCCTTGTTGGTCTCGGAGATCGCCGCGCCGTTGCCCAGCCAGACATCGACATACGAGAGGTACTGAACGTCTTCCGGGAAGAAGGCGCTTTTCAGATGCTTTCCAATCGAGAAACCGCCGGCGAGGAAGATGAACGAGCCCAGCACGAACATCTTGCGATGCTCGAGCGCGTAGCGGCCAAGCTTATAGTAGATGCCGGTCGCGCCGTGCTCGCGCCGATACTCGATCGGCGGCAGCGGCTTGCCCGGCTTCATCAGGTAATAGCCGAGCTGCGGGATGAAGGTCATCGACACGATGCGCGAGGCGACCAGCGCACAGGTCATCACGATCGGCAGGCTGTACAGGAACTGCCCCGTGTCGCCGCTGATCATCAGGAAGGGCAGGTAGGCGACGATGTTGGTGATGGTCGCGAACAGGATCGCGCGTGCGAGCTTGGTTGGTCCGAGCCACGCGGCGATCGACGGCGGCTGGCCCATGCCGAGTTCGTGCTTGATCGCGTCGCCGGCCACGACCGGATCGTCAACCAGCAGACCGAGCGCGATGATCAGCGTCGCGATCGACACCTGCTGCAAATCGATGCCGAGCGCGTACATCATGCCGAACGTCATCGCGAGCGTGATCGGAATCGAGAGCGCGATCAGTAGCGCCGAGCGCCATTCCCAGAATCCCAGCCACGCCACCAGCACGACCAGTACAATCGCCTCGTAGAGCGCCGTCATCAGCAGGTCGAGGTTCTCGCTGACCTGGCGCGGTTGATCGGAAGTGCGCGCGACAATCAGATCCTCGGGCAGGCGATCGCGCAGCGTCGCGAGGCTCCGGTCGACCGCCGCGCCGAACTCGCCGATCTGCTCGCCGGGCCGCATGAAAATCGCCAGCGTGATCGCGCGGCTGCGGTTCCATCGTCCGTCGGGCGAGCGCCAGGTGTAGAAATTCAAAAGCCGCGGCGGATTCTCATAGCCGGGCAGCACATCGACCAGATCGCGCAGATAGAGCGGCAGGCCCGTGTCGCTGCGCTTGATCATCAGGTCGCCGATCTCTTCGGGACTCTTGAACTCGCCGGTCGGATGCACGCTCACGTCCGTGCCTTCGGCGTTGATCGTGCCGCCCGAGCGAGTGATGTTGCGCTCGGCGATTAGCTGCGCAAGGCGCGTCGGAGTCACGCCGTACGACGCGAGCCGCTTCTGCGAGTATGCGAGCTGAATCCATTCCGGCAGCACGCCGGAGCGCGAAACCTTCTCGACCGTAGGAACAGTTTCGAGGGTGCGCTGAATCAGGTCGGTGAAGCGATCGAGCTCGCGATAGGTGTACCTGTCGCCGGCGAACGCCCGCAGCACCTTTTCGGTGTCGGCAGGATCGCGAATCAACACCGGCGCCCACGCATCGGGATGGACCGCGGGAAAAACCGAAGTACCGATGTAATCGGTGATGAACTTGTTGGCGGTCTTTGGCAGATCGACGCCGGGCATCGCGACCCCGTCGATACCGACGAAGCCGCTGCCATCGAGTGCGCGCAGATCACGCACGTAGTTATGCGCGCCGAGATACTGCAACAGACCGTCGCGCACGCGCACCACGTTCTCGGTGCCGAGCGTCAGCGGAAAGAGCGTGACGAGTGAGACGCGGCCGCTCCGGGCGTCGGGCGAAGCGCTCTCTCGCGCGCTCTCGATCGCTGCCGCGATCGCACGTGCGCGCAACGCCAGCTCGACCTCGCCCTCCTTGGGACTCGCGACCGTCAGCATCAGCGCCGCGGTGTCGCCGAAATCGCTCTGAAACATGATCGGTCCCGCGCCGTCGGGCAGGTCGTTGATCGCGTTGAGCTTCAGGTTGATGTCGTTGAATTGCTTGGCCGAGTCGGCGAGCCGCTCGGAGAGCTGGACGTAAATGATCGCAACGCCGTCAAGCGTAACCGAGCGGATGCCGTAGTTGGTGCTCGCGCCCGCAGGATGGATGAACGAGTTCTGCGCGATCTTCGCTTCGATCTTGCGCGTCACCATCTGCTCGATCTTCTGCGCCTTCACGCCTGGCCAGGGGCAAATCGCTACTGCGGTGCGCACCGGGATGTCCGGGTCCTTGCGCTTGGGCATCCGCATGTAGCCGAGCACGCCCCACATCAGGACGCCGATCAGCAACACCCACGACACGGCGCGATTTTCGACGCAGAAGCGCGCGAGATTGTGCGTCGAGCTGACGATTTCGTGGTCGCTGCGATGAGCCATCAGGGGATGATCCTGACCTCGCTGCCCTCGGAGACCATGGTCGCGCCGCGCACGATCACGCGGTCGCCGGCCGCGACGCCGTGGGACACGGCAATCTCGTTGCCGATGATCTCGCCGAGGCTGACCTTGCGCAGGCTGGCGAGGCTGCGTCCGCCCTGGTTTTCGACGACATAGACGGCGAAGTCGCGTGCATCATGCGGCGGCCTCACTATCGCATTGAGCGGAAGCGTCAACGCTTCGGCGACGGCGGCATTGCCGTCGCGCATTTGCAGCGCCGCGATCATCCCGGGACGCAGGCGGCCGTCTTTGTTCGGCACTGTGACCTCAATCTGAAAGGTGCGCGTGGTGGGATCGGCGTTGGCCGCGATGCTTGTGATTTTGCCGATGAGCACGGCACCGGGGAGAGCCTCAGTGGTCAGAGTTTGTATCGAGCCCTGCTTGAGGTGGCCGACCAGGATATCGGAAACACCGAAGGCCGCTTTCATGTCGTCGATGTTGGCGACGTCGAATGCGATGGTCGATGGCTCGACGAGCGAGCCAACTTCGATACGGCGGTCGATCACCTCGCCCTCGATCGGCGAACTTAGTTTGCAATAACCGAGGTTGATCTGCGCTTGCCTCAGCGCGTCGCTCGCCTGCTCAACCTCCGACTTCGATGACTGATACTGCTGCGCGGCCTGATCGTAGAGGCTCGGCGCAATCACCTGCAGCTTCATGAGTTCCGAGTCGCGCTGGTAGTCGTGCTGAGCGCGGTCGAATGAGGCGTGCGCCGCCGCAACTCCAGCGGCCGCCTTGCTGACTTGTGCCTGGTAGGTGTCTTGCTTCACCGAGGCGAGCAGCTCGTGCGCCTTGATGTGGTCGCCGCCCTGGATGTCGCGCGGCCGGCCGTCCGCGCCCATCACCTGCTTGATCGAATCGACATAGCCGCCCACCTGGAAGGCCATCGCAACCTGCTGGTCGGGTTGAAAGCTCGCCGTGTAAGCGCCGGAGCGTGAAGCCTCGCCCTCGGCCACAGTCATGACCGTCACCGCGATTCGTGGTGCGGACGGCGGATCGTCATGGCTGCAAGCCGTGGCGAATACGGCCAGCGTCACGGCAATCAGAATGAATGATGCGCTCTGTTTCATTGCGGATGTTCAGGCCTCGTTGCGGAAATGTTGAAACGGCATCGAGCGCCGCGTCTGCTTTTGGAACGCGGGCGCGCTGCGCGCAGGGGAATCGCCGAGCCCGAAGCAAAAGAGAAAGCCTTGAGTGACCTGGGTAGTGTTCACCGGGTCAATCCACGCGCGGCGAGGCCCCAATCAGCGAGGAGTTCGCCAGTTTGAGCAGCGCACGGTAACGTAAGTTGCGCTTTGGTTGCATATGACTTTATCTGCGCTCTGGCACTTAATAGAACTATGGCATCCCATAGTAGACCTATTATCCTTACATAGGCAAAAGCTTCGAAGCTATAATTCTGGATGGCGCATATGGACTCTGAGTACGTCGTTCGACTGCTGACACCGCACGATGCCGCCGAAATGCCCGATTTGGCGCTGCAGGTCTATGGCGAAGGCTACTTTCATCGCGAAGTTTTCGATCCCGGCGAGTTGCTGAAGATGAACGCGGAGCGGAAGCTGACCTCGGCCGTCGGGGTCGATAAGACCGGGCGAGTCGTCGCTCACGCGGCACTCGAGCGGCCGAATCTCGAGCGTTTCGCCAAGCTGGGAGAGGCGATGGTCCTGGCGGAGCATCGCAACGCGAATCTATTGGGACGAATCGGAATTGTCCTGGTACAGGCCGCGCTGGATCAGCGCGTGGTCGGTTTATACGGTGAGGCGGTCACGCATCACGTGTACAGCCAAAAAGCGGCGGAGCGATACCAGTCGACTCCAACGGGTATCCGCTTCGGAGCCTGGAGCCTGGCGGGCTTCAAGCTTGATAATTTCCCACAGCGCCTTACGCCGATCGTGTACTTCAAGTATCTGACCAGCGCACCGAAGAAGATCCTGTATGTGCCGGACAATCATCGAGCGCTCGCTCGCGAGATCTACGGCAGGCTCGGAAGCGAGATCGAATTTGGCGACGCGAGGTCGTCAGATTCCGACGGCGAGGTGACCTTCCGCTACGACGCCGATCAGCGAGCGGGCCTGATTGCCGTCATTTATCCAGGCCGCGCGAGTGTGCGGCAGGTAATCCAGGCAACCAGATCGCTGATCGATGAATCCGGGGCTGAAGCGGTGTTCGTCGATGTGATGATCGATGAGCCGAGCGCGCCGCAGGTCTGCCTCGAGCTGGAGCGGGCGGGATTCTTTTTCAGCGGCATCCAGCCGCACGTCAACGAAGACCGCGATCTGCTGCGCCTGCAGATCGAGCGCAAGCCTATTGATTTGAAATTGGTGGAGACTGCGAGCGAGTTCGCGCGGACGCTGCTCGACTATATCGCGCGCGAGCGAGATCGAATCGCGCGCTGACTAAAACGGGATATCCTCGTCATCGATCGGCGGCATCTCGTCGACGACTCCACTGCCGCCGCCACCGCCGCCCGACATTGAGCCTCCACGCGATGCGCCAGCGCCGGCATACTCGCCGTCGCCGCCACCACGTCCGCCCAAGAACCTCACGGTAAGCGCTACGATCTCGGTGGTTTTTCGCTTGCCGGTTCCATCTTTGGCTTCATATTCGCGGTAGGAGATTCGTCCTTCAATATAAGCCTGGCGCCCTTTCTTCAGGTACTGCGCGCACAGCTCGCCCTGTTTTCCCCAGACGACGATATTGTGCCAATCGGTACGTTCCTGGCGATTGCCGCTCTTGTCGGTAAAGGTATCGGAAGTCGCGATGGAGAAAGTCGTCACCGATGATCCGGAATTGGTGTAGCGCGTTTCCGGATCGCGTCCGAGATTGCCAATCAGAATAACCTTGTTTACCGACGCCATCTCACTCCACCTCTGCGCTAAAAGCTAATCGCACGCTCGCCGGCAAGGCAAGTGAGACCTACGCGAACATTCCAGAGATTTATAAACAGGAAGCGCTCCGCGCGCGCGGAGGTTCGCAACGCGGAGCGCTATCGGGCAGAGCGGCAGCTTCTACCAGCAGGCGCGATGATGATGACGGAACCACGGGTTATTGCATGCTAATGGCCGGCCGTAACCCCACGCAGGTCCGTAGCCCCAACCCGGGCCGTGGTTCCAGGCAGGATAGTAAGGAGCCCCATAGTATCCCGCCGGATAATAGCGTGCGGCAGGAGCCGTCACTGGAACCGGGTGGGATGGATACCACTCAGCGCTGGCGCGGCCCGGCATCGCAAACATAAAGAGCGCGAACATCGCTGCAACTGCCACTTTCCAGAGTTTCATAAACATCTCTCCTGTCTGGAAATACGATCTTCCGCCGGCTGCGTTACGATACCTGAAGGGCCATTAAGCATGGGCGAAAACGCCCGTGGGATACGCGGGCGATTCGCCTTTCGTATGAGGATCCTGCCTTATATAATCCACGATGGAGTTGTGGGTCGGGGAGCGAGGATGGCGGCAGGTACTTCGACATCCGCATCGGTAAGAATCACGCCGCTGGGCGGGCTCGGTGAAATCGGGCTCAACCTGATGGTGATCGAATGTGCCGGGCGCGCGATTTTGATCGATGCGGGCGTGATGTTTCCCGACGAGCCGGCGCTCGGCGGGGGTCTCTATATCCCAGATATCACCTGGCTGGTGCAGAGCCGCGTTCGAATCGACGCTATCGTGCTTACGCACGCGCACGAAGATCATATCGGCGCGCTGCCCCATCTGCTGCGCCATTTTCCGGCGCCGATCTACAGCAGCGAAGTTACGCTCGCGTTTGTGCGCAGGCGGCTTGCCGAGGCGGGTTTCGACTCGATGCCGGATCTGCGCGAAATCATGCCGCGGCGATCGTTTAGCGCCGGCCCCTTCGAGATTGAGCCGATCCGCGTCACCCATTCGACGCCCGATTCGCTCGCGCTCGCGATCCGCACGCCAGCCGGGATCATCATTCACAGCGGCGATTTCAAGATCGACGATGCTCCAGTTGACGGCGAGTTATTCGATCGCGAGCGCTTCGCCGAGCTCGGCGCGGAAGGCGTGGCGCTCCTGCTCTCGGATTCGACCAACGTCGAGCGCACGGGCCGCTCTGGATCGGAAAGCTCGCTTAAGCCCGTGATTCGTGATCTCGTGCGCCGCACGCGCGGGCGCTTCTTTCTGTCGGCGTTCTCCTCGCATCTGCATCGGATGCGCCAAGTCGCCGAGGTCGCGCACGAGATGGGCCGGCGCGTCGTGCCGCTCGGGCGCCGGATGGCCGAGAGCGTGCGCCTCGGATTCGAAACCGGCCAGCTCGCCCTGCCGCGGGGCGTTTTCATCGATCAGGATGAGGCGGATTTCCTCGAGCCCAAGCGGCTAAGCTACCTCGCGAGCGGCAGCCAGGGCGAGCCGCTGTCGGCGCTTGCGAAACTCGCGGTCGATACGCATCCGCGGGTTCATATCGAAGCGGGCGACGTGGTCGTGCTCTCGTCGCGATTCATCCCGGGCAACGAGCGCACGATACAGCGCCTGGTGAATCGACTCTACAAGCAAGGCGCCGAAGTTGTTTATGCCGAGGTCGCGCCAGTCCACGTTTCGGGTCACGCCAATCAGGATGAACTCGTCGAGCTAATCAATCTCGTGCGGCCGAAATACTTCGTGCCGATTCACGGCGAGTATCGCCATCTCGTGCGGCATATTGCTCTAGCCGCCAGCACCGGTCTCACGGAACTGAATTGTCTTCTCATGGAAAACGGCGACTCGCTCGTGCTCGACGGCGAGGGCGCGCATCGCGGAAACTCCGTGCACTCGGGCCGCGTCATGATCGAAGGCGGTGAGCAGGGCGATCCTGCCCTCGTCGGCGAACGGCGCGTGCTCGCGCACGACGGCACTGTCACCGCGATCGTCGTGATATCGGCGAGCACGGGCGCAATCGTCGCGGGACCTGATCTCGTCTCGCGGGGGCTGGTCACCGGCAACGGCACTTCGATTCATATGCGCCGCGCGAGCCAGGAATTGCGCGACCGGTTGACGCGCTTGGGGATGCCGCTTCGTGCCAACGAGCCGCGCCTCAAAGAAGAAATCGTCCGCGCCGTCAAACGCTACTTCAGCGACGAGCTTGGCAAGCGGCCGCTCGTGATTCCCTACGTCACGGAGGTTTAGCTATTCCGCGCCAGCCGAAAACGCCGCCGGTCGAGCTTCCGGTCGAAGCGATCGAAGAAGAGATCCCGGAAGATCCGCCGGGGCCACCGAGCCGTATCGCGCGCGAGCTCGCGGCGCTGGGCCTGATCGGATTCGCGGCGTTTGGCGTCGTCAGTCTCGTAAGCCGCGCCCTCGGCCGCAATCCGAATCTTGGCGGTCCGGTCGGTGCCGCGCTCGCCGACATTCTGATTCAGAGCATCGGCGCGATGTCGTTCGCGGCAATGGTGCTCGTCGCCTTTCTCGCGACTCGAATCTGGATCGGCAGAACCAAGAGCGCGATTGCGCGCGAGATCGGCGGGGGCGCGCTCGTGATCTTCGCGCTCGGCACGGCGGCCGCGCTCTGGAACGGCGCCGACGAGCGAATCGGCGGCGAGCTTGGCGCGGCCGTGGCGCGCACACTTAACGATTCGCTCAACGTTGGCGGCGGAATTATCGCGGTCGGCCTTGGACTCATATGCGGACTGGCGCTGATGCTACGCCGCGCTCCGACAGAGTTGGTTGCGGGCGTCGCGCGCCGGATTCGCTCGACGCCTGTGCCCGAGCGCAGCTTCGAAGATGATTCGCGGCCGCTCGACGGTCCAATTCCAATATCGCTCGCATCCGACGACGAAGTTCCCGATGACGACGCCGAGAAGAAGCCGCTCAAGGTGCGGCTGCTCGATCTCAAGGATGCCTTCGGCGAGCGCCGCGCCAAGGCTGCGCAGGCCAAACCGCGGCAGAAGGGCGCGTACAAAATTCCCTCGCCATCTCTGCTCGACAATCCGCCGAGCGAACACGCTCAGATCGATGAAGAGCAGCTTCAGCGCAGCGCCCGTATCCTCGAACAGAAGCTGGGGGACTTCGGCGTCGAGGGTCGCGTGGTTGAAGTACAGCCCGGACCCGTCGTTACGATGTACAAGTTCGAGCCGGGCTCGGGAATCAAGGTCAGTCAGATTGTCAACTTGTCCGACGACCTCTCGATGGCGTTGCGAGCGCAGGCAGTGCGAATCCAGGCTCCGGTACCCGGCGAGGCGGTGGTCGGAATCGAGGTGCCGAATCGCAAGCGCGAGCGCGTCTATCTGCGCGAGATTCTCGAGGCCGAGGAATTTTCGGCCACCGGCAGCCACCTGACGATCGCGCTCGGCAAAGATATCGCCGGGCGGCCCGTCGCCGCAGATCTCGCCAAGATGCCGCATCTGCTGATTGCCGGCGCAACCGGCACCGGCAAGTCCGTTTCGATTCACACCATGATCGCGTCGGTGTTGTTCAACGCGACCGCCGACGACGTGCGCTTCATCCTCGTCGATCCCAAGATGCTCGAGCTGTCGGTCTACGAGAACATCCCGCATCTGCTGGTGCCTGTCGTTGTCGATCCGCAGAAGGCGTCGGCCGTGCTGCTCTGGGCGACGCAGGAGATGGAGTCGCGCTACTTGATGATGCGCGAGCTGGGCGTGCGCAATATCGATGGCTACAACAAGGCGCTCACATCCGGGGTGCCGCTCTCGGAGCTCAGGATGGCGGGGCAGGGCGTGCCGGCCTCCGATGATCCCAACGATCCCGCGGTCGGCTCGCTTGAGCATCGCAAGCTGCCGAAGATCGTGATCATCATCGACGAGCTTGCTGACTTGCTGTTAAGCGAGGGCAAGACCGTCGAGCGCGATATCACGCGGCTGGCGCAGAAGGCGCGCGCCTCAGGCATCCACCTGATCCTCGCGACGCAGCGTCCGTCGGTCGACGTTATCACCGGCCTTATCAAGGCCAACCTGCCGGCGCGTATTTCACTGCAAGTCACATCGCGCGTCGATTCGCGCACGATTCTCGATTCGATCGGCGCCGAGCGCCTGCTCGGCGCGGGCGACATGCTCTTCATGCCACCGGGCAGCGCGAAGCTGCGCCGCCTGCACGGTCCATTCGTGTCTGAGTCAGAGATTCGCCGCCTGACGGATTTTCTGCGCGAGCAGGGCGCGCCCGAATATAGAATGGAGATTCTCGACACCAAGCCTCCGGGCGAGGATGGCGGCGGCGATACCGGCGACGAGCGCGACGAGATGTACGACGAGGCGGTGCGAATCGTAATGGAAACGAACCAGGCCTCGATCTCGATGATCCAGCGCCGGCTGCGGATCGGCTACAATCGCGCGGCGCGGATGGTCGAGCTGATGGAGCGCGAGGGAATCGTGATGCCGCCCGATGGCGCCAAGCCCCGCGAAGTGCGCCTGCGCAGCGTGAAGTGAGAGACAAGAAGGGGGATGATGCGACGCAGCGTTCTCATTTTGCTCGGAGTGCTCTCAACCACGAGTCTGCACCTGTTGCCGGCTGCGGCCGGTCAGTTTGACGGTCGATGGAACGTCACGCTCGCATGCCCTGATGGCCGGGATGGCTCGAAGGCGTTCAGCTGGCAGTTCAACGCCGACGTGACTAACAGTGTGATCCACGGCGAGCATGGTGATCAGAACCAGCCCGGTTGGATGTCGCTCGACGGCACTATCCAGAACAACGGCGACGCCAACCTCATGGCGACGGGCTTAACCGGCGGTGCCGCCTACAACCTCGGCCATACAGCCCACGGCATTCCGTATCAGCATCCGGTGACGGCACACTTCGACACCGCCCAAGGCAAGGGCCAGTGGGTAACCACGCGCGTCTGCCCGTTCACATTTACGAAGCTGTAGCATCGCTCGTCTTTCACCCGGATTACCGGGGGAACATGGATTCAAAAGAATCCGCGGTGAACTCAGTAAGACTTCCGGACGCGCGTCGGCTTCGACGTGAAATAACCGACGCGGAACAGAAGTTAGTACGGGGCGATCCGCGAGATTGCCCTGATTCCGATGGGCGGCGATCGCAGACCGTTCGCATATCCGGTCATCAATCGCGCCCACCTTGCGCGGGCGAGGCTATTCATGCGGCTTCGCGACGCGGATCTATGCTGATTTGCGGCTTGCGATCTACTCGCTCAGTGCGGAGTGCCGCAGAGCGTGCCGTTTTGATCACATTGCGACGTGATGCCTCGCTTCTGCTGGCTCTGCACGAGATCGTAAATCGCGTCGTTGGTTTGCTTGTTGGCATTGCAGTCGCATAGCTGGCTTGCGCAGCAACTGCATCCTGCGGCTTCCTCAGTCTTGGCGATCTCGCTGATGTCGCATGCGCCGAGCACGTGGCCGTCGGCCGTGAGGCCGTTGCACGCCGTCTGCGACAGATCGCGATCGTCGCACTGCGCGGTGCATAGCGTCGAGTCGCAGGTGTAGCCCGCCTCGATACCCTTGGCGTTACGGCAGGTCCTGTACTCCTCGCAGACCTTTTTGCAGTTCACGCCCGCGGGCGGCGGTGGAATCAGCTGCGGCAGCAGTGGGCATCCTGCCGGACCGGGAGCGTCGGGGTAGCATCCGGTGGTCGTGGGCGCCGTGCCGGTCAGGCTCGGATTATAAGCCGCCGACCACACCAGGTCGTTGCTGAGCGTGCATTGCTGCTCATCGAGGCCCAGTTGATACGGGCCGTCGTAAATCGGACATGAGCACTGCACGAGCCCGGTCTTGTCGGTGTCGCGATTGCGGTAGCATGGCGCCGTCATGCATCCGGCATAGGGCTCGGCCTGCGCGCAGTTGGTCGAGCCGATGCCGTTAGTCGGGATGCAATCGAAGCTGAAAGTTGACACCATGTCAGCGCCGGGAATCAGGTTATTGTTGTTGATATAGGTGCAGACCGGTGCGCGGTTGGGCTTGCCCGAGCATTGGCTGCCGTCGGCGCCGCATACGGCGACAGTTTGCAGGTAAACGAAGTAGTTCAGGATGGAATTTAGATCGACGAAGTAGGTGCCGTAGGGAATCTCGTAGCAGTTGCAGTTGGCGAATTTGCCGTCGAGGGTCAGCTCGCACGACAAGTTGGCCGCCGCGTTCGGCCCCGAATAGTAACAGAGAGCGTACGGACCGCCTTTGCATTGGATGAAGTTTGAATTTTCGAGCAGCACGTCGGCATAAGCGGGAATCGGCATGCATTCGCTGCCGGTGCATCCGACCGGGAGGTCGGTCGTCGCAAAGAGCGGGCTGTTCCAGAAGACGAACGTATTGGGAACGAAGTGGACTTGCTGGCCGAACGAACCGCTCGGGGTTGGCAGCAGATCGAGGAGCGGGTTGCGTCCCGATCCCAGGAGTTGCGCGCGTGCCGCCCCGGGCGCGATCGCGAGCAGCAGAGCCGCCAGGCACAGCCACCACAGACTCCGCACGCTGCCAGAGTGACGCATTGCAACCTCGCTTTTGCGCTTCGCGCCTGAAACAAATTGCACGTTCGATGTTGTAATCCTTCAATCTGATCGCAAAGTCAATCTTTTTGTCATGAAACCGCTGGCCCCGAATCGGCTGGTGCAGCACCATCGCTCATCAAATACAATCGAAGCCGTGAGAGCGCCAAAACATCCCCTTCGCCGGCGCAGATTCGGCGCTGGCTTCCTGTTGATCGCATCTATTGTGACGGGTGCGGGATGGCCGTCGTCCCCACGTGAGATGGCATTCGCGGCCACCGCTAGCCCGCAACTGAAGCGCGTGCTCGATGGCATCCAGCACCGCTACCAGGATACGCAATCGTTCTCGGCCTCCTTCAATGAGGTGATCGAGGCCGTAGGATCGAGCAAGCGCGAGCGCTCGGGCACGATGTATCTGCAGAAGCCGGGCAAGATGCGCTGGAACTTCAAGCAGCCCGACACCGAGACGATCGTGAGCGACGGCACGACGCTCTACAACTACGATCCCGACCTCGAGCAGGTTATAGAGACTCCTCTCAAGCAGGCGCTCGCGTCGAGCAGCGCGGCGGCCTTTCTGCTCGGAGCCGGCAGTATCGAGCATGAGTTCACTGCCACGATGCTGCCTGATACGGCCTCCGGCGGGGTGACGCGCGTGCAGCTCGTGCCGAAGGTCGCAGGCAATCAGATCGATCTCAGCGTCGATTCGAAGACCTACGACATCGTTGCGCTTACGCTCAAGGATCAGCTCGGCAACACGACCGCGATTTCGTTCACCGATATCAAGCACAACGCGCCGATGTCCGACGCGCTGTTCGTATTCAAGGTGCCGCCCGGCGCCGATATCGTTACCGCGCCGCCGCCGCAGTAATCGTTCTGAAATATTTGGGACGAATCTTGCATTCCATTGATTGCCTCGCTTTGAGGCGGCGAGTACATATATAGCCCCTCAGCTTTTCGCTGCGTAAGATGGAAAAAGTTCACCTACTCAGCTTGGGCTGCCCCAAGAACCTCGCCGACAGCGAGTTGATGCTTGGTGCGCTGGTCCGCGCCGGTTTTGAGATCACGCTCGACCCGGACGAGGCCCAGGTGCTGCTGGTGAATACCTGCGCTTTCATCGAGTCGGCAAAGAAGGAATCGCTCGATGCGATTCTCGACGCGGCCGAAACCAAGCGCCGCGGGCACGGCAAGCGGCTGGTCGTCGCGGGATGCCTCTCGCAGCGCTATGGCGAAGAGTTGCGCGCCTCGATGCCCGAGGTCGATGTATTCGTCGGCACCGGCAATTTTCTCGATTTGCCAGAGCTGTTGCGCCAGACCGAGGCGCCTGAGCATCGCGAGCTCGCGTATGCCGGTGCCGCCCATCTGCTGCCGACCGCCGCCGCGCCCAGAATTACAACCGGCGCATTCTTCTCCTCGTACTTGAAGATTTCAGAAGGCTGCAATCACAAATGCGCCTTTTGCATTATTCCAAAGATTCGCGGCTTGCATGAAAGCCGCCCCGTCACGGATCTGGTCGCCGAGGCGCGCCGCCTTGCAGCCGAGGGGGTGCGGGAGATCAATCTTATCGCGCAGGATTTGACCGCCTACGGACGCGATCTCGCGCCGAAATCGTCGCTGGCCGGTCTGCTCCGAGCGCTCTCCGAAATCGACGAGCTGCGCTGGATACGCCTGCTTTATTGCTATCCGAATTTTGTCACTGACGAGCTGCTCGAGACGATCGCGGAGCTGCCCAAGGTCGTTAAGTATATCGACATCCCGCTACAGCATGCCGATGACGACGTGCTGCGCGCGATGCGTCGTGAGCGCTCGGCGGATGCGCTGCGCAAAATCCTCGAGCGTATCCGTACGAAGATTCCTGACGTCGTAATTCGGACTTCTTTCATCGTGGGATTCCCCGGTGAAACCGACGCCGGTTTCAAACGTCTAAGTGACTTCGTGCGCGAGGAACAATTCGACCGTCTCGGCGTCTTTACCTACTCGCGGGAAGAGAACACCGCCGCCTTCGATATGCCGCACCAGGTGCCCGAGAAGGTGAAGCGCGAGCGGCGCGCCGAGCTGATGAAGATGCAGTC
>Ga0335073_10004722_pt1 | contig 19075 bp, 37 predicted proteins | sample Lox_Sample_22_FD_207093 | JGI IMG/M metagenome (GOLD analysis project Ga0335073, IMG submission 207093) | Soil microbial communities from Loxahatchee National Wildlife Refuge, Florida, United States - Lox_Sample_2.2 | ecosystem: Environmental > Terrestrial > Soil > Wetlands | place: USA... | reverse complement strand
AAGGCTTGCTTTGTGCGACCGATTTTCGCTGAAATCGCTCATCTGGTACTACGATAAGCGCAAATTCCAGATAAAAATATCGGTAATAAGTATGATAGAAATGTGGTACTTATGACCGATCCGGAAAGATAGGGGTCCAGGGGCTGCCTTTCCTCATGAAGGTACTGCCAACCCGCACGGGCACCGTGGCTGCCCTCCGCGGCCCGCGCCAGGCCCAGGTGTTCCGGCTCCTGGCAGTCGGCAAATCCAATAAAGAAATCGCCCAATCCCTGGATATGTCGGTTTCGACCGTCAAATCCCACGTCAGCCGAATTCTATTGGACCTGAGCCTCTCGAACCGCGCCGAGGTGGCCGCCTGGGCCAACCGCTACCCGGATGTTTTCGCGGGCTTAGCCGTAGGAACGAGCCTGCACCCCCCGGGATGTCAATGTGGCGAAGAGTTCTGCCGCCGGCTGCGGGAGATGGCGGCGGATACGCTGGACGCCGCTTGACTTCAGGCGCTCTGGCGCTGTTCAGTGGGATGCTCTACGGTGGATTGGCGCTCGGGCGGCTTCTTTTCAACCTTCTGGACCCGGTCGCGGTTGGGGAATTCCCGTTCGGGAGGTTGAAAGAGCGGCAGTTGGGCGGGGGTGGCCATGCCTGAATATTATGCTCCGGACCGGGAGGCCCGGGGCAGGGTTTTTTGAGAATCACACGGGAAACGGGGTGGCCGCGCAGAACAGACCCTATGGTCACGGTGACCATACCCCCTGCGTTATTCGCCGGGCCGGCGCTCTCTGGCGGTTATGCGCGGTCGCGCAAAATGCACGGGTTTGGCGGGCGGCGGGCGCGCTCCGGGGTGTTCTCTCGCGCGGGAGGCCCACGCCAACCGGCCTTTAGCCATGCCGGCGCCCTCCGCCGGCCCCTCCCGCCATGGTCTGTCCCGCGTGATAGGCCAGGTAGACCAGAATCCCGGTGGGCGCCGGGTTGGCTTCCTGGGCCATCCGCTCCGCGTTCCGGCGGATCTCGTCCGCGTCGGAGCCCGTGAAGGTATGCGAGCCGACTCCTTCAAGGGGCGTGTGGTAGACCGTCGCGGCGCCGTTATTATCCAGGCTGCAGCCCAGAAAATGCTGGCCCGAAAGGATCAGGTGGCCGAACTGGCGGTCCGGCAGGATTAGAGTTTGCGCTCCCATACTAAGGAATTTCCTCCTTCGGGGACCAGTATATCCGCTTTTCCTTTGGACCTTCGCCTTTTCTTCCATTGCCCCGGCTTTGAATTGGGACTACGCTATTGTGCAGTTTTCCCCGACGGCTAGTACGGTGATGTTAGTACGAATGGATGTTTTTCCGGGAGAAACGGGAGGGGCGAATCCAACGACCGCGTGCTAAGCTTTCGACGTGGCCCCTGGGAGTCGACGCCCGGGAAGTCACGTAGTATGGTTCGGGAAAGGGTGGCTCGGAGGGCGCCCCAAAACGCCCTGTCGAACCCGGGCCGCTCTTCCCTTCCTCTTGTTCGGCAGAGGAAATTACGAGCGCATCGGCTCCAATTCGACCCGCAAAATTCTTAGAGGCCGATCATTCCCGCCGCGTTCGCCCGGAACAGATTCGTTCGCCGGAAATACCTCTGCAGGGTCACGAGCGACCGATGGCCGGTCTGAGCCGCGATGAGCAGGTGCGAGACTCCCTCCTCACCGGCTGCGGTGATGAATCCGGAGCGCATGCTGTGCGGAGAGAAATTTCCGCCCGTCAGTCCTTGAGCGCCGCGGAGGATCGCGCGGACCTCGAAGTTCAGGGGGGAGGGGAGATCTTTGCTTTTGTGGGCGTGGGCGATCCCGCGTGCCCGGCGGGTCGCCGTTGCGACTTTCTTGCCCTGGTCCAGTTGATCCGCGATGAAGAGTGCCAGGGTCTCGGGTGTGGCGGGGAGGTCTTGGCGCTGTACCGCTCGGCACCAGTTACGGAAGACCTCAAAGTCCGCCTGGTAGCTGAGCAACGTGTTTCGGGAAAGAGTTCCCCGGCGCCATCGCATGCACTCGTTCCGGAGCCGCTCGAGATCTGGGGAGAAACTGGGCGTCACCAGAGCAGGCTAGCGCTCCCCGGTGGCTTCGGGAGTACCTGGGACGTACCTGAGAAGTTAGGCAGGGGAACCCGCGATAAGATGCGATCGCACCTTCCGGAGTCTACGAAGGGCTCGTGCGCCCGGCGCCGCGCTAGGCCGCCTCCCCTGAAACTTATTTTTACCCCACTCGCGCCTTCAAAGTTTGGCGACCGAAGATCGCGCGAATGAGGCCCATATTACGCGTCAGGTTCAGCCCCTCCATGGTGCCATCCCTGGCGCGAGAAAAGCAATCCCCAGCATCAATTTGAGACGTTGTCAGGCCGTTGTCATGGCAGTCCTGGAGGGAAGTGAATGGAAGGCTACGAACAAATTACGAAGGAATCACGAAGGGAAAGGGAAGGCCCTCGCAATCGCCCGGGAATTTCCCATCGCGTCCAATCCGCCCTGGATGGATTTTGGGAGAGACAGCAGGCCCGCTCCGCCAAACGCGCCCGGATTCTCGCGCGCTCGCTCGCGTCTCCCCTACCCCTCGAAATGCGTTTGCGCACGCCCAGGAGCACGCATGGCTGATTCGGGCTGCTGTCCCCTTTGCGGGCGGAAATTCGTCGCTTCTGACGAACGGGAGGACCGCTGCTACGTGTGTTCTCTAACCATCGACGCCTTGGTCGAGTGGTGGGGCGGAGCGCCGAATCCCCGCATCCTGCCCCTGGTGAAGATCGCTGCGGCCGAGCTGGCGGCGGACGCCAACTTGCGTCTGCTAGCGACTCTTGAAAAAGCGCAGTGCCAGGGGCCGCGCCTGGTCCGCACGGCCGGGAGCGCCTCATGAACGGTTGTCCCTGTTGCGCGGAGCATCACTGCCATCGGGGCGAGTGTTTGCTCGATCCCTGGAAGGGGCGACGCGAGGCCACCCTGCGTTTGAAGGGGAGAGTGGACTTGCTCGCGGCCGAGGGCTATCCCGATCTCAGACAGTTGTGTTTCACCTGCCGGGAGAAGCGCAAGGAATTCGCCTGGCGCGATCCGCTGCCGCGCGTGACACCCCTCGGTGGTTTACGGACCCGCGTGGCCCGCCGTGCCCCGGTGCCCGGCTGGAAGCTCGACCAGCGGGCCCTCGCCATGATGCGCGGAGAAATTCCCGAAGAGGAATTCGAGCGGCGGTCCCGGCAGATCACTGAGATCAGTAAACCCATCACGGGAGGGATGGCGTGAGCCAGGACGATTTATTTCCCAACCCCTCCCCACCGCGCGATCCCGCGAGAACGGAGACGGTCTGCGAGATCTGCCACCAGCCCCTGTTACGGATTCAGGGCGGCGTGCCGCGGCATCGCAGGGGCGACGGAAAGAAATGCCGCGAGATTCTCGAGGAGTCGCGCAAGTCGAGGAACCCCGGCGCACGTTCGAAGGCTGCCAGGGAGCGGGTCGAGCGGGACCCGGGCCAGATGCGGACCATTGGTCAAAAGGGCGCGAAGGCCCGCGCGCGGAATTTTGCGCGGAATTTCGAGAAGGGTCCGGAGGGCGGCCAATGAGCGCGGGTCCGCAGGAGTCCAACCCAAAACGCGCCGAACAACGCACTCCGGAGCATTCCCGCGTTCTCGATCTGATGAAGGAGATCGGGAGCCCGGACGGCTATGAGCCGATGCCCTATTCGCAGATCCGGCGCTTCATGGACAAGGGCGAGTCGGAGGCCAACCGGGTGTGGGGCTGTCTCGCGGCGCATACCTTGCGCAAGGGGCACTGGTCCGCCTACGCCATCAAAGTCGCGCGCGACGGGACGGTGGTCGAGCTGCACACCCGGCATTTCGCCGAGATCCTGGGTATCGATCCGGCCAGCGTACGGCGCGGCTGGCGCCAGATCGTGGCCGAGGGCCGGGCGCGTAACGGGAGCGTCGCCGAGGGCGTGGAACGCATGTACATCCGGGGCGATGTACCTCCTCCGCAACTAGGCGAAGAAAAAGCGCAAGAGGACAGTACGAAGTTGATTTCTGCTTCTATCTTGAAGCAAATAAAGGATTGGCCGCAAGAGAGGGTTTTGGAGTTTACGGCCTGGTGGCAGCAGCGCGCGCGCCTCCAGAAAATCGTACCGGCGGATCTGAAATTACTGGGGGAAAGGATCCTGGCCGAGGAGTGGGCGGCCGGGGTCAGGGGCTGGGGCCTGAAGCCCACGCAGCAGGGGCCGCGCGACTGCCTCGATCCCTCCGCCAAGGCGGAGCGGGAAGGCCGCCTGGAGGCCCTGGAACCGGAGATCAAGAAATTCGTTCTGTCCTCCTGGCAGTCCGTACAGGATGGAAAAGCCACTCCGTATTCCCGTCAGAACGGAGCGAAATTGCCCGCCGTATCCTTATTGCCTGAGAGAACCCCTAGAAAAGAGACAGAGCAGGCAGGCAGTCTCTTAACTCCGTCGCCAACCCCCAACCCAACCCTTCCCGGCGAAGGTAAGAAGTTGGTCAAGGAGCAGTACGCACCCCCCGCACTCTCTCCGCTGGACGCAGCTGGCCAGAAGGCTCTGGATTTCCTGTTTCAGACGTTGAAGGAATGCGCCCGCGCCTGTCCCCGGAGCAAATTAGCCCAGGAAGGCGTGGATCCCCTGAACAAGGGGCACGCGACCAGCGCCAGGAACGTGCTGGATAAAGTGCGGGCAGAGGAAGTGCCGGCGTTTTCTTCCACGCTGAAACAGAAATTCGGCGCCAATGCGCTCGGTAAATCGGCGGGCTGGGGCATGGTGTTGGCGTGGGCCGGCGACTGGGACCGCGATCGCCTCCAACGCGAAAAGGAAATCCGCGATCGCGCCGAGCGGGAAGCCCGTCAAAAAGCCGCGGGAGAACGCACGCGGGCGGAACACGAGCGCGAAGAGGCCGAATTCCGCGCCGCCCTCAAGGCCATCCCGATGGACGAATGGGATGCGCGGATGAAACGGGCGCAGCAGGAATCGAAGGCCGATCCGATGCTCATCAAGGCCTGGAAGCACATGACCGCGGACGACCAGGAGCGCGCCACCCGCCAGCGCGCCGAAAATACCGTGCGCCGCGAGCTCCAGGAAAAACGGGCCCGGGAATCGGTCCAAGAGTCTCTCGATTCCGACCAGAAAGGAGACTCCTCATGAACGAGGACGTTTTGGATTACCACCTGCCGGCCATCGAATCGATCGAACTGGGACCCGCGCCGGCAAAATCGCAACTATCTCTCCCTGGCTGCCACGTGCCGCTACTGACTCCCACGCAAATTCAGCAGCACGTGCGTTCGATGGTCGAAGGCTACGAGTTCCGCCAGGCCGAACGGGTGAGGCGAAGGGAAGCGCAATACGCCCGCAACCGGAGACGGAGAGAGTTTTTACCCCCCCCCGAACTTATTTGAGGCTTCATGACCCTGCTCTATTTATTTTTTGCGATCGTCGGTTTCTTCGCCTCGCATGGTCTGTTCACGAAGCGGGACAGGAAGCCCAGATGGCCTCGATAAGGATCCCTGGGCGCTTGGGGTTTGACGACGGCAAACGCGCCCGCGCACCATTCCCCAGCATGATTGTGATTTTCCGTGGCATGGGAGGCCACTCATAATGGCAACCACAATGACGGCTATGACCCTCGAACGTTTTGAAGCGCTGAAGGCCGAACGGATCGCCGAGCATGGCGCCTTTGGCTGGTTTTTCGGATGCCGCAAGCACGGCGCGCACCTGGATCCCCGATGTACGAACTGCCGTTTCGTTGCCCATCACAATGCGAAAATCTGCAACGAGCTGGCCCTGGCAATGGGATGGCTGGTCGATGAGCCAGCCGGCGATGTGCCGATGACGCGGTAGCGCGAATGTAACTTTCTTTGGCGGCACAGGGAGGCCGCGACTCATGGCTACACCGACGTTTGAATCGATCACCGCGGAAGTATTAAAGCTTCCGCACGCCGCCAAACAACGCTTGAGTGATTGGCTGCATGGCCATCTGGCCGCCGCCGATCCCGGCCCCGCTGGAGCGCCCGCCGCGCCCACCGTCCGTTTCGCGATCCTCGACGCGATAGCGCAAACCGCGGACGTCACTGGATTGCGGGCCGACCGTTCCGACACACTTGTCGACGCGATTGTGGGGAAAATGTCCTCTCCATCCTGCCGCTGGGCGTTTGCGCAGATAGCGCATCCACCGAAACCGCCCGCCGCCGATCCTGCGGGGTTCGATGAGGTGGATTTGGGCCAGCCGATCTCCACGGAGGAAGCCAGGAAGCGAGGATTGGTGCCATGACGGTCACTCTCCACCGCGGCCGCAAAAGCCTCACCCTCAAAATGGAAGCTGAAGGCGACGCGGACTATGACCTGCTCAAAACCGTTGCCATTGGCATGTTGCATAACCCCAGCCTCACCCCGCTATTGCAGGCCCTTAAAGACGCCGGTTACACCTCGACCCTCACGCGCGACTCGCGCAACATCCGGGTGTGGACGTGCAAGCGAGCCGACGCGCTTACGCCGGCCGAGGCGCTCGCGACGGAGGAGTTATGAGCGCAGCAGCCATGTGGCCGGTTGGTCGGGAGTATGAGGACGAAGGCCGCGATTGTTACGAGGCCTATGCTGCGGAAATGGGCCTGACCGCGGCATGGGAACATCTCACCAATCGAGAAAGGGCCAGCTTTGGGAAAGGCGCGGCCGCGGCCATTGAACCGCTGATTGACCAGCAACCCGCCTGCGAAAAATGCGGCGAGGTGCTCGTCTGTGCAACGTGCGAAGGCGAGCCGTGTTGTCCGGTCTGCGGAGAAATGTGCGTGGACTGCTGCGAGCGCCGTTACGACGCAAAAGGGAAAGCCAACGATCCCCCGGTCGGGGACGTGCCGCTCCATTGGCGCACTCAGAAGCAGGCCGAGCGCCGTCTGGCCCGCATGGCCCGGCAGTTGGGGAAAGAGGTTCGGGCGTGAGAGTCAAATCCTACACCGTCACCCGCGAGGGTCCCACCTTCGACATCCTGCGCGATGGAGAAGGGCATATAGCGATTCAGTGCCGGGTCTGTCTGAGGATTTCCTACAATCCGAACGACCTGGAACAGAAATACTGCGGATCATGCCATCGGTTTCACGTGGACCTGGCGCGGGACATGGGGCTTCCGTCACAGACCAGCAGCCCCTCATGAATTTGGCGGGATCAAATTCCAGCGGAAAGGGCCGGAAAGGAGATGGCTGGTTCTTGCGGATTCCAAAAAAGCCCTCCGCTGATCCCGCCAAACCCTTCCAGCCTGTTTTACCTACTCAAAGGGAAGGGTAGGCGCGGACACGCAGATCGCGGGGCCAGTCCATCGGATTGCCGCCCTTGTACGGGTCGATTTCGAGGGCATACCTGAAGCTTCCTTCGCGCGGATTTGTCCCGAGCTGCTTGAGGAACACCGGCACCTTCACGGCCTTACAGTCTGCGAGGATCTGCCGGGGCCAGGCGAGGTCGAACGGGCGGGCGCCGGGGCCGGATTCGCCGCCGATAATCACCCAGTCGAGACGCGGGGATCCATGTCTCATGTAGTGGAGAGCCAGGGGTCCAGCCAATTGTTCTTTGGTCGGTATTCCGTCGCGGAGACAATCGGTCAGGTCCAACGCCCCCAATAGCGGCTCCGCGCTCACGAAGCGCACCGCGGCGGGCGTCTGGACTAGATGGTCGATCCGCCAGCGGTACTCGTCGTTTTCTACGGACACGCCAAGCCAACAGTTGGGAAGAGGCCAGCCCTCATAAAGGCGCATCGCCTCCTCGTAGTGGCGCGTGGATCCGCTTGGCTGGAGCAGGTCCTGCACGCGACGTCGCGCATCGAGTCCACAGGTTCCGGCGGTCAGGTACTCCCGCATCCTCTCCGCCCGCTTGGTCAATACCAGAAACGTGTGCTGCGGACAAAGAGCCATCACGGCAAACACCCGGTCGATGGCTTCCTCCGGCAGGGATTCGTGGAACAGATCGCTCATGGAGTTGACGAAGTAAACCGTGGGCTTCCGGCGCCGGAGCGGGATCTCCAGCATCTCCGGCAGCAGCTCCACCTTGCTGGTCCACATCGGCTCGCGGCGCTCGTTGAAAATCGCGAAGCCGCGGTAACTGGGAAGTTTCGGGTTGGCGTTCTTGCGTGCCGCATCGCGCTCGGCATAGCAGTGCAAGCACCCCGGCGAGATCCGCGAGCAGCCCCGTACCGGGTTCCACACGTGCTCGGCCCATTCGATATTGGTCTTCAAGATTTTCTCTCCCAAGGTCCCAGCCAGCCCTTCTGCCCGGCCTGAATCAGCATCGTCACCACCACGTCCTGGACCTCGGCCGGTCCCCAGGACTGGTTACAGACCTTCAGCCCTTCGAGGGTCGTCTCCAGGAATTCCCGGAAGGCCACGTTCATCGGCACGGGGTGAAAAGCAGTCTGTAATTTCTTGGACGGCATGGGAATGGCTTGCGGTCCATGCGTGCCGTTGCTACTCTCGATAACAGATTCACTGTTCACGCCCGGTTGCAAGATCGAGGCCGTGGTCAATGCCAGCGGAGCGGTCCGAGGGGCAGATACCCGCCGCTCCGCATTCTTCCCGTTTTCGAGCGAATCGAGAATCTTCCCGGCTATCTCATCGGCGGACTTCTGATCGCCCGATCCGTTCCGGCCCGCATGATCCACTGAGATACCCTGCGCGGCCAGGGACTCGCGGAGCTGCTGTTCGAGATCCGGCGAGCTGGCGGCCGCGCGGTCCCGTTCCGTCTGGGGAGTCAGCCACACGTCCCAGTGCGGAAACTCCCGGCGCTCTCCGTTCCAACGCTTGCAGATCACGAAGGATTCGCCCGGACCGATTTCGAGCATGTTGATCGAGGCCGCGACTTCAGTCGAAAGCCGCATCAGGCGTCCGTCCGTCAGGTGGTATTCCACGCAGTCCTCATCCGGTTTGTAGTCCTCCGCGGAGAAGGACACTTCCACGGGGACGTTCACTTCGAAACGCAGGAGCTTGTTCATGGGTGGGTCTCCGGCGGTAAACGCCGTTGCGGGGACAAGGAAATATCGGCATCGAGGACGCGACGCTCCATCAACCCGACTTTGAGGCGCTTCACGCCCGGGAAGCACCAGAGCGTGTAGTAGTTCGAGGGATCGCACAGCCGCGATTCCGCCGGGTACAGCTCGAAGGCTTCGCACTCCGGTCCGGCGAGTTGATTCTTGATGCTCTGAAACTCCCTCCAGTCATGGCGGGCGATCCCTTCATGCGTGTTGATGCCCAGCTGGATCATGCCGCCGTCCGTGCCAAACACGGCATCCTTTTTGTGTCGGCGCACGGTGATGTGATAGATGTCGTTGTACCAGATCTCGTCCGGATCCTCGGGCTTAACGGGGCCGGTCCACGCTTCCCAGCGCATCAACGGTTTTAGTGTTTCGCTGGGCTGTTCCCCGGCGGCCAGGGGATATGCGGCGCGCCATTTGGCGACCAGCTCGGCGCGGATCTCGGCCGGGTCGCGCATCCGATAATCGGCCAGCCGATCTTCTAAAATCCGGCGGTTGAGCGTAATATCTTCACCTTTGTTCATCACTCTTCACCTTTTTTCATCGTTTCCACTCCCATTCGGCCCGGTCGGCAGTCAGCCGCGGCGGGCGCACCACGGGCGCTTCGACGGGCTTCGGCTTGCGCACATGAGGCTTGGCCACCGGGATCCTGGGTTCCTCGAGGACCGCCTGCAGCCGTAACTTCCAGCGCCGGTGAAGGCGTCGATTGGCTCCCTCAAAATCATTCGAACAGAGAAAGCAGCGTTTGCCCATCCACAGGCACAGGCGGCATCCGATCATTGCCATGACGGAAACCTCCGGAAACACTTCCGGCAGCGATAGCAGCCGTGGATGGGCCACATCAGATTGCGGTGCATCAGCCGGCACCACCACAAACCCAATTTGCTCATCTCCAGGCCTCTACATCGAGATATAAGGCGGTGAATACCAGAAACAGAAAAATCAGCAGGTAGCCGATGCGGTCCGGCCAGGAGAGTTTTCGGTCGGGCAGCATCGGTTTATTTGACCTCCCTCGAAAACTTGAACCAGACGGCATTGAGGCGTTGGGCGATTTCCGCGCAGTCGATTCCGTAGCGCTCCGCGAAGGCCTTCTTGCCGATCCGGTGGAATTCCAGGTGTTCCTCCGCGCGCAACGGAATGCACGAGTAATCGCTCGATTTCATCCGCATCCCGCCATCCGATCCGGTATGGGCCGCCTCGCACGGACGCAAGCCCGACACGGCGGAGGGCAGTGTGCGGATCCAGGCCCGGTATTTCCAGTTGCGCGCGCTGCGGGTCTTGCGGGGCTTCTTCTTGGGCGCCCGGGGATGCTGAAAATCCCCGTTCAGGGACTGCCGCAGATACCTCACGATCTGGCGTTTGCTCATGAACATCACGGTGGTAATTCCTCCTTGGTGCGCGCGAGCCAGTTCTCGCGCCGTTGTCTCTGGACCTCCAGACACTCTCGTAGCTTTTCGACCGGGACGCCTTTACCGCGCAAGGCGTCGGTCGCGTTGGTCAACTGGCAGCCGCCCGAGCGGAACTTGCGAATCCATCGCTTTTCCGCCTCCCTGCCCTCGGCTCCGGGTCCCCGGCGCTTCTCGAGGATTTCCATCGAGGGCGCCAGGCGCTCCGCCCTCAGCTCCGCAATCCACCGGTCCTTGGCGGTCGATCCCTCCACGCGTAGATGGCTGCGGTACCTCTGAATCAGGTGCGTGGTGAAGCCGACATACCGGATCTTCTCCGGATCGAAGCGCGGATCCCGGAGCGCATACACGGCCCATTCGCCGGGCTGTAAATCCGGCTCCCGGGCCAAAGGCAGAGAGATGGCCGATCCGCGCACGCCCTTTTGCAGCAAGGCGATCTTTTCGCGCGCCACGCGCAGTTGCGCCGGAGTGGGCTGGCCCATTCAATTGACCCGATCCTCCAGGTAATCGATGACGGCCTGGGCGATCGCCGCCGAGCCCAATGCCCGGTCGAAGTCCGCCACGCTGACCGTCCCCAGCTCGTCGGCCCAGCGGCTCCAGGCCATCTCGGCGGCTAATAGATCCAGGCCGCGCTGCTGCATCAGACTGAGAAAGATCTCCCGCGTCATCGCGTGCCTCCCGCGCGTGCCTCGCGTTTCCGGCCTCCGGGATTCCTCTGTCGACGCTGCCACAGAAACTTCCCTCCCCGATATAAGCCCCATCCGAGACAGATCGGGGGGCACAGGTAGATGCCGATGGCGACCAATAAGCCGAAGGTGCCGAGATTGAAGCCGAGCATTATTCCGCCACCCCCTCGGGATCCTCGCCCCGCACGGAAAAATAGGGATCCAACCGCAGTCCTTCGCAGGTGATCTTTTCCCGCCGGGCCAGGATCTCGACCACCTTCTCCCGCGTCAACGCGCTGGGTTCCTTGACCCGCGCCGCGGCCGCCGCCAGTTTCCATTGAAAATCCTTCAGGCTGCGGGCGACTTTGGAGTTGGCGATGCCGACCTCGAACTGTAAAAAGTCCGCCAGTTTGAGGGCCTTTTCCAGACGGGCGGTTTCCTCGAACGGGTTGAAGCCGAATCCGCTCATCGGGGATTCCTCCTGCGCCACCAGGCCACCAGGGCCACCAGGGCCGCTCCCAGGATGATCCAGGCGGATTCCATGGGTGTAAAAACCGAAAATTCCAGTGCGTGCATGATGCCTTATTCCCTCGCCGGGCAACGTTCTTCCGGATGCAAACTGTCGTAGAGATCGGCCTGGTATTCGTACTCCCACTCGGCGCGTTCTTCCTCGGCCTGGTCGAGAATCAGAAATTGGGTGCGCCCCTGGATGGCTTCGTCCATCGATTCCAATCCCTGGCCGCTCTCGACCGTCCGGTACCGGCCCAAGGATCCCCCGGCCTCGGAAGCGATGGATCCCGATTCGCCCATCTCCCACAAATCGCCTTCCAGGATCATGCAGAATTCCGCGCCTTTGGGTGAAAAAAAGCATTGCGCCCCTCGCATATGCTGATCGAAGTCGCGGTCTTCGCGCCACTGAAAAGAACGCAGAAGATCCGCGAGGGCCCGTTGCAGGCTGGACGGGATGCCGAAGGATCGGGCGGCCATCAGGCCACCTCCGCTTCCAGGGCTTGGGCAAATTCGGGAATGTGGTTCAGGGACGCCACCTTAACCAGAACCGGCTGAAGGACCGGGATGGGCCACAGGTAATTGACCTTCGGCTCCAGCTCCACCTCGGGGACGAGTCCGATTTCCCCCATCTCGCAGCCCGTCTCGATATCGAGGGCCAGAGCTGCCGCGCACTGCAAGACGCAGGCGCGGCAGCCCCAGAAGTTCCAGCCTGCAATCCAGGTCAATTCCCCGCACTCCTCTCCCGGCTTCGGGTTTTCCGGCAGGGGATACGGGCCATCCGTTTCACAGATGGCCGAGCAGTTCTGGCAGTATTCGTAGGCCAGGTTGTTTTCGGGTGTGGGCGCTTCGTATTCCGATCTCATTTCAATCTCCATCATACTAGCGCGAGTATACTACTAGCGCAAGTATGGTGTCAAGTGGGATTCTTGCGCAAGTGCGAATTCTTGCGTTAGAATAGCGGGCATGAAGAAGCCCAAGGATCCAGGGGCCGTATCGATGGCAAAAAAACGAGCCGCCAGCCTCACGCCGGAGCGGCGCCGGGAAATTGCCAAGCTGGCAATTGAGGCGCGGTGGAAGAAGGCCAAGAAGAAGAAAAGGAGCGCGGAAAGGGGCGCGGACGCATGACGCGGTGCCCCATGATCGCACGCGCGATGTTTTTCCTGGTCATCGGGGCCGTTGCGCTCGGAAGCCAGCAAACTCCAGATCAAAACCTCACTACTCCTCCGCCGACGAAAGCGGAAATCAAGAAGCAGAATAAGCTCGCCAAGAAAGCTCAGAAGGAAGCAATCGAGAATCGCGTCATAACCGATTGCGATGAGGGCCTCGCCGCCGAGAGAGCAAAAACGACCGGGATTAATGGCTTGCCGCTCGCGGAGAGACTAGCGGTCTTGAGTGAAACCCATGCCGCACTCGCGCGGTGCTTTGACGCGCTTGGAGATAGATTTGAAGAGGTTTCTCGCCAACGGGAAGCGAATATTCGAGCGATGTATTCGAACCCCCAGAAACGAGAGCAATTGAGGCAGGAGCAGGAATCCCTTCTGGCGCAGATTCACGCGGTGAAGGATACGATGGACACCACCAGCCAAATGATCGGCCAGCTTGAAGTGAAGCAGAAACACGGCCAGGAATGCTCCGATCTCTTTCGGGAAACCATCGACAAAAAGCAGTCCGACCTGACCACGCGGGAATCCGAATCGATCAAGAGCTGTCAGGCGCTCGATCTCTACCGAGAAGTGAATGAAAAGTGATTGAGCAGCATCTCAGGATGGAAAGAGCTTCGCGGGAGAGGAAGGAGCGCGGCCAGAGCCTGGTTACTCCGTCACGCGGTGGACGGTAGGGATCACGCCCGCCTCGCCGGCGGCCACCAGCACCGGCGGCAGCCAGTGCAAAACTAATTTTCGGTCCGTGTTTTCCCGCCCCGGCTTGGCTTTCGGGCCCGTCCAGAAAGCGTGCCAGTGGGCGCGGCGCAGGTGGGGCCGCGGTGTGGCGTGCGTCCCGCCGCGGTCCGGACCCGACACGCCCGGAGCGGCGGCGCGGAGCGTGGCGCCCAGGCGATAGCCCACTTCCCACACCTCCGCCGCCGGCGGAGGGAACAGGCGCGTGCCGCGCTTGGTGTGCTTCAGCCGCGGCCGATTGAGCGGCTTGAGCTGCCCGTCGCGTCCGAGGATTTCGGCATTGGTGGAGCAGAGGTAGAGCGTGAGCGAAACCAACGGCTCGATTTCGCTGCCGCGCTCCTCGGTGTAGCGCGTGACGTAGTCCACCAGGCGCTCGCGTTCTTCCGGGGTGGCCGCCTGGAATTCAGACAGGCTCCCGTCGGGATTGTAGACCGTCCCCATCCCGTATTTGCGGGCATTCCGCCGCGTCTCCTCCATGGCCTCGTGCAGACACTCGCTGAGATTGCCCGCGAGGTGCAGCACGACCGGGGTGAGGTGCAAGGGGTCCATGTCAACCAGAAAGCGCAGTTCGCGGTGGTGGGTGTTGGTATCGTGCTCGAGGTGCACAAAAAACCCGCGCGCCGTGATGCCGAGCAGCGTGCGCGCCGGCTCGATCGGCACGTAGCAGCACCACTCGGGTAGCCTCTCCAGGATCGCCGTAGGCAGGTCCCCCTCGACCGGCGTATCCCAGAGCGCCTGAAAGAGGGTGGGGTCAAATCGATAGATTCCTTGCGCCGGGCGCCACGCAGCCAGGGCCCCGATCACACCGACGTCCACACCGCGCGGCTGCACGTCGTCGCGTCCCTGCGTGGCGATCGCGTAGGCGCCGGCGAGCGGCATAAAGCACCACTGCGGCCAATCGGGGATGTCCTTGCCGCGCCGTCCGCGCAAATCGTCTACCTGTTGCCAGATGCGCGGGAACTGCGCGGGCAGGGATTGCAGGTGCTTGAGCGGCCTGTCGACGTAGTCGGGGTTGGGAATGAGCTTGCGAACTGGAGGGGTTGGAGGGGCCTTTGTTTCATGACCATCCGTGTTGTCGGAAGATGGCGACGGATCTCCCGTCGCACCATGCGGCCCCGTATCGCGGACGCGATGCTCGGCGAGCTGGTTGCAGTGCGGACACCGGCCGCGGATCCACTGGCCCGCTACCGGCTCGATCAGGTGGCAGTGGATGCAGGCGCGGCGCCTCATTGGGCTTTAGCTCCCGCCCACGCTCGGCTGATCCCGATTAGCCATTGCACGGCGGATTTCTCCTCCGCGCTCCGGCGCTGCAGGCGGAGCGCGATTTCCGGAGGAACCTCGCGCGGCTTGCGCTTGCGGCGGAAGCGCCCGGCGGGCAGCACATTGACGCTGCGCCACTCGGCGTAGCGCTCGGAATACTTGCCGTGGGTGACCCGCCAGACCAGGCCGTAGTCGCGCCACGGGCTGTACCGCGCGGCGAAAGCGGGATCGTAGCGCACCAGACCGGTGACCGGCGGAATGCGGCGCGGCCGGACTAGGCACAGGTAGCCGCGGCTGTCGCGCGTGAGCTCCGGCCGAACGGGCGCGGCGTAGTGGGCCATGAGCCAGAGATCGGCGGGACGAGGCGCGGGAAGCACCGGCGGGAGCTTCCAGCGTCGGTACGGCAGTACCGCGACGGGGACGCGGTAGCGGTCATACAGCGCACGCGCGAGCCCGGCGTAGAGGTGCTGCGGCAGAAAGATGCGGATAATCTCTGCGGACTCACTCACCCAGCCATACTCCCCGACGATGGTGTCCCCCTCGGGCCGCACGATGGCGTAGATCGCGTCTTTGCCGAGATGGTAGAAGCGCTGGTCCTGGCTGAATTGTGCGTCGACCGCAGCACGCAGGTTGGGGTAGGCGTGGATGCCGCACTCACCGGGCCGGGGGCCGTCGGGGCAGAGGCCGACGAGCGTGGCAGTGTGCCACGGCACCAGCTGCATGGGGGACAGCAGCGTGTCTCCCTCCAGCCGAAAGACCTTGGCGCCCGTCATACCAGGCTCGCAACTCCGGGATACAGGCGCGTCAGAATGCCGTACTCCCAGTCTTCCGCTTGCGGTTGACCCTTGGTTGCCGGGTTCTCGACGCGGTAGGCGAGACGGCAGACCAGCGCCTCGTCGCCAGGTTCCATGGAGCACTTGGCGCGGTTGAGCGCAATGGGAAGCTGCGCGGGATCTTGATGCCGCGCTCCACAGATGCAATGGCCGGCGGGGTAGCAGGTGCGATTGTGCTGCTCGTCCCAGACCTCACACAAATGCTGCTGCGTCTGAGGGTATCCCAGGTACGATGCGGCGTGTTGGCCGCGGCGCTGCAGCCATTCCCCCGCCTGTGCGCGCGAGATCAAGCGGTAGGTAAATGTGCCCTCGTTGGGAATCATGGCGGCATTGAGAATTAGATAGGCCATGACTGCCTCCTGACCGGCACAACCGCCGGCTCCTCTTTGCGCGCCGGCCAGGGCACCGGGACCAGTTGCGGCGCGGGCAACGCCAGGGGTTTCTGCCGCTTGACCTTGCGCGGCTGCACCACCACGCGGCGGAGCGGCTTACCGATGTGCATCGGGATCCTCCTCCAGCCCGGCGCGGATTTCCCCCATCGCATCGAGGGCCGGCCCGAGGATTTCGGCCTGGAGGTCCGCAGTACGGAGCGATACCTCCAGGGCGCGCAGCCAATTGCGCGCGCTGTCCGTCCGCTCGGCCTGGAGCGCGGCGAACAGGTTAAAGCGTGCGCTCTCGGCCTCGTGGCCGGCGCGCATATTGAGCGCGGTTGCCGCTCGCGCGGCGCTGCGCAACAGGTGGAGCTGCGCGTCGAATTTGTTGTTATCCATTCTGTCCTTCCGTCCTTTCGTGCGGCCGGGCTTGGAACCGGCCAGCCGCATTGCACGCCGCTCCGCGCGGCGTGTCCTCTGCGCGTTAATTCGCTGCTGCGGTCACGGTCGCGGTGGCCACCCGCCGCGCGACTGCGGTGATGATGGCCGTCACCCGCGAATCGCCGGTGGCGCGGAGCTGCGCGATCGTGGCGGTTTCGCCGAGTTGCCAGCGCGCCTGGAACGCGCCAATCCCAGCAGCGCAGTATCCGACCGAGCGTGCGTCGGCATAAGTCACCGGCAGTTTGGCGCACAGGCGAGCGATCAGCCGGGCCTTGCGTTCCTGCCGCCGGGTGATGGCGGCCTTCAGTCGCTGTGCCTCGGCGCGCTGGCGCTTGGCCTCCCACTCCGCGCGGCACGCGGCGACCGAAGGGCCATGCTCCCAATAGGTGCCAGGGTATTCTTGGCTGGGGTGCGCGACGACGATCCCCTCGGGGATGGGCAGCCGGACTGCGATCCCCGTCACCCGGTCGCGATGGTCGTAGCGCGTGACGATCTGCGCGCCGGCGATCGTGCGGGTGCGCGCGTAGAGGTCGCCGGACAGCAGCGCGAGGTGGTGGTAGTTCGCGTCCGGGTGGAGCGGCAGCGTGATGTCGTTGCCGCGCACGGGGTGCAGCACCGCACGCGGAGTAAGCGAATCATCGAGCGTGGTCGTGACGCCGGCATTGGTGTACACGCAGGGGTAATGGTACGACTTGGCGTAGCGGTCCCATTCCTTTTGCTGCTCGGCCTGACCGTACTCAATCGAGGCATATTTGCTCGTGTAGAGATCGGCAATCCGCGCGTGGTAGGATTTGGCGCACGCGAGCGCCAGATCGCGGTACTTGGCGCACGCATAGCTGGCCACCTGATCCCGCGCCGGCAGGTCGAGAGCGGCAATCCACTGCTCGGCCAGGTCGTGGTATTGCTGGCGATCGAGGAGTGCGACTGGCTTGCGGCGCCGGTCCGTGAGGTAGCGACCAGCGGCCAGGTACCCGGCGGCGAGGCGCTCCATGCGCGCGGCGAGGCGCTGCTGATGGCACCAGACTTGCCACCGCTCGTGCGGCTCACCTTTAGCGCCGAAGCTGGCGCTAGTGATGGCGGACAACCAGCGATCCTTGCCGTATCTGGTGTTATCGCGGCGGTTTGCATACCACTGCTCCTGCGAGGGCAAATGGGTGGCGAGCGGCCACCGCTCCACGTCGAGAGGCAGCGGTAGCACCTTGCTCACAATTCCGTGAGCGCGGATCGCGCGGTAGGCACCGCGGAAAGTGGTTGCTTTGGAGTTGTAGGGGTAGCTCTGAGCGAGCTGGATGACGTCCTGCTTGTTTTTCATTTTTCCGTCCGTCCGTCCGTCTGTCTGTCTGTGTACCGTTGTGTGGTACACTTGGATTGTGTCAGAAACCAAGATGGCTGTCAAGCGGAAAATAAAAAAAAGTTGGGGGGGGCTGCGCAATCCCTCAGGGGGCCGGCCCCCGATGCAGATCCCGTGTCCGGGATGCGGAGGCAAATTCACCGCGACGGAGTTCCGCGGACACCTGCCGGACTGTCTGCGCGAGGAGAAGAAAAGGCAAAGATAGGAGGCAAAACGAGGATGTCCGATTCCCCGCGGCTGCGGAAACTGGCGTTTTCCCCACGCCTGAAAAACCTGGCAAAAGCCTACACCCACCTCGTCCACGCGCAGGAGTTGCTCCGCCATGAAAATGTGAGCAGTGCGGACCTAAGCGTGACGATGACCGAAATCGCCGAAGAGATGGCGCGGGAATGGAATCCGCGCACGGTGTCCGACGTGTGCCGCTTCCCCTACGCGAATGTGGAGCGCGTCGCGTGGGTTTTTCTGGTTCACGTGATGGAGGGTTACCCGGCCCCGGAAGAGCCGGAATACTACGTGGGAGGCTGGTGCGAACTCGTGAGGGATGTAGGTGCCTTGAAGGTTCTGGCCGCCCCCGTCGAAACGCCGGCAGAACTCGCCGCCTGGCTGCGGTCCCAAAAGGCCGGTATGGCGGCTGGTTCTTTGGCTGGTAGCCCCACGCCTGGGTAGCTCAATTGGCGGGAACTCCCTGATTTTTCCCCTGCATAGCTGATACCCTCAATGGCAAGGAGGATCAGCTTGTTATGCCAAGAGCAGCTATCGCAGCCAAACAGCAGAACATTTTGACCGTCGAAACCCTGGCCAATGGACGAACCCGGATCGAGTGCGGAAACTTCGAGCAGGGGTACGAGGCGCTCAGAAACATCGGGAGGGCCATCAACCGGGCCGAGAGCGGTACGGGCGGAATCGCAGTCGGACCGGGAGCCACCGGGGCCTCGGTGGGGACCGGGACACCCAAATCGCATCACGCGAAGTCCAAGCCGAAAACCAAGCCCGCCGAGGCCAAAACGCAACAGGCCCCCAAAGCGACGGGGAACAAGCGCGGCCGAAAGCCCAAGGTCATGACCGCCGGAGGAGGAGGGACCGGATCGTAAGCAACCCACTTCATCGTCGAAAAAAGGAAAGGGCCGGCCGCCCCGGAGAGGAGCGCCGGCCCTTTGAGTTCCGATGGGGATGAGTGACTTTAGCCTATGGTACAACCACCGCCTGCAGGCCGGTTTGGGCCACCACGGCATTGGACGAGTTCCGGTAGAGGACGTTATAGTAGACCACCCTCTGGGAGATCCCTGGGATCGCGATGGTGCAGTTGGTGGAGCAGGCCTGGCCAGAGTAGGTATCCGTGGTGAGGAAGT
>Ga0335073_10004721_pt1 | contig 19076 bp, 21 predicted proteins | sample Lox_Sample_22_FD_207093 | JGI IMG/M metagenome (GOLD analysis project Ga0335073, IMG submission 207093) | Soil microbial communities from Loxahatchee National Wildlife Refuge, Florida, United States - Lox_Sample_2.2 | ecosystem: Environmental > Terrestrial > Soil > Wetlands | place: USA... | reverse complement strand
TGATCTGGCCGCAGCCGGGAATCTGGCCGGGGGTGCCGCCGGGGCTGATCTGGCGGAAACAGGCGGGCCGGCCGGGGGCAAGCCGGTGCCGGGCCAGCCGGCCATCCGGGTCGGCCTGGCCGAGGTCCGCAACCTTGGTTCCAGAGCAGCTGAAGTGGTTGTGGCGGGCCAGCCGTACCGGGACCTGGAGGACTTCGCCCGCCGGACCCGGCTGCCCGTCCCGGCCCTGGAGGCGCTGGCCACGGCGGGCGCGTTCGACTGCTTCGAGATCGGCCGGCGCGAGGCGCTGTGGGCCGCGGGGGCGGCGGCCACGATCCGGGCCGGCCAGCTGTCCGGCACCACGCCGGGGCTGACCGCGCCGTCGCTGCCGCCGATGACCGCGGCCGAGGAGACCTTCGCCGACCTGTGGGCGACCGGGACCTACGGCACCCACCCGATCGAGCACATCCGGGCCGGGCTGACCGAGCGGGGCGTGATCGAGGCGGCCGGCCTGCGCAGCGCCCGTCCCGGCTCGAACGCGTCGGTGGCCGGGCTGGTCACGCACCGGCAGCAGCCCGGGACGGCCAGCGGCGTGGTGTTCCTGAGCCTGGAGGACGAGACCGGGATGGTGAACATCATCTGCCCGCCCGCGGTCTGGGAGCGGCACCGCCGGGTGGCCATGGAGGCCAGCGCGCTCGTGGTGTTCGGCCAGGTGGAGAGCCTGGACGGCGCGGTCAGCCTGCTGGCGGTACGGCTTCGCCGGCTGCGCGTGGTGGCCGCCGCCCGCAGCCGCGACTTCCGCTAATCTCCCGGCGCCGGGGTACACCCACGACTAGCGGTGTACGACAACCCGGGGGGAAAGATGCCGGTACGTACTTCCTATGAGCAGGGCACGCCGAACTGGGTGGACCTGCAGACCACCGACCAGTCCGCGGCCAAGGCGTTCTACTCCGCCCTGTTCGGCTGGACATACGACGACCAGCCGATGTCGGACGGGGATGACGGCGCCGTGTACTCCATGGCCGAGCTCGGCGGCCAGCAGGTCGCGGCGATCGCGCCCCAGCCGCCGGAACTGGCCGCCGAGGGCGCGCCGCCCATGTGGAACACCTACCTGGCCGTGGACTCCGTCGACGACGCGACCGCGAAGGTCGAGCCGGCGGGCGGCCAGGTCGCGATGCAGCCCTTCGACGTCATGGACGCCGGGCGGATGTCCTTCGTGCTCGACCCGGGCGGCGCCCCGGTGGCGCTCTGGCAGGCCAACCAGCACATCGGCGCCACGATGGTGAACGAGCCCGGCACGCTGACCTGGAACGAGCTGATCACCACCGACCCGTCGGCGGCCTCGTTCTACCAGCAGGTGCTCGGCCTGACCACGTCCACGATGGACATGGGCAGCGGCGAGTACACGCTGTTCGAGGCCGACGGCAAGCAGGTCGGCGGCGCCACTCCGCCGCCGGTGCCGGGCGTGCCCAACCACTGGCACGTGTATTTCGCGGTCGCTGACACCGACGCCGCCACGGCCAAGGCCGCCGAGCTGGGCGGCGCCGTGGTGGCCCAGCCGTTCGACACCCCGGCCGGCCGCATCGCGCTGCTGACCGACCCGCAGGGCGCCGCGTTCAGCGTCATCCAGCCGCCGGCCTCGTAGGCGGGGTTACCGGGAGGGCTGGCGCTCGCCGTTGACCGTCAGCTCGACCCGGTCCGGGTAGAAGCTCATGAGGCCGGTGATCCCCTCGGCCTGCGGGATCGGGGTCTCGTAGCTCCACACGAGATCGTCGTAGGTCTCGCCACCGACCTGCGCCGACCAGTACGACGCCTGGCCCTTGAACGGGCACGTGGTCGCGGAGTCCGTCGGCCGGAGCAGGTCCGTACGCACGTCCTCGCGCGGCAGGTAGTAGCGGGTCGGCAGGCCGGTCTCGTCCAGCAGCACCGGCCGGTCGGACTCGGCCAGCTTCTCGCCGCCGATGCTGACCACGACGTGCGCCTGGCCCGGGGTGATGGTGATCGTGTGTCCTGAAGCCATGCTCACGCCAACCAAGGCCGGCCCGCCGAGATTCCGGCCCGCGCGGTAGCCGGGAGCCGATTAGTCTCCCGCCCGCCGATAGTCCGGATCCATGAAGCGTTCAGACGGATAGCGCGCGGAGGCGATCATGGGTGATGAGTCGTGGAACGAGCGGGGACCGGTGGCCGAGAGTGCCGCACCGATGCCTGAGGTGACCGACCGGGCCGCCTGGCAGGCGCAGCTGGACAAGCTGCTGGTGCGGGAGAAGGCGCACACCCGGGAGGGTGACGCGATTGCCGTGGCCCGGCGGCGGCTGCCCATGGTCGAGGTCGATCCCTCGATCCCGGTGACCGGCGAGCACGGCCAGGTCCCGCTGACAGAGGCATTCGAGGGCCGCCGCCAGCTGATCGTCTACTACCACATGTGGCACACCGGCAAGCCCGCACAGGACCAGTGCTCGGGATGCACGTTCTGCAACGGACAGGTCCGGGATCTGCCCTACCTGCACTCGCGCGACGTCACGTTCGCCACCTTCTCCGAGGGGCCGTACCAGGAGAGCGCCCGCTACCGCGAGTTCATGGGCTATCCCATGCCCTGGTACTCCGTCGGGCCCTCCAAGGATGCGCTGCTCGCCGGGCGCTGGTTCGGCATGATCGTCTGCTACCTGCGTGACGGCGACCGGGTGTTCGAGACCTACTGGGCCACCGGCCGGGCCACGGAGGCAATGGGGTCGGTGTACGGCCTGCTCGATATGACCGTCTACGGCCGTCAGGAGACCTTCGAGGATTCCCCTTCCGGCTGGCCTCAGTTCTGGCGGAACACCGGCGAGCAGTGGCGCATCAACGGGCGCCCCACTCCGCAGTGGCAGCGGCTCGCGGCCGGGCACTCCGACGACCTCGGCGTCACCGCCTTGTGACGGGCCCCTCGGCGAGCAGGTCAGGCCCGGAACCCGAACACGGTGACCAGGCTCGGGTCGGCGAAGGAGGAGACCCGGCGGATGCCCGCGCTGGTGACGGTGAGCACGCAGATTCCGTACGGCTGGTAGTTCCCGTCCTGGCCGCGCGCGTAGACCGCTGCGGCCGGCTGCCCGTTGGCGCGGGTGGCCAGCATGCGCCAGTCACCAGGCGACCCCAGGAGGTGGTCGCGCAGGAACGGTATGCAGGTCTTGCGGCCGGCGAACCAGGTACGCATCGGCGTGGCCTCCAGGGTGGCGTCCTCGGTCAGGAGCCGCTCCAATGCGGCGGCGTCGGCGTTCTCGAACGCCGCGATGTACTGGTCGAGGAGCGCTCGGGCCTGTGGCGCGGTCGGCTCGGTGATCTGGCCGGCCGCCAGGTCCAGTTCACTGAGCCGCGCCCGGGCGCGCTGCAGCGCGCTCTTGACCGACGCCGTCGTGGTGCCGAGCATGACCGCGACCTCGGCGGCGGGAAACGCCAGCACATCCCGCAGGACCAGCACCGCCCGCTGGCGTGGCGGAAGGTACTGCAGGCTGGCGATGAGGGCCAGCCGCAGTCCCTCGCGTGCGGCGACGATGGCCGCGGGATCGGCTGAGTCCGGGGTCACCATCGCATCCGGCGCCGGCTGCAGCCAGCTCACCTCCGGCCCGGCCTCTTCCGGGTACGTTGCGGGATCCGGTTCCGGGCCGTACCGGCCGGACGGCAGCATTCGCCGGCTGTGCCGGGCCAGCGCGGTCAGGCACCCGTTGGTGGCGATCTGGTACAGCCAGGTACGTACCGAGGACCGTCCCTCGAAGCCGCCGTAGGACCGCCAGGCCCGCAGGTATGTCTCCTGGACCAGGTCCTCCGCATCCTGGATCGAGCCGAGCATGCGGTAGCAGTGCGCGAGCAGCTCACGCCGGAACGGCTCGGTATCCCGGACAAATACGGCGCTATCGGGCACGACTCACACTACCCGGCCGAGGAAGGCGGCGAGCTGGTCAGCCGGTCCCGCTCCGGCCGGAGCCTCGCGGGCGGGCCCGAACAGGGCCCGGCCGTCAGGTCCGCGGAACGCGTCGCTGATCGCCAGCCTCGCCTGGCTGAGCAGGCCGGCGGCCAGCCCGGGATCCAGGTCCGCGGCCGTCCGATGGCGCGGGCCAGATCCCAGCCGTGAGTGAACTGCTCCATCGTGGCCAGGTTAAGCAAGACGGTGCCGGGGAACTCGCCCTGAAGCGCCCGGTGCAATGAGCCTTCCATCAGTTGCGATCCTCCTGAGTGATCCGCCCTTCCACCATGCAGACCTGGTGAGGGCGGAAAAGGAATCGCTCCGGGACGCCGCGGTGCCGGATCAGGCGGGGGAGGAGGCCAGCACCTCGCGGAGCCTGGCCGCGAACCCGTCGGGATGGCTGGCCGGCATGCGGCACCGCATCTGGAATTCATCATCCAGCACGGTTCGCTATCTCGACGCGGACATCCCCGCGCCGGAGGCCTACGCGAAGCTCGCCCCAGCCCAGTAGGCGAAGCGCTAGTGGCCGTGCGTGCGGTCAGCGCCCGAACACGCGGCCGCCGTTGACGTGCAGGATCTCGCCGGTCACGAACGACGCCTCGGGCGAGGCCAGGTACCGGACCGCGGCCACCACGTCCGCGACCGAGCCGGTCCGGCCGAGCGGGGTCTCGCCGATGACCTCGGCGCGCGCCGCGGCCGGGAAGTCCGAGTTGAAGTCGGTGTCCTCGATGAACCCGGGCGCCACCGCGTTGACCGTGATGCCGTCCTGGCTCAGCTCGCGGACCAGCGCGTAGGTCAGCCCGTGCAGGCCGGCCTTGGACGTGGCGTACGCGATCGAACCACCGTGCCCGCCGAGGAACGCGGTGACCGAGCTGAGGTTGATGATCCGCCCGCCGGGCCGGGTGAGATGCGGGATCGCGGCCAGGCTGGTCAGGAAGGCTCCCTTGAGGTTGACCGCCATGACCTCGTCCCAGTACCGCTCGGCGGTCTCCAGCGGCGAGTCGGCGTGCACCCACCGGGCCTGGCCGGCGTTGTTGACCAGGACGTCGAGTCCGCCGAGATCGGCGCAGATCTCGCCGACCGCGGCGGCGATCTGGGCCCGGTCACCGACGTCGGCGGCGCGCCAGACGATCCTGGTCCCGGCCGGGCCGCTCTGCGTCAGCCGGTCGGCCGTCTGCGCCAGCCGCTCCTGGTCCCGGCCGATCAGGCCGACGGCGGCGCCGTCGGCCGCGAACGACGCGGCGGCCCCGGCGCCGATGCCCCTCGCCCCGCCAGTGATCACCACACGCATCGCGCACCTCCACTGCCACGCGGAAATCTGTCCGTCACGCCAGCTCGCGCCCGAGCCGGGCCAGAGCCCGTCCGGTGCGCTCGGCCATCCGCTCCAGGTCCTCGTCCGAGGTCACGAACGGCGGGGCGAGCAGCAGGTAGTCGCCGCGCTCGCCGTCGACGCCGCCGCTGCACGGGTACACGATCACGCCCTCCTCCAGCGCCAGCCGGGCGGCCCGCGCCGCTATCCCGGCCGGCGCCGGGAACGGCTGCCCGGTGCCGCGGTCGGCGACCAGTTCCACCCCGGCCAGCAGGCCGATGGACCGGACGTCCCCGACCACCGGCAGCTCGCCCAGGTGCTCGCGGAGCAGCCGGGAGAACAGCGGCTCGGCCGCCGCCACGCGCTCGATCAGGCGGTCGCGCCGCAAGATGCCGATGACCGCGACGCCGACCGCGGCGGCCACCGGGTGGGCGGCGTAGGTGAAGTTGTGCTCGAACCGGCCCGAGCCCTTGCGGAACGGCTCGACCAGCGCGCCGCGCGCCGCGAACCCGCCGAGAGGCGCGTACCCGGCCGTGATGCCCTTGGCGAACACCACGATGTCGGGCAGCACGCCGAACCGCTCCATGCCCGACCAGGTGCCCAGCCGCCCGAACCCCGTGAACACGTCGTCGGCGACGAACAGCACGTCATAGCGGTCGCAGATCTCCCTGACGGCCGCGAAGTAGCCGGGCGGCGGGATCAGCGCGCCGCCGGCCGCCGCCACCACCGGCTCGGCGATGAACGCGGCGACGGTCTGCGGCCCGGCCTCCCGGATCGCGGTCTCCAGGTCTGCGGCGCAGGCCAGCGTGCAGCGGCCCGGGAGCTGGCCGGGCCCGCCCGCCCCGCGGCAGCCAGCACAGCCGCGGTAGGGGTTCGGCGCGTCGATGTGCGGCATCGGCAGCAGCAGCGGGGCGTGCCGCTGGCGCCGGCCCGCGTGCCAGCCGACCGACAGGGTGGCCAGCGTGTTGCCGTGGAAGCTCGGCCGCCGGCCGATCACCCGCCAGCGCTCCGGCTCGCCGCGCTCGAGCCAGTACTGGCGGACGAACTTGATCACGCTCTCGTTCGCCTCCGAGCCGCCCGAGGCGAAGAAGACCTGGTCAAGGTCGCCGGGCAGGACGTCGGCCACCAGGTCGGCCAGGCGCTGGGCGGATGGCGCCTCGAACCGCAGCGCGTGCAGGTAGGGCAGCTGCTCGGCCTGGGTCCGCATCGCGTCGACGACCTCGCCGGCGCCGTAGCCCAGGCAGGTCACGCCGACCCCCGATGCCGCGTCGAGGTAGCGCCGTCCCTGGTCGTCGATCAGCTCCACGCCCTCGCCGCTGACGAACACCGGGGCCCGGGCCCGCAGGTCCGGCCCGATCAGGTGGTCCGAGCCGGTCAAATGGTCCGAGGCGGTCATCGTGCTCCCGTCGCCGACTCGAATCTCTCCATGATCACCGGCCAGCGCTCCGCCAGGCGGGCGCGCAGCTCGGTCTCGTCGAGGGTGGTCATGGCCCCGTCCGCGACGACCACTTCGCCGTCGACGATGACCGACTCCACGTCGCGCCCGGTGATCCCGCGGGCCGCGGTGAACACCGGGTCGTAGACCGGCTGCAGGTCCAGGTGCCGCGGGCTGGCCAGCACGATGTCGGCCTTCTTGCCGGGCTCCAGGCTGCCGATCTGGGCGTCCAGGCCGAGCGCCTCCGCGCCGCCGAGGGTCGCCATCCGCAGCAGGTCCTCCAGCGGCATGACGTTGCGCACGTGCCAGGGCGTTCCGTGGTGGCTCTGCAGGGCGACCCAGGAGACCCGGATCGCCTCGAACAGGTCGATGCTCCCGCTGGCCGCGCCGTCGGTGCCCAGGCCGATCCGGATGCCGCGCCGGCGCATCTGCGGGACCTTGGGCACGCCGATGATGAAGTTGCCGAGCGGGCAGTGCGCCGCGCTGACCTGATGCCTCGCGTAGAGGTCGATCTCGCCCGCCGATAGCAGGATGGAGTGCGCGGCGTGCACCCGGGGGCCGAGGAAACCGATCGCGTCCAGGTACTCGGCCGGCCGCAGGCCCCACTGCTCGGCGGCGTACTCGACCTCGTAGGTGCCCTCGGCCAGGTGGATATGGATCCGGGCGCCCAGGTCATCGGCGGCGTCCCGGAACGCCTCCCAGAGGTCGCGGCTGCACACCAGCAGCTGGCGCAGCGCCAGCCAGGCGCCGACCCGGCGCTGCGTGGCCGACGTTCCCCACGCCTTGACCAGGGCGACGTTCCGGTCGATGGCCTCCCGGGTGGAGAACCGCATCGACGGCGGCAGCCCGTCCCCGGTGTCCATGGTGGACAGGGCCACCAGGCCGCGGATCCCGGTGTCCAGTGCCGCCCGGGCCATCTGATCGGGATGCGGTCCGCCCGCCTCGGCGAAACAGGTGGTGCCCACGCGCAGCGCGTTGGCGTACGCGAGCTGGCCGGACAGGTAGACGTCCTCCTCGGTCAGCACCGACTCGAACGGGATCAGGTAATTGCGCCAGATCGGCAGCCGCAGCTGCCGTCGTTTCGCCAGCTCGATGATCTTCCCGCGGAGCAGCTGCTGGCCGGTGTGGAAGTGGGTGTCGACCAGGCCCGGCAGCGCGATCCGGCCGGCCGCGTCCAGGGTCCGGGCCGCCTGGACCCGGTCCCGGGCCTCGCTGGCCGGCCCGATCCAGCTGATCTGCCCGGCCCGGACCGCGATCGCCCCGTCGTGCACCAGCGGGCGGGCGGCGTCCATCGTCACCAGGTCGGCGCCGGTAATGAGCAGGTCGGCGGTGACCGCCGGACCGCCGGACCCGGCGGCGGTCACGCGTCCCCTCGCTTCCCGGGCGGCTGCGTTCCCGGGGCGGCGGGGGATCCGGCGGGCAGGTACCAGCCGTGCTCGCGCAGCCGCGGGTCGTGGCTGGGCAGCATCTGCCAGCCGGCCGCGCGCGCCCGGGCCAGGAACGTCCCGGTGGCCTCCTTGTCCGGGCATACCTCGCCGATCACGGTCAGGTTCTCCTCGAGCGACACGATGTCGCCGCACACGCACGTGTCGCCCGCAGCGGTCCGCACCAGCACCGACTGGTGGCCGGGCGTGTGCCCGCCGTTCGGCAGCGCGGTCAGCCCGGGCAGGATCTCGGACTCGCCGTCGAGCAGCCGGAGCCGTTCGCCCAGCGCGCCGGTCAGCTCGCCGACGTCGACGTAGAACGGCCCGCTGTCCGGCGAGGTCGCCCAGTCCAGCTCGGTGCGCTGCACCAGCACCGGGGCGTTCGGAAACAGCAGGTCGTTCTGCATGTGGTCGTAGTGCAGGTGCGTGTGCACGATGAGGCCGACGTCCGCGGCGTCCAGGCCCGCCGCCCGCAGCCCCGCCGTCAGCAGCGCCGGGCTGTCGCCGTCGATCCGCAGCCCGGCCGTGTCGGCTCGCGCATGGTCCGGCCCGCTGTCGATCAGCACGACGTTGCTGCCGTCGGTGGCGAGGTAGCAGAAGCACGGCGGGGAGATCAGCGCATCGGCGGGGGCGCCGGGCAGGTAGGCGGTGAGCGGGATACCGGGGATGACCCCGACCTCGAGGATGCTTAGCTGCCAGGTCATCGCGGTCAGGTGTGCGCCGTCAGCAGCATGCCGCCGTCGACGAACAGCATCGCGCCGGTGACGTACGAGGCGTCGGCCGAGCAGAGGAAGGCGACCGCGCCCGCGATGTCCTCGGGCTGGCCGGCCCGCCCCAGCGGGATCGTCGGCACCACGGAGTCCAGGTAATCGGGCGAGGTCCCGCCGCCCAGGCGGGTGTTGACGACCAGGCCGGGGCCGATCGCGTTGACCGTGATCCGGTGCGGTGCGAGCTCGAGGGCCAGGTTCCGGGTGAGCATCCAGATGCCGCCCTTGCTGGCGTCATAGTGGCTGAGGCCCCGGCCGGGCGCCGTCGAGTGCACCGACGCGATGTTGACGATCCGGCCCCCGCGCCCGCTGGCCGCCATCAGCCGGGCCGCCGCCTGGTCGCACAGGAACGTGCCGGTCAGGTTGACGTCGATGGTCGTCTTCCAGTCGTCGGCCCGCAATTCGAGCGCCGGGCTGATCTGCAGGATGCCCGCGCAGCTGACCAGCGCACCCGGCGGCCCCAGCTCGGCCTGGACCTGGTCGAAGACCTGCCGGACGCCTGCTTCGGACCGCACGTCGAGGCCCGCGCCCACCGCGGTGCCGCCGCCCTGCCTTATCTCCTTGGCGACCTCGGCCGCCCCGTCCTCGTCGATGTCCAGGCACGCGACCCGGTAGCCGTCGGCCGCGAGCCGCCGCGCCGCCGCTCGTCCGATTCCGGCGGCGGCGCCGGTCACGATGGCGAGTTCCGGGTCCGGCCGGTCAGGCATGTGCTGCTCCCATTCCGCGCGCGCCGGCCCGCAGCGGCCAGCGCGCGTCGAGGCCGGCGCCGGGGGGCGCCAGCCCGGCCGCGTCCCAGATCCGGTCGGCCGCCGCCTGGGCCTGCGACACGATCTCGTCGGTGTCGGCGGTCCGCAGCTGCCGGTCGGCGACCACGAACCTCCCGCCGATCATGACATGCGTGACATCCCGCCCGGAGGCGTTGTAAACCAGCGCGGCGACGGGGTCGTGCACCGGCGCCAGGTGCGGCTGGCGCAGGTCGACGAGGATCAGGTCGGCCTGCTTGCCCGGCTCCAGCGAGCCGACCTGGTGATCGACGCCGAGGACGCCCGCGCTGCCCATGGTCAGCCGCCACAGGGCCTCCCTGGCGCTGAGCACGTCGATCCGCCGGTCGGCCAGGCGGGCGACGCTGATGCCGAAGCGCATCATGTCCCAGGGGTCCATGGTCACCCAGTCCGTGCCCCAGCCCACCCTGACCCCGGCGTCGTAGAGCGCGCGCACCGGGGCGAACCGGCCGCGCTTGGCGAGGATGGCCGGACAGTGCGCGACCGGGGTGTCGGTCAGCGAGAGCAGGTCGATTCCCCGGTCGGTGGCGTAGGTCACGTGCGCCACCACGACGTCGGGGCCGAGGAAATCCTGTTCGGCCAGGAACTCGATCGAGCCGGTCCCGCGCGTGGCGGCCATGAAGTCCCGCTCCTGCGGGCTCTGGGCCACGTGGATGTGCCGGCCCGCGCCCCTGGACTCGGCCTCCGCCCGGATCTGCGCCAGCAGGCGCGGGGAGCAGGTGTCGGCCGCGTGCGCTCCGAAGCGGACCTGCAGCCGGCCGTCCGCGGCGCCGTTCCAGGTGTCGTAGAGCTCGACGTTCTGCCGCAGCCTGCGCTCACCCTCGGCCGGGATCTGGCGCCGCTCCCCGGTGCCGATGCTGGCCAGGTCGGTGTCGAACACCTTCATGGCCAGCTGGGCGCGCACGCCGAGGTCGGCGGCGGCCTGGGCGGTCGCCGCCATGTGGTGGTAGATCTCGTGGATGACCGTGCACCCGGCCAGCAGCACCTCGGCGATGCCCAGGCGGCTCAGCCGATAGGTGGCCTCCGCGTCGAGAAAGCGCTCCATCGGGAGCGCCAGCCCGTAGAAGCCGTCCGTGCGGTCCTCGGTGAGCCCGCGGAACAGGCAGCCGGCCACGTGCGTGTGCACGTTGACCAGCCCGGGCAGCAGGGCGTGCCCGGGGAACTCGAGCACCGTGGTGCCGGCCGCGACGCCGTCGCGGCCCGGGCCGCTGCTGCCCGGGCCGGCGCCGGACGTGCCGCGTGGCCCGGCCGACACCACGATGCCGTCCTCGATCGTCACCTCGCCGTCGCGGATGACGTTGAACCCGGGGTCAACCGGTACGACCCAGCCGGCCCGCAGGATCAGCCGTTCCGGCTGGCTCACCCGACTCCTTCGGCCGCGCCCGTGGCCGGCACGGCGGCGGGCGCGGGCGCGCCCTCGCGGGCGATCGAGCGCCGGGCCAGCAGGTAGTAGGCCAGGCCGCCGACGATCATCCCGGCCGGGATGGACCAGTCCATGCCGCCGAGCGGACCGGTGGTCAGCGGGCTGGCAAACAGCGTGGCGTTGGTGAACAGCACGGCGGCCCCGGCGCCGAGCACCAGCGCGGCGATCGCGCCCCAGTTGACTCCGTCACGGAACCAGTACAGCCCGCCGCCGGTGCGCAGCAGGTCCTCGCCACGGTACCGGAACCGGCGCAGGTAGGCGTCGACCAGGTAGATGGCCGTCCACGGTGCGATCCACCAGATCATCAGCGCCAGGAAGTTCTCCAGGCTGGTCACGAAGTTGCTGATCCACAGCGCGTAGCAGACGAACCCGGCCGCGACCACCGCGTCGATGAGCACGGTCTTGTAGCGCGCGATCCGAATTCCGATGGCCTGCAGGTTCAGCCCCGAGCTGTAGGTGTTGACGATGTTCGCCCAGATCATCGACACGATCGCGATCAGCAGGAACAGGAAGTGGAACCAGTGCGGCATGACCGCGGCGAGCGAGCCCACCGGGTCGAAGGCGTTCAGCTTGGTGCCGATGATCGCTCCCGCGGCGTTCAGGATCGTCGCGGGCAGGAAGGCGCCGAGCGCGGTGTACAGGGCGATCTTGGTGCGGCTGGCGTCGCGCGGCAGGTACCGCGAGTAGTCGGCCGGCATGTTGGTGAAGGCCAGGCCGTTGGCCGCCGCCACGATCATGACCGCGAGCACGAACGTCGTCGCCTTGTTGCTCCCGGCCAGGTGGCCCCAGCCGTAGTTCCAGTTCACATGCTGGAACCCGTAGGCCAGCACGATGCACATGGCGATGCCGATCACGTACGTCATGATCCGGTTGATGGACGCGATCGTGGCGTGCCCGAAGATCGCCCAGGCCACCATCAGCACGATGAAGATGATCAGTGACAGCGCCTTGTAGACGTTGCCGTTCAGCCCGTAGGTCGAGAAGATGCTGATCAGGGCCAGCGTGCCGACGACGGCGTTGACGCCCTCCCAGCACAAGATCGTGAACCAGCTGAAGAACGTCGGCACCGCGTTGCCGCGCACGCCAAAGGCCGAGCGGCTGATCACGATGGTGGAGGTCCCGGCGGCCGGGCCGTTCATGGCCACCAGCCCGACCAGGATGTACGAAAGGTTGCCGATGATGACGGCGGCCACGGCGGCCCACAGGCTCAGCCCGAGACTGATCACGACCGCGCCGATCACCAGGTCCACGATGCCCATCAGGGACGCGGCCCATATCCAGAACAATTCGCGGGGGTTACCGTGCCGTTCACTGTCGGGAACGATGTCGATGCCGCGTTGCTCGACCTTGAAGGGCCGGTCGCTTTCCGGAGCCGTCACCGCCTGTGTCATTCCACTGCCCTCCGTCTCCGGCGTCCTCGGCCCCCCGCGCCGACCGCCTGTCCAGGGGTATAACGCTTCCGGTATCGTTACCAGAAAGGTTGCCAAGAGCGCTGGCGCGCGTCAAGACCGGCGAGCAGCCGGCCAGCAGACGGCGAGCAGACGGCGAGCAGGCCCACCCCCGAGCCCGCCTCCGGCGTGCGTCCAGCCCGGCGGGGGAGCAGGGCGTAATGACTGCTGTCTCTGGGGGTACGGCGGTCGCGGCTTTCGGCGGTCCGCCCCGGCGCCAGCGCGGCGTACGGTCAGCGCGGGCAGCTGAGGGCGGCCGCGGCCACCTGCAACTCGGCCAGCAGCGGCGCGGGCATGGTCAGCCCGTGGGCGGTGGAGCCGAGCGCCCACCAGCCGTCGTGACCGCGGACCGCCACCCCCGCGCAGCACACCTCGTCCCGGTACTGGCCGTGCTCCATGACCACATCGCCCGGGTGCAGCGCGGACAGCTCGTACTCGATCTGGCCGGGCTCGGTGACGGTGTTCGGGGTGAACGGGCGCATGCCCTGCTCGTTCAGCAGCCTGCTGCGCGCGCGCCCGGGCAGGGTGGTCAGCAGGGCCTTGCCGACCGCGGTCGCGTGCGCCGCCGTCTCCAGGCCGGCCTGCAGGTCCTCCAGCCACGGCGAGCGCGACCCCTCCACCACGTCCACGACCACCAGCCGCCCGCCGGAGATGCCGGCCAGGTAGGCGCTGTGCCCGGTGACGTCGGCCAGGTTGTGCAGCACCGTCCTGGCCTCGGCCGGGCGGCTCATCGTGCTCATCAGGTCATGGAAGCGCTCGGCCACCTCGAACCCGGCCACGTAGCCGCCGTCGGGCAGGCGCACCAGGTAGCCCTCGTAGCACAGCGTCCTGACCAGGTGATAGGCCGTGGACAAGTTGATCTGGCAGCGCCGGGCAATGACCTTCACCGGCAGCGGACGGGGGGAGCCGGACACCTCCTCGATGATCCGCAGGGCGCGCGACACGCTGCGGATCAGGTCGACGGGCTCCTCGCCCTGGTTTCTCACCCTTTTAAGAATGCCGCGCCAGGCGGCGCGATGGAACCGCCTCGCGCACCCTCGCTGGCATTCAGCATGTGAAATTTCGGGGACTACCGCGCTCAGCGGGTGCGAGCCACCATGTCCGCATGTCCGGAGTACCGGAGTGGGCCCTTGACGCCCTCAGCGAGGTCTACGACCCGTGCTGCGCAGAAAAGGGCATATCGGTCGTGGACATGGGCCTGGTGCGCTCCGTGCGCCGGACCGGCGGCGACGTCCGGGTCGAATTGCTGCTCACCTCCGGCTGGTGCCCGTTCGCGGCCCGGGTCCTGACCGAGATCAAGGACCGGATCGAGGCGCAGCCGGGCGTGACCGCGGCGGACGTGGAGATCGTCTGGGACGAGGCGTGGACCACCGACCGGCTTTCGCCGAGGGCCGCCGGCCTGCTGCGCTTCCTGCCGCCGCCGTCGAGCGTGCCGGACCGCGACGCGTACGTGGCCGCCCACCAGCCGGTGAAAGGTTAGACAGCCATGATCGATGACGCGTTCGTGTTCGACTGTGTCGCGCACATCTTCAACTTCGATCCGAAGAACGCGTTCGGCCAGCCCGGCTTGATGTTCGACAACCACCTGTACGCGTTCCATAACGCGCTGACCCCGGACAATCAGCCGAAGCTGCCGCCCGAGGAGTTTCTGCGCCAGTGGACCGTCGCCGACATCAGGAAGATGGTCTACGAGGAGTCCGACACCGACATGCTGGTGGCGATGCCGCTGCCGCTGACCGACCTGTTCCGCGACGGCCTGTCGCCCTGGGAGGAATGCGCCGACCTCGCCAGCCGGGACCCCGACCGGACCATCTTCTGGGGCTCGGTCAACCCGCTTGAAGGGCGTAAGGCCCTCGATTTGATGGAACGGCAGGTCGGCGAGTTCGGCGCCCGGGCGTTCAAGTTCTACAACGTGCGCTACGACTACGGGTCGCCGTACCCGTGGCGGATGGACGACCCGCAGGTGGCGTTCCCGGTGTTCGAGAAGGCGCAGGAGCTCGGGGTCAACCTGATCGGCGTGCACAAGGGCGTGCCGCTCGGGCCGCAGCCGATCGAGCACACCCAGACCTGGGACATGGACGGCGCCGCGGCCAACTTCCCCGACATCAACTTCGTGATCTTCCACGTCGGGCTGCCGTTCCTGGACGAGACCTGCTGGCAGCTGATCCGCTACCCGAACCTGTACGCGTCGATCGCGGCGACCATCAACTTCGTGGTCCGCGCGCCGCGGATGTTCGCGGAGATCCTGGGGAAGCTGCTGTTCTGGTGCGGCGAAGACAAGATCATCTACGGGTCGGAGGCGCCGCTGTTCCACCCGCAGTGGGCGCTGCGGGCGTTCATGGACTTCCAGATCCCCGAGGACCTGTGCGCGGGCTACGGGTACCCGCAGCTGACCGAGCAGGCCAAGCGCAAGATCCTCGGTGAGAACCTGCTGCGGCTGCACGGCATGGACGTCCAGGAGGCCAGGGCGCGATTCGGCCGCCCGGCCGGCTGATGAGCTGGCGTCTGCAGGCCCGCAAGCGGGGGGCGGGCCTTCAGGCGCCGTGAGGGAACGGGCCTGCGGGCTTGCAGGGGAGGGACAGGCCCGCAGGCCCGGCACGGGGTCCCGGGCCCGAGGGCGGGCCAGGTCAGGTCACGCCCGGGCTCGGGTCACCCGGCCGGCGCGCCAGCACCAGGTCCGCATCGGCACGTCGATCCGGTCGACGCCGGGGAACCGCCGCTCGAGGGCGGCCTCGGCCCCGGCCAGTGCCTCGGCCCGCTCCTGCGGGCTGGCCGTGATGACGCCGCTGTAGGTGCCGAGCATCGCGACCAGGTCGGCCTTGCTCATCGGCCGGACGAACGTGAACGAGCGGTTCTCGGCGTTGGTGAACAGCTCCTCGGGCACGGAGACCTCTCGGCGCCAGCCGCGGGTGCGTGCCTCGCCCTCGCCCTTGTCCTTCTCCTCGCCCTCGCCGGCCGGGCGGTCGGCGCGATCCCGGCCGCGGGCCCCGTCGAGGTCCTGCATCCAGTCGACCTGCCGGTCGCGGGAGGTCCAGATCAGGCCGAGGCGGCCGCCGTCGCCGAGCACCCGCGCGATCTCCGCCGGAGCCAGCTCCGGGTCCAGCCAGTGCCACGCCGACGAGATGAACACGCCGTCGGCGCTGGCGTCCGGCAGCGGGATCGACTCGCCGCGGCCGGGCAGCACGCGCACGCCCGGAGAGCGGGCCCGGAGCACGTCCGCCATCCGCTCGTCCGGCTCCACGGCGATGACCTCCGGCACCACGGCGCTCAGCGCCCGTGACAGCAGCCCGGTGCCCGCGGCCAGGTCGACGGCGACCCGGCAGCCCGGGGGGACCAGCCAGTCGATGGCGGCCGGCGGAGGCGGCGGGCGGAGCCGGTCGTAGTCGTCGGCGACGGCCCCGAACGACATCGAACGCTCCGCGCGGCTCACCACACACGGCACGCTAGCCGAGCCGCTGGCCCGCGTCCTCGGCGGCACCCTCGCTCGCCCCGGCCGGCGGGTGCGGGCGCGGGAAAGCGCCCGGGCCCGCGTGGAACAAGCCCATCGGCAGGACGCCCAGCGCGGCGAAGGCGAAGGCCCAGGCCGGATGCTGGCCCGGGCGGGCCAGGAAGAACAGCATCCCGGTCACGATCAGCCCGGCCCAGCCCGCCAGGAGGTTGATGACCGGCCCATTGCCCGGCGGTCAGGGCTTGAGCACGTAGCGGCCGCGCACTCCGCCCTTGGCCACCGCGCGGTAGGCGTCGGCGACCTGGTCCAGCGGCAGGACCGCGTGCACCCGGGCCGGCAGTTCGCCGGACGCCGTGCGGGCCAGCAGGTCGCCCAGCCGGGGCCGTCGGGCTGAACGAGCACGGCGCCGACCGCGATTCGAAACCACGCTTGCTGCTTGCTGCGGCGGGAGCGGGTACATGTGCCTTCGCATGAAGCGGCCAGCTGTACGACGGAGGCGGCCGGGGGAGGAGAGGGGCGTCATGCCGGAACCGAGGGTTCTGCTCAGTGGCCTTGGGATTCCTGAGTCGCCGCGGTGGCACGAGGGTCGGCTGTGGTTCTGCAACTGGATCGACCGGCAGGTCGTGGCGGCTGACATGGACGGCGCGGCGGAGGTCATGGTCACCCGTGACCCGGCCAGCCACTCGATGGGGTACTCGATCGACTGGCTGCCCGACGGCACGTTGCTCACGACCGGCGACAAGGTCCGGCGCCAGGAGCCCGACGGGTCGATGGCCGTGCACGCCGACCAGCGGGCGAACGAGATCGTCGTGGATGCGCGCGGCAACGCCTACGTCAACGGCGCGGACTTCGAGTTCGTCGCGGGCGCGCCGCCCAGGCCCGGCTACATCAAGCTCGTCACCCCGGACGGGCAACTGCGCCAGGTCGCAGGCGACATCCAGTTTCCCAATGGCATGGTGATCACCCCGGACGGCCGGACGCTGATCATCTCCGAGTCGTTCGCGGGTCGGCTCACCGCGTTCGATATCGACGCCGACGGCGGGCTGTCGGGGCGGCGGGTGTTCGCCGAGGGCCTCGGGCCGGACGGCATCTGCATGGACGCCGAAGGCGCGGTGTGGGTATCGACGGGCGGATTCTCGGTCGCCCGCGTGGCCGCGGGCGGCACGGTCCTGCAACGGGTGGAGCTCGAGGAGAACCGGGCGCCGTTCGCGCTGATGCTCGGCGGCCCGGACCGGCGGACCCTGTTCATCTGCACCGCCGAATGGCACCTCGCCGACCGGGCCCCGGCCAACCTCGAACGCCTGACGACGGGCCCGCGCACCGGGGAGATCCTCGCCCTCCCGGTCGAGATACCCGGCACCGGGCGGCCGTGACCACCGCCCCGGGCCGAGGAGCGCGTGTCTCAACCCGGTGGTGGCGGACTTGACCTAGAGCTCGCTCCAGCGGCTACCGTGCCCTCCCATGGAGACGACAGGCTTGGAGACCCCGACGCAGACGCTGCACCGGCTGACGTCGTATGAGCCGGGCCGGGACTGGACCGCGCCGGCCGACGACCCCCGGGTCGTGCAGGATCTTGAGGTCAACGACCTGGACCGGCTCCCGTGGTTCTTCAAGCGGTACCCGCAGCGGCTGCCGCGGCTTGCGCTGCCACGCGATCTGCCGGAGACCGCCGCGCCCGCGATAGCCGTGCTGGCGGGCACGGCCGACGTGCCACCCGCGGCCCTTGGCCTGCGGCAGCTCTCCCGGCTGCTGTACCTGTCCGCCGGGGTGGTGCGCGTCATGGAACGGCCGCACGGGATCCACCCGTTCCGCGCCGCCGGGTCGGCCGGCGGCCGGTTTCCGCTTGAGCTGTACGTCGCCGTGCCCGAGGGCGGGCCGCTGCCGCCGGGCGTGCACTGGTACGACCCGCTGGAGCACGCGCTGGTGCGGATCGGGCCGGCGCCGCGCGGCGGCGCGCCGGCGGTGGTCGTCACCGGCGTGCCGTGGCGGACCGGATGGCGGTACCGGGAACGCGGATGGCGGCACGTGTACTGGGACGCCGGCACCATGCTGGCCCAGATGCTGGCGCTGGCCGATTCGGCCGGCCTGCCGGCCGCGCTGTACATCCGGTTTCCCGACGCGGCGGTGGCCGAGCTGACCGGAGCGGACCGGGTTCACGAGCTGCCGGTGGCGGTGGTGGGCCTCGGCGAGGGCGCGCCCGCGCTCGACCCGGGCGGCCCGGCCGCCACCGGGCCGGTCGACGCGGCCCCCCTCGAGTTTCCGCTCGTCACGGCCGCGCAGCGGGCCGGGGACGGCGGTGATCTCGGCGCGCCATGGGACCGGGGCGCCCCCGCGGACGCTTTCGTTCCCGCCGCGGCGACGGTGGAAGCCGTCGTGGCGGCGCGCGGGTCGCAGCGCCGCATGGACGATACCCGCGGCCTCCCGCAGGAGGTCTTGCGCACCGGCATGAGCGTCGCGCTCCGCGGTGTCCGCGTGCCCCACTGGGTCGTCGTGCACGACGTCGAGGGCCTGGCCGCCGGGGTCTACCGCTGGCCCGACCTGCGGGTTCCCGTGCGCCCCGGCGCGCTGCGCGACGAGCTGCACCGGGTGTGCCTGCGCCAGGCACTCGCGCGGGACGCCGCGTTCGTCACCATCGCCGCCGCCGACATCGGCGGGCTGGACGACCGGCAGTACCGCGAGGCGCAGCTCGCCGCCGGCCTGGCCGAAGGCCGGATGCACCTGGCCGCGTACGCGCTCGGCGCCAGCGCGTCCGGGATGACCTTCATCGACAGCGAGGTGCCGGACCTGCTGGGCGAGCCGCTCGACGCGCTGCTGTTCACCTGCGTGGGCGTGCCGGCCTACCGATCCGCGGCCGGCGGCCCGCCCGGCGCGCCGAGCACCGTGCGCCCGGTCACGCCGCGCCGATAAAGATCAACTGTCTTTTACGCACCGTCGCGAGCCTTGCCACCGCCGAAGCCGAACCGGCCGCGGGTTACGCGGCCGGGACGTGGAGTCCGGCCGGGTCTCGATGATCGCACGGAAGCCCTGCTGGCTAGGGTGGCAACGTGGCCGATGACCTTGACGAGCTGACCGCGGCGCTGCCCGACGGCCGGGTGATCACCGATCCGGACATCATCGACGCCTA
>Ga0335073_10004720_pt1 | contig 19076 bp, 15 predicted proteins | sample Lox_Sample_22_FD_207093 | JGI IMG/M metagenome (GOLD analysis project Ga0335073, IMG submission 207093) | Soil microbial communities from Loxahatchee National Wildlife Refuge, Florida, United States - Lox_Sample_2.2 | ecosystem: Environmental > Terrestrial > Soil > Wetlands | place: USA... | reverse complement strand
ATCGCCGGACTGGCCGGGATTATTCAAGCCCAACGAGTTGTCCCAATCTTCGGTATCGACGATGATTTTGAACGAGCCGCCGGAGGTCTGGTTGTCGCTTCCGCCGGTCGCCGTGACCGTATAGCTGTCGCCGCCGCGCGGCAGTGATCCCACATCGAACTTCGCGCGTAACTCCGGTTTGAGCGCGCGGCTGAAAGGATGCGGGATGGAGGCGTGGTGGTAACTGCCGAGCTTCCACTGGTCAATGTCCGGTCCGAGGCGGCTGGTCAGTTCCGAGACCGCTTCGTCCAGGCTATGAACGAGCATGGCATTGCGACCTGAGATGGGATCGGCCCCAAATCGTCCGTCGGGTGCTGCGAGCCAGCCGATCATCTTAGTAAGTTCCGGCATGCCGATGTACTCGCGCGCTGCAGCGGGCACCAGGCTGCTCCGCATATTGGCGAGCAATCGGCGCTGCCACATCTCGTATATGCCCGCCGCGGCCGAGTCCTTGTCCAGCACGTAATCCCATTGCAGCAGCCGCGAGGCCGCCTGCCGCGAAGCCGGATTGGAAATCGTCAGGTCGCGCAGCAAGGGCACGAGGGAGCGGGCGGGGATGGAAAGGTCGCTGTTCTGCAATTCGACCATGTCCGAAACACTGAACATCCGGCCCGACCGCAGGAACTCTTCCACGCGGTCGGCCCGGAAGGCATCCGCCCAAACATAGTGCAGGGCCTCCTTGTACGGCCAGCCCGGAGGAATGAGGTAGTTATTCGAGGTATTGAAAAAACCTTTCTCGGGATTGAGGACGTGAGGCAGCGCCTGAATCGGTAAGTAACCATCCCACTCGTAACGCCCATCGCCTGGCACCGGCACGAGACCGCTCCAGTTGGGGCGCAAGGGAGCGATGCCCACGGCCTGATACCCGATGTTCCCGTCCCTGTCCGCCCAAACCATGTTTTCGGCGGGAATCCGGCTGTAGCTGCAGGCGGCCTCGAACTCCTGCCAACTGTGCGCCTGGTCCATGCGCAGGCTGGCCAGATAGGGTGCTCCGCCGATCTCGCGCCACGCGGCCCGTACCGCGTATGCCTTGTGGTGCGTTCTGTCTTCAAAGATGACCGGACCGTGCCGCGTGTACTTCAGTTCCACGCTCTCCGCTTGCTGGCCCTTCACCGGGATCGACTCCCGGATGATCGTCATCGGCTCCCAGGAGCCGTTGTATTGGTACTCCAAAGGATTCGCGGGATTCACCTCGTATACGTAGAGGTCTTCGCCGTCGGAGCCGAAGATGGTGAGCCCCCACGCTCCGAAATCGTTGTGGCCGATGGACACCCCGGGTAACGATGGCTCGCCGCCGCCGATCACGTCCCAGCCCGGCGCCACCAGGTGAACCCAGTAGCGGAGAGACGGCGCTTCCTGAACGCGGTGCGGATCGTTCATCATCATCGGAAATCCGCTGGTGGTAAGCTTCCCGCTTACCACCCAGTTGTTGCTGCCGATATCCACCTGGCGGCTGCTGAGGTCGAGAGCCGTCGGTCCGGGCATCCACCCGGCGAGTTCCTTGGCCGAACCGCGGGCTTCCCCGCTCAGTTCATCGGGCGTGAACCGGATCGGCTCGCGGAAGGCATTGAAGAGGGTGAGAATGTCCTTCGAAAGCAGCGACGCGTCGATGGCCGGATCCATGTCAAGCCTCGGGTTGGCCGGCTGGAAATGCTCCAGGTCCTTCACTCTGTCGGCCCCGATGGCGCGGACGGCGAGCGCCATGTTCAGCTCCGCTGTAAGATTTCCCAGAAGGCCGTTGAACCGCGAAATGACCACCGCTGGCGTCCACTCGCCGGGCCGGATCCCCAGCATCTGAAACTCCGGCGTCAGCAGCGCAGGATTGCGGCGCGTCTCCGCGATATAGGCATTGATGCCGGCGACAAACCGTTCGACGATGGCCGCTCCGTGCGGATGATACCAGTTGAGTTCCTGGGTCAGGTCGCCCCGGTACTGGAATAGCCGGTTGCCGATGTCGCGCTGGAGTTCCTTCGGCCCGAGGATTTCAGCCACCGTGCCCGTAGCCTGACGCCGCCAGAGTTCCAGTTGGAAGAGCCGGTCGCGCGCCACATTGTAGCCCTGGGCAAAAAACAGATCGGCCTCGCTGCTGGCGTAAATGTGCGAGATGCCCCAGTGGTCTTTCAGGATATGCACGCTCTGCTGTAAGCCGGGAACCAGGAGCGTTTCGGCCGGCGGCCCGGCGGAACTGGCAGGCAAGGCGAGTACCGCGAGGAGCCAAGCGAGCCGCGGAAGCTGGCGAGTGCAAGTCGGCATGGCGAAATTCCCGAACGATCGTATCACGGCAGTTACCGGTCCTGTGCCGCCGCCGTTGGCCGGTTTCGAGATGCCCTGCCAAATGTTACAGTTTTGTACGGGGGAATTACGGCACGAATGGCAACATTGACGAAAGAAATTGCAGAAGCCGCGATAGAAGGACTGGAACATCAGAAGCGCCGTATTGACGGGCAAATCGCGGAATTGCGGACGATGCTCAACGATGCTGCAAAGGCAGCTCCGGCGGCATCGAAGCCAGCGAAGAGCAAACGCAAATTCAGCGCTCAGGCGCTGCAGCACATGCGCGAGGCACAACGGCGCCGCCGGGCCAAGCCCGGCGAGAGTGTGGAAGTTAAGGCGGCAAAGCCCAAACGCCGGCTTAGCGCCGCCGGCCGCAAGGCGATTGTAGATGCGTTGAAGAAGCGTTGGGCCGCGAAGAAAGCCAAAACGGCCTGATCGCGTATTTCGCGCCTTGAATCGTCCGCGTTCCCCGGAACGAGGACGCCGACCACGCCACGTACCATTCGCTCAGGTGCTGCCGCGACATTTCGGAGTTCGCCGGTGCCGGCCAGGAGCAACATAGCTGTGCCCGGCGGGCGCCCAGTCGCGCCATAATCGATTGTAAGCGTATACATCAGGCAGTATGCGATTGGCAGACGGCGCCGTGCGGGCGCCGCCTGCCCGCAATTGGAATCCCTGAGCAAGCTTGCCATCGATAGGAAAACCGCCAGTGCTTTCCTGCTCGTGATCGCCGCTGTCGGCCCAGACGCCAAACGGCCAGACCGTGAGCGCGACCGTGGACCCACTCGCTCACCGTTCCGCGCTATTGCATCGACATCTACCAGCTCTAGTCGAAGCCATGACTCGCGGCCGCGCTGCAAGCCCTTGCATGAAATCCCCCGCGTCGACTGCTGCCGGCCGGAAAGGTCACCATCGGTCCGGCCGGTTCCGTGGAGCTTTCCGGGAAGGGTCCGCTACAGGTAAGTTCCCTGTTTTGTGACTTTCTTCCCCTCGATTGTGCGTAAAATGAACCTAGGCCACCCATGAATCTCGAACAAGTTGCGCGGCGCGCCAAGGTCTCGACCGCGACCGTGTCGCGTGTGCTCAACCATGCCCAGATCGTCAAGGGTTCGACGCGTGCGCGTGTGCTGAGGGCCATCGAGGAGTTGAAATACCACCCCAACCTGCACGCCCGCAGCCTGGCGGGAGGCAAGAGCCGCAGCATTGGAGTCATCGTTTCCAATATCGAAAATCCCTTCTTCCTGGACATCTATAAAACGGTGGAAGCCGGCGCGCACTCTTCCGGGTACGAGATCATCATGGCCAACACCGACTACCGCAGCGAGCAATTGGTCGCGAGCATTCGCCTCATGATCGGGAGGCGGGTGGCGGGACTGGCCGCGATCGTATCGGAGATGGCTCCGGATTTGATCGAGGAACTCAGCGGCAGCCGCATTCCCGTGGTGTTCTACGATGTGGGCGCGGCGCGCAGGAACATCACCAACATTCGCGTGAATTACCGCCGCGGCATGGACAAACTGGCGGACTATCTTTACACTCTGGGACACCGCCGTCTGGGATTTATCGGGCACCATGCGATGCTGGGTCCCATCAACGAACGCATCGCCACCCTGCTCGGTTCGAAGCCCCATCATCCGGGACTGGAGGTGGAAACCGCGGTGGACGCCGATTCCCTGGAGGGCGGGCGCCGTGCCGCCCGTGCTCTGTTGAGCGCCAACCGCAAGTTGACCGCCGTCATGTGCGTCAACGACGTGATGGCCGTGGGCGCACTGCGGGAACTTCGGGAAAGCGGGCTGCGGGTGCCGCAAGACATTTCGGTCACCGGCTTCGACAACATCGAACTCGCTCAGTTCTGTCACCCGTCGCTGACGACGGTTCATATTCCGCGCCAGCAGATCGGGAAGATCATTTGCGATGTGCTGATCGCGAGCCAGGAACCTCCGCGAGCGCAGGACATCGTGATCGATCCGGAGTTGGTGGTGCGGGACTCCACCGGGCCCGCTCCCTTGTGAGGCTCGGCACCCTTCGGGAAGAACACCCGGCGGCTAGCGGTGATACACTCCAGGGTGTTATGGCTTGCGATAAGCTCCAGATCCAGGTTTGCGAGGGCACCCTTCCCGGCGAGAAGGTTATGGTGCTGGACGGCTTCTTGAATGCCGAAACCGCATTCCGGTTCGCCGATCTCGTGCGGCAGCAGAAGCCTGCGATTCTCGTAGTGGATATGACCCTCGTGCCGTCGATCGATTCGAGCGGCCTCGGGGTGTTGATCGGCATCTACGTCTCGTTCGAGAAAAACACCCGCCGGCTGTTGCTGGCCGGCGTTAACGACCGCATCTTGGAGTTGTTCCGAACCTGCAAGGTCGAAGAGGTGTTCGCCCGGTATGCCTCGGTTCGGGATGCGGAACAGGCGCTGACCGCCGCGCCGGTCGAAGCACCCGTCCCATTGCCGTAACCAGAGTCGGGAAACGCCGGGCACAAGGAGCACACCAGGATGAAGCCGAAAAACACGATCTGCCTCTGGTTCGACAAGGACGCACAAGACGCGGCGCGCTTCTACGGCGCCACCTTCCCCGATAGTAGAGTCCTGGCTGTTCACCATGCGCCCGGCGATTTTCCGGGCGGCAAGGCTGGCGATGTGCTGACGGTGGAATTTACCGTTGTGGGCATTCCGTGTCTCGGTCTCAACGGCGGCCCGGCGTTCCGGCACAACGAGGCCTTTTCCTTCCAGATCGCGACGGACAGCCAGGAGGAGACCGATCGCTATTGGAACGCCATCGTCGGCAACGGCGGACAGGAAAGCGCGTGCGGCTGGTGCCGGGATCGCTGGGGGCTTTTCTGGCAGATCACTCCGCGCGTCCTGACCGATGCGCTTGCGGCCGGCGGCGGTGAAGCCAGGCGTGCGTTCGAGGCGATGATGGCCATGAAGAAGATCGACGTCGCTGCCATCGAGGCGGCGCGGCGAGGCTGAGTGGAACATGCCGGGACGCGCGATCGCTGCTCTGCTTTTTGCCTTCCCCGCCGCTGCCCAGATTGCCGTCACGCTAACCGGTCAATCGATGCTCCGCTCCGATCTCCGCCAAACCGCGCCCGCCGCCGTTCCGCAAATTCAGGCGTTGCTCAAAGGGGACGTGGTCTTCACGAACTTTGAGGCGGCAATCGCCGAAAGAGGCGAAACCGTGAGCGAGGGCCGCGGCTTCCTCTCGCCGCCCGAAGCCCTCGACGCCCTCAAGAGCCTGGGCTTCAACCTGCTCTCTTTTTCCGATAATCACGCCTTCGACCTTCGGGCAACCGGCATTCGCAACACGATTCGTGAAGCCGATGCGCGAAACATCGCTCACGCCGGCACCGGAAGCAATCTCCCCGAAGCTTCCGCGCCAGCCTACCTGCGCACTCCAAAAGGCATCGTCGCCCTGGTGGCCAGCGCTTCCGGCCTGATGGCGCCCGGCGCCGCCGCCACCGCGGACCGCCCCGGCGTGAACGAACTCCGGGTCGAGGCCGGCGGCAAGCCTAACGAAGCCACGTCCGACCTCGCCGGAGCGCCCGCCAACACTCCCAATGCCGAGGATGCCGCCCGAATCCTGCGGAGCATTCGTGAGGCCCGCGCGCATGCGGATCTGGTGATCGTCTACCAGCACAACCACGTTTTCGCCAACCGCTCATTCAACACGATCTTCACGGAGGGCTTGCAGGAGCGCCTCGCGCCCAACGGCTGGCTGCAGACCTGGACGCACGCCGAAGTCGATGCCGGCGCCGACATCGTGGTGATGCACGGCGCGCCTCTCCTCCACGGCATCGAGATCTACCGCGGCAAACCGATCTTCTACGATCTCGGCAACTTCATCTACAACGTGCCGCCGACCCTCTTCTACATCTCCGAGCCCATGAGTTGGGAAAGCGTGGTGGCCTATGTCGAATTTCGAGGCAAGAAGCTGGGCTCGATCTCGCTCCGTCCGATCGTAATGAACTACGTCGGCGAAGGCCAACCCGACATCCACGACCCTTACGCCGCGAATCGCTTTCTTCTGACGCGCGGACTGCCGTCGCCCGCCGCGGGCGCCCGTGCCGGATACATTCTCGAGCGCCTCGCCGGGCTCTCGAAAGCCTTCGGCACGACGCTCGAAATCAGCGGTGACACGGCAACGGTCCGGTAGGCGCTCGAACAGCGGGGCTTTTGGAATCTGGCGGCCAGGGACGGAATTGTTCTCGATGCCTTCTTCTGCCCGACGATTTCACAACCTGATACCGCCGAGTCCCCCCGCCAGCCTTCACTTCTACGGTGAGCTCTTTCAGCTTATGGATACGCTCAATGACCGCACTATTCACGGGCACCGTGGCGTCGCTGGCCTTCGACTTCGGTGCCCCCCAATCACCCCGGCAATACCGCTCATCTAAGAACCCGCGCCGGCTCATGTGATGCAGGCTTCGATTTGTCAGCGGATTGCGACCCGATTGGCCGGGACAATCGTTTCGCCAATCGCATTCGCGACCAAAGATCCTTCCAGAGCCAGCCGCACCAGCTGGCTTCGTTTGCGCACTCCCGTCTTCGCGAACAGGCCCTGGAGAATGTTCTTAACCTTGCTCTCCGGCAGGCCCATGTTATCGCTGATTCTCCTGGTGGTGAGTCCTTCCATGATGCCTTGAATCACAGTGGCCTCGCGATCTCCCAGGCGATTGGCAGACTTCCGATTGGCCGGTCGATCAATCGAATCGCCGTTCCGATCGGAAAGAAGCTGAACGGTGCTCTGATCCAACCAGACAGCGCTGGCAGCTACCACCTGGATGGCAAGCACCAGACGGGCCGGCGCTTCCGATTTGCGAAAGATTCCCGATGCGCCGGCTTTCAGACTGGCGGCTAGACTCTGATTGTCCGCGGTCTCCGCCATCAAGAGGAATTTCGTGTCGTTCGCCACCGTTCGGGCGGCCGATATGAAATCGTACGCCGGCTCCAGCCGCGCAGTGAGATCGAGTAAGACGACATCCACGGGAGAAGTCTTCAGGAATTCCAGCGCCTCGCCCGCGGTCTCGCATTCGTTAGCGGACTCAAATCCGCATTCCGACGCCAACAGCCGAGCCAGGCTCGTACGAAATAAAACGCGATCGCCGACGATGAGCAGCCGAAGCTGTTTTGGGGGTCTCAGTTCTTCCATAAACCTGGCGCCGCCACATGCAGCACCCCGTTTGCTTCATCGTAATGAGAGGTCTCGGCCGCGCCAACGGCTTTCGCCAAAAGATCGCAAATTAGCCGCAAAGATTCCATTCTGGAAGCGATGTAAATCGACGCAATCGAGCGATTGTTCGAAAGAGCGGACTGTTCATGCTCAAGATCAATAGCCGAACCGCATTTCGCGCGCTAGATTGAAAACCTGAAGTCCCAGCCGAGGGGACGGAAATCATGAAGCCTTCCAGCAAAAGAATCCTGATTGTGTGCGCCGCTGCAGTAGTCATCGCGGCAGCCGCTCTTCTGTTATCCGGCCGCGGCAGGCTGCTCCATCTGCAGCAGGTCGTCCAGGCTTTTCGGGATCCCGGCGGAAGCGCCGGCACTCCCAAGGCGCCGCCGCCATCCATCAATGCAGCGTCGCCGGCGAACTCCGGTGCCCCGGCGCTGGATCTTTCTCCCACGCAACTCGGCTCGGTCAAAATCGCGAAGGTCGGGACGTATGAGTTTCCCGTGGAAAGAGAGACAGTCGGCACCATCAGCTTCGCCGATGACTTGTCGGTGCCGGTGTATCCAGCCTACCAGGGAACCATCATGAATGCCTTCGTCGAGCTGGGATCGCAGGTGCAGAAAGACCAGCCGCTCTACACCATCAAGAGCCCTGACCTGATCCAGGCGGAATCGACGTTAATCGGCGCGGCGGCGCAATTCGACCTGACCAATAAGGAATTGAATCGTGTCAAAGGCCTGCCGGGAGTCGCACAGCGCGAAGTGGAGCAGGCGATCTCGGATGAGCAGACGGCTGATGGCGCGCTCAAAGCCGCGCGCGACGCGGTGCGGGTCTTTGGCAAGACGGACGCCGAGATCGACCAGATGATCGCCTCGCGCAAGATCGATCCGGCTCTGGTGGTTCATAGCCCGATCGCGGGCGAGATCACCCAGTTCGAGGCGCCGCTGGGGTTGATGGTGCAGCCCGGCAACCCTCCCGCCCCCTATACCGTCTCGAACGTAACCGTGAAGTGGATGCTGGCAAATGTCAGCGAGAGCGACATCGCGCTGCTGCATGTGGGAGAGCCGGTCCAGGTGAACGTTGTAGCCTATCCGAAGCGGGTGTTCCGGGCGAAGGTGTCGAAGATCTACCCCATGGTCGATCCCAACACGCACCGCGCGACAGTGCGTTCCGAGATCGAGGATCCCGACGATGAGCTGCGTCCGGGGATGTTCGCCAACTTTGTGATCCGGGTCGAAGGCCCAACCACCGGCACCGCCATAGCAGCCAACGGTGTGGTGCGCGAACCCGACGGCACCATGACCGCATGGGTGACCACGGACCGCCATCACTTCGAACAAAGAACGATCACCATCGGCTTGCGCAGGGACGATCGTGTGCAGGTTCTGAGCGGATTGCGGCCAGGGGAGTTAGTCGTCACTGACGGCGCGGTATTCCTCAGCAGTATGTTGTCGGCGACCGACGTCGAATAGACCCAGTCATGTTTAAATCTCTCGTCGCATTCTGTCTCAGCCGGCGCGCCATCGTGGTGGCGGGCTTGCTGATGTTCGCCGTAGCCGGGCTGATCGCTTTCAAGCTGCTGAATATCGAGGCCTATCCCAACCCGACGCCAGTGATCCTGGAGATCACCGCGCAGGCGCCGGGCCTGTCCGCCGAGGAGATGGAGCGGTATTATACGCGTCCCATGGAAATCGGCCTGTATTCCACCCCGGGCATCGAGGTGATCCGCTCGACCTCGTTCTACGGACTTTCGTTCGTTCGCGTCAGCTTCAAATACGGCGTGGATTACTTCTTCGCTTACGCCCAGGCGTCGGTGGCCATGACGCAGAACGTCAGCCTGCCAGGCAACCTGGTGCCTACCATTCAGGCGAACAGTTCCACCGGAGAGATCTATCGCTATCAGGTAGTCGGTCCGCCGCACTTCGGAATTGTCAACCTGCGGACGGTTCAGGACTGGATCGTGGCGCGTCGCCTGCTGACCATTCCCGGCATCGCGGCAGTCAACAGTTGGGGCGGTCCCACCAAGGAATTTGAAGTCGACGTAGACCCCCACAAACTGGAAGCCTACGGCGTCACCGTGCCGCAGATCCTTACCGCATTGGGCAACGCCAACATCAACGTGGGCGGGCGCGAAATCCGCATCGGCCAGCAATCCATCAACATTCGCGGCGTCGGCCTGATCGACGATGGCGGTAACGACGACCTGACGGAAGGTTACAAGGTCAACGACATCGAGAATGTCGTTCTCAGCCAGCAGAACGGCGTTCCGATTCTGATGAAGGACGTCGGCAAAGTGCAGGTTGGCTACCGGCCGAGGCTCGGGATTCTGGGCCGCGACGAGCAGGACGATGTGGTGGGGGCCATCGTCGTGCAAAGACGAACGGAAAAAACGGCCGACATGATTCCCAAAGTGCAGCACGCCATCGAGACGCTGAACCACGATGGCAGCCTGCCGCACGGCGTGAAGGTTGTTCCCTTTTACGATCGCTCCTCGCTGATCGCTATCACCACCCACACGGTGCTGCACAACCTGATCTTCGGATGCCTGCTGGTTTTCCTCATTCAGTGGATCTTCCTGGGCGATCTCCGCAGCGCCATCATCGTGGGGATCAACATCCCGTTCGCCCTGTTCTTCGCCACTATACTGCTGGTGATCATGGGCGAGAGCGCGAACCTGCTCTCGGTGGGCGCCGTCGATTTCGGGATCATCGTCGATTCCGCCGTGATTCTGGTGGAGAATGTCTTTAAGAATTTTCAGCGCGATCCGGAGGAACGGCGGGGCTTACTCGATCGCCTTTCGCAAGGCTATTGGGGCGCCGACCCCACCAGGGTTCATGACGCGGAATCGGGCCCGGCCTTCCACTGGACGGACCGCCTGCGGCTGATCATGATCAGCGCTCTCCAGGTAGACAAGGCGGTATTGTTCTCGGCGCTGATCACGGTGGCCGGCTTCGTGCCCCTCTTCACCATGCAAGGTGTCGAGGGACAGATTTTCGGACCCATGGCGCGCACGTACGGCTACGCGCTGGCCGGAGCGCTGATTGCGACTTTCACGGTGACGCCGGTAATCGCCTCGATGCTGATCCCGCAGCGCGTGAAGGAGACGCAGACAATTATTGTGCGCATCCTGCATCGCATATACGAGCCGATGCTTCGCTTCACGCTGCGCAACCGGCTCCTGGTAGTCGGGCTCGAACTGGCGTTGTCGCTGACCACATTCCTGGTCGTCGCTCCGCGCCTGGGCAGCGAGTTTCTGCCGCACCTCGAGGAGGGCAATTTCTGGATCCGCGCCTCTATGCCCATCACGCTCTCGCTTCAGGACGGCGAGGCAGCTACGCGCACGATGCGGGAAATTCTTCTCCGCCACCCCGAAGTTCGCACGGTCGTTTCGCAGCACGGCCGGCCCGATGACGGCAGCGATGCCTCGCCGTTTTCGAACGTGGAGCTGTTCGCGCCCCTCAAGCCGTTCGACGAATGGCCCAAAGGCTTGACCAAGGATAAATTGACCAACCAGATTCAGCAGGAGTTTCAGAACGAGCTGCCGGGTGTGGTTTTCAACTTCTCGCAATATATCGAGGACAACATCGAGGAAGGAATTTCGGGAGTAAAAGGCGTCAACTCGGTGAAGATCGTCGGCCCCAATCTGGAGGTTTTGACTAGGCTGGCGAAGGACGTGCGCGATCAGATGGCCCAGGTTCGCGGCGTCGCCGATCTCGGCATTTTCCCCGTGCTCGGCCAGCCCAATCTGAATATTAAAGTGGACCGCGAAAAGGCGGCACGCTACGGACTCAACTCCGGCGACGTGAACTCGGTGGTGCAGGCGGCACTCGGCGGCGCGGTCGCGACCGAGGTCCTGGAAGGCGACCGGCAATTCGATCTGGTGGTGCGTTACACGCCCGAATACCGCAACAACATCGGCGAAATCCGCAATATCAAGGTGGGATACACCACCGCCAACGGCGCCAATGCCTACATCCCGCTCAGCGAACTGGCAACGATTTCGTTGGACACGGGCGCGGCGTGGATCTACCACGAAAGCGTGCAGCGCTTCATCCCGGTGAAGTTCAGCGTGCGCGAGCGCGATTTGGGCGGGACCGTCGAGGAAGCGCAGCAGCGCATCGCCAAGAACGTGAAACTTCCGTCCGGATATCATCTGGTCTGGGCGGGAGAATTCGGCGACCTCCAGGAAGCCAAGAAACGCCTGGAGGTGATCGTACCGATCAGCTTCATCCTCATCGCCGGCGCGCTGTATAGTCTGTTCAACAATTTCCGCGACGCGATCCTGGCGCTGGCGGGCATTCCCGATGCCGTCGTGGGAGGGATTCTGGCGCTCTATGTTTCGGGACTGCATTTCAGTATTTCGGCGGCCATCGGGTTCGTTTCGCTCTTTGGCGTCTCGGTGATGGACGGCATTCTCATGATCACCTTCTACAACCAGGAAAGGTCGCATGGATTTGCCCCTCTGGACGCCATGTACCGCGCCGCCACCACGCGCATGCGCCCGCTTCTGATGACCGCGCTTTCGGCCTGCATCGGGTTGTTCCCGGCAGCCATATCGACCGGTATCGGCAGCCAGGTGCAACGGCCCTTGGCGACCGTGATTGTAGGTGGAATGCTGGTGGGCCCGGTGATGCTGCTGCTGGCCGTGCCGGCGCTGCGGTTGTTGTTCCTGGGTACGGAGAATCGGCCCGCCGGTGAGGTGACGGGATGAGAATTCTCGCGGTTGTTTTCGGTTGCATGGTGTCGGTCTGGGCAGCCGAAGGGCCGCCCCCGAAGGTGCAACATCCCGCCCGTGTGACAAAGGCGAAAGTCGCCCCTCTGAAACAGTTGGTGAGGCGGCGCCGCTTGGAAGCACTGCGGCCCGCCGCCCGGAACCGCGCGGTTCGTTCGCCGGCCCCGATTGGAATCGCCGCGCCGCCCCTTGGCAGCGCTCGGCAGCGCCATACGAATCCAGCGGTAATCGGCGGCTCGCCCATGCTTGGCAAGAGAAGCACCGGCGCCATCGACGGAAAACAGGTGCCGCGGCGGCCGTAATTGGGGATTGCATATGATTCAGATTTTTGACTCACGCCGTTTCGGATGGATAGCCGTCCTGATGGCCCTGTTGTGCGGCGCCGGCTGCACGGTGGGGCCGAATTTTAAGAAGCCCACGGCGCCGGACGCGGCGGGCTATACGCCTGCGCCGCCGGAAGCCACGAGCGGCACTCCCAAAGTCGACGGCGGGGAGGCGCAAACTTTCACCGAGACGCGCGATATTCCGGGCGACTGGTGGACGGTATTTCATTCCAGGCCACTCAACGGCTTGATCGAACGGGCGCTCAAGGCCAATCCCGATCTCAAGTCGGCGCAGGCGGCGCTCACGGTGGCGCGGGAGAACACGCTGGCGCAACGCGGCTACTATTATCCGAACATCTCCGCCGGTTTCTCCGCCGCCCGCGCGCGGACCTCCGCAGAGGTTTCGCCATTCACGGCATCGGGTGCGCTGAGCTACAGCCTCTATACACCGCAGGTCAACGTCTCGTTCGTTCCCGACGTCTTCGGTTTGAACAAGCGCACCATCGAGTCTCTGAAAGCGCAGCAGGAGCAGGCGCGCTACGCCCTGGCGGCGACGCACATCACTTTGAGCTCCAATATTGCCTCGGCGGCCATTCAGGAAGCCTCTTTGCGAGGGCAGATTGAAGCCACCGGCGCGCTCGTCACCATCAACACGCAAATGTTGGAGATTTTGCGTCACCAGCTTGCCAGGGGGTATGCGACCGAGTTGGATGTGGCGGCGCAGCAGGCGGCGCTGGCGCAAGTGAATGCCACCCTGCCGCCGCTTCTGAAGCAACTGGCGCAGCAGCGCGACCTGCTGGCGATGCTGGCGGGCGGGTTTCCGAATCAGGAGATGCCGGAAAAGTTCGAGCTGGCCGGATTTCAACTTCCCCGTGAGCTTCCTTTGACCATTCCATCCAAGCTCGTCGAACAGCGCCCGGACATTTTGCAGGCCGAGGAGAATCTCCATGCGGCCAGCGCGCTCATCGGCGTGGCACACGCCAATCGCCTGCCCAGCTTCGCGCTCACGGCCGACACCGGCAGCATGGCGCTCATCTTCAGCCACATTTTCTCCAGGGGAGGGTTCTGGGACACCGCCGCCGGTCTGACCCAGCCGGTATTCGATGGCGGCACGCTGAAGCACAAAGAACTGGCGGCAAAAGCGGCTTACACCCAGGCCGAGGAACAGTATAAGAGCACGGTGCTACAAGCCTTTCAAAATGTCGCCGACACTTTGCACGCCATCGAGCAGGATGCCGATGGACTGAAGGCCGCGTCCGCCGCCGCCGATGCGGCCAAGGTAACGCTCGACCTGACGAAAAAACAGCTCGACAGCGGCTATACGAATTACCTGGCGCTCTTGAGCGCGGAACAGGCTTACCAGCAGGCCGTCCTGAATGTCGTGCAAGCGCAGACGAATCGTTATACCGACACGGCCGCGCTGTTCCAGGCTCTAGGAGGCGGCTGGTGGCACCGCCCGGATCTGCCGAAAAGCTGAGGGGTAGCCGTACGCACCCCGAGTGTTTGTACTATAGTCTTCTCTTGCCGGAATGTGGGCGGGAATGTTCTCTCGCTTCGCCTTCGCATAGAGTGCCAGCATCCCAAATTGGATAGGCCGATGCCGCACCTAGTCGAACCCGTGCCACTCACTGCGCTTCCCAGTTCTTCCCCGCTGCCAGCGGAGTTGGCGCACGCCCTCGAGACCGGGACGGTCTTCCGACTGCCGGATGTCACATCATGAACTGCTGCAGCCCGCCATAATCGTCGTCATCGAGGGAATAGGTCAGGAACTTTTCTCTTATACTTCACGCCTTTGGCGACTCGTAATTAAACCGGAGGCGCTTGTAAGTCTGTGGTGTTTTGCCGCCCGCGTTCGTGAATTTGGCTCTGCTCCAATCTGTTCCCTTCCATCGGTCATGAAATTGGACTGGCAAAAGTCTACTTTCCGAGATTGCCGTGAGCGCCGCTAGTGGACGAGATCGTCTATCACCCGGAACGCGAGAATGAGGATGAATCTGGAGACAGCTGTGAATAGTGGGCCGAGCTGACGTGCTAATTGCCGCTGGGACGCTCGACCTTGTCGATCACCAGCGTGTCAACCGGTCCCTTCTTGGAGAGCAGCTTTACCCCGTATTGTGTGTCGAGGACGGTAATCAGCTCGCCCGCGTAGTACTGGGGCAAGAAGAGGTAAGTTCCATCCAATCCGGTCTTGTCGATCACCGGGTGTCCAATCTCCCGGCTATTCTCCGTTAGTCTGGCAGCCAGTTCTTGCAAGGTACAGCGACAGGACATCGCGCCAGCGCCGCCAGCCGCTGCGAGTCGCTCGCGGTTGTTCAGCGGCCGGTTGGCCCCGAGAGCTTCGAGGTCCTTGGCAGTGATGGCTGTGTCTGCGGCGACCGGATACAGCTTTGTCCGGTCTCTTATCGTCAGCTCGTAGAACGGCATCTCCTTCGGTTCGCAATGGACGGCTAGATGGCACCGGTCGGCGAGCAGCTTGCGAAGCATGAGCTGCAACTGGCCCTTGTCTGCCGGCCCTGCCGCTTTGGCGACCACATCGAACTGGTCATTTAGCGACCAGGTCGGCGCGCCTACGATCAGGGTCTCAGGCACCCGGTACGCCTCGCGAATCAGCCGACTCACCGTGACGCTGTAGATTTTCATTCCGCCTGGTGTGTACTGTAGGCGCTTGCCAGGACCCGGGTCCAAGGACAAGTTGGCCGGCTTGATGGACGCGACGTCGAACGCCCGGCCGCCACCGGACTGCGCGCATGTTATCGACAGGCTGGCGCACAGGAGACTGCTGATCACCCAATCGACGTGCATGCGTAGAGTGGGATTGTCTGCTCTCAACCGAGCGATAAATGATCGTAGCCGTTCGGCCATCGCCTAATTCTCGTCCGTTCTGTTAGGCTGCGCAACCGCAATCGATCGCAGGCGCCGAAATCATCAAACCTATCCCAGTACACGAAGAGCGGGCTTGTCGTACTCTGTCCAGCCGGCGCTGCTCGCCCTCCCTCGAAGGGCAGATCGTATCCGGTCGAAGGAAAGCACTCCAAAGCGTGAAAGGTCCAACGCACTCCGTATTGGACCTCACGGAAACGATACTGGCCTGATCGCCAATGGAGTACCAGCATTTCCCTCGCTCTCGCCACTCGTGTAATATCGACTATTGGACCTAAAATCACTCATTGGATAACCAGATCATGCCCGAACGACTCACTCCCGAGATCATCACCGCCGCTATCGATGGATTCGAAGCCCAGAAAGCACGGATCGATACCCAGATCGCCGAACTCCGAGCACACTTGGCTGGAGGTAATACTCCGGCCGCCTCCACAGCCCCTCCCGCCTCAACGAAGCGGAAGATTTCCGCATCAGCGCGGCGCAGGATGGCCCTCGCCCAGAAGGCGAGATGGGCTAACGTGCGGGGAGAATCGACGCCGGTTGCTGTGATCACCACGCCCAAGGCCAAAACCAAGCTGAGCAAGGCTGGCAGGGCCGCCATCGTCGCCGCCTTGAAGAAGAGGTGGGCCGAGAAGAGGGCGTCCATAAAAACGCCTGTCGTCAAGAAAGCGGCAGTTAAGGCAAAGAAGACGATGTCGCCTGCTCGGAAAGCCGCACTCATGGCCAATTTGGCGAAAGCCCGAGCGGCCAAAGCAGCAAAGCAAGCGACCGCCTAACCTAGCGTCGGTCGATGCCAATCCCGTCCTCGCTTCGGCAGGCCATCTGGTTGAGTTCCACAACTTCGGTGACCTCTTCGGGCCATTGAATCGCCTCCACCTTAAGCAGACAATACGTTTCAGAATCCCGTTACGACAGCGGGCGCACCCCACCCCTATCACCCAAGCGGCGCCCGCCCTCTCACCTCGGCACGGATACCCTCAAACTAGGTTAGGATCACCCTCGGATGTTTCCTTGAGCATAATCCGACACTGCTGCAAAATGGACGTTATGACGAGCCATGGTAAGCGCACTCCCCCGGCGCGCACCCGCAAGGCCGAGCCACGCCCGGCCGGCCAGCCCATCCCCGACGATCTATTAGCCGAGATCCGGCATCTCCGGGAGAGGGTGGCAGATGTCCTGCAACGAGCCCAAACAGCCACCAGGGAACTCGCGGCGTAGGAGGGACGATGGAACTTGCCGATCCCAGGCTGATCGATCAGTTGGTGAGCGGGTGCAAGGGTAAGAATCGCCAATCCCGTCGCTCTACTGGCCCTCGCATGACCACCAAGCCGGCTCCCCCTGACGAGCGAGCGTACCAGCCTCCCCTGCATCGGAGCCGTCGGTGCCGTTGCGGGATCTGTCCGACCTGTCAGGACAATGCTCGCTGGGAGCGGATATTCGCGGAGAAATTCGCCGACCCGACCTACTATTCCGGGCCCGTCGTCCGGTATGAATCGCCGCTGAATACCAGATAAACAGGCCACCTCCCACCACGAACCGCGAAGCCACACGATCGCGTCCCGGCATTTACATAAAATTACGCCCATTCGTGCTTTCCGCGGTGTAACCCCGGCCGGGTATAGTGCGCCTATTCAATTGCTCAGAGATCAGCAAGGCCGAGCGGCCTCGGGCCGCCCAATCACCGGGCAGGCCAAATACTCTTACAGCAAAAAAGAAAGGTTCTACCGATGCGAGCTATCCGTGTGCTTTCCGTACTCTCTATCCTGGCGGCGACTTCCGTTATCGCCAATGCCCAATCCTTCAACAAAGTGAACGCCCATATCCCCTACACCGTAATGGTCGGCTCGAGAGAGCTTCCCCCAGGAGACTATGAGATCCTGCCGGCCCCTGGTGCTCTCGTCGGCAATCTTTATGCACTCTACAGTGACGACCATGGAAAGTTTGTTGGTCTGCTATCGGCAACGCCTACGCACGCGTCGCAAGCCGCCCCGGCTACCGAACTCGTCCTCCATGCCAACGGGCAGGGCGAATACACACTCGACCAGTTGCGGATTGAGGGCGACACCGGAGGCTACGAATTCGTCACGCCCAAGTCCGGTGATTCGCACGAGCGAGAGTCGACCACGGTCGAAGTGAAGGCCGAATCGACACGGTGAGGCCAGCCCATCGTTGGGCCAGTTCTGTTATTGAGCATCTCAATTTCGATGGCGGGTGCCTCCACAATCCCCTCGTAGAGCGCCCGCTCCCCGCCTTCCACGCCGCTATCTGCGCTAATGTTGTAAGCCCGGCGGCCCATCCAGTCATCACGACGATCTAAACCCCTGCGGGGATGAGGGCCCCTCATGAGAGGGTATTGCCAGCGAGCCCGATTGCTCATAAACTCGATCAACAGATCCGATTATTCGTTGTGTCGGGTGCTGATCCCGTAGGGTAGTCCTCAAAGCAGATGCCAACGCCCCGTATTCTTGTCGTGGACGATGAGATAGCCGTCCTGAAATACATGGTAACGATCTTGCGTCGGCACGGCTATGAAGTTCACACGGCAAGCGATGCTCCAACCGCACTCCAGGCCGCCGAGCAGCTATCGTGCGGACTGAATCTCCTCATCACGGATGTAGCGATGCCTCTCATGACCGGTACCGAACTGGTACGCCAGATTCGCCAGAAGTGCCCCTATGTGGACGTATTGTTGGTATCGGGAGCACTAACAGAAGAGAACCTACGTGTGGAAAACTACCTGATTCTAAAAAAGCCCTTTGAACCAAGCTCTCTAACTAAGGTGGTTAGCGAAATTCTCGCCAATCAGATTTTTTAGCTACTCCTTGTCTCAGGAGGGTCGTTGCGGTCCGCCATACTGATAAGCAGTCGCCGGTAAGATGCGGGGTAACCGGCGCTACGGGAGGAGGCCCCCTGGTAATATCGATTCACTATTCAGTAAGAGCGGCGGACATCCCGGCGACGGCCGGCTCTTCCCTCAGGAACTGGAGAATGCGCCGATTCACCATCTCCGCCTGCGAGAACGTCAGATCGTGACCGGCGTCGGAAAGAATCTCCGTGCGGATCGTGGGAGCGACCCTGTGCAGGCGCTCCACGGCTTTCGTCGGTGAGTAGATCACTTCCTGCTTGCCTACCAGGAACAGGGCCGGAGGCTTGAGGCTACCCCATTCGGCATCGCTGAGTACGGGCGGAAGGACCCACTTGCCGCGCGTCAGACTTCGCCCGCTGAGCAGGAACTGCTCGTAGACGGATTCGATCCATTGAGGATCTCTGCCCGCCATCACCGGAAAGATCCAGCGCAGAAACGCCAGCAAGCCCTTGCGGCGCGCGATGGCCGCAAAGATCAGGTGCGCCCAAAAGGCCGCGCTGGAGGGCAGTACAGTATTCCCAGGGGCAAGCATGACAATTTTGCCGACCTGCAGCGGAAAATGCTGCGCGTACTGAGCGGCGAGGGCTCCACCATAGGACATGCCCACCAGGGCGATATTCCCGGTTAGCTGTAACTTATCGAATAACTCGGTCAGCCAGGAGAGTAGATCCTTCATGCATAGGATTGGCCGCGTGCAGAGGCTTTTGCCGAACCCGCCGACCTGGTCGACGGCAAACGTGCGGTACTCGGCGGACAGAGCGCGGATATTAGGTGCCCACATAAGAGAAGTGGCG
>Ga0335073_10004719_pt1 | contig 19077 bp, 17 predicted proteins | sample Lox_Sample_22_FD_207093 | JGI IMG/M metagenome (GOLD analysis project Ga0335073, IMG submission 207093) | Soil microbial communities from Loxahatchee National Wildlife Refuge, Florida, United States - Lox_Sample_2.2 | ecosystem: Environmental > Terrestrial > Soil > Wetlands | place: USA... | reverse complement strand
CCCGGTACTGGTTGCCGTCATCACCCAACGCCGCGGTAAACGTGTACGAACTCGACACCGCCCCCGCGACATTGGCGAAACTGGCCCCACCATCAGTCGACCGCTGCCACTGCACCGACGGCGTCGGGTAGCCGCTCGCCGCCGCGGAGAAACCCACCGGGGCGCCGGGCTGGACAGCCTCGTCCGCCGGATTCGAGGTGACCGCCGGCGCTCGGTCGATCTGGATCGTCAGGGTCTGCGACCCGTTCGGCAGCACCCCGTTGCCGGCCGCCAGGGTGACCGGGAAGGCGCCCGAGGCGGTCGGCGCGCCCGCGATGGTCGCCGTGCCGTTGCCGTTGTCGGTGAAGGTGACCCCCGCCGGCAGCGAACCCGACTCCGTGATCGTGCTGACCGTGGGCACCCCGCTCGTGGTGACCGTGAAGCTGCCCGCCTGACCGATCACGAACGTCGCCGTCGACGAGCTGGTGAAGGCCGGAGCCTGCCCCTGCGGGGTGAAGACCTGGAACTCCTTGAGCGAGTAGCCGGTGCTGGCCTTGCCGCGCGCCGTGCCGTACATCCGCAGGTAGCGGCCGTGCCCGGTCACCGCGACCGACTGCAGGGCGTTCGCGGTCGCCCCGGTCGAGATCAGCGTGGTCCAGTTCGTGGCGTCGTCGGAGGCCTGGATGGCGTAGGCGGAGGCGTAGGCCGCCCAGTTCAGGCCCACCTGGCAGACGGTCCGGGAGCTCCCGAGGTCGACCTGCAGCCACTGCGGATCGCTGGCCGCGCTGGCCCACCGGGTGCTGGTGCTGCCGTCGACGGCCTTGGCCGCCGTCTGGGTCCCGTTCACCGACGAGGCGCTGGCCGGAGCGCCGAGGGCGACGTTCGTGCTGCCGCACGAGCCGGCGTACGTGGTGGCCCCGGCCGTACCGGCCAGCACTCCGCCGGTGCCGAGCGTCAGCAGGACGAGCGCCAGCGGGACGAGCGCCAGCGAGACGAGCGCGGCGAGCGGCGTGCGGGTAGTCCGCGCAGGACGGGATGCGAGCATCGGGGGAGCCTTCCGGCATCGCCGGACAACCGGCGGCTAACGGGAGAAGTGAATGTAGAGCACTTCCCTAACAGATGTCGAGGGATCGCGGCATTACCCGATACCGCCGGTATCGAATACTGTGGTGTCGTGACGGTCAAGGCGGACGGGCGCTCGGCGCGCTGGGACGAGCACCGGCTTGCCCGGCGGGCCGAACTGGTCCGGCTCACCGCGGCCTGCGTGGAGCAGCAGGGTGCCGCGGTCGGCATGGACCAGATCGCGGCGTTCGCCGGCACCTCCAAGGCGGTCTTCTACCGGCACTTCGCCGACAAGGCCGATCTCTACCGGGCGGTCGGGCAGCAGCTTGCGGCGACGCTCACCGACCAGCTCGCAGCCGCGATGAGCCGCCAGCAGGACGCGCGGGCCAGGATCCGGTCCGGGATCGACGCCTTCCTGGCGGTGCTCGACCGCAACCCCGAGCTCTACCGGTTCGTGGTGCGCAACCCGGTCGTCGAGCGGGCCGGCGGGGACGCGGTCGCCGACTACACCGGCCGGATCGCGGCCCGGCTGGACGAGCTGATCGGCGCGTTGCCGGCGCCGGATCCGGTCCTGCGCCGGCCGTGGGGCACTGCCATCGTCGGCCTGGTCAAGGCCGCCGGCGACTGGTGGCTGGAACACCCGGCGGCGATGACCCGCGCCGAGCTGGCCGAGAGCCTGACCACCCTGCTCTGGGGCGAGGCCGGCGGCCTCCGGGACGCCCTCGCGGCTACGGGCCGTCCCCAGGGCTGACAGACACCGACACCAGGGAGGAAGCGACGATGAGCGAGCTGCCGGAGCTGAGCGCCGATGGCCGTACCGAGCTGCGCCGGCTGCTGGACGGCCGCTGGGCCGAGCAGCGGGAGGTGGCACGCAAGCTGTCCGACCGGCCGCTGTTCGCGCCGACGGTCGGCCTCACCGTCGACGAGCAGCGGCAGCGCACGTTCGACCAGCTCCAGTCGCTGTGTGCCGAGGGGGTCACCGGCATCGGCTTCCCGGCCGAGTACGGCGGCGGTGGCGACCTCGGCGCGTCCATCGTCGCGTTCGAGATGCTGGCCATGGGCGACCTGTCGCTGATGGTCAAGACCGGCGTCCAGTTCGGCCTGTTCGGCGGCGCGGTGCTGCACCTCGGCACCGAGGAGCACCACCGGCGCTACCTGGCCGACATCGCCGCCGGCCGGCTGCTCGGCTGTTTCGCGATGACCGAGCACGGTCACGGCTCGGACGTCGCCGAGCTGCGCACCACCGCGACGTACGACGTGGATGCCGGGGAGTTCGTGATCGACACCCCGGACGACAGCGCGCGCAAGGAGTACATCGGCAACGCGGCGCGGGACGGTCGGCTGGCCGTGGTCTTCGCGCAGCTGGTCACCGGCGGCGCGAGCCAGGGGGTGCACGCCTTCCTGGTGCCGATCCGGGACGGCGAGGGCCAGCCGGTGCCGGGTGTGCGGATCGCGGATTGCGGTTTCAAAGCCGGCCTGAACGGCGTCGACAACGGCCAGCTCTGGTTCGACGGCGTGCGGGTGCCGCGGACCGCCCTGCTCGACCGGTACGGCTCGGTGGCCGCCGACGGCAGCTACCGCACGCCGATCGAGAACCGCACCAAGCGGTTCTTCACCATGCTCGGCACCCTCATCCAGGGCCGGATCAGCGTGGCCGGCGGCGCGGGCAGTGCCACCAAGGTCGCCCTCAGCATCGCGCTGCACTACGCCGAGCGCCGCACCCAGTTCTCCGCGCCCGGCCGCGACGGCGAGGTGCTGCTGCTGGACTACCTTGCGCACCAGCGCAAACTGCTTCCGGCCCTGGCCCGGACGTACGCGCTGCACTTCGCCCAGGCCGACCTGGTCACCACCCTGCACGAGGTGTTCACCGCCGGCGACCAGGCCGATCCGCGGCGCCGGGAGCTGGAGGCACGCGCCGCGGGGGTGAAGGCCGTCGCCACCTGGCACGCGACCAGCACCATCCAGACCGCGCGGGAGGCGTGCGGCGGGGCGGGCTATCTCGGCGAGAATCGGCTGCCCGGGCTCAAGGCGGACACCGACGTGTTCACCACGTTCGAGGGCGACAACACCGTGCTGCTGCAGCTGGTCGCCAAGGAGCTGCTGACCAGCTACCGCGACCACTTCGGCGAGCTCGACATGCTCGGCACCATCCGGTTCGTGGCCGGCCAGGCGGTCGGCAGCGTGCTCGAACGGGCACCGATCATCGCCCGGCTGATCGCCGCGGCCGGCCGGGACGAGGACGGCGACTGGTCCGACCGCGGCTGGCAGCTGGCCCTGCTGGACTTCCGCGAGCGGCATCTCACCGATGGCCTGGCCCGCCGGCTGCGCCGCGCCGCCGGGGCGGACGACCCGTTCGAGATCTTCAACGCCTGCCAGGACCACCTGCTCGCCACGGCCCGGGCGCACGTCGACCTGCTGCTGGCGGAGGCGTTCGTCTCGGCCATCGAGGAATGCACCGACCCGGAGGCCCGGGCGTTGCTGGAGCGGCTCTGCGACCTGTTCGTGCTGAGCACGGTCGAGGCCGAACGGGCCTGGTACGTCGAGCACGGCCGGCTCGCGGCCGGCCGGACCAAGCAGCTGGCCACCGAGGTGAACCGGCTGTGCGCCGAGCTGCGGCCGCACGCGCTCACCCTGGTGGACGGCTTCGGCGTGCCCGAGGTGGCCCTGCGCATCCCGATGCTGCAGGACTGACGGGTCACTGCCGCCGGATGGATTTCACCTGCAATCTCAGGGCGTACCCGAGCGCGATCAGCCCGATCGGGGTCAGCACGAGGATCGCCGCCGCGTACCGGCTCAGCACGGCCCCGGCCGCGATCGCGAGGCAGAACACCCCGATCAGCACCTGTGACCAGCCGTCCTGCCGGCTGCGGTACCGGCGCCGGCCGAGCGGGACGGGCCGGCCCGCCAGCACCAGGCCGCCGGAGAGGAAGCCCAGGGCCGCGGCGATGAACGCCACCCCGATCGTCAGGGCATGCAGGCTCAGCATGGGGACACCCTAATGGTGCTCGGCCGGTCGCCTCGCGAGTTCCGCCGGAGGAGTGGGTGCGCCTGGTCGGCGCCCGGGCACCGGGACCGTTCGCACCGGGCCGCTGCGGCCCCGTCGGGCCCGGTCGCTACGGTGGCTCGGTGACGAGCATCGGCGGGCTGGCCGCGGTGGCGGTGGCCGGCCTCGCCGCCGGCACCATCAACACCGTGGTCGGCTCCGGCACCCTGATCACCTTTCCGGTGCTGCTCACCCTGGGCGTCCCGCCGGTGACGGCCAACGTCACCAACACGATCGGCCTGGTGCCCGGCGGGTTCAGCGGTGCCTACGGCTACCGCCGCGAACTGGCCGGCCAGCGGGACCGGCTGGTCCGGTTCGGCGCCGCGTCCCTGATCGGTGGCCTGATCGGCGCCACCCTGCTGCTGGTGCTGCCGCCGGGGGTGTTCAAGGCGGTCGTGCCGGTGCTCATCCTGCTCGCCCTGGTGCTGGTGGTCAGCCAGCCCCGGCTGGCCCGCCGCTTCATCCACGCCGACCAGCCGGCGGCCGGCCGCCGGCCGCTGCTGCTGTGGGTGCTGGTGCTGCTCACCGGGGTGTACGGCGGCTACTTCGGCGCGGCGCAGGGCGTGCTGCTGGTGGCCATGTTCGGCGCGCTGCTCGACAGCGACCTGCAGCGGGTCAACGCGCTCAAGAACGTGCTGGCGTTCGTGGTGAACCTGGTCGCCGGCGTGCTCTTCGTCTTCCTCGCCCATCCGGACTGGGTGTACGTGCTGCTGATCGCGGTGTTCTCCGCGGTCGGGGGCCAGGTCGGCGCGCTGATCGGACGCCGGCTGTCGCCGGTCATGCTGCGGACGGTCATCGTGCTGGTCGGCCTGGCCGCCCTGGTCAAGTTCGTCTTCTCCTGCGCGCGCGGGGCCGGGCCGGTCGCCGGCCCGGCCCGGCGCACCGGGTCAGACCCGGTCGCGGATGCTGAAGGCCACCGAGTCCTTGGCCGGCACCGTCACGCTCGCCATGCCGTGCCGGTCGACCGTGACGGTCGGGCCGGAGCAGTGGCCGTGCGAGACGCTGCCGTGGATCACGTCGCAGTACGTCCCGCCCGGCAGCCCGGTGGCGAAGGTGTGTGTCTTCGGCGCGGTCTCGTTGTTGATGCTGATCCACGCCTTGTGACCGCGGCTGAAGGCGATCAGGTTGACCGCGTCGTCGTACCAGTTCGTCACCGGCTGGCTGCCGGCCACGTTGTGCCAGGCAACCAGGTTCGCCACGCCGGCGATCCGGTCGGTGCACTCCCAGCCGCTGCCGCAGGTGGTGTCGGTGACGTAGCCGTCGGCGTCCGCGGGCGGCGAGTCGTCGCCGGTGGCGAAGTCGAAGCCGGCGTAGACCTCGGGCGTGCCGTAGCCGTAGGCCACCATGAACTCGGTGGCCAGCGTGTTCAGGGCGCCGTCCTTGTAGCTCAGCGTCGAACCGTTGCGTTCGGTGTCGTGGTTCTCGACGAAGGCGAGCGACCTGTCGCTGGACAGCAGGCCGCTCTGCTCACCGAGGTAGCGCAGGTCGCCGATGTTGCCGCCGGCCGGGTTCGTGTAGCTCTTGAAGGCGGATTCCAGCTGGCCGGCGAAGTCGAAGCCGAGCACGTTGCCGACCCCGGTGAACGCCTGCGGTGAGATCCGGCCGGGGCTGCCGGTGCCGACCTCCAGCGCCAGGTACGGCCTCTCGCCGTCGACGGTGCGGTGCAGCCGGGCGAAGATCGCGGTCAGGTCGTCCTGGCCGATGTGCTTGGCGGCGTCCACCCGGAAGCCGGAAACCCCGTACGACAGCAGCTTGTTCAGGTAGTTCGCCAGCGTCTGCCGCACGTACGGCGTCTCGGTGCGCAGGTCCGCCAGCGAGACCAGCTCGCACGTGAACACCTGGGTGTAGTTGTTGAAGTCGTCGATGTTGCCGTCGGTGCTGGGGCATTCGCCGCTCGGGCCGTGGAAGTTGCCCGGCGCGTACAGGCCCGGGTAGCTGTACTTCGTGTAGTGCACGCCGCCGTAGGAGACCGAGCCCTGGCCGGTCATGTGGTTGATCACCGCGTCGACGATGACCTTCACCCCGGCGTCCCGGCAGGACTGCACCATCGACCTGAACTGGGCCTCGTTGCCCATCCGGCTGGTCAGGTTGTAGTCGACCGGCTGGTAGACCTCCCACCACGGGTGCAGCACCGGGGTGCTGTCGGTCGCGGTCCGGGAGAGCGAGTCCTGGGGCGGCGCCACCTGGACGGCTGCGTAGCCCTTCGGGCCGAGCACGTTCGTGCACTCCTGGGCGACGGACTTCCAGTTCCACTCGAACAGGTTCGCCACGACCGAACCCTGGATCGGCCGCGGATCACCGCCCAGCCGGGGCGAGGCCGAGACGGCGGCCGAGCCGGCCACCCCCAGGGCGGCGACCGAGGCGAGCACGGTGGCCAGGCCGATCAGCCGGCGGCGGGACGAGCGGTGCCGGCTCGGTCTGCGAGAAAATCCGCGAGACGACGAGCGCCGGCGGGCAGGCGGGGACAGCTGCATGGGAACTCCCGGATGTCGGTAAGGGGCCGCTGTAAGCCCTTTCCTACGACCCCTTACCGATTCCGTCAAGCCGTCGGGGTCAGCTGGTCTCGCCCGGTTCGCCGGTGGCCACCGCGGGCGCCGCCGCCGCGAGCGACTGCTGCAGGATCTGCGCGACGTCGAGCACCTGCACATGCTCCTTGGCGCTGCCGTCGGCCTTCTTGGCGGTCACCGCGTCGGACAGCATCACCATGCAGAACGGGCAGGCGGTGGAGATCAGGTCCGGGTCGAGGCCGATCGCCTCGTCCGTCCGCTCCATGTTGATCCGCTTGCCGATCTTCTCCTCCATCCAGAAGCGCGCGCCACCGGCGCCGCAGCAGAAGCCGCGGTCCTTGCAGCGGTGCATCTCCTGGGACCTCAGCGCCGGGATCGCGCCCAGCACCTCGCGCGGTGGCGTGTAGACCTTGTTGTGCCGGCCCAGGTAGCAGGGGTCGTGGTAGGTGACGTTCTTGTCCACCGGCTGCACCGGGGTCAGCTTGCCCTCCTCGACCAGCTTGCCCAGCAGCTGGGTGTGGTGCACCACCTCGTAGTGGCCGCCGAGCTGCGGGTACTCGTTGGCGATCGTGTTGAAGCAGTGCGGGCAGGTGGCCACGATCTTGAGCGGGTGCGAGCGCTCGATCGAGTTCAGCGTCTCGACGTTCTGCTGCGCCAGCATCTGGAACACGAACTCGTTGCCCAGCCGGCGGGCCGAGTCGCCGGTGCAGGTCTCGTTCGCGCCGAGGATGGCGAACTCGACGCCGGCGATGTTCAGCAGCTCGGCGAAGGCCTTGGTCACCTTCTTCGACCGGTCCTCCAGGGCGCCGGCGCAGCCGACCCAGAAGAGGTACTCGACCTCGGCCGGCAGCTGCTCGCCCGGCGACACCCGGCGGACGTCGAAGGAGACCTCGTTGGCCCAGTCCTCCCGCTGCCGGTCCGGCAGGCCCCACGGGTTGCCCTTGTTCTCCAGGTTGCGCAGCATGGTGCCGGCCTCGGACGGGAACGAGGACTCGATCAGCACCTGGTACCGGCGCATGTCGACGATGTGGTCGATGTGTTCGATGTCCACCGGGCACTGCTCGACGCAGGCGCCGCAGGTGGTGCAGGACCACAGCACGTCCGGGTCGATCACGCCGAACGAGGCCGCGTCACCGACGAGCGGACGGCTGACCTGCTCGACCGAGGAGCCCTCGACCCGCGGGTAGCCGGCCTCGGGCACGTGGTGGCCGTGCTCGCTCTCGGTGAAGGTTGGCTCGGCGCCGTCCGGCACGGTCTTGCCGCCGAGCAGGTACGGGGCCTTGGCGAACAGGTGGTCGCGCAGGTCCATGATGACCAGCTTCGGCGACAGCGGCTTGCCGGTGTTCCAGGCCGGGCACTGGGACTGGCAGCGGCCGCACTCGGTGCAGGTGGCGAAGTCCAGGTAGCCCTTCCAGGTGAAGTCCTCGATCTTGCCCCGGCCGAAGACGGTGTCCTCGGACAGATTCTCCACGTCCATGAAGTCGATCGGGGTGCCGGCCGCGTCGGTGCTCGGCGGCAGCGCGCCGAGTGCCTTCGGCAGTCGCTTGAAGTAGACGTTGATCGGCGCGGTCGCGATGTGCAGGTGCTTGGAGTAGGTGACGATGATCAGGAACGCCAGCACCACCGCGATCTGGGCCAGCAGGAAGAAGGTCGCCAGGCCCTCGTTGTACGCGCCGGAGCCGAGTGCCTTGGCCACCAGGTAGGAGGCGAAGGTCCACTTCGAGTGCCCGTACGGGAACTGGTCGGCGTTGAGCTGCGCGCCGCGCAGCAGCAGCAGCGTGACGATGACCAGGGCGATCATGCCGAGGATCGTCCAGGCGGCCCCGTTGTGCGAGCCGTAGAACCGGGACTCCCGCTTGCGCCGCTCGGGCGCGTTGCGGACCCGCAGCACGGCGAAGGTCGCCAGGCCGACCAGCACCGCGACCGCCATCAGGTCCTCGACGAAGCCGAGCACCTGCCACGTCCCCACCAGCGGGATGTGGAAGTCGCGATTGATCAGCAGCGCGCCGTAGGCCTCCAGGATCGTGAGGTTCAGGATGACGAAGCCCCAGAAGGTGAAGAAGTGCGCCAGGCCCGGCACCGACCACTTCAGCAGCCGGCGCTGGCCGAGCACCTCACCCGCGTCGTTGGCGACCCGGGTGCCGCCCGGGCGGCCGCGGCCGGGGGCCGCCGTGCCGGAGCGGATCAACCGGACCAGCCACCAGACCCGCCGCCCGGCGATGGCGAACGTCGCCACCGTCATCAGCAGGGTCAGAGTGATCCGCAGGGCCACGGTTACCTCCAGCAATCGGGCGGGGTCCAGCGTCGGCTGGCGCCCAGAGTACGCATAGTTACCGACGGGTAACCAAGTCGGCGAGCACCGACTAGGTCACATCCTGCCCGGCTGCTGGGCGTGGCAGTCGAGGGCCCCGTCCGCCGGCCCTGCGCCCTAGTGGTGGTCGCGCACGTCGCCGACGAACTTGCTGCGCGAGTCCCAGGCGACGCAGTGCGCGACGTGGTTGCCCATCGCCCAGACCTGCGCGGTCGGGAAGAACGACCACAGCCGGACGTTGTCGGCGTTGCCGCCGAGGTAGGCAAGGGTGCGCGGGGTGCAGTCCGCCAAGGCCTCGCGCTGCACCGCCGCCTGGCCCGGGAAGCTCGCGTCCGGCAGGTGGACGTTGGCCACGTCCTGCGCGTCGTGCAGCTGGCCGCACGGCACGATCTCCAGGGTGGCGACCAGGGTGCCGGTCGCCGGCATGGTGAAGCAGTCGCCCGGCCGGAGGTCCTTCGGGGAGATGGTCACGGTCAGGTTCGACCGGCCGGGGTCGACCGTGGAAACGGCCCGCTGCGCCTGCGGGTGGCCGCTCGGGCCGCCGGCCAGGTCCACCACCAGCGGGATGACGAGGGCCGCGATCACCAGCCAGCCGAGCGAGAGCAGCAGGCCGGTGAGCGCCATCCAGCGGCCGCGGCGCAGCGGGTTGCCGGTCCGCACCAGGCCGACGACGCCCAGTGCCACCCCGATCGGGACGGTCGGCAGGATGCCGCACACCAGGGCCGCCACCGACCAGCCGTCGCGCCGCCGGGCAGGCTGCGCACCGCCGTACGGCGGCCCCGGCGTCCAGCCGGCGGGTGTCGGCGGGTACGGCTGTGCCCCGTACGGGTTCTGGGCGCTCACCCCGTACGCCGCCTGCGGGTACGGCGCTGGCTGCGGGGCCGGTCCCTGGTAGGTCGCCGGCGTGCCGGGCGGGGCCGACCAGCTGCCGTCGGGCGGTGCCGCGGGCTGGTCGGCCATCCAGGCGTCCCGGTCGACGCTGCTGGGGTGCCGTTGCCAGCCGGCCTCGGAGTTCGGTTCGGTCAACGGGCGCGCCTCGCTTCGGTTCGGGTGCCTGGTTCCTGTCGGCGGCCGGACCGGCGGCCGACAGCGCCGGGCCCGATCAGTATCCGGCTTGGCCGGCCCCGTGTCCGGCATATCCGGCGGCTGGAAAATACCCGATACCGCCAGTACCGTGTACCGCATGACGCTTCCCCGCCTGCTCGTCCGGGATCCGATGGCGGCCGGCCTGGCCGCGCTCAACCGCCTGGCCGGTGCCGCCCCGCTGGACCGGTTCGGCCTGCGCAGGCCGATCGAACGCGGCGTCTACCACGCCACCCGCACCGGGTTCCGGACGGCCGGCGCGGCGAGCCGGGTGTTCGCCGCGACCCGGCGCCAGCCCGATCCGGTCCGCCCGTCGACGGCGGCGCGGCCGGCCCTGTTCGACCTGACGCCGACCGACGAGCAGCGGATGATCCGGCAGGCCGCCGCGGAGTTCGCGACCGAGCAGCTGCGCCCGGCCGCCGCGCGGGCCGACACCGAGTGCCACCCGCCGGCCGGCCTGCTCGCCCGCGCCGCGAACGAGCTGGGCGTCTCCGTCGTCGGCATCCCCGACGAGCTCGGCGGGGCCGGCACCGAACGGTCGGCAGTCACCGGCGCGCTGGTCGCCGAGGCGCTGGCCCACGGCGATCTCGGGCTGGCGGTCGCGGTGCTGGCGCCGGCCGCGGTCAGCACCGCGCTGGTGCTCTGGGGCAGTGGCGAGCAGCAGGCCACCTACCTGCCGGCTTTCACCGGTGACCAGCCCCCCGGCGCGGCGCTGGCGGTGCTGGAACCCCAGCCGCTGTTCGACCCGTTCGCGCCGCGCACCACCGCCACCGGTGCGGCCGGCGGGTACCGGCTCGACGGGGTGAAGTCGCTGGTGCCGGGCGCGGCCACCGCGGAGCTGTTCGTGGTGGCCGCCCGGCTGCCGGAACTCGGCCCGGCGCTGTTCCTGGTGGAGTCCGCGGCCGCGGGGCTCAGCGTCGAGGCGGAGCCCGCGATGGGCCTGCGCCCGGCCAACCTCGGCCGGCTGGTGCTCGACGGGGTGCGGGTCGGGCCGGATGCGGTGCTGGCCAGCGGGGAGCGGTACGCCGACTGCATCCGGCTGAGCCGGCTGGCCTGGGCCGCACTGGCCACCGGGACCGCGCAGGCCGCGCTCGACTACGTGATCCCGTACGTCAACGAACGGCAGGCGTTCGGCGAGCCGATCAGCAACCGCCAGTCGGTGGCGTTCCTGGTCGCCGACATGGCCATCGAGCTGGAGGGGCTGCGGCTGACCACCTACCGGGCCGCGGCCCGGGCCGAGCAGGGCCGGACGTTCGCCCGCGAGGCGGCGCTGGCCCGGACGCTGGCCGGCGAGTACGGCATGCAGATCGGCAGCGCCGGGGTGCAACTGCTGGGCGGGCACGGCTACGTCAAGGAGCACCCGGTCGAGCGCTGGTACCGCGACCTGCGGGCGGCCGGCCTGATGGAAGGCGCGGTGATGGTATGAGCGGTGTTGCTACCAGCGGTGCTGGTGTGAGTGAGCAGCGCAGGGGCGACAGCCCCGAGGAGCGGAGCGAACGCAGCGATGAGCGCTCGCGCGAAGAGGGGATCAGTAGCGATGAGCGCTCGCGCGAAGAGGGGATCAGTAGCGATGAGCGCTCGGCCGAAGGGGGATGACATGAGCATCAACCCCGAGGTGCCCGCCACGTTCCGGCCGCTGATCAAGCAGGCCAGGGACGTCGCGGCCCAGGTGCTGCGGCCGAACTCGCGCAAGTACGACCTGGCCGAGCACGAGTACCCGGTCGAGCTCGACATGCTGGCCGCGGTGGTCGATGGCCCGAACGACGGCGGCACCGGTGGCGCCGGGGCGGCCGGGGTGCGCCGCGAGAAGGGCGGCTCTGTTAAGAACCGCAACGGCACTAACCTCTCCACCGTCCTGTCGATCCTGGAGGTGGCCTGGGGCGACGTGGCGCTGGTGCTCTCGATGCCCCGGCAGGGCCTGGGCAACGCCGCGATCGCCTCGGTGGCGACCGACGAGCAGCTGGCCCGGTTCGGCAGGACCTGGGCGGCGATGGCGATCACCGAGCCCGGCTGCGGATCCGACTCGGCGGCCATCCGCACCACCGCGGTCCGCGACGGCGACGACTATGTCCTCAACGGCGAGAAGATCTACGTCACCGCCGGCCAGCGGGCCGACGCCGTGGTGGTCTGGGCGACTCTCGACCGGGCGCAGGGCCGGGCCGCCATCAAGTCGTTCGTGGTGGAGAAGGGCACGCCTGGGATGGAGGTCGAGCGGGTCGAGCGCAAGCTCGGCATCCGGGCCTCCGACACCGCCAGCATCCGGTTCACCGACTGCCGGGTGCCGGCCGCGAACCTGCTGGGCAGCGCCGAGATCGAGGCCGAGCGGGGCTTCGCCGGTGCCATGCAGACCTTCGACAACACCCGGCCGCTGGTCGCGGCGATGGCCCTGGGGGTGTCCCGGGCGGCGCTGGACGAGACCCGTGCGCTGCTCGGCCGGGCCGGCGTCGAGATCGACTACGACCGGCCGGCGCTCAGCCAGCCGGCGGCCGCGGCGACCTTCCTGCAGCTGGAGGCGGACTGGGAGTCGGCCTACCTGACCACCCTGGAGGCCGCCTGGCTGGCCGACAACGGCCGGCCCAACTCGCTGCAGGCCTCGATGGCCAAGGCCAAGGCCGGCCGGTCGGCCACCGCGATCACGCTGCGCTGCGTCCAGCTGGCCGGCGCGACCGGCTACGGCGAGCGCGAGCTGCTGGAGAAGTGGGCCCGGGACGCCAAGATCCTCGACATCTTCGAGGGGACCCAGCAGATCCAGCAGCTGATCGTGGCCCGCCGGCTGCTCGGCAAGAGCTCCACCGAGCTGAAGTAGGGCCGTTCGCCCCTCGTCCGAAGCCTCGGGTGCGCCTCACCATGTGGGCGACGAAGGGGTGGCGATGATGGCGAACGGGCCCGCGCGGATCGTGGTCGGGGTGGACGGCTCACCCGGGTCCGCCGCCGCGCTGGATTGGGCGATCGACGAGGCGGCGCTACGGTCTCGGGCGCAGGGTGGCGTCGGGGTGCACGCCGTGCTGGCCTGGCAGTACCACCCGCGCTGGACCGACCCGACCGGCCTGGGCAGCCTGTTCCTGGGCTTCCGGCCGTCCGGCGGTGGGGTCGAGCCGTACCTGCCCTCGACCTGGGAGACCGGCGCCATGCCGCCGAGCGCCGCCGAGATGGGCGCCCGGCAGGAGGACGAGGAGCAGGTGGTCGCGTCCCAACTGCTGGAGCAGGCGCTGGCCGGCCACACCGAACGCGCCGCCCAGCACGCGGTGTCGCTGACCGGCACCGCCGTGGAGGGGCACCCGGCGCACGTGCTGCTGCAGTACGTCACCCCGGACGACCTGCTGGTGGTCGGCTCGCGGGGGCACGGCCAGTTCGCCGGGACGCTGCTCGGCTCGATCAGCCAGCACGTGGTGAACCACGCCCGGTGCCCCGTGGTGGTCGTCCGCGGGGGTGGCTGCTAGCGGAACAGGCCGCCGATGATGTCGCCGGCGCTGCCGCCGCCGATGCCCTCGCGCGGGTTGTTCGACGGGACCACCGCGGCCACCCAGTGCGCGAACGCCTCCGGGTTGCGGGTCTGAAGCAGCACCCGGCCGGGCCCGGCGAAGTCGAACACCCAGCCCTCGCCGGTCTTCAGGCTCTGGATGCTGCGGCCCTCCACCGCCCGGCGCATCCGGAACTGGATGTTCAGGTCGTAGGCGACCACGTGCCCGGTGTCGACGGTGACCACCTCGCCGGGCTGCAGGTCGAGGTAGTCGATGGCGCCGTAGACGTTCACCAGCGCCTCGCCCTGGCCGCTGGCCCGGAAGCCGAAGCCGCCCTCGCCGCCGAACAGGTTGGCCATGCCGCCCCACTGGGTGTCGATCTCGACGCCGTGCGAGTTGGCGATCCAGCTGCCGCGGGTGATGTAGAACGGCCGGTCCGGGCTGATCGGCAGGTACGTGACGTCGCCGGGCAGCACGCCGGCCACGTCCACCCAGCCGCCCTCCGGGGGCGCGGTGTAGGTGGTGACGAAGAACGACCCGCCGCCCAGCGCGGCCCGCTTCAGCCCCTTGAACAGGCCACCCTCGGCCTTGGCCTGCAGCTGCACGCCGGCGCTGTGCGCGATCATCGCGCCGCCCTCGACGCGCACCGGCTCGCCACCGGCGAGCAGGCAGCGGGCGACGGTGAAGGACGGGTTGTGCCGGAGCTGGATCTGCATGGCGGTGAAGCTACCGGGTCATACCACCGCGAGCAGGTATTCGGCCACGCTCAGCCGCGGGTCGCTGCGCAGCGGCTCGGTGTGCCCGGTCGGGACGAACCCGCGCCGCAGGTACAGCTGGGTGGCGGCGTCGTTGCCGATGGTCACCCACAGCAGCACGGCCCGGGCGCCGAGGGAGCGGGCCTCGGCCAGCACGGCGTCCAGCAGCGCCTCGCCGATCCGCTGCCCGCGCAGTTCCGGCTGCACCCACATGCTGTTGACCTCGTAGTCGGCGTGCTCGCCGTCCCGCCGGCGGAGGGTGGCCAGCCCGACCGGACTGCCGTCCTCGCCCTGCGCGACGAACCAGCTGCCCGAGGCCAGCCGGGCGCGCCAGTCGTCCTCGCCGTAGGCCTGCTCCCGCTCGTGGGTGGAGCCGAAGGCCGACGGGTCGAGCGCCAGCGCCCGCAGCCGCACCTCCCGGGCGGCCCGCCAGCCGTCCTCGGTCAAGCGCGCGATCGTGAGCACCGGACGAGTGTCGCAGCCGGGGGCCTATGGCGCGGCTCACAGGAGCCGGAGGAAGTTGAGTCGGGGGGACTCAGTTCTTTTGACAGCGGCGGCATCCAGGCGGCACTATCGAAGCCGGATTCCACACCGTACTCATCACACCTCGCACTATCTGAGGAGCACACATGGCACGCGCGGTCGGCATCGACCTGGGTACCACCAACTCTGTCGTCTCCGTCCTGACGGGCGGCGAGCCGGAGGTCATCGCGAACGCCGAGGGGTCGCGCACGACGCCGTCCGTCGTGGCGTTCGCCAAGAACGGAGAGGTCCTGGTGGGCGAGGTCGCCAAGCGCCAGGCCGTCACCAACGTCGACCGGACGATCCGGTCCGTCAAGCGCCACATGGGCACCGACTGGTCCATCGCGATCGACGACAAGAAGTACACCCCGCAGGAGATCAGCGCCCGGATCCTGCAGAAGCTCAAGCGGGACGCCGAGGGGTACCTCGGTGAGACGATCACCGACGCGGTGATCACCGTCCCGGCCTACTTCAACGATGCCGAGCGGCAGGCCACCAAGGAGGCCGGCCAGATCGCCGGCCTGAACGTGCTGCGCATCGTCAACGAGCCCACCGCAGCGGCCCTCGCGTACGGGCTGGACAAGGGCGAGAAGGAGCAGACCATCCTGGTCTTCGACCTCGGCGGCGGCACCTTCGACGTGTCGCTGCTGGAGATCGGCGACGGCGTCATCGAGGTCAAGGCGACCAACGGCGACAACCACCTCGGTGGTGACGACTGGGACCAGAAGGTCATCGACTGGCTGGTCGACAAGTTCAAGGCCGCGCACGGCATCGACCTGACCAAGGACAAGATGGCCATGCAGCGGCTGCGCGAGGCCGCCGAGAAGGCCAAGATCGAGCTGTCGAGCTCGCAGCAGACCTCGATCAACCTGCCCTACATCACCGTGGACGCGGAGAAGAACCCGCTGTTCCTGGACGAGACCCTGAGCCGGGCGGAGTTCCAGCGGATCACCGCCGACCTGCTCGAGCGCACCAAGGTGCCGTTCCAGAACGTCATCCGCGACGCCGGCATCGCGCTGGAGAAGATCGACCACGTCGTGCTGGTCGGCGGTTCCACCCGCATGCCGGCCGTGGTCGAGCTGGTCAAGCAGCTGACCGGCGGCAAGGAGCCGAACAAGGGCGTCAACCCCGACGAGGTCGTCGCGGTCGGTGCCGCCCTGCAGGCCGGCGTGCTCAAGGGCGAGGTCAAGGACGTCCTGCTGCTCGACGTGACCCCGCTGTCGCTGGGCATCGAGGTCAAGGGCGGCATCATGACCAAGCTGATCGAGCGCAACACCACGATCCCGACCAAGCGCTCGGAGATCTTCACCACCGCCGACGACAACCAGTCCAGCGTGCAGATCCAGGTCTATCAGGGCGAGCGCGAGATCGCTGCGTACAACAAGAAGCTCGGCATGTTCGAGCTGACCGGCATCCCGCCGGCGCCGCGCAACGTGCCGCAGATCGAGGTCACCTTCGACATCGACGCCAACGGCATCGTGCACGTCTCGGCCAAGGACCAGGCCACCGGCAACTCCCAGGGCATGACCATCACCGGCGGTTCCAGCCTGTCCAAGGACGAGATCGACCGGATGATGGCCGACGCCGAGGCGCACGCCGCCGAGGACAAGGCCCGGCGCGAGTCGGCCGAGACCCGCAACATCGGCGAGCAGCTGGTCTACCAGACCGAGAAGCTGATCACCGACTCCGGCGACAAGATCCCGGCCGAGTCGAAGACCGAGCTGGAGACCGCGCTGGCCGAGCTGAAGAGCACCCTGGCCGACGCCAACGCCAGCGACGAGGCGATCAAGGAGAAGACCGGCAAGCTGACCGAGGTCAGCAGCAAGGTCTCGACCGCGATGTACTCGGCGGCCTCGGCCGAGGCCGGTGCCGCGGGCGCCCCGGGCGAGGATGCCACCGACGGCGGCGGTGCGGACGACGTGGTCGACGCCGAGGTCATCGACGAGGAAAAGTAAACGTCATGAGCTCTGCTGACACCCCTGACGGTGGCGGCCGCTCCGAGGAGGAGCGGCCGGCCCCCGGCTTCACCTTCGCCAACAAGCGGAAGATCAACGCCGACGGCACCCCGGTGCCCCCGGCCGCGGAGCCGGAGCCGGCAACGGCCCCGGAGGCGGCGACGGCTCCGGAGGCGGCCGAGCTGGACGCCACCGAGCTGCTCGCCGCCGAGCGGCTGGCGGACCTGCAGCGGTTGCAGGCCGAGTACGCCAACTACCGCAAGCGGGTGGAACGCGATCGCGCGGTCGCCCGCGAGCAGGCCATCGCCTCGGTGGTCGAGAGTCTGCTGCCGGTGCTGGACGACATCCACCTGGCCCGCCAGCACGGCGACCTGGAGGGTGGCCCGTTCGCCAGCATCGCCGAGAAGTTCGAGGCCACGCTCGCCAAGTACGGCGTGGAGCGGTTCGGCGAGCCGGGGGCGGCGTTCGACCCGGCCGTGCACGACGCGCTGATGCACGTCGAGGAGGAACTGGCCGAGGGCACCGAGGTGACCACGGTGGTCGGCGTGCTGCAGCCCGGCTACCGGATCGGTGAGAAGGTCATCCGGCCGGCCCGGGTCTCGGTGGCGGACCCGAACTGAGGCGGTGATCGCTGCGTCGCGCTTGGAAAATCCGGCGCGGCGCAGCGATCATGCAATCTGACGAGAACGACAGGGGACTCCCACGATGGCTAATCAGGACTGGTTCGACAAGGACTTCTACAGGTCCCTGGGTGTCGCCCCTGACGCGTCCGAATCCGACATCAAGAAGGCCTACCGCAAGCTCGCCAAGGACCTGCACCCGGACAAGAACCCGGGTGACACCGCGGCCGAGCAGCGGTTCAAGGAGGTCGGCGAGGCGTACTCGGTGCTCTCCGACGCAGGCCAGCGCAAGGAGTACGACGCCGTCCGGGCGATGACCCGGGGCGGCGCCCGGTTCACCGCCGGGTCCGGCCCGTCCGGCGGCTTCTCCGACGACGTGTTCTCCGGGTTCTTCTCCCGGCAGTCCGGCCGGGGTGCGGGCGGCTACGGCGGCGGCAACGTCAACGTCGACGACCTGCTGTCCGGGCTCTTCACCAACGGCGGCAGCGCCGGTTTCGGGTCCGGCTACGGTGCCCCGACCGGCCGGGACGTCGAGGCGTCGACCTCGCTCACGTTCCGGCAGGCGGTCGAGGGCGACACCGTGACGCTGCGCCGCGAGGACGGCTCCACGGTCACCACCCGGGTGCCGCCCGGCGTGCGCAACGGGCAGAAGATCCGCCTGCGCGGCAAGGGAAATCCCGGACCGGGCGGCAACGGCGACCTGATCCTGACCGTCACCGTCGAGCCGCACCCGCTGTTCGGCCGGGACGGTGACAACCTCACCGTCACGCTGCCGGTGACCTTCCCCGAGGCTGCGCTCGGCGCCCAGGTCGAGGTGCCGACGTTCGACGGCTCCACCGTGACCCTGAAGCTGCCGGCGGGCACCCCGGCCGGCCGCACGCTCCGGGTCAAGGGCCGCGGTGTCCGGCGCAAGGACGGCAGCTCCGGCGACCTGCTGGTCACCGTGTCGGTGGCCGTGCCGCAGAAGCTGGACGGCGCGGCGAAGGACGCGGTCGAGGCGTACGCGGCGGCGACGTCCGGTGACAACCCGCGCGCCGGCCTGCTCGCCCAGGCCAGGCAGGGTTGACCGTGACGACTCCACATTTCGCCGACTCCGCCGCGGTATTCGTGATCTCGGTGGCTGCCGAGCTGGCCGGCATGCACCCGCAGACGCTGCGCCAGTACGACCGGCTCGGGTTGGTCTCGCCGCAGCGGACGGCCGGCCGGGGCCGCCGGTACTCCGCGCGCGACATCGCCCAGCTGCGGGAAGTGCAGCGGCTCTCCCAGGAGGAGGGCATGAACCTGGCCGGCATCAAGCGGATCCTGGAGCTGGAGAACCAGGTGCACGCGCTCAAATCCCGGCTGGCCGAGCTCGAGGCCGAACGGCTGCGCTACCAGCGCCCGGCCCCGCCCAGCCGGCGGGTGTTCGCGGCCGGCGCGCACGGCGACATCGTCCCGGTGGCGCTGCGCCGCGGCTTCAACGACCCGTCCACCGCGCTGGTGGTCTGGCGCCCGCGCGGCTGAGACCTGCGCGCGGCAGCTACTACGCCTTAAGGCCCTAAGTCCACCCTTTACCCCTATGCTACGTGGAGGCCAGTCAAGGGAGCTGAAGTGGTGGATGCAGCAAAGTCCCGAGCGGTAGACTCGGCAATAAAGGACGCTAGGGCAGCGCTTGAGGAATTGGTTGAATGGGAGCCGGGCAGGCATCCGCTTGTTATCGCTTTCGCTGCGCCTGTAGGGACCAGGCTCGACCCGATTATTGACGCATTGTGCTCCGCGCTTTTAAATTTCAGATATTCA
>Ga0335073_10004718_pt1 | contig 19077 bp, 20 predicted proteins | sample Lox_Sample_22_FD_207093 | JGI IMG/M metagenome (GOLD analysis project Ga0335073, IMG submission 207093) | Soil microbial communities from Loxahatchee National Wildlife Refuge, Florida, United States - Lox_Sample_2.2 | ecosystem: Environmental > Terrestrial > Soil > Wetlands | place: USA... | reverse complement strand
TCCGCTCGGCGATGGGCCGGATCGCCCAGCAGGACTTCTCAGAAGCCAAGGGCGACCCGGGCGACGCAAAGAAGAAAGCCGCCTCGAAGATCGTCTCGGCGGCGAAGAAGCACGGGATCGAAGTGGACGACAAGTCGGCTGTGGCGCAGGCCGCGAAGTCCGCCCAGCAGGACGCCCTCGGCGGCATCGGCGAGCCGAAAGCGGCCGGGCACCTGGACGGCTCGAAATCCGGCCTTGCGGGCCCCGTGGCGACCGGGACCGCCAAGCACCCGCCGAACGCCGCACAGACCGAGGCGGGCGCCTCCAGCTACGACATCACGATCGAGCCGAAAGTCATCGACAACAAGCCCGCGCCGGACACGCTCGACGGCGCCGGGATCATCCCGTCGATCGCCAAGACCGTGCAGGAGTTCGCCGCCCTGGTCGCCGCGCGCGCGAGCGCGCCGCTCGCCAAGGAAGGCAAGATCCTCACGCTCACCCCGCCCCAGGGCGACGCGGCGCTGTCGCCGGGCTCACCGGCCTGGGAGTCCCATGACGCCGCCACCCTGCAGCAGGTCGGGGACTGCCTGGCCTCGTGCTGTAACGCGCTCGACCAGATCGCGGCGCGCGAGCGCACGGAGGGCGCAACCGTAGACCCAGCCGACGCGATGAACGCGTGGGACCTGGAAGAAGCTGAGCAGGCGCTCGAGTACGCGCTCGGGGTCGTCGCCCGGCTGTCCTTTCACGAGGCAGCAGAGGGGCAGGCGACCAAGGCGGGACGAGTCCTGTCCGGGAAGAACCACGACGCCCTTACGGCTGCTCGTGACCATCTGCAAGCCGTGATCGACGGTGCGCAGGGCAAAGCGGCCTCGGCCGACGACTCCGACAAGGAGAGTGACAAGATCATGACCACGCTCACGAAGGACGAGCTGGCCGAGTCGATCGCGGCCGGCTCAGCAGCAGCAGTGAAGGCGGCGCTCGACGAGGAGCGCAAGGCCAAGAAGGCCAAGAAGAAGGCGAAGGCCGAGAAGGAAGCGGCCGAGAAGGAGAACGCGATCGACGCGGGCGCCCCCCAGGGCGAGCACCCGACCGCGACCGCTGACGCCAACGACGTGAACGCCATCCCGAATGGTGGCGACGTCGACCCGAAGTACATCCGCAAGAGCATCGAGGACCTGACGAAGGGCCTCGGCGACCTGCAGGAGCAGCTTGCGCAGGTCAACGAGCTCACGCAGAGGATCGCACAGCGTCCGCGCCCGGGTGGCCCCCGGCTCGACGGTCAGGCGCCGCAGGGCGCCGGGGACCTTCAGCCCGCGGCCAAGGAGCAGGACGGAGAGATCGCCCGCCTGGAGAAGGCAGTCGCCGACGCCAGGGAGGTCGGTTCGCCCGAGCAGCTTCAGTGGGCCGGCGAGGCCCTGACGAAGGCCCGCCTTCGCCGTCTGAACGAGGCCATGGGCTGGCCGACCGGCTCCTAACCCCGTAACGCGGCACCACAGCAGTCCGCGCAGGCCGGAGCGCCTGCCGCTGGCCGCTGCCGCAGAGCAGAAAGAGAGACACGCATGCACTCCCCCTACGAGGGCGTGACCCAGCAGACGATCGAGGACATCGCCAAGAGCACGGAAGGCATCCTTGCCGGGACCGGCATCCAGGGCATCGACCTGTCCGGCCTGGTCGCGCTCGTGCCGGTCAACGTGCCGGCCCGCAACAACACCTCGGCGTTCCCGCGCACGGTCGCGGGCATGGGGTCGAAGGTCGCGCAGTGGAAGGCCCTGCTGAACATCAACTCAGAACAGGCCGACGTTGCGACCGGCTTCGACTACGCCGGGAAACTCGCGAAGATCAAGGAGCAGGAAGTCTTCGCGCCGTACAAGCCGATGGCCTCCGGTGGCCGGGTCACGCTCGACGCTGTTGCGATCAACCGCAACTACGCCGACGTGCTCGCCGTCGACCAGCTGCAGACGCTCAACCAGCTGTTCATCGGCCAGGACATCCACCTGATCAACTCGCAGAACTGGGAACTCGGCAAAACGAGCACCCCGACGCTGACGGTCGCGAAAGTCGCGGGCAAAGGCAAACTCAAAAAATCCAAAAAATACAAAGTGTGCTGCGTGCCGAAATCCGGCGCGAACTACTTCTACGGCGGGCAGGGCATCAAATCCACCGAAGAAGAAATCGAAGCCACGGACGCCTCCGAAGAATCGGCGATCACGGCGAAAGTCAAAGCCCTCAAGGGCGCCGTGGCCTACGACTGGTACTTCGGCGAAGAAGGCAAAGAACTCTGGTACTACACGACCACGACGGTCGCGGAAGCCACGTTCTACGAAGTGCTGACGAAAGCGAACGCCCTGCCGTCGCTGCCGCTGCTCTCGACGAAAGAACCGTCGAAACACCCGACGACCGAAGACAAGTCGTCCTCGGCCAACTGGTACAACGGCGTGATCGCGTCGATCCTCGGCAACTACGGCACGGAATCGCTCGTGGCGCCGACGTCCGGGACGGAATCCGGCAGCGTGTTCATCGACAACGAAGGTAAAGAACTCGAAGCCTCCGGCTCGTCGGTGAAGGTGCTGGACGAACTCTTCGAACAGATCTGGAACAGCGTCCAGCTGTCCCCGACCGCGCTGATGATGAACACTCAGCAGGGCGAGTCGCTGTCGAAGCTGCTGCTGGAAGGCTCGATCGCCACGACGTTCCTGCCCCCGACCGAAGCTGACGCCAGGACGAACCTGGCCGGCGGCGGCTTCATCGGGCGCTACATCAACAAGGCTGTTGGTGGCGTCGCGGTCCCGATCGAGGTGCACCCGCACCTGGCGCCGGGCACGATCATCGCCCGCACCGACCGCGTGCCCTACCCGGGCTCGAACATCGGCTCGGTGTTTGAGGTGGCGTGCCAGTACGACACGATGCAGTTCGACTACGCGGCGTCCCGGGGCTCGGGCGAAGGCGAAGGGCCCCGGTACGACTTCGAGATCAGGAGCATGGAAACGCTCAAGTGCCACGCGCCGAACGCGCAGGGCATCATCTCGAACGTCAAGATCAACGCCAACGTCTGATCCGTCGGCCCCCTGACGGATTCAGGGCGCTCTCAAGTGCGCGCGGGCCCCCGGGCCCGCGCGCCCGCGTCCTTCGACAAGAGAGGAACCCATGACGAGGAGCATCCCGCAAGCGGTCATCACGTTGACCGCCTCCAGCTTCATCAGCAAATACCGGGGCGCGTACTCGTCCAGCGTCACCTACAAGCCCGGCGAATGGGTGAGCGAAAACGGCATCCTGTGGTCGTGCCAGGCCGAAGTCAAAGGCGTCACGCCCGCTGTCGGGACCGGCGCCTGGGACGAGATCGGCTCCATCGAATAGGGAGGAACCCCCATGCAGATCCACCACTTGCAGGTCGAGAAGGTCTGGGAGAGCGTGCTGGACCCGCGGACCGGGCGTATCGTCCGCAAGTCCGAGGACCAGCTCGCCCCGGCCACGACGGCCGCGCTCACCTACGACGGCGTGCAGTACAACCGCGACCCTGACGGCAGCTTCGAGGTGCCGGGCGAGGTCGGCGCCTACTACCTCAAACAGGACGGTTGGCAGGTCGGGCCGAACCCGTTCGCCGAGCAGATCGAAGCCGAGCACCAGGCCGCCGCGAAATCGAAGACGGCCGAGCGCAAAGCTGACGAGGCGCGCGCGAAGAAGGAGGCCGCAGCGAAGGCGGCGGCGTGATCCCCGTCGACCAGCGTGGGGCGAGCGACTGCCTGCGGGCCTGCATCGCGAGCATCTTCGAGATCCCGTGGGAGGACGCGCCCGACACGGCACCCCCGCCGAGTGTCGATGATCGCAGCTGGTCGCAGCACAACATCGTCGTCGCCTGGTGCAAGGAGCGCGGCGTGGTCCCGTGGACGCTGGAAGCGAAGCCGGAGGATCGCCCGGTGCTGCGCCGCGGCAGGCAGATCGACAGCGAGGGGAACGAGCGACCGGCCGACTTCGTGTGGCCGTTCCCGTTCGCGACGCATTACGTGGGCGGCGGCAAGGGCCCGCGGGGCGTCGAGCACTGCGTCGTCATGCGCCAAGGCAAAGTGGTTCACGACCCGCACCCCAACAGGGACACGACCATCGAGCACATCGACTCGATCACGCTGTTCGTCGCGAGGCTCGGATGAGCGCGTTCGCGCCGACCCCATTCAGCGAACCGATCGTCGCCCCCGACACGGCGTCGCTCTTTCGCAGAGTGCCGTATGTGTCGCCCGGCGAGTACCTGCACGCCCCGACCGCCGTCGCGACGGGCAACCTGGTCCCGGGCGGCTCGGACTCCGACAACGAAGCCGAGCTCGCGAACGTGATCTCCCGCGCCTCGGGCTGGTTGGATGAGATCTGCTTCCACCTGGCCCCCGGCACCCTCGCAGCCTCCCCAGGAACCGAGTCCGCGTGGATGCGCCCGAAGCCCAACGGCGAACTCGTCCTGATCTGCAACTACAAGCCGATCTTGCAGGTGGACGGCCTGGCGCTCGGCTCGGGCCCGCAGACGATCCAGAGCATGACCTCAAGCGAAGCGCAGGGCCTGACGATCGACGGCACGACGATCCGCGTGCCCTCCTGCGAACTCCCCGCCAGCGAATCGTTCGGCGGCACGCCGACCGCATCGAACGGCAAGGTCTACGTGGTCTGGTCTTACGTGTCGGGCTTCCCGCACTCCTACCTGACCGAGCAGGCCGAAGAGGGCGCGGAAACGATCACGCTGGCGCCGGCCGAACCCGGCGGCTCCGCGCTGTACGGCATCTACCCGGGCACGCAGCTGACGATCCACGACGGCGGCTCCACAGAGGTGATCGTCGTCGAAGCCGTGCAAGGGCTCACGCTGAAACTGAAGGGCGCCCTGGCCTACCAGCACCTGGTCCCGGACGCACCGAACACGGTCCGCGTGACGGCGATCCCCTGGGCGATCGAGCAGGCGTGCATCAGCCTGACGTCCTGCCTGATCAAGCGCCGCGGCGCGCGCGCGATGGTGATGCCCACCACGCCGGGGGCGAAGCCGACCGGCAAGCAGGAAGAATCCCAGCCGGGCGGCCAGATGGACTACAAACAGGCGATGGAGCTGCTGGCGCCCTACCGGGTGCCCGTGCTGCGGTCATGAACCGCGCCGACCGCCGCCGCCTCGGCCTGAAGGCCCGGCTCGCTCCGCCACCCCCGCCGCCCCGGGTGCTCCCGCCCGATGTCGGCACCGGCCAGCTGCTGGTGCCGCGCAGGGTCGCCCCGGATCCCGCCGAGCTTCACCGCCAGCTGCGCTCTGCGGTCGCCCCCACCCGGGCGGAGAGATGGCTGCATGGGCAGGGTTGAGGTCCGTGAAGCGGTAGCGCAGGCGCTCGCGAACGCGCACATCGCCAACGTGGGCACCGTCTACCAGGCGCGGCCCGAAATCGTCCAGGAGGCCGACTACGAAGCCCCCAACCCCGAGTACACGGCCAACCGTTTCGCGGAAGCCGCCAGCAGCCAGAACGGCTCCTCGGCGGTCCTGATCGTCAACATCGTCTCCGACAAGCGCGCCCGGCGCACCCTGGGCGGCCGCGGCGGCCAGGACACGCGGATCCACAAGACCGTGCTCGAGGTCTACTTCGCCTGCACCGCAGGGACAGCGGTGGAAGCCCAGGTGGACTACGACGCGGTGATCGACTCGATCGTCGAACTGGTGCGCGACAACCCGACCCTCAGTGCCCCGTCGATCGTCTGGCAGGCCGGGGAGTTCGCCGAAGGCGTCGAGCACGAGCAGGCGATGCCCTACACGGACTCGGACGGGCAGACGATCCTCATATCCGGTATTGTGCGGTTTGATACTTGGGAGTGGATCGCCGGACCCCAGGGCTAGACCCATGAGCCGCACGACCTTCCAGCCGCCCCTCACCGGGCAGGCGCTCGTCAAGCTCAAGACCGGCGCCGTCTACCGGGGATACGCCCGCTATGACGGGCGGACTGTCACGTTCGGCGGCCAGCTGCGCGTCGTCTCGCTCGTGGCGGGCGAGCAGGTCGTCACCTACCGGCCCGCCCGCCGGCGCACCCTCCCGATCTACCGGGTCGCAGAGATCATCTGGGACGCGGAGTAGCGCGCCGGGCCCTGTGAGGGGCTCCTCCCACTCCTCACGGGGCTCAGCGCGCCCCATCTCACCCCACTACCCCTCGAAAGGGGGCCACATGCAGACCGTCGAGAACGTCAGCGATCACCGGCGCGTGTGGCCGGCCCTGCAGACGCCGGAGGGCACCACGCTCGAGCTCGCCCCGGGCGAGACCGCCGAGGTGGCGCTGCCCGAGGACTTCGAGGACCCGTACCTGAAGGTCCTCAGTGCTGCGAAAGCGAAGGCGAAAGCCGAGACACCCGAGCCCGAGCAGTCGGGTGAGACCGAGAAGGAGCAGTCGTGACCGAACTTCCTGCCTTCAGCGCGATCCCGGTTCCCGAGACACAGATCGGGATCGCCAAGGAGACCGAACGCGGCGTCCCCGTCGCCCCGGCCCTGTGGCTGCCGGTGATGGCGCCCAAGTACAAGCCCGACGTGCAGTACCTCAACGACGAGGGCCTGCGCGGGTCGATGGTCACCAGCTACGACATGATCCCGGGGCTGCGCGCTGACGGGCACGGCTGGGACATGTACCCGTACATGGACACGTTCCCTGCCCTGGTGAAGGCGTGCCTGGGCTCGCCGGACACGAAGACCGCAGCGAGCACCGCCACCGAACTCAAGGTGGAAGGGAAAGCCGGGGAATCCGAAGTCGAAGTCGAATCGGCGACCGGCATCGAAGAAGGCAAAACCTACATCGTGATTGGCACCGCCGGGACCTCCTCGGACACCCGGCTGGTCACGAAAGTGACGACGAAAAAACTGAAACTCGCCTACCCGCTGACGTTCACGCACGCGGCGAAAGCGACCGTCACGGGCCTGACCACGCACGAATTCTCGCTGTTGAACAACAGCCTGGAAAAGGGCAACCAGCCGCCGTCCTACACGATCACCGACTTCGCCGGGGAGTACTACAGCTCGACGGCGCACTGGCGCCAGCTCGCCGGCGGCCAGCTGGACTCGCTGACGATCTCCGGGTCCGGGGACTCGCTGCCGAAGGCGGCTGTCTCTTGGATGGCGAACCAGGCGATCAAACCGTCCGCCCCGTCGCCGTCGTTCACGACGGTCGAGGCGCCCCCGGGCTGGACGACGGACATCGCGATCGGCGGCGTCACCGTCCCCTACCTGGTCTCCTGGGAGTTCGACCTGAAACGCGGCGTGAAGAACATCCCGGCGATCACCGGCACCGAGAACTACTACCAGCACTTCGCCGGGCCGCTCGTCGCGACCGCGAAAGTCGTCGTGCTGGAGAACCCGGAAGCGACCTGGCTGAACGCCTACCTGGAAGGCACGCTGGAGTCGATCGACCTGACGCTCGCCGACGTGCAGAACGGCTACGCGATGAACCTGCACTCGACCAAGTGCAAGTTCACGACCGGCGAGCTGGACCGCTCGAAGGAGTGGGTCGAGGTGCCGCTGGAGCTGCAGCTGATCCCGTCCTCGACGGACGCGCTCGCGGGCGGCGTCAGCCCGATCAAGATCACGTGCGCGAACGCCGTGACCACCGAATACTAGGCTCGCCGTGGGCTGCTCGCTTTACATCATCGAGCCGCCCGAGGGCGAGCCCAACCACGCGCAGCTCATGGACAAGCCGGGCGCGATGTGGCGCTGGCCCGATCTGGACCGCGATGGCCGCGAGGCGTGGGTGATCGTGCTGCCCAACCGCGCGGGCATCTGGTGGACGACCTACCTCGCAGACGGCCCCGATGGCGGCCAGATGTGGGACGTGACGGGCGAGCCGCCGAACATCACCGTGAAGCCGTCGATCAACGCCGGGGACGGCCCCGGCGTCGGCAACTGGCATGGCTGGATCACAGACGGAGCGATGACGCCGTAGGGCGTCCCGACTAAGGGGGTAACCGATGAAGACGGTCGAGATACCGGGCGGCCAGGCGCAGCTGCGCGAGAAAGCCGACATCAAGGTCCGCCACCGCCGGCTCGTGGAAGCTGCGGCGATGGCCGCGGCGCCGCTGCTGGCGAAGCTGCCCGAGGACGTGGCCACGCGCCAGGCATTGACCGAGGCCGAGGTGCTGGCGCTCGGCGTCAGCCGCCAGGAAGCGAACGCGATGCTGGAGCTGCAGGACGCGACGATCATCGCCGCTCTCGCATCGTGGACGCTCGATCAGCCGGTGCCCGACATGGACACCGTGGGCGACCTGGACCCGGAGCTCTACGACGCGCTCTCGGCGGCCACGGCAGCCCTCGGGGCGGAGATCACGCAGGAGACGTTCGACCCGCCGGACCCCGGATCGCCGGGGTTTGAGGAGAGCCCTACCGTGCCCTCGGACGGCTCAGGGCCCGACTCCGAGGGCACGCGGGAGTCAGCGTCGACCGTCGAGTCGCCGAGTTCTGGAACGAGTACCAGTACCGCAGCGCCTTCCCCGGTCTGACGCACGAGCAGTACCTGGATGAGCCCTCGGAGGTCGTCGCGTGGCTGACGCAGATGGCGCGGATCGACGCGGAGGTGGAAGCGGAGGCGGCGGAAAAGCGAAGGGTGGCGATCGAAAATGCCCGCGGACGCGGATGACACGCTGGCGGCGCTGGACGCGCTGATCGGCCGGCTGCGTGCGGCGGGGCCGGTCGCGCTGGCCAAGAGCGCCGCCGCGTTCCAGGCGGCCGGGATGGCGCGCTCGCCGGTGCGCCGCGGCACCCTGCGCCGGTCCTGGCGCGTGGAGGTCGAGGGCGACGTGGCCGAGGTCGGGCCGACGGTGATCTATAGCCGCCGGGTCGAGCTTGGGTTTCTCCCCCCGAACACCGACAGCCTCGGGCGCCAGTTTCCCCATGCGTATCCGCACCCCTACGTGCGCCCCGCGTTCGGGCTGACCGCCCCAAAGATCCCTGCGATCGCCGCCGGGGTGCTGCGAGCAGCGATAGGAGGCTAGATGGCCGAGGGATACTTGCCGCCGGTCGTGATCGCCTTGGAGCTCGACGACGAGGGCGCCCTGGCGCAGCTCGCCGCGTTCCGCGACGCCGTAGCCAAGACCGCCGATGAGGCCGGCGCCTCGACCTCGCGGATGGCCGGCAGCGCCTCCGGCGACATGAAGGACCTGGCTGACGACTCCAAGGGCTACCTAGCCGGGGACGTGGCCGGGAACATGGGGGCGGTCGGCGACAAGGCTGACGAGACCGCCAGCCGGGTCCACGACTCGGCGGGGCGGATCTCGAGCGACCTGGAGAACATCGGCGCTGGCGCGGTCGCCGGGTCCTCGGTGACGAAGGACGCGATGGAGGACGCCTCCAAAGGCGTCGGCGACGCCGAGCGCGACATCGAGTCGAAGTCCGGCGGGTTCTCCTCCCGGGTCGCCGGCATCTTCAAGAGCGTCGGCTCCTCGATGGGCAACTGGGGGATCCCGTTTGGCTCATCGGTCTCGAAGATGGGCGAGAAGATCGACGAGGCCGAGAGCCACGGCTCCGGGCTGAAAGCCTCGCTGGAAGCGGTCGGCAAGACCGCGACGATCGTCGGCGGCGTCGCCCTCGCAGGCTTCGCCGCGGAGTCCGTCCACATGGCCGACGAGTTCGATGTCGCCCAGGTCCAGCTGCAGACGGCGATCAAGAACACGGGCGGCAGCTTCGATGCGGTCAAGCCGCAGATCGAAGGCACGTACTCGCGGCTGGCGCGGCTCGGCTTCGAGAACACCGAAGTCGCCCGGTCGATGTCCTCGCTGGTGATCGCGACCCGCAGCCCGACCACGGCGATGGGCGACATGAGCGTCGCCGCCGACCTGGCGCGCGCGAAGAACATGAGCCTGGAAGCGGCCACGCAGACCCTGACGAAGGTCTACGCGGGCTCGACCAGGGCGCTCACGCAGCTCGGGATCAACCTGGACATCGGCACCGGCAAGCTGAAATCGATCCAGTCCGCAACCGAATCGGTCAAGGCGGCGCAGCTGGCCTACAAGGGCGCCCAGGAAGAAGCCGCGACCGCCACCGGCGAAAAGGCCGTCGCGGCGGACGCGAAGCTCGAACAAGCGCACCTGAAACTGCAGCAGGCGCAGACGAAACTCAGCATGGACCAGCGGGCGATCCCGGCGATCCTGCAGGCGGTCCAGCAGCGCACCGAAGGGGCGGCGAAGGCCTACGGGCAGACCCTGGCGGGCCAGCTGAAGGTCGCTGGCGCGCAGCTGCACAACCTGGCGGTCAGCTTCGGCGAGGTGCTGATCCCGGTGATCACGAAAGCCGCGAGCGTCCTCGCCGGGTTCATCGGGGGCCTGACGAAAGGTAGCCCGGTCGCGATTGCGCTGGCCGCCGTGATCGCCGGGCCGCTGGTCGCCTCGATGGCGGTCTACATGGCCTCCCTGATCCGGGCCGCCGCAGCGAACGTGGCGACCGTCGCCGGCTGGATCTGGGCGGGCACGACCGCCGTCGCCTCCGCTGCGGTGCAGGTCGCCTCGTGGGTGGCCGTGGGCGCCGCCGCGACCGCGGCCTTCGTCGCCGAGAACGTCGCGACCCTCGGGATGGTCGCTGCGATCGGCGCTGTCATCGCGGCGGTTGTGTTCCTGGCGACCCACTGGACGCAGGCGTGGGACACGATCAAGCAGATCGTCGCCTCGGCCGTCGAATGGGTCAAATCCCACCTGACGCTCGTGATGGTCGCCCTGGCGGCGCTGCTCGGGCCGATCGGGGTGCTGATCGACGGGTTCATTTTGCTCGCGACGAAATGGCGGGAGATCACCTCCACGATCGCCACCCTCGCCTCCAACCTCGTCGGCGCGGTCACCGGCTTCTTCGCCCACCTGCCCGGCGACATCATCCGGGTGGTCGAGGGCATCCCCGGCGACTTCGCCGCCTTGTGGCGGCTGGTCGAATCCGGGGTGTCGAAGCTGATCGGCGGGATCGTCCACTTCTTCTCGACGCTGCCCTCGAAAGTCGTCTCGGCTGTGGAGTCCCTGCCGGGGGACATGCTGAAGCTCGGCGAAGAGATCATGCAGGCGATCATCAACGGGGTCGAACACCTGGCCTCGGCGTTCGTGAGCATGCTCAAAAAGACGATCCTCGGGCCGGTCGAATCGATCATCGGCGCCGTGGAAAGCCTGTTCGGCGGCGGTGGAGGTAAGGGCGGCGGCAAGACGGTCGCTGGCTCGAACTACTCGGCGGTCGGCGGCTCTGCGGTCGAAACGGAAATCCTCGAAACGGCACGCAAGCACGGCCTGTCCGCAGCCGCAGCCGCGGCGATGGTCGGCAACGCATCGCAGGAGTCCTCGCTGAACCCGGGCGAGCCCGGCGGCGGCCTTTACCAGATGTCCGGCTACCCGGGCTCTGACAGCGCCGGGAGCGCCGCTCAGCAGACCGTGAAGGCGATCGAACTGATGGGCGCCAACGTGGTCGCCGCGATGAACCGTGCGAAGTCCCCGGCCGAAGCGGCGAACATCATGATGAAAGAGTGGGAGAAGCCGAAGGGCTCCCAGCCCGGCGAAGAAGCCTCGATCGGGATCGCCAACCCCGCGCACCGCGAACAGGCCGCCGAAGAAGCCGCCCGCCACATCAAGGGCGCAATCGAAACCGCCCAGCCGACCACCGCAGCCACCGGCCTGAGCAAGGCGATCAGCGGCACGAGCGCCAAGGAAGCCCAGAAAGCGATCGAACACACGAAGGCCGAAGGCGTCAAAAAAGCGATCGAAACGGCGAAGCTCGACCTGACCGAAGCCAAGAAGGTCTTCTCGAGCGCGTTCGGCGAACTCGCCAAGACCGCGCAGACCCTGTTCAAGATGACGCTCGCCAAAGGCGGCGTGAAGACCCGGGAACTCGAAACCCTGGAAGCCGGGCACGAAGTCGCTGGCAACGCGAACGCGGTCGAAGAAGCCGAAGCGAACCTGCGCAAGGCCGAAGGCACAGCGGGCACCACGAAGGCTCAGCAGGCTCTGGAAGCCGCCCGGCGTAAACAGCAGGAAGCCGAAGCCGCCCAGGCCGCCGACGAATCCAAACTGGCCACCTACCAGGAAGAACGCCGCAAGGGGAAAGGCAACAAGGCCGGCCTGGAATCCGCCGAACAGACCGTCGTCTCAGCGAAGGGCTCTGTGGCCTCAGCAGCCGAAGCCACGGCGAAGGCCGAAGAAGAAGTGACCAACGCCATCGCCTCGCGCGGTGCGGAAATCAAGAGCGCCCAGGAAGCCCTCAACAACGCCCTGTACACGCAGAAGGTGGCGGCGCTGAAGAAGGAATCCCAGGCCGAAGAAACCAAGATCGCCAAGGAAAACTCCGCCCGGACCGCCGCCTTCACGACCGCCCTGAACCAGCTGAAGACCCACCTGGAAAAGGGGAAAGTGACGACGCACAAGGCGATGGCCGACATCGAGAAGGTGCTCCGCAAATACGGGATCACGTTCGGGTCGGTCGGCAAAGACGCCGGCAAGAAATGGGTGGAAGAGTTCGAGCGCGAGCTCAAGAAAGCCGCGTCTGACTCCGGGGCGATCGGCGCGCTCATCAGCGCGGACATCAAGGCGGGCTTGAAGATCCCGGGGCTTGCCGCGGGCGGAGTGGTCACCAGTCCCACGTTGGCGGTGATCGGGGAGGCGGGCCCGGAGGCTGTGATCCCGCTGAACGGGCTCTCGACGGCGCAGCCCGGCGCGCTCCCGGCGACAGCGGCCGGCGCCGCAGGCAAGCAGATCGTCATCAACTCGCAGGTCTACACGAACGCGACAACCAGCCAGCAGACCGTCAACGAGCAGTACCAGGCGCTCCGGCCGCTGCTCCTACAGGCGGCGGGCTGACCCGCTTGGCCCTGGCCTCGTACCGGCGGGTCGCCTCCCGGCGGCATGTCCGGCACTCGCGGCGACCGTGCGCGATGACCGTGTTCTCCGGCGTGTACTCGTGGCCGTGCTTGCAATGTGTCTTGAACGGCGTGGCGCGGCGCCGGTTCTCTGCGTGCGTCACGGGCTCCATGTGCGCCGGGTTGCAGCATGCGCGGTTGCGGCAGAGGTGATCGATCGTCAGGCCGTCCGGGATCGGCCCGACCAGCAGCTCGTAGGCGAAGCGGTGGACGATGCGCTGGCGGCCTTCGACCTTCATGTGGCCGTAGCCCTCGCCGTCAACCCAGCCCGTCCACGGCCAGCACGGGCCGAGACGGGGCGCATGCGGCGGCACTGGCCCATCCCGCCCCACCTTCGACCACAGCCGGTCGGGGGCGGACTTCGGCGGATGCAGTTCCCAGGACACCCGCACGATGAGCGGGTCGCCGTGGCGCCGCCACCGAATCAGGTGCTTATTGCAGTAGCCGTGCCCCTTGTGCTTCCCGCCGCAGCGCTCCCCGTTCTCGATGACGCTGCAAGTACGCTCTGCCATGGCATGACCTCCTCGGGGTCGTGTCCGGCCCCCGGCGATTCGCGGTCGCGCGGGGGCGCTTTTCGCCCTCGAAGTCTACCGGGGAGGTGAGACTCCTGGCCTTCCCCAGTCCTTCGCTATCGCCGCCGTCGCTCGCCAACTTCCAGTGGCAGTACAACGGCCTGACGCTGGGCGCGGAAACCCCGTTTGGCGTGCTGAACGTCGAGGGGATGGACCTGCCCGATATCCGCAACGGGGACGTGAACCTGCCGCGCGACCACGGGCAGCTGCTCGGCCTGGACGTGCTCGGCGGGAACGACATCACCTTCGACCTGTGGATGAAAACGGACGAACTGTCGTTGCAGGCTTCCCAGCTCGCGCTCGCCGAAGCGACCGTCGTCCGGCCCGGCGAAGAGATCCCGCTCTGGTTCCAGCTACCGAACCTGCCGTTGCTGTGCGTCATGTGCCGGCCTAGGAAGCGCCCGATGAAGGTGGACTCCGACTACGCGGCCGCGAACATCGGCAAGCCCGAACTGACGTTGCACGCGACGGACCCCAGGTTCTACGCGCCCGGGGAAGCGCTCACGCTCACCCTGGCTACCCCGTCCGGCGGCCTGAAATTCCCGGTCACGTTCCCGGTCACGTTCTCGTCCACCACCCCGTCGTCGGTGACGGTCGCGAACGGGACGATGGAGATGCGGCCCCGGGTGATCTTCACGGGGCCGTTGACGAACCCGGCTATCGAAAACGCGACGATCAGCGGCGAACCACACTTGCAGGTCGTCAACCCGGAACAGTCCGGCTACACGGTCCTCTCCGGCGACCAGCTGCTACTCGACCTGGGGGTGCCGCACCTGGCGCTCTACTACCAGGGCGGGGTGACGTCGGGGAACACGCCGACGGATGTCATGTCCTGGGTGACGGCGGCCTCGACGTGGTGGGATCTGTTGCCCGGGTCGAACACGGTCCGGTTCTACAGCGCGGACTCGTTCAACACGGCCGGTACCTGCACGTTCCAGTTCGCCCCGGCCTACGTGATCTGAGAGGGGCTGTGCGATGGCGCTGAAAATCCCGGCGGTGATCACCAACATCAAAGAAGGGGTCACCAAAGCCAGCAAGCCGTTCTGGGAACTGTTCGCGAAAGAAGAGCTGGAATCCGCCGAAGAAGTCGCTGCTACTGTCGCGAAGGCGATCGCCGCGAAAGAAGCCCTCGAAGAATCCGCGGTCGCCGTGTCCACCAGCAGCATCGCGAGCCTGTCCGGGGAACCCACCGTCGACGGGGTCACGGTCGCTGCCGGGCAGATCGTGCTCCTGACCGGGCAGACGGAAAAACGGAAGAACGGGCCGTGGGTGGTCGCGTCGGGCGCGTGGGCGCGGCCGAGCGATTTCGCGGCCGGGTCGGAACAGTTCGGGACGGTCGTCCCTGCGTTGCAGGGGACGGCGCACGCCGGGTCGATCTGGGTGCTGGAGAACAAGGCGAGGGTGACGGTCGAAACGACCGAACAGGAATGGGAGGAAAACGCGGCGGCGTCTGCGGTCCCGACGTTCAACGTGTGGGAATACGGCGCGAAAGGCGACGGGACGAACCAGACCGCGGCGGTCAAAAAGGCGATCGAAGCGGTCGAAGCGCACGGCGGCGGCCGGCTCGTGTTCGGGATCGGCACCTACCAGTTCAGCAACCTGACGTTCGGCACGACCAGCACGCTCTACCCGCTAATCGTTGAAGGGCAGGGCCGCAAGACGCTACTGCAGCCGGTGCCGGGGACGGGCCGCATGTTGACGGTCAAGACGAAAATCGGGTCCGGGTCGTGCGTCCTACAGAACTTCAGCTTCGGCTTCACCGCGGGCGAAAAATACGACTTCCCGTACACCGAACCGTTCATCGAAATCGTCAACCAGGAGGAACAGCTTTTCGTCCTGAACGTGACGGGGCTGACGGAAGGCACCGGCACGATGCTGAAGACCGCCGCCTGCTGGAACTACCAGCTGTCGAACCTGACGCTCCGGGCGGGCCGGTACGCGGTCGGCTGGGAACTCGGCGAAGACACGGTGAACCAGGAGGACACGTTCATCATCGTCAACTCCGGTATCCAGGGGAGCTTCCCGGTGACGATGCGGAACATCACCGACGGTTTGCACGGGCTCGGGACGCTCGGGTTCAAGCTGACGTGCGAATCGACGGACCGCGGGAAGCAGATGGAAACGTTCCTCGTCAAAACGGCGACGGCGGGGGAAACCGCGATCTACGTGGCGGCGGAAGAAGAAGGCACCGAAAAGATCGAAGCGGGGATGCCGATCGGGATCGGTGTCGGGGAACACTTCGAGGTGAACCGGGTCGAAGCGGTCAAAAAAGAAAAAGCCGGGGAATACAAGCTGACGCTCGCGCAGAAACTCCAGTTCACGCACACGCTGAAGGCGCAGAAAGAAGCGGGCCGGATGGACAACCAGGTCCTGACCCATAGCGTCGGCATCTCGTGTATCGGCTTGAACAACGCGCAGTTCGTCACGTCTCAGATCGAGGGGTTCGGCACCGGGATCATGCCGGCCCACTGCTCCAGCTGGACGTTCGACAACATGTCGGAGACGTGCCCCCGGTTCATCCGGCCAGTCGGCCCGTTCAGCGATATCACGTTCAACCAGATGGAAGCTATCGGCGGCCATGAATCCCCGCCGGAACTCAAAAAGAACAGTCTGGTGTTCTTCTGTCTGGAACGCAGGGAAGAAGCGGCCGCCAAATCGGAAGACCCCGCGTACCGGCTGCATTTCAACGGGCCGTTCGACGCGGAAGGCGGACAGGCACTCGTGCTGATGGAGGGCACGACGCTGAACGTGTACGACGCGCGGGAACCGGAAGGCGCAGCGCTGAAGGAGGTCACGTCCGTCTACGGCAACACGACCGTCCTGTGGGAAGTCAAGACGGCCGAATCCGGTAAAGTCACCTTCAAGCTGACCGGCGAAAAGCTCACGGCGTACAGCATCAGCGTGACCGCGGGTGGCGCGTTCTGGGGCGTCACGCCGCCGGCCTCGCAGCACGCAGCCATCGCGGCGGTCACCGGCCCCGGCACCTTCAAATCGGGGACGAAAGGCTTTGAAACGGAAGCCGAGGCTAAAGCCCTCTGGGAAAAGGTCGAAGGCCTCGTGACAGCGGTGGCCGCGCTCCGGGAAGTCGTCAAAGAATACGGCCAGACCGCGTAGCCCGATGGCCGACGATGTCATCAGCGAAGAGCTGATCATCGGTGAAGACTTCGTCATCGGGACCGAAGCAGCCCAGCCCGACCCAGACGTCACAGTCCCGTCGCCGGTCGTCACGTACAAGTTCACCGACCTGTTCACATTCGCGACGATCGCGGAGCTACCCGTCAACAACCCGACCTTCTCCCTCGCGGTGAACGGTGCCGGCCCGTGGCAGGCGACGCTGCAGACCGAGGACGAGGGGGTCCGGGAAACAAACTGGCGGGACGCCACCAGCCCGTGGCTGGCCGCCCTGTGGATCGACATCGACGGCACCCTCGTCTACGGCGGCCCGGTCACGGCGCGTAAGCACCAGCAGTCGACCGGCATCCTTACGATCTCCGGCGCGGACTTCGCCACCTACCTGTCCCAGCGTGTCCAGGCGAGGGATTACGAAGCGTTCGTGGACCCGGAAGGCCACGAATGGGCCGTCGAAGAACAAGGCGCCCCGGTCCCCGCGATCGCCTACTACCTGCTCGCCGAAGCCCTCGAAAAGCAGTACTCGATCCCGATCACCGTCATCCGTGACGAACAGAAGATCGACCCGGCGGAAGGCTACCCCGGGGAAGGGTTCCGGATCACGTTCTCCGCGCCGGTCACCCAGCAGCAGACGCTCCTGTCGATGCTCACCCAGCTACAGCAGCTCGGCTACCAGGTCGGCGTCGACTACGCCTGCGACGTCCAGTACGTCGCCGGGGTCCCCACCGTCGCGATCACCCTGTCTTACCCGCGGCGTGGCGAAGCGGGCGCATTCCCGCCGGTGATCGAGCTCTCGGCTTCGACGGACATGGAATACAGCGAGGACGGCACCCAGATGGGGAACCGGGTGATCGAGCAGACCGGCGCGACCTCAGGGACGGAAGACGTCAGCAAGGAGTGGCTGCCGGGGATGGCGGAAGACGGCTACCCGCTACTGGAGAAGGTCGTCTCCCACGCCGCCCTCTCACCGACGCCCGCCAGCGAAAAGGTGCTGGAAGCCTACGCGAACGGCGATCTCGCGATCTACGCTTACCCGCTGCTGGCGCCGGCGATCCCGCTGCCGATGTTCGGCACCCCGTCGATCTTCGACCTGACCCCGATCGGCAACGACGTGATGCTGAAGATCCCGACAGGCAAGGGCGACCTGCCGAGCAACTTCCCGCGCTTCCCCGAAGGCCTGGACTACCGCTTCCGCTGCGTGCGCCTTGACTGCTCGATCCCCGACGAAGGGCTGCCGACGATGACCGCCACGTTGAACATCCCGCCCGGCACCGTCCCCCCGCTCCCGCCCGGCTGATGCCGCGGACGATCAACCGCCCAGAACTTCGCCAGCTGCAGACGATGGCGGGCGCGAGCAACCAGGTCGCGCAGCTGGCCTCCGGGCTCACGCAGACCCCCGGCTGGCTGAACTCCTACACGACCACGCAACGCAACGCGCTGAAACCATCCCGGGGAGGGCTCATGATCTTCAACAGCACCACCAAAAAAGCGGAACTGTGGACCGGCTCCGCCTGGGAAGCTCTATGAGCGTCACCTGCGTGCTCTCCGGCCCGGTCGGCCGCCGCTCCTCGCTGCTGCTCGTGCTCGAGAAGGCCGGCTGCGACCTGTCCGAGCAGCCCGAGTTCAACCCTTCCCATGGCCTGCCGGATGACCCGGAGACCGGCTGGATCACCGTGCTCGCCGACGACCTCGCGCCGATCGAAAACGCGCTCAAACGATCGGGCGGCTGGGCGCTGCGGCTGCACTGGAACACGCCGGATTGCCGGGCCTGCGACGGGCACGGCAAGGGCGTCGGCGGGCTCGTATGCCTCCACTGCGCGGGCCGTGGCACCACGAACAAGCCGTACCGGCCGCCCGACCCGCTCGACGAGATGCGCGCGCGGCTGGACACGCTCGAACGCCAGCTGGCCGCGAAGGGGGGCTGAGCCTTGAGCCTCAATTCAACGCCCTACGTCATCAGCGCGCTGCAGCACTCCGCCGCGCTGTTCCGCCAGACGCTGAACTGCCTCATCGCCGGGACCGGTGTCGTCGGCTCCACGGACCTGGAAGTCAAAGAACACTCGGCGAGCCTGACGATCGAAGTCGCTGCGGGCTACGTGTTCGTCCCGGGCACGCAGGGTGAAACCCCCGGCCAGCGCGTGAACGCCGGCACCCAGCACGCCACCTACTCGGCGATGCTGGAACACTTCACCTCCCAGGGCGTGTACCTGGCCGTCGCACCGTCGGCGACCCTGTTGACGGTCGCGGAAGGGAACAGCTCGAACCCGAGGATCGACCTTGTGTATGCGTGCGTGCAGGATGCGGAAAAGTCGGGGAGCTTCAACCAGGCGCTGCTGGGCATCGTGACCGGCACCCCGGCGGGGTCCCCGTCGCCGCCGACGCCGCCGGAAAACAGCGTGGTGCTCGCCCAGATAAAAGTGGAAGCGAAAGCGAAAAAAATCGAAACGGCGAACATCACGGACAAGCGGCCGCATACGGCGCTCGGCGCGGTCGGCCCGTACGCTGCGGTGACGCGCAGCTTCGGCTCGGTATACGAAGAGGC
>Ga0335073_10004717_pt1 | contig 19078 bp, 19 predicted proteins | sample Lox_Sample_22_FD_207093 | JGI IMG/M metagenome (GOLD analysis project Ga0335073, IMG submission 207093) | Soil microbial communities from Loxahatchee National Wildlife Refuge, Florida, United States - Lox_Sample_2.2 | ecosystem: Environmental > Terrestrial > Soil > Wetlands | place: USA... | reverse complement strand
CATGGTCACTTGATGAACTTAAAGAAGGTTTCTACAAACTCCTGAAGAAAACTTCAACCTCGTCAAAATTTTGTTTCTTGATCGACGGTCTTGACGAGTTTGACGGCAATTATCTAGAGCTTACGTCCTACTTCAAAGAGATTGCGGCCATTAGAAACGTCAAATTATGTGTCTCTAGTCGGCCACTCCTGGCATTTGACGACCAGCTAGCCGAGTTCCCTAAGCTGAGACTTCAAGATTTAACTGTGGGAGACATTACTCAATATGTACGTGATAAACTGATGGCTCATCCGAGGTTTCTTAAATTAGCTGAGCAAGAGGCACGAGCTACAGCTGCCTTTGTGGACGAGATCGTTCAAACGTCCGCTGGAGTTTTCCTCTGGGTCAATCTAATCGTGGAATCCATCCTGCAGGGACTCACCAATCACGATGACATCGCGAATCTCCAGCGACGCCTAAGGGTATTGCCACCGGAACTAGATGACTTGTACAGTCATATGCTTGACAGTATTACCCCTCCTTTCTATTTGGTTCAATGTTCGAAGCTTCTTCAATTGATCTACCAATCACCTGAGCCGATCAACGTACTGGAGTTATCACTTGCTGATGATGCAGATGACACAGGTGGTTGGAGAGATACACAGAAGCAGATCGACACCGAGGATATTTTCCAACGATGCAAACAAATGCTGCCCAAGATTAAGAGTCGATGTGCAGGCTTGCTGGAGGTGAATGGGGAAGAAAACATCTCAATCAGCGATGGAAATTATTTGTAGGCTTACCTATTGCTTTACTATCCGTACTAGGATTGTTATTGGAGACTAAATCTGACTCTAACGGAAACTAGACGATTCGGAATAGTGAGGTACCTGCATTTGACAGTTCGCGAGTTCTTGGAGAAACCCACGGTTTGGACACGGCTGCTTGGACTCACCAAGCCTGAAAATTTCGACGCTAATACCTCTCTACTTCGAGCTAAAGTTTTCATGTTAAGGATTATTTCGTTCCACAAGACTGAAGAAGGACTCAAATGGTTTGATTGGATGGACGCGACAAGAATGGCTTCCAATGCTATGAAAATTGCACTCGAAGCGGAAAATTATACGGGAGCGTCACAAACCGCTGTTCTTGACGAACTAGACGATACGTTAACTCAAATGTCTAATTCAAAGCGCATCAAGTGGTCAAATCCGACTACCAAGTTGGATTTCGCCGTATGCGAAAAGCCGGCAGCTTTCCTAAGGTACAAACTAGACCAAACGTTAACTGGTTTCTCTGATTCTGGGTGCACCCACTGGTCAAATCGACTGCCACGTTGGGTGGTTTCGCAGGCAAACGTCCGATATCTTTCCTAACATATGCAATTCAGTGCGGTCTTACGCTCTATGTGAAATCGAAACTGCATTTTTCTGACGTCGGAAAGAAGGACTTCGGTGCAAGATCACCTCTTGATTACGCGACCTGGTGTCAACCTAATTCCGTACAATTGAATCGGACAGCCAGTTCGGCGATGGTCATGATGCTGTTCGATATGGGTTATGGCCCAAATGATCATATTTCGGACCAAGCAACTCCTTGGTTGTCATTGCTTGGATTCTTCAATGACATGATTGACGCTACCGGACAAGCTTCCACCCGCGTCCAGGGGTTTGATCTTTTGTGGGTTCACATCTGCAAGCTATTTTTGATGGCAGGCGCCGACGTAAACGTAAGCATTCAGGGACGTTCGGTGTGGTACATTCTCAGAACATGCTTCGCACATCTACCCTCTGAAAGCGTCATAGAGTTGAACAAGCTCATTGGCCAAGCTAAGACCCGATCGCGAAATTCCGATTCTATCGGCCACGTTCATCAGCAGGACCGCAAGCAGGGACTTGGTTGTGACGAAGGTAACGAGCCGAAGCGTGGGATTCGGCGTGGTTCGGGGCGAGGTTTCAGCCATGATAGCCGGAGAGCAATACCCAGATATGATAGACTTGAGCGTGGTGGCAACAACAGGGAAGATTACCATCGCCGCGATACCCGTCCCGAGCAGTATGACGGAAAATCAATGAGAAATCAATCTGGCATTCCCGCCAGAAGAGTTTTTAAGCGCCCACCAAATGAGAATGGCCACTCGTACCGAAGTGGACGGTACAGATCAACACATAGCAGTTGGCAAAATAGGCATCGGCACAATGATGGGTGGAGACCATACTAGTATCGAGATCCTACAACTATGTACTCTACTCTATCTGCCTGGATTCCTGTCTAAAGCTAATTCAAGGTGTTGTTTAAACCATTGACTTGCTAGATCGTTCTCTAGTGGTATGGCTAGCTAACAAAACGTGGATCACGGAAGTTGCTGTCAACAACGTAGTAAATAGCTACCGTCAATACAGAAGGTGTTGTCCTTACTAAAGTTGTTGCCAACACGTAAGAAGCTGTCAATACGGGAAAATAATAGGAGCAAGTTGGAGAAAGAGAAGGGTAGCGGGATGATTTGGCAAACGGTGCCATTTACACAAGGTACCGTATACCGTATATAAAAATGGCGCTGCTAAACTCAAACAAGAAATCAAAGGCCCGGCCAAACCTGAATCGGAGCGCATCGGGGCAGAGATTACTGGCTGCGGATCTTTGCCATAAACTTACGTATACGATTCAGCCCTGCCCGTATTGAAAGAGGGCACGCGATCTCTTGCGCGCCGCATTCGATTCCTTTGGCGCCGAGACCAATAACGACTTCATTGCGTGAATAACGCCAATTAAGCCTTCCGAGTCACTTCAAGGTCGTAAATTCCCTCATGGCCTTCGGTCTGGATACTTAAGGATGGACTCTGCCTCGCGCCATTGTGGCTCTCCGTCGCGGCAGAATATCAGTTGAAGCAAGGCGAACCCCACAGATCCCCCCACAACCATGGCCCCTCCTTCGAACGACAGCAATGATGAGTCTCAGTCAGCATTCCAGGCATACGAACGCCGACGTCCGTTCGCTATCAATCAATTCATACAGTCTGAAGAAGACGAAGCGCCGCACTATGCAGATCTACCTCCACCAGAACCTCCTCCAGACGAAGAGCTACCAGGTTATGAACAGTTGAATCTGCCTACTTACGATGACGACCGACTTCAGACTCCCTCGACTACATGGAAGATATGTCAGACATCAAAGAACCTTCAACACGTTATAGATACCAGTGGCGAGCGGTCATCATACCGAATAATCTTCCGCTCCGCCGTTTTCTCCAGAAAGCCAGAAATTACGATACATAAAATGGCAATTAGGGCGGGTCCGATAAGCGATACGGGCCTTGAAGTTGCAAACACGGGCTTCGACCACCGAAGCAGGCTACCTTGGATGCCACGAGCGATGTTATCATACACTGACTATTCCACCGGCGAACGAATCGAGTCCGAGATGGCGGCGCCCAACTTCGCCGACTGGAAAGTGCGAATTGGGGACAAGCTCTTCTCGTGGAACCTTGCGACGCGGCCGACGTCGCTCATCCTGCTGGACCGCACGTCGGAAGCGGTGGCGGCCCGCTTCTTGTACAGCAGATACGGCACAGACGCGATCAAGGGCGCGGAAGTGGGGACGCTGGATGTGTATTCGGGGTACGGCGATGAGGCCGACGGCTCGACCGAGTGGATCCTTGCGACGTGCCAGATCGCCATCCTCCATTGGAAGGGCATGGGCCGCCACTACAGGAACCTGCCCGATCCGAGCGGCAGGTCGGCTAGCATCTCGACTATGAGCAGCTTTTCGCAGTCGCTAAGCTTAGCTAGCACGTACTCTGCTACTTTGAACTCGCTTGGGAGAGTTGGCGCTCGTGGAGGTGGCGCTGGTGCGAGAGTACTATGATTGATGCATCTTATGAATCATTTAGAAGACATGACCGGCCGGTTGGAGCGGAGTTGGCACTGCTTGTTTTGGAGGTTGTGGAGCATAGTCACTCGGATTCTTACATACCCCATGGCGGATGCTTTAGCATTCCTGCATGATAAATGCTGGTGTTTCTGAGTGCGAGGCTTGGTTTATTCGTCCATTGGCAGATGTACAGTATCTCTCTATCACGTACTTCAGCAGCGGTGTTTTGTTTCAACGGAATCACTCAGTTATTGATGGAATCGAAAGGCAACATAGTTACAACGCAGGAACATGCTTTTCTTGATAGCAATCAAATACAAAAAAAGATTTGATCTCGCGGGATCCCGTCCTATGCTGTTCAATGCTTCAGTTTCTCGCCCAAAATGAGAGAGCGATGTCTTGAGGCATGGATAGCATTAACGCTACCTCCATCGTAATTCATAAACCCAGCTTCTGCAGACCGATATCAATCGTTTTCTAAGCACGGTCATCATAATCGTGTCTTGTCTTCCAACGGCAGGCACAAAAAGCAAAGCGGAGGATATTGATCGAGAGCGGTGGAAGTGAGGAACCATGGCCCGTGCGTCAAATGCCAAGACGTTGTCCCATCATCGCCCGCCTGCGATAGCTGCTTCACACTGTAGGCTTCAAGCTTCAAGCTTCAACTCCTCTTATCGCCAGTGCTCCAACCGCCCATCATGGCGCCGCACAAGGACACGCTGTTCCGCTCGTCGGACATGTCCTTGACGCAGCTGTACATTGCCAATGAAATTGGTCGCGAGGTCGTCAGTGCCTTGGGAGAGTTGGGAGTGATGGACTTCAGAGATGTACGTCGAGCTCGTCATCGCCCCTCTTGCGAAAGACAAAGCGGTCATTCTTAGACTGAGTAACATCCTACTGACAATACCTTCCACAGCTTAATGAATCCACCTCTGCTTTTCAGCGTACCTTCACCCAAGAGATCCGCAGACTCGATAACGTCGAACGACAGCTACGATACTTTCGTGCGCAGATGGACAAGGCCGAAATCCCCATGAGATCAATCTACGAGTTCAACAACGTCCTTGCCGCCCCAGCTGCCTCGGAGATTGATGAGCTAGCCGATCGTTGCCAAAGCCTAGAACACCGCATTTCCTCGCTAAACGAAAGCTACGAAACACTCAAGAAACGTGAAGTCGAGCTTACAGAGTGGCGCTGGGTACTCAGAGAAGCAGGTGGTTTCTTTGATAGGGTATGTCACGCTTTGTTTTCCCAAAGAAGGCATTGGAATTGACTCTTTACAGGCCAGAGGACAAACCGAAGAGATCCGACAGTCCCTCGATCATGACGATGATGCTCCCCTTCTTCAAGATGTTGAGCAACACGGTCAGGGTGGTGATCAAGCCGATCGATCCTTCTCTACAATGAACATCGGATTTGTAGCAGGTGTCATCCCCAGGGAACGTCTCGCGGCCTTCGAAAGGATCCTTTGGCGAACGCTACGCGGTAACCTTTACATGAATCAGTCAGAAATTCCGGAATCAATCATCAATCCAGAGACGAACGAAGGAATCAGCAAGAATGTTTTTGTGATCTTCGCTCACGGCAAGGAGATTATTGCCAAGATTCGCAAGATCTCGGAATCCCTTGGAGCCGACCTCTACAGTGTCGACGAGAACAGTGAACTCCGCCGTGATCAAATCCGCGAGGTTAACACACGCTTGAGCGACTTGAACAGCGTTCTGAAAAACACGAAGCAGACCTTGGATGCCGAGCTCACCGCCATTGGACGTAGCCTTGCTATGTGGATGGTCATCGTCAAGAAAGAGAAGGCCGTCTACGAAACACTTAACCGCTTTTCTTACGATGCAGCTCGAAAGACACTGATTGCCGAAGCGTGGTGTCCCACGAACTCGCTCGGTTTGATCAAATCTACCCTCCAAGACGTTAATGACCGGCAAGGTCTATCCGTCCCAACCATCGTCAACCAGATCAAGACAAACAAGACTCCTCCCACATACTTCAAGACCAACAAATTTACGCTTGGATTTCAAACTATCGTCAATGCCTATGGAACCGCCAAATATCAAGAAATCAATCCCGGTCTGCCCACCATTGTCACCTTCCCGTTCCTCTTCGCCGTCATGTTTGGTGACGTCGGGCACGGTGCTATATTGACACTTGCCGCCCTCGCTATGATCTACTGGGAACGCCCGCTCCAGCGCAGCAAGCAGGATGAAATGTTTGAAATGATTTTCTATGGTCGCTACATCATGCTCATGTTCGGAATTTTCTCTATCTACACTGGACTGATCTACTGCGACATCTTCTCCAGGGAACTTCCACTCTTTACTTCGATGTTTGAATGGGACTTCCCCAAAGACTTCAAAGCCGGCGACGTAGTTACAGCAAACAGAACAGCAGGGTACACCTACCCTTTCGGCATGGATTGGAGGTGGCATGGTTCTGAGAATGATCTCCTTTTCTCCAACAGCTTCAAGATGAAACTCAGCATTCTACTAGGATGGGCCCACATGACGTTTTCTCTCTGCTGGTCACTTGTTAATGCGAGGCATTTCAAGACTCCGATCGACATTTGGGGTAACTTTGTCCCTGGCATGATCTTCTTCCAATCCATCTTTGGATACCTCGTCTTCTGCATCGTCTACAAGTGGTCGATAGACTGGATTGAGCTTGGAAAAACCGCGCCTGGAACAGAGGCGCCAGGCTTGCTGAACATGCTCATCTACATGTTCTTGTCACCCGGCACAGTTCAAGCTCCGCTATACCCTGGCCAAGGCACGGTCCAGGTTATACTTCTTCTGATGGCTCTCATTTGTGTTCCAATACTCCTCTTCCTGAAGCCATTCTATCTTCGCCACGAGCATAACAAAGCACGAGCCTTGGGATACCGTGGAATCGGAGAGAACACGCGTGTCAGTGCTCTTGACGACGATGATGAGGAAGGCCAGACTTTGAATGGTGGTCGTGATAGCTTCGGCGACGATGAGGATGGTGTTGCTCTGATCACACAAGATATTGGGCATGGTGAGGAAGAAGAGTTCGAATTTTCGGAGATTATGATTCACCAGGTCATCCACACCATCGGTAAGTTGCTTCAGCTTTATCAAATCCATTTCCCAGGACTAACACATTTCCTTTAGAGTTCTGCCTCAATTGCGTCTCCCACACAGCATCTTACCTCCGCCTGTGGGCATTATCGCTTGCTCACCAGCAGCTTTCCATTGTTTTGTGGAAGATGACGTTGCTCATTGCTTTCGGCTTCAAGGGCGCAATCGGCATTATTGCAATAGTTTGCCTCTTCTATCTGTGGTTTGTGCTCACGATCTTCATACTCTGCGTCATGGAAGGCCTCAGCGCCATGTTACACAGTTTACGACTGCACTGGGTTGAGGCAATGAGCAAGCACTTTATAGGAGAGGGAGTGCCATTCCAACCGTTTTCATTTAGGATTCTGTTGGAAGAAGATCCCGTTGAATAGTATAGATTTTTAGATGCGCAGAACTGTAGCGCCATGTAACCGTATTTGCACATTGGGATATCTTAAGTTCAACTTTCAGTGTTTTACTGATCCTTTCTAATGCCGAAGAAGTAATTCCCAAGACCTTCGGCTCCCCAAACTTCCTTCCACCCAAAGCCAGGCACGTACATGACTCCCATAGTCCTCGGACTGCTCCAACCTTCCTTCTTACCAAACCATTCCCTCAGCTCCTCTTCATTCACGTACTTTGCCCACTCGTGCGTCCCGCGCGGCACCATGCGCAGCACATCCTCAGCCACAACCTTAGTGACAACCCAAGACGTCCACGTCCGCGCAATAGTGCTCAGAACGAGCCACCCACCAGGCCGCACATGCTCCATGCACTGCTCGAGAAACCAGCTCGGTCTCGCCACATGCTCGAGGACCTCGAACACGCTCACAACATCGTAGCCGGCGGCCCTGCACTCCGGCGCCTCGCGCAGCTTCTCCACGGCGGTGCACAGGTACGTGAGGCGGCCAGGCCGCAGCAGCAGCGGGTCGCAGCGGGCGTGGCGGCGCGCGACCGCCAGCACGTCGGCGTTGGGGTCGAGCGCGGTGACGGAGGCCGTGCCGCGCAGCCGCGCCGCGCTCTCCGCGAAGATGCCGCCGCCGCAGCCCACGTCCAGGTAGTGCCGCGGGCTCTGCGGCGCCGCGGATGCGCACTGCGCGATGAAGCGGTGCCGCTGCGGGTTCATCAGGTGTAGCAGGCGTGATGGCCCGTGCGGGTCCCACCAGCTTGAGGCCAGGCGCGAGAAGTGTGAGAGCTCGTGAGGGTCGACTGTTGAGGGGGAGGGGGGTGTGGAAGATCGCCTGGGTGTGGTTGAGAACGAGGCGGGAGTTGTGGTTCGGAGCTTTGCTGTTGTGGGCCGGATGGCCAGTGAGAGGCCATTTTGAGCTTGAATTATGCTCCAGAGTTCATCAGGAAGACGCGAGCGAATGCATCGCCGCAGGGTGGCCATTGTGAATGGGCGTACTGGATTGTTGAAGTTCTGATGTTGAAGTTGATGGAAAGCTTCAATCCGGACTTACTTCGGATTCTAATTGTGAAATACCAGACCGATACGACAACCCCATTCCGAATCCGGGCATGACCTGTTCAATTTCAATCTTATTTCTTTTTCCGTCTATCCCAAATGTTCATGACAGAAATATGTGAAGGTGTTTTAAGAATAGAGATAGCGGTGGCGTAAGATGTGAAAAGACGAAGAAAGGGCAAGCTACTCTGCGAAGGCAATGCTTGCTCGTGCTTATGGTATAGCCTCGTTCTAGCATATCTCTAATAAGGTAATAAGCAGTATATCTGACTGGTATCTAACTGGTGTAGACAGAGATATCCTTATTCTCGATATAGCCAGTATTCAATCTGATCAATATTTGATCTGACAAAGATTCGTTCGCGGGACGCTGCTCATGTTTACAGGAGAATTACTAGTAACGACAGCTCGTTCATACGATACCCCGAAGCTACATCTGCCTGACGAAGAAAATTAATTTGTTAAAACGACTTGACGGCAGGTGAATCCCCGTTTCCAGCGCCTACAGCCCTAGGCAATCCCCTTGGCCCAGCATGGCGCTCTTAAGTGAGAAACATGTGGCTGATGAGGCACTTTATTTCCTTTAACCAATCTAATGACATCCCTGGGTTACGAGACGCTGTTGATTTGAGACACAGGCTACAGCACTGTAATGAGTATAGGAAAGGCCATAGCCTAGATAGTTGAATTATCATTCCTTCTGCTTCCACTTCTCTACAGACGCCTCTCGTGCCGAGACGGGTGCACTGTTCAACCATCTTCAGTCTCTCCCGTGCGAGTCCGTAAAATTATCAATGTCGCACTATTCTGTAGTTGTTTCTCCCCAAGAAACCAATCTACAATTGCTTCCACGTCGCCCCGCAGGGTCCTGAGTTCGTCCCTTCTACCCGACAGGGCGCAACACGCTAGCCATATCCAGCATATCCATATCAGCAAGATCTTTTGTAACAGAGAGATTGGGCGTGCACGCGCGAGCATTGCAGATGCTGCTCGAAAACCTCTTCGCTGTCGAAGAATCGATCGCAATAGTAGGACGGAGTACGCATTGGCGAGTTGCGCAGGTGCTGCTTCAAGGCCTTCTCACTGACAAACCATCGATCGTAGGGCTTATAGTCGAATGATGGGTAACAAATGGACGAATGCTGTGGGTGCTACTCGAAAGTCTGGCAAGAGGCCTTCATCATTCCTGCACGAACCTTAGCGACGCTTATCCCGGACTTCACACCATACACGCCGCTGCTCTTTCATCACATCTCTGTTGTCCCACGGTTCCCTTGGTCCATAGCACCTTCCATCAGCCGTTTCCTCATCTCGTTTGGGGATGGCTTCTTTTGTGTTATTCTCGGCCCATGTGATCGGTCGTGATTACCAGTTTGGGGCGGAATATCATGGCCACTCTTTTGGCCCTCGAAGACTAAAGGCGAGTTGGGGGCGCCGGCTTCGGTAGGGTCGGAGTTATCGACTAAGGCTCCAAAACGGCTGCTATACCGCTTCTCGGTCAGATACCGAAGATTCTCTTCCGTCATTGACCCAACTAACTGTGCTGAACTATCCTTGGACAGCGCTTTCTTGATATCGAATAGATCCGCTAAAGTAGTTACAACTACTTGATCGCTGTCACCATCGGCAATCACCTCCCCAATTCTGTATACCTTCTGACGTGAAATTTCGCTAGCCATCTTGCAAACGTCCAGGCACTGCTTCGAAATGATAATATCTGACTGTAATCGCAATCTCTCATCGTCGTTGGCAGGATCCTCACCCTTGACAAGGGACTCTAGGCGCTTCCGAAGGTGGTTGATCGTCTCTGCGAAGGCATCTCGGTTTTCGTCCAAAGTTTGACCTGTTCGCAACTGCGCTTCGAAGAACTTTGCTTCAGCAGCGTTTTGGGGCGCCTCTTGGAGTAGATACGATTCTCGCTTTGACAAGGATTCGATATAAGACCTCGCGTCTTCGCAAATACGAAGGCATTGTTTGGTCACTGCTCTTTCATCCTTCAGATCTATGCTTATAACTGAAGAATCAGTGCTCTCGATATTTAATAGGGTCATCTTCTCATCGATTCGCCGTAGATGGAACTCAAGATTATACGCCGTGTCCTGGATCATCTCATTGTACTCCTGGAGGAGTTTGTGGGAGACTTTGGAGGTATGCCTCAAGAGATTATGTCAGCAGAGCCCAAAGTAGACATTGGATTGCAACCAACATGGTGATAGTGCCCAGGCCGACTGATATCGTTGATTTATACCCTGCAATTGTGTCTATGAATTCATTGATATCCCCTCTCATGAATTCCATCTTTGTCCAGTCTCGAAAACCCGTCTTTGTTTTTCCACTGAATGCTTCCATCGATCGTTCGAATTCGCGGCATACTTGGCTACATCGTTCAACAGGACCTTGAAGAAGCGTGAGCATTGACTGCTCAGCATGGGTCACCTGTGCCAACGAGTCTAAAATGTTGGTGAGATCCACAAGCTCATCTTGAAGTCTGCGTAAAGTTTTGTTGCGATCGTTGAAGCGTTTGATAGTTTCAAAAAGCGACTTCGTGGACTGAACGGCGGCTGTAGTGACAGCCAACAATGAGGCAGTGATGCTCAAAGGGTCCGTCATTTCTGACGTTCGCTGCGAGATTCACTACAATCTCCTTTGGTGGGTTCGTAGCGGGAAGCAATGCTGATGTAGTTGTCCCTCATTTAAGCGGCCAGCTGAGATCAAATACTTTGCCGCAATCTCTGTTACGGTAGGCATACTCTATTTGATTGGCCGCAATTAGCGCCATGGCTGCCCTTCTTCGGCGCCTGCGGGCGAAGTTCGATTCGTCGCCAGCAAAGTTAGATAGCATCAGCCACAGACCTTGCGCTTTGATACATGTACACGTAAGCTTGGCAAAACCGTCACATAGGTAAAGCCGATTTCATAACAATCTCATGAAATATGCCGGGCTGTCTTGCACTAACCCAGAGTCGTTAGTCGCTTCATTGCTACGAAGTAGGAGGAAGCAATAGTAAAGGGATCTTGGCCAGCCGTGGCAGCAAGGCGGCCATTAGCCAGATACGACTATTCAACTACGTATTCTATGGGCAGATTTACCAACCGAAAGCAGCGTCACAAACCGCCGAAAGCGGAGGTCAACCTGTCATTCAGGTCGTTTAAACTGGTTTTTGGAAAGCGGTTTTGATCATTCCGAGTAGATCAGTATCAAAGGCAGGCAGCCATTTAAACGACAGTCACACGCGAAGGCACACATCGTCCACTTGGCCCAGTCACGCGAAGCTCAAGACTCCAGAGTGTAGCCCTGACCACCCAGCGTGACTGAACTGAAAGAAATCATACGTAAGTAAAATGAGTTTCATCTGATACCTTTTCAGTCCAGTTTTCATTCGAAGATTTGGCACAGCGAAGACAGGCTGTGAGCTGTAGATGTGACATACGCATATTTCCAAGATCTCCTTGCGGAGATAGTTTAGGGAGTCGAATGTGTTCAAAGCGCCCAAGATTAGCAGCTTGCCCACGTTTGGCAATGGTGGCTGAGATTGAAGCACCAATATGAGGTCTGCGCGTGGAGATTCGAAACGGCCGCAACATTTGCGATGAACCACTCGACCTTCTCGTCCCTACTCGCCGCTCACTCGTTGACCTATCTTCGAATTTCCGGTTCAGAGGCCATGCACCAAACAATGAGAACCATAATCCTAGACAACGGTGCATGCACCTATCAACACCTTGTCGTATCTCAGCCACTGTCTCCCACTCTCGCTGCTGTCACAGCCCAGCTACTTTCTTGGGTGCTGAGTGACCCATCCAGATATCCATGGGAGCCGACTTCAGAATCAGGAGAGTAAGCCATGTGCAAACGCGGATCCCGGCCATTATCATTTATGTCACTGTCACTCCTTGTTCTATCATGTCTATTAGCTTATAACTTTGCCGGTATTCTCTTTTCGATTCGCTCATTCCATTGAGAACTGATGCCGGCTATTTGATACACCTTTCTTACCAGTCATTCCTTACGAATGTAAAATGTTCTCTTTCATCTCTACCTTGGTCGGCAGCTTGCTGCTAGTTGCTACTTCTGCCCAATCTGGTGTTTTCTCTCCTGCTCGACCTCCAGCGATCCCATTGGCTGTGAAGTCTCCATATCTGTCAACTTGGCTACATGCTGGATCCGACGGTGGAAATGGGGGCTATCTAGCTGGAGAATGGCCTGTTCATTGGACGTAAGGGACACAAATACGATGATAGGGATATTTTCAACTGACGCCATTAGCGACACCATTACAGGGTGGGCAGGAATGATCAGGGTTGATGGCACAGCTTACACATGGATGGGCGTTCCAGGAGCATCGCAAAATGTGGACCAATCCTCATTCTCCTATACATCAACAATGAGCACCTTTATCACGGATGTCGGTGGTATAGTCCAGATGAATGTCACTTTCCTGTCACCAATCGCTCCAAACGATACCATGCGCCAATCTTTGCCATTTTCTTACGTTAACGTCGCCGTTCAGTCAACAGACGGCCAATCTCACGATGTCGAGCTGTACGCCGATATCTCAGCTGGTATGTAATTTCTGTCTTTTTATTTGATCTATTCTCACAGACGTAAGAATGGTGCGCTGGCGAGCGAAATCCTTCTCCGGTTGCTGCTTGGAAGTACGGTACTATCGGAAGTGTAGCGTACCACCAAGTCTACAGACAACAGCAGATTGTCTACTCCGAAAGCGGTACAGCCGGCAATGGCATGGCCGATTGGGGAAATGTGTATTGGGCGACCGACTCAGTACAAGGCTTGACATGGCAGTCCGGTCAAGATGTCGTTGTTCGCGGTAACTTCATCAACTCTGGTAGCCTTCCAAACATTGCAGACTCAAACTTTCGTCCCATTCAAGAGGATTGGCCAGTCTTTGGCTTCGCTAGGGACTTGGGAAGTCTTGGTGCGACACCGGTTACGACTCTCTTTACAATCGGCTTAATTCAGCAAGAAGCAGTGCAGTTTGTTGGCGCTAATGGTCTAGAACAACTACCTTCATTATGGACGAGCTATTGGGATAACGATGTGGAAGCAATGCAGTTTTTCCATGACGACTTCAGCAACATGAATAGCATATCAACCAGTCTCGACAACCAAATCACCTCGGACGCAACGACGGCTGCTGGTCAAGACTACCTCACTATCGCCTCACTTGCGCTTCGTCAAGCGTATGGTGCTTTGACCTTCGTGGGGACTTCAGACAAGATATATGTCTTTATGAAAGAAATTTCTTCCAACGGTGACACTCAAACGGTCGACGTAATATACCCGCTTCATCCAGCTCTTCTCTACACCAATCCAACAATTTTGAAGATAGCTTTGGACCCGTTATTCGAGAACCAGGAGTCTGGTAATTATCCCAACACATACGCCATGCACGATCTCGGTCAATTTCCAAATGCCACAGGTTATCCTGCTGGTAACGACGAAGAAATGCCCGTCGAAGAGTGTGGGAACATGATCATCATGACGCTTGCCTACGCACAACGCGCAAACGATACCAGTTACCTTTCTCAGCACTATCCTAAAATGCAAGAATGGGTTGGCTACTTGATTGAAGACTCTCTAATCCCGGCAAATCAGCTTTCCACAGACGACTTTGCTGGTACTCTGGCCAACCAAACCAATCTCGCATTGAAAGGAATCATCGGAATTGGTGCTATGGCAGAAATTGCTAAACTAACTGGCAACACGGCTGATGCTCAGAATTACTCCGATATTGCAACGTCGTATATCTCACAATGGCAGAACTTTGGTATCGCTCAAGATGATTCGCCTCCTCACACGACATTGAATTACGGAGCAAACGACACGCATGGGCTTCTTTACAATATTTGGGCAGATCAGGAATTAAATCTCCAGCTGGTACCTGAATCGGTATATACCATGCAGTCCAATTTCTATACAGCGGTAGAAGAGCCATTCGGAGTTCCTCTAGACACAAGACATACTTATACTAAGGGCGATTGGGAACTTATGACTGCCGCAACGTGTTCATCTTCGACAAGAGATATGTTCCTGAGTAAGCTAGCGAACTGGATCAACGTCACACCAACCAATAGGGCATTGACTGATCTGTACGATACTGAATCTGGAGAGTAAGCTTGGCCCAATCAATTCCCTCGAAGGATCTTCTGACGTCCCACAGCTATCCAGGCATCTTTTTCGCAGCACGGCCGGTTATGGGCGCAGCTTTCGCACTTCTTGTTTAAGATTGCAGCAGGATCGGTACAACAACGGATGGCAAGATGTTTATGGACTCAGGACAGTGAAGATACCCTGTATAGAACGAGATGAGCTTTTCATTTAAGATCGCGGTTTAGCATACCTCGTATTGCTTACGTATAATTATCGATTAGATGAGTATGAATGGACGCCTGTACAATTTGTCTAGCAAAAAATATAAAATACTATATTCTAATCGCAATTCTCAACTTCATATCATTTAACTGCTAATTTCCAATTGCTCAACCTTATTCTCCAGTTTCATACCATTGCTGGCATCCATAGATGGTGCATCCTTCAATTTCGCGTCTACATGGCTATTCACACCATCTTCAAACTTGCTCAACGCACTCCGAAGCCTCCTTACACCTTCCCTCACCTCTTCTTCGGTCCTTGCAAAGCAAAGTCTAAAGAAGCCTGGCTCCTCCGCACTCATGTGCACTCCTGGCGTCAAGTACAATCCAGCGTCCTGCATCGCTCTCCTGACCACCTTCTCACCATCCCACCCGCCACCTGCCGCACCAACCCACCTCCTGAGATCAATCCAAAGGAAGAAGCCAGCAGCCGCCTTCTCCGCATTATGCGGAACACCCAAGCCATCGAGCAACCGCACCGCTGTTTCCGCGCAGCTTGCAAGTACGCGCTGCGAGCGTTCATGAAAAGCGGCGCGCCATTCACGGTCACGCAGCAGGGCGGTGGCAAGCGCCTCGCTGGCGTTGGAGGGCCACGAGAAGAAGCCGAAGGCGGCGAGGCTCTGCAGCAGGGGCGCCGAGCGCGTCACGACGCAGCCCAGCCGCAGCCCGCCCGCCGCGAAGTCCTTGCTCAGCCCGTACAGCACGTGCAGGTGCGTCGAGCGCAGGTGCTTGCCCGGCTCGAAGCGCAGCGCCGAGTGGAAGGGGATTGCGGTTGGCGAGGCGCCGCTGGTTGCTGCGGCGCAGTTTGGGATCTCGGTGTATGGAGGCTGCGTGCGTGGGAGCGTGGGCGTCTTGTAGCAGGAGACTGCGTATATTTCGTCGACTATGAGGTGAATGTTGTGTTTTGCGCAAAACTCCATGTATGCTTGTAGCACATCTGGTGGGTAAAGTTGACCAAGCGGGTTATGTGGGTTGCAGATTAAAAGAGCCCGTATCCTCGTGCCTGATGCGTTTGACTCCTGGAACGTCTTTTCGTAGCATTCGACCGCTTCAATGCTAAATTGATCAACGCCGTTAAAGGGAACAGGAACTGTCCTTACAGCTGCTCGAGCACCGAAATCCCGCTGGAATGAGCCGTAACAGGGACTGGAGACGAGAATACCTTCCTCTGGCTCTGCTATTGTGTATCCGATGAGATCGAACAATCCAGTACATCCGTTGACAAAGAGGATGTTCTCTTCATCAACAGGTGCGAAAGGTTGGAAGTATCTACAAGGAGTTAGTCATGGAAGGACATATCTGGGCATAATTCTGTTGCTTTGGAAATTGAAGTGAAGTGAAGAGCACGTCTTACTCCATGATATGATCGGCCATGGCTTGTCTCAGCCTCTCGCTTCCCCATGGTCCATCTCCATAGTGAATGTCATAGCCACTGAATCGAAGCTTAAAGATAGTGAGTCGTTTGACATCCACTTGTTATGATACCTTTACATTTTCATTCGCAAATTTGGCAACGTCTTCGCTCATCACATACTGTAAGGGTAAATTGTTAGTGTAATTCCTTGAAACATGGGCGATTTTGGCCTAGGTAGGCATTTCCATCACCATAACTGATATCATACGCGCCTGCTTCAGTCGTCTGGAGCGAGTTCAACTTCGAAATCAAAGCCATGCTCCCATACTCTTTACGACTGAATATCATAATCTTACTAGGTATATCGAACAAATTGCTTACATTCTCGGATACACCAAGATTGACCAATCCCGTGGGATTTGTCTTTGGATGGTAGAGATTATTATAAATGGCGTCGTACCTGATCCTCACACTCCCAGGTTCATAGTTGGCGAGACCACGCTCAGAGAGGCCAGCTTCCGTAACAGACATGATTAAAAGGATCTCGAAAAGAGAATAGAGAGGACAGAGCGAGGATGAGATTTGCTATGCCATTTGAAAGGGCAACTCTCTTATATCCAGGCACTGATTCATCAAGGGAATATGGCGCTAATTCGGCCCAAAGGTTTCTCACCTATAAAACGCCTTCCCATGTTACATGCAGATCTTCGTAGGGCGCGGAACGTCGTTTACGAAAGACTTGCCGTCTATCATCAATGTGCTGAACTGGAGTAGAAGTAACTAACATACGATATTCTGTAAAGTTTGCCATTTCGCATGTTGCGAGAATCAGCAGCATAGGTCCGTGCAGAAGGAGCCTATAGAAAAGGCTAGTTTCAGGGCGTACCCACCTAAAAACAGCAGCTCAGCCCAGTGACTTCCGGGGGCATGAGATCGCGCTTTCGCTCGGCTCGCCTCGGCGCAATAATTTTTGGTGGTTGTTAATCGATAGCATCTGAATCGCTGCTGATTGGCTGAGCGCGTCGTCAGTTGTAGCTCTGAATACCATCTCCTCTACTGTCGGTTGCAAGCTTCCAATCTTGCGAGCACCACCACCGAGATCACTCTACGGACGCCCACTATGCTATCATCCCTCACATACTCCTCAGAACACTTCATTTGCCGCCTCATACAGTGACCTTTCTGCGCAGACGCCTGCGCTCCCCCTTCTCTCGGCGCTCCGCTCGACATCCACCGCGAAAACTCTCCTCCACGCGTCAGTGCGATCAACCTTCCTCCCTTCGCTACGATATCATGTCTATTCCGGTACCTGGCAGACGCCAGTCGACGAGACAGGTGCGAACGTCGACCACCAGACCCACAAATTACTATGCTCGCACCTTCAGTGGCAGAATCGCTGGCGCAGGAGACCCGGGTCCCGGCAGCAATGCACAGCCGGGCTTCTTCCCGGCCATCACACACTTTACAGATGCAGTTGACGCGCTTCCGAAAGCAGTTGTGAAGCATTTCTCAATGCTCAAGGAAGTAGAGGCAAAGGTGCATCCACAAGACACTGAGCTCAGGCGCATCGCCGAAGAAATTAAGAAACTCCCTCCACCTCCGCGCTCGAACCTCCACATCCACGAGGGCCATTTCCCAGGACTCAGTCTCTACAATAGTGTCAATGGGAGTCGCAATGCTTCCGTCCAGAGCTTTACACCGCTCCAACTTCCACAGGTTGGCAGTCAAGTCTCTCCAGACGCTCAGCCAGAAGCCGAGCGGCGCAAACTCTTTGCGGCAATGAACCAAACAATTATGGAAATTGCTCCTATGCTGGATGAAAAGATTGCCGTGCTCAATACCGCCAACGAGACTCTCAAGACCCAACTAAGACGAATGGAGAGCTCTTACGTTCACGTCTCGGATGAGATCAGTCCTGAGGCGCGCTGGGGCAGTACAACTCATTGGGCGTACGTAACAGACAAGGAAACGAAAAAGGCTGGCCCGGAACGCTCACGGAGGGATGCTGCTGGCGCAAATAGCCTGGCTGCTGCCGCTGCCCAAGTCGAAGGTGACCTTGCAGCGGCGCGGAGCGAAGCGCGTCGAGAAGCGATGCAAGCCAAAAAGAGCCGAAAGCATGCAATCGATTCGGATTTTGACGATGCTCCAGCGTCGCGCAAAGTTGCCAAGACGAAGAAGACGGCAGCTCCTGGCGAGGACGGTAGATACAAGGTCGGCTTGGGAATCACAAATGGCGTGGGAGGACCGGGAAAGAAACGCAAGAATGCTGCAGCACAACCAATGGAGCGCTCAGTCAGCGCTGTTTTACAAGGTCGAGTTGTGAGTCCAATGGGCACTCCCGGGCCAGAAACCGGCAAAAAGCGAATGAAAGCAGCACCAGGCGCTCCACCGAAGAAAAGGTTCCAGATTTGACTTCTCTCCTCAGCAATCGCGAGCATACTAACAATTGAAGCAGAAACCAAGGACCTGGCGCTGCATCACCTCACCTTGCCTCTTCACCTCTCGTAGGCACATTTGCAGTGAAAGACGCTGGAGGTTCCAGACCGCCAACATCTCGCGGTCGACAGAATTCATACAGCTTAGTCAACGCTCCCACTTCTCAAAATCGACCACCGTCTGCCTCTTCGAATAGACCTACCAATGGCCTCAATTTGGGCACGAGCGACACAATGACTGCTTTGGATGGGGACACTGGTCAAGTACCACAAGCTCGCGAAGAGCAATTGGTGGCCGAAGCAACTACAAACCGATCGAGTGTGCAGCCAGTTGACACAGCACTTAAGCGAGAAGAGGCTGAGAACATTGAAGACGCTGCTTTGCCAGAGCCCGATCAGCTCGTGGTCCGTGAAGTAGTAACGCGTGCAGGACGAACCTCAAAAACAGCAACTCCATTGACTTCTACATTCCCAGAATTTCCCGCCGCACGG
>Ga0335073_10004716_pt1 | contig 19081 bp, 15 predicted proteins | sample Lox_Sample_22_FD_207093 | JGI IMG/M metagenome (GOLD analysis project Ga0335073, IMG submission 207093) | Soil microbial communities from Loxahatchee National Wildlife Refuge, Florida, United States - Lox_Sample_2.2 | ecosystem: Environmental > Terrestrial > Soil > Wetlands | place: USA... | reverse complement strand
TCGCACTACTTGCAGGGTCGACTCTCAGAGATGATGGAGTATACGAATCAGCTTAAAGCTGCCCCCAACTCACAACGGACTACTGGCAACTGGAGGTTGTATGGCACCCTTTCGTTATCACGCATTCGTTTGTATCCAGGAAAAACCCGAAGGCGTTCCGTGCTGCTCGGCAGCAGGATCGTTCACCGTTCTCGACGCGCTGCATCGCGAGCTTGGCGCGGCAGGGCTCGCGGACGAGGTGCAGGTTTCCACCTGCGGCTGCCTGGGACTTTGCGACAGCGGCCCGGTGATGATCGTTTATCCGGACGCGACCTGGTACACGAAAATCACCGCGGCGGATGTGCCGGAGATCGTGACTTCGCACTTCCAGCACGGCAACAAGGTCGCTCGGCTGGAGCGCAACGATTATGAGGCGATGAAAGCGGAGATCCTCGAGCATCGCGAGAAGTATCTGGCGATGCTGAAGGCCAAAGATGCTGTGGGCGTTTTGCCAGACGACATCGTCGAGATGATTCGCGGCTTCATGCCGAGCCGCGCCGTGCTTACGGCGTTGGAGCTGGACATTTTCACCGCTGTGGGCAACGGCGGCACTGCGCAGCAGATCGCCGGGAAAGTTCAGTGCGCCGTCCGCGCGACGGAGATGCTGTTGAACGCGCTCGTGAGCCTGAAGCTGCTGGAAAAGCACGACGGCATTTACAGCAACACGCCCATCTCAGCGCGCTTCTTCGTTGAGGGCACGCCTGACAGCGCACGTATGGCGCAACTGCACATCGCCAACATGTGGAAGCGCTGGTCAAATCTCACCGAAGCGGTGAAAGAAGGCACCAGCGTCGCGCCACGCAGCGATAACGGTTGGGTAAAGTCTTTCATCGCGGCAATGGACCACAACGCGCGCGGGCGCGCCCGTGCTGTGGTGCAAGCGGTGGCATTGAACGGCGCAAAGCGAATGCTCGATCTGGGCGGCGGCTCAGGCGCGTACTCCATCGCGTTCGCCAAAGCGGCTCCCGGTCTTGAATGCGAGATCGTCGACCTCGCTGACGTTTTGCCCATCACACAGGACCATGTTCGCAAGGCAGGCCTGGGGGATCGCATCACAACACGCGCCGGCGACATGCTGACGCTGCCGCTTGAGACAGGGAGGTATGATCTGGTCCTGCTGTCGGCGATTTGCCACATGTTCTCTCCGGAGGAGAACAGGCAGTTGCTCGAACGTGCTTATCGCGCCTTGGCTCCGCACGGACGAGTGGTGATCTCCGACTTCGTGATGGAGCCGGACAAGACCGCTCCTCGTTTCGGTGCGCTGTTCGCTTTGAATATGCTGGTGGGCACACGTGCCGGTTCCAGCTACAGCGAGCCGGAATACGCGGAGTGGCTCAAAGCGGCGGGATTCGCCGAAACAAAACGCGTGCGCCTGCCCGGACCCGCGAACCTGATGATTGGGACGAAGTAGAAGGCAGTTTTCGGAAAAGGCAATTTCGAGTTTCGAGGCGTCTCGAACCTTGAAACCTGAAACTCGAAACTCTCTAACGCATTATGATGGGCGCTGGAGGTTCGTATGTCCGCCAGCGTCCAGCAGATCACACGCCGCGAGTTGATTGCGAAAGCCGCGGCCGTAACCACTGCAACTCTGATAGCCCCGAACTTTCTCAGCGCCGAATCCAAAGAACCTGAGGTCACCGCGACCGAGGACCTGATGCGCGAACACGGCGTACTTCGCCGCGCTCTACTCGTCTATACGGAAACCATTCCGAAGATCCGAAGCAACGCCGCCTCGCTCGATGGGAACGCGCTCTATCGCACAGGCGTGCTGTTTCGCGATTTCGGCGAGAACTATCACGAGAAGATGCTGGAAGAGGCGCACATCTTTCCCGTGGTGCACAAAGGCGGCGGGAAGCTGGCCACACTCACCGATGTTCTGGTGGCGCAACATGAGCGCGGACGCGAGATCACCAGTTACCTTTTGGCCGTGACGAAGAACGGGCGCATTGCGACCGCAAATGCCGAGCCGCTGGCGCGTTCGCTGGAGGCATTTGTCCTGATGTATCGCAATCACGCCGCGCGCGAAGACACTATCGTTTTTCCGGCATGGAAGAAGCACTTCAGCGAGGAGCAGCTTGACGAACTCTCCGATCAGTTCGAAGATATCGAGCACAAAATGTTCGGCAAGGACGGCTTCGACGACGCGGTAGAAAAGATCTCGGCGATCGAGACGGCACTGGGCTACGCTGACCTGAGCCAGTTCACCGCGCCGCCTCCGCCCCAGCTCAAGAGCTAGGCCATGAGAGATTTCGAGAACCCGCGATGGTCGCGACGCGTGTCTCGGTTGCGATTCTTACGACCAGAATTCCCATGATCGCGAAAAGCGGCGTCTGGAGCATGCTGCACGAGGCGCGCACCGACTTCAGAATGCTGCTGGGATTGCTGTTTCTGCTGATTGCCGGCGCCGGATCGCTCGCGCTGGATGGGGCGACGAGGGCCGTAATCCCACCTTCCCGCGACTGCGGGAGAGTGGATAAATGGCCTAACTATGCCCCGATGACAGAGACCAACTCTTTGACCGAGTCGGCGCTCTTGCGCAATGCGGCTTGCTCTTCGGGCGTCAGCTTGATCTCGAAGATCTTCTCGATTCCGTTCGACCCGAGCTTGCACGGTACGCCGACAAACAATCCGTGGATGCCGTACTCGCCTTCAAGATACGCTGCGCAGGGTACGATCTTCTTCTTGTCCTTGAGGATGGCTTCTGCCATCTCGGCCACTGCCGCCGAAGGCGCGTAGTAGGCGCTGCCGGTCTTCAGGTGCTTGACGATTTCGGCCCCGCCGTCGCGGGTGCGCTGCACCAGGCGATCGATAGTGGCCTGGTCCATCAGCTCGGTGATCGGGATGCCGGCGACAGTGGAATAGCGCGGCAGCGGGACCATGGTGTCGCCGTGGCCGCCGAGCACGAAGGCGGTGACGTTCTCCACCGAGACATCCAGTTCGCGCGCGATGAAAGCGCGGAAGCGGGCCGAATCCAGAATGCCCGCCATGCCGATCACGCGATTGCGCGAGAAGCCGCTCAGCTTGTAGGCGGCCTGCGCCATCGCGTCCAGCGGGTTGGAAACGATGATGAGGATGCAATCGGGCGAGTATTGTACCGCCTTGCTCACCACGTCGCTCATGATCTTGTAGTTGGTGTTGAGCAGGTCGTCGCGGCTCATGCCCGGCTTGCGCGGGATGCCAGCCGTGATTACCACAATGTCAGAGTTAGCAGTATCGGCATAATCGTTGGTGCCCAGAACGTAGGAATCACGCTTCTCGATGGGCATCGCCTGCAAAAGATCGAGGGCCTTACCTTGTGGGACACCCTCGATGATATCGATCAAAACCACGTCAGCATGCTCTTTCGACGCCAGCCAGTGGGCCGCAGTCGCGCCCACATTACCGGAACCCACAACCGTTACTTTATTACGCATAAGTCCTTTTCTACCGATCTTGATTTATCTCAAAGCAACCACTTTTGAATTTCGTGACGGCGACCCGAATTGGACAATCTTTTATCTTCGAAGCCAATACATCTGCCATAAGCTTCGCATCAGTTTCCGGAGATCCCGTGATCTGTACTGCCAGAAGGGCAAATCCGAGTAGTAATATTCTCGTCATACACCCGCCTGGCCATTAGCAATCGCCTACCGCACTCCCACGGCTACCGGCGCCATGTTCTGGATCATGTGCGAGGCGAACTCGCTGGTTTTCACCTTGATCGCGCCCTCCAGCATGCGCTCGAAGTCGTAAGTTACCTTCTTCTGCTGGATGGTCTGCTCCATCGAGTTCTCGATGAGCCGCGCCGCCTCGTGCCAGCCCAGGAAATCGAACATCATCACACCCGACAGCATGACCGAGCCGGGATTAATAACGTCCTTGTCGGCATACTTCGGCGCGGTACCATGGGTGGCTTCGAAGATTGCGTGTTGATCGCCAATATTGGCGCCGGGTGCGATGCCTAGCCCGCCAACCTGAGCAGCCGCCGCATCGGAGATGTAGTCGCCGTTCAGGTTCGGCGTGGCCAGCACTGCGTATTCGTCCGGACGTGTCACGATCTGCTGGAAGATGCTGTCGGCAATTCGGTCGTTGATCATCAACTTCGATTTCCAGGCGCCGTTGCCGTGCGTCAGATAGATGCTGTCGATCACGCCGCGCACTTCTTTGTAGAGCGCCTCGCGGAAGTCCTGGGGCGCGAACTCCAGACCCGGCTCAACCAGCTTGGCATTGTCTTCCACCGACAGGCCGGGGTTCTTGTCCAAATTATCGATGATCCAGCTCTCGCGTTCGGTGACCACCTGCTCGCGGAACTCCTGCGTCGCCAGCTCGTAGCCCCACTCACGGAAGGCGCCCTCGGTAAACTTCTGGATGTTGCCCTTATGTACGATCGTCACCGACTTGCGATCGTTGGCCAGCGCGTACTTGATGGCTTGGCGCACCAGACGCTTGGTGCCCGTAATCGAGATCGGCTTGATGCCGATGCCCGAGTCTTCGCGAATGTGCTTGTTGGTGCCGGCTAGCATCTTGTTGTTGAGGAAATCGATCAACTCCTTCACCTGCGGCGTGCCCTGCCTCCACTCGATGCCGGCGTAGACGTCTTCCGTGTTCTCGCGGAAGATAACCATGTTCATGCGATGAGGATTCTTTACCGGCGAGGGAATGCCCTTGTAATACTTCACCGGACGCACGCAGGCATAGAGATCGAGTATCTGGCGCAGCGCCACGTTGAGCGAGCGGATGCCGCCCCCGACCGGCGTGGTCAGCGGGCCCTTAATCCCGACGCGCAGGTCGCGAAACGCTGCGACGGTTTCGTCCGGCAGCCAGGTCTTGAAGCGGTCCATGGCCTTCTCGCCGGCGAAGACCTCATACCAGGCGACGCGGCGCTTGCCGTTGTAGGCGATCTCGACCGCCGCGTCGAAGACCCGCACCGAAGCTTTCCAAATGTCGCGCCCGGTGCCGTCGCCTTCGATGAAGGGGATGATGGGATTGTCAGGAATAACGAACTTGCCGTCAAAAGTGATTTTAGTGCCGCTGGAGGGCAGCGGAATTCCGTTGTATGAAACCGTCACGAGCCACCTCGAAGTTGTCGATGAAGAATGAATCCAGGCTGTACATAGCAATGCGTCGGAAGGAGAAGCAGGCGCCGGATCGGCGCACACCGAGGTTCTAGATCAGCACGATGACAGCGGCCACGCTTGCGCCAGCCCGCCGCGTCCGGATCAGAAACGCTGACTGCCTTGTCCCGAACCTCTTTACCGTATCACCCGCCCGTGTGAGGTTCAATGAAAACCCATGTTCACTCATCACACACATGTGTGACGCCCGTGGTGGAGAACTACAACGGTGTGGTCCTATGCGCCGCGTCCGGTTGCCGGCCGGCCATCATTGGCAACCGCGCCGCCCCGTACAAGCCGGCGTCGCTGCCCATCAGCGCGATGGTTACGACAGTGTGCTTCTGCCCCGCTTTCACGCGGTCCGGCGCGGTGATCCCGTAAATGAACGAGCGCGTCTTTAATTCCTCAAACATGGCGGGGGCGAACGCGTCCCATGCGCTGGCCACGCCGCCGCCGATGACATACATCGGCAGGTTCAGAGCATTGATCATGCCGCCAATCGCGATACCGAGCGCGCGACCTACCCGCTGATAAATCGTCTGCGCGCTGGGGTGGTTCTGGATGGCAAGCTGGTAAACGTTGCGCGAGGTGAATTCGACGTTGCCGTGCGCCAGGTCGTCCAGGTCGGGCGCGCTGCCGCTTGCGATGGCTTCGTGGGCTATGCGAACGATAGCGGTCGCCGAGGCGTATTGCTCCAGACAGCCGCGGCTGCCGCAGCCACAGGGATGTCCCTCGGACTCGACGTTGAAGTGGCCGAGCTCGCCCGCCATACCGGTCATGCCGTGCCAAATTCGGCCGTGCAGGATGATGCCGCCGCCGACGCCTGTGCCCAGCGTGTACATCGCCATGTGATCGACATTGCGTCCCGCGCCCAGCCACTTCTCGCCCATGGCTGCGGCATTGGCATCGTTCTCCAGGACCACCTTCATTCCCAGCCGGCGCTCGATCTCCTCACGTACCGGGAAGTTCTCCCATCCGGGAAGGTTGGGTGAGTGCGCGATGACGCCGCTCTCGAGGTCGATGAAGCCCGGCACTCCGATCCCGATCCCCGCAAGTTCGCCCGCCCCGCGATACTTGACGGCCAGCGATTGAATGGCATCCGTCATCTCGCGGATCACGAAATCGCGGCCCTTCTGTACTTCGGTCCCGGTGGTGAGCTTCTCCAGCAACTTGCCCTCGTCGCTCACCGAGGCGATGCGCAGATTCGTTCCGCCCAGATCAACCGCGATCGAGTACATGCTCATGTAGACCTCAAATCCCTTCGTCCTTCACAACCGAGGGGCTCGTAACTTTTGGCTGTTAGCTCCTAGCTCTCAGTAATAATCGCGGGCAGCCATCGCTACAGCTAAAGGCCAAAAGCCAACAGCCAAAAACTAACGGCCGAAACTCGGCGGTGAACGCGTCGTTATTTCTGGCAATGCGGACAGTAGTGACTACTTCGTCCAGCGATGATAACCCGCTTGATAGGAGTTCTGCACACCAGGCACGGCTTTCCTTCGCGGCCATAAACCCTATGTTGCAATTGGAAGAATCCTTCGCGGCCCTCGGCGTCAACGTAGTCGTTAATCGAGGAGCCTCCAAGCTTGATGGCCTCACGCAAAACTTCGATCAGCGCGGCGTGCAGCTTGCGCAATTGGGCGCGAGTGAGAGAAGAAGCCCGCCGGCGAGGGCGAATGCCGGCGCGAAACAGTGCCTCGTCAGCGTAGATGTTGCCCACGCCGCTCAGCAGCTTCTGGTTGAGCAGCGCGCTCTTAATCGGCGTCTTGCGATGGCGAAACAAAGTTATGAAACGATCGATCTGCGCTTCCAGCGGCTCGTCGCCCGGGGCCGAAAAGCCGGAGCCGTTTTGGGAGTCTATGCGAACCACTGCAAGCCGCCCGAAGCGGCGCGGATCGACGAAGCGCAGCTCACGTCCTGAGGCGAGCTTGAGCACCGCATGCGTGTGCTTGGCGGTTTCTGTGTCGGGCGAGGCGATCAGCAATTGTCCGGTCATGCCGAGATGCACAATCCATTGCGCGCGAGTTGATTGGGTGTTTGAGGGTCGTGGCGTTTTTCCGGACGCTGAACCGGGTGCATGCTTTCGTTGTCTGCTCTTCGTTTCCAGGTCGAAGACGATGTGCTTGCCGACGCGCCGCACGCGCGCAATGCGCGAGTGCTCCAGGACCGCTGCGATTTCCGCCGGCGAAGACTTCAGTGGCTCAGGCTTCGAGCCCAGCCAAACCGATTCGATGGTGTCGCCCGCGATGCGCTTGTCTAGCCCACGGGCGATGGTTTCTACTTCGGGAAGCTCAGGCATTTCGATCCAGTCTACGGCATGAAAAACTGAGGAAATTGTTCAGGGGACACGCAGAATCGCGTCGTCCGAGTTTTCCTGGTCGGGTGCTAGTGACAATCGCTGAGGCTGGGACGGCCGGCAAATCGGCCCTCAATCCAGGACATCTGCTCGCGGACCGAGTCGCCGACCACCAGGTCTGACTGTTGGTCGGAAACCTTGTTGAGTTCAATGCGGTCCCCTTGTTTGCACATGCGGACTACCAGTTGGGCGGTCAGCGATTGCGGTACTTTTGCGTCCTGGTCATCGCTGATGAATAGCAGCGGACCGTAAGTTGGTTTCCGGCCGAGCGCATTACGGCTGAAAAACTCCTGCACAAATTTGTTGCTCGCCCAACTCCGCTCCAGCAGCGCCGATGGTGGGAACTCCGAACCGCTACTCGGGCTGTCACAGCTCTCATCGACCTTGCGATAGGCGGGCAGTGCCTTCTCTGTCAGCATCTCCTCGACTTTAAAATCCGGGTACACGGTCTTGATTCCGTAAGCCAGAAAGGCAAGCATCGCCGCAGACTGCGCCTCCGCTGCTTGCGTGTAATAAGCCTGCATGTCGGGAATCGCCGAGATGGCCACGCTGCCGAGATAGCCGGAATCGCGCGAGCTACTCTCCATCTCCGCCACCGCGATGGCAACGTTGGCGCCAAGATAAGAACCCATCGCGATCCATTTTTGGCCCAGCTGCGGGACGGCGGCGCGCGCTGCCGACATGGCATAAATAACGTCGGATGCGTGCGACTGTACGTCGAACGCCGCACTGCGAGAGTTGGTGCCGAGTCCGGCATAGTCGGTTGCCACCAGCGCGTAGCCGAGATTCAAGTACATCGCCAGCAACGGCCCGTAGTAAAGGTTTCTCCACAGCGACGGAGCGCACTGGCGAGCGGCGCCGGTAAAGCCGTGGGCCCAGGCAATCACGGGCCAGCCGCCGGCGGGCGGTGTTCTATCGGGCACCAAAACCACGCCCGAAACGGCGACTTCGTCTCCTTGCGGCGAAAGCGAGCGATACAGGATGCGGGTGGCTGAGAAATCAATCGGAAAGTAATACTCGTCGTACGGCTGGGAGCGGATCAGCTCACCGGGTTTGCCCGGAGGTAAGGGATGCGGCGCATCGTAGAAATTCGTAAGCGGTAACATCAGGCGCTGGCGCCGCGCGGCAATCGGAGGATGAGTTTGGGCAGCAGCAGGACAGACCACAAGCATGCAGGCTGTAATGACCGCCGCCGTCAACGCACAAACTAGCCGAGAGCGATTACGAGAGAATATCGGCGATCCCATTTCCATCATCCTGAAGTCTTGCCGGAAGTTGTTCGCTTGCGAATCGAAAAACGGCATCGATTCTACACCCGGGCTAAAGACGGCAAGCGTCGCTAATCTGTTTCCCATTGCGATGTTCCACAGCCAGCCTGTAAAATCTAAAGTTACACAGCCTGTCTCTTCTTAATTTCCCCGAATTCAGGCCCTGCATCCCAGCCAGAGGCGAGTTGTGTGCGGATCCTGGTAGAGCAGGCATTCAGGCCTGCGTCTGGCGGAATAGCTTCCGTGGCCGAAGTCGGTGATTTCGGCGGCGAAAAGCATCGTCTTGTCCCGCCTTAACACGGGTGTGAAGGCCCGCTCTACCGCAAGCGGAGTGGCATGTTGAAGACTGTCAAGACGGCGGTGGTCGTCGGCGCGCAATGGGGCGACGAGGGCAAAGGCAAAATCGTTGATGTGCTCTCCGAGCGCTTCAAGGTGGTGGCGCGCTATTCGGGCGGCCACAACGCTGGACACACCGTCACCATTCACGGCAAAAAGTTCATCCTGCAACTGATTCCCTGTGGCGTGCTGCGCCCCGGCTGTCGCGGCGTCATTGGCAACGGCGTGGTGCTCGATCCCTTCGCCTTCATGAAGGAGGTTGATGCGCTGCGTGCCAATGGCGTGAGCGTCGACGGCAATCTCTTCGTGAGCAATCGCGCCCACGTCATTCTTCCATATCATCGGCTGATCGAGCTGGCCGCGGAGAACGCTCCCGGACGAGTGAAGATCGGCACCACCTCGCGGGGCATTGGTCCCACCTACGAGGACAAGATGGCGCGCAGCGGTTTGCGCGTCCAGGACCTGCTGGACAAGAAGCTATTGCAGAAGCACATCGAGAACGCCTGCCGCGAGAAGAACACCATCGCGCACGCGCTCTTCAACAGCGAGCCGCTCGACGCTGACAAGATTTACGCTGAGTATTCGGCCATTGCCGATCGCGTTGCGCCGTTTGTCGCCGATACCGCGGTGCTGCTGAACCAGGCGATCGCCAACGGCGAGCCGGTGATGTTCGAGGGCGCGCAAGGCACCATGCTCGACATCGATCACGGCACGTACCCGTTCGTGACCTCGTCGAGCGCAACCTCTGGCGGTGCAGCCACGGGAACCGGAGTTCCGCCGACCTCCATTGATACTGTGATCGGCGTGAGCAAGGCTTACTGCACCCGCGTGGGCGAAGGGCCGTTTCCAACCGAGTCGAAGGACGCGGTCGGCGAAGCGCTGCGCAAGAAAGGCAACGAGTTCGGCGCAGTCACGGGTCGTCCGCGGCGGACGGGATGGCTCGATCTGCCGCTGCTGCGCTACTCCAACATGATCAACGGCACGAGTTGGCTGGTCATAACGAAACTCGACGTGCTGGACGAGCAGGCGGAAATTCCTGTCTGCACCAGCTACAAGACAGAAGGCAAAGAGACGCAGCACATTCCCGCGCAAGTCTCCGGCTACGAGAAGATCGAACCGGTTTACACCCGGCTTGCGGGCTGGCAGACGAGCACCTTCGGTATCCACTGCTACGAGCAATTGCCGGACAAGGCGAAGCAATATCTCCAATTTGTGGAGAAGGAATCGGGCGCGAAGATCGCGATCATCTCGACCGGGCCGGATCGCGAGCAGACCATCTTCATGCCGGAGTTTTTGCAGATGCTGGATGCGGTGAGCAGCAAGAAAAGTTAAGCCGAGTTGGAGGATGCGATGGTCGTTTTGGCTGTGACCTGGATGGCGAATGCCGGACACGAAAAAGAAGTTGGGATCATCTTCGAAAAGCTGCAGGCCGCTTCGCGCCAGGAGCCGGGATGCCTGACGTATGTGGTCCATCGTCATGTCGACGATCCGCGCCGCTTCTTCATCTACGAGCAGTATCGCGATGCCGCCGCGCTCGAAGCACATCGCAATTCACCGCATTTTCAGGAGTACGCGGTGAAGGCGCTGCGCACGATTGGCGAGCGGCAACAGGGAGATATGTACAGGCCGCTGGGCGAGTGAGCAACCACCGAGCAAGCGCCGGACTTTCGCCCGCGAAATCGTCCATCGGCAATTGCGGCTTTAGCCGTGGTGACCGGGGCTGAAGCCCGGTTTTCAATCTGTCCTTTCGGCATGGCCAAAGCCATGCCCTTCCACCTGTCCTCGCATCAGCCCGCTCCCGTTCCTTGACTGACGCTGGTCTCGCCCAATTCCTCTCGCAGCATCCGGAACAGCGCTGCCAGGACCGAAGCCACAACCGGTCCCAGGAACAATCCCAGGAATCCAAACGCCTCCACGCCTCCCAGGATGAAAAACAGCAGCACCATGGGATGCAGCTCGACGCGTCCGGAGACCACCAGCGGCCGCAGGATGTTGTCGACGCTGCTAATGAGCAGCGCGCCCCAAACCAGCAGGAACACGCCCTTCCAAATCGAGGCGCTCACCAGCAGGTAGATGGCGACAGGCACCCACACAATCGCCGAGCCTACGACCGGAATGATGGAGCAGAAGCCCGCGCCCAGGCCCAGCAACAGCGACGATGGCATGTCGACAATGCGCATGGCGATGCCAGTGAGCAGTCCCTGCGCGGCGCCGACGGTGAGAATGCCGTAAACATTCGCGATGATGGTGTCGGAGATGTTGCCGTACAGATGCGATACCTGCACGTCGGAGAGTGGCGTGACTTTTCCGGCGCGAACGGCCCAGTCGCGGCCCTCGCGGAACAGGAAGAAAAGGATGACGAAGGTGATCAGGGAGTCCACGGCAAAGCGCGCCAGATTGCCCAGCACCGCCGCCCCGAAACTCACCATGCCCAGGCTCACCTTCTGCATATTTGAACGGATGATGGCCTTCACGTCGTAGTGCGAAAGGTCGATCCAGCGCCCGATAAACTGCAGCGGCCGCGCGGCCAACGTCATCGCGAACTGCGTGAACCCTCCCTCTTCGACGCTGCGGCGTGTCAGGTAATGCGCGGCAGTCAGCGCCTCGTTGGCCGCGAGCGTGGTGATGATGAAAGCGGGCACTCCGAACAAGACGATCACGGCCAGCGTGGAAAGCAGTGCGCTCACTCCATGGCGCTCTTTGGTGACGCGGAGAATCAGGCGATGCAGCGGATAGAAGACGACCGCCAGAATGACGGCAAACGCAAATGGCTTGAGGAAGTGCCAGGTGATGAGGAGCGACAGAGCCAGCGCGAGGATCACCAACGCGGCGAGAAAGACGATGGTGGTGCGCTTGCTGCTCATGGGTTGGACCCTCTCAGTTTTACCACGCCAATTCCCGCACCAACTTCGAGCGGCTGCGTAGCCGGGTTGAGCGGGGGTAGCCGATATGAGGCCGGCCATTGGCGGCAGGCGACGTACATCAACCGTAAATACCTAAAGAAGTGCGTCAAAGCTACGAAAGATCAGGCAAATAGTTAGACTTTCTATCCTCCGCGCGGGCTAGAGCTTAGAGGAAGGACGCGAACCTTGGCGCCAGACCGGGTATCAAGTCACGACGGATTGCGTCCGCCGCTGACGGCGGGGACGATCGAAATCTCGGATCCGTCGGCTAGGGGACTTGCCAGTCCACCTGTATAGCGGACATTTTCGTTCCCGATGAAGATATCGATATGTTCTCGGGCTTGTCCTTGCTCGTTTGCGATGCGGTCTCGAACACCGGGGTAGAGCGCCCAGAGGACAGCCAATGCATCGGCCAAAGTTGCCGGCGACTGTTCGATGTCTACTGTCCTGCGCCCGTCGGTAAATTCGCGCAAGGCGCCCGGAATGTGAAAGGTAACCGGCATGCGTCACCTCTTCGTTTTCGTTTGGCGCGACTTGCTCATCGGCCGGGATCTGGTTTGGGAGGATGTGGCCGGCGCAGAGTTGGCCAAGCTTCGCTTTGGGCTTCTGGAAGCATTCCCAAAGATTGCACTCCGTACGCAGACGACGGACGGCAGTCCTTCCATTATCTTTTGCCATGTCTTTCCTTCGTCGCGTGAGCTAAAGAGCTGCCCGCTGCGTGTACCGAAGTAAATTCCGACTGGGTCGAAGGAATCGGCGATCATGGCGTCACGAAGGACGGTTTCATAAGCGCGTTTCTGCGGCAAGCCGCGCATCAAGGGCTCCCACGACGCGCCCGCGTTGCGGGTGCGATAGACGCGCAGCCGGCCGTCGCACGTGCAGCGAAATTCATCGGATTCAACGGGAACGATATATACGTAGTCGGGATTTCGGGGATGCATGACTACGGCAAATCCGAAATCCGACGGCACCCCGTTGGCGATGTCGGCCCAGTTCTCGGCTCCATCGTCAGAGCGATACAGTCCCCAATGATTTTGCAGGAAGATGCGTTCGGGGCGGGCAGGATGCATCGCGATCTTGTGTACGCATTGTCCGAACTCAGGGTATTTATCGGGCATGAACGTCACGCGAACGCCGCGGTTTTGCGCGGTCCAGGTGCTCCCGCCGTCATCCGTTCTATAAACCCCGCCGGCTGAGATTGCGACGTACATGCGCTGTTTGTCGGCGGGATCGAGCAAAATGGTGTGCAAAGCCAGACCTCCATTGCCCGGCATCCAGCGGGGACGATGGGGATGATCGAACAGACCACGCACTAACGACCAGGTTTCGCCGGCGTCGCGAGTCTCGAAAAGCGCTGCGGGTTCTACACCGCAATAAAGCACATTAGGTTCTTCCGGCCGGCCCAGCGCTATCTGCCAGATGTTTTTCAACGAAACGCCAGAATCGGATGGGAATCGAATGTTGGCCTGCTGGGGATTGGTCCAGCTCTTGCCGAAGTCATCGCTGGATCGCAACAGGGTGCCCCAATAACTCTGGGTCGAAGCCCATATTCGGTGTTGGCCGCAACGGTCGTCATACGCTATCGCATAAACATTGTGCCCGTGGAAATAGGGACCACCGACCTCCCAACGGCTGCGCTGCGCGTTCGAGCGAAGGATGAATGCTCCTTTTGTCGTTCCTACTAATAAGAGAAAATCCCCCTTCCTGATGTGAGCGTGTCGCACACTGTGCAAGACCGTCGTCCTAGGTGGACTGATGTCGGCGCCAACGTCAGGGGAAGCAATGGCGGCGGACTGAACTGCTTCCAGGGCCGCCTGCACTTCGCTCGCGCGCTGATAACGCTGCATCGGTTCTTTGGTCAGGCAGCGTTGAATAATCGCCCACAGGCCGGGAGGCACGGGAGCGCCTAGCGCATTCGGAACGTCTCGCATGATCGCCGAGCTGATCTCGAAGCCGGTGCGTCCTTCAAATGGCAGCCGTCCGGAAACGGCTTCATAGAGCACAACTCCCAGCGCCCATAAGTCGCTGCGAGCCTCGGCTGCGTGGCCACGCAGAATTTCTGGAGCCATGTAAGGCAGGGTGCCGCTTACGCCGGATACATCTTGTTTGGCTGCAAAGGACCGCGTCGGCTCCTCGGATGGCCCGCTTCCTACCTGTTTGGCTAAACCGAAATCCAGAACTTTGACCAGACCCTCAGAGGTGACGACGATATTCGCGGCCTTGAGATCGCGATGGATGATTCCTCGGTCGTGAGCGCGGACGAGTGCGCTGGCAATCTGGACGCCATATCGCATAACTGATTCCGGCGTCAGTCCCCCTGCACTCATGTCGCGCAGTGACTTGCCCTCGACCAGCTCCATTACGATGTAGACTTCGCCATCCGTCTCGCCGACTTCGTAGATCGTGCAGATATTGGGATGAGCCAGAGAAGAGGAAGCGCACGCTTCATGGAGCAGGTTTTGGCTTGCCGAGGCATCCAGGCCGGCATCCTTCTTGACTACTTTCAACGCCACATCGCGGTGCAAGACTTCGTCATAGGCGCGATAGACAACTCCCATTCCTCCTTCCCCAATCTTCGCGACTACACGCCAATGGCCGAGAACCTGACCGATCACAGAGCACCTCTTCCCGCTCCATGCTAGGCTGCGTTTTGAGCCTGCGTCAACGAGCCGGGCCGCAGTCGCGACCTGACCTTAATTCACTGTCGCCCTGTCGCTTGGTTGCGTCGCCTACGGAAGCCAGTCTGAGGAGCGTCAATGCAGCTTGCCGGCGGCGGTACTTGTGCTTGGCAAGCTTGCATCGTAGGCAGCTCTGGCGATGCGGGCGATTGCCTGATCGCGTGTGGCCTCGTCGGCAGTCGAATCGGCGACGAAGACCGCAACCGCAATTCGCCGTCCATCCGGTGGCGGGATGAGAACTATGTTGTTGGTCGCGTGCGCCACGCCATTGTCTACGTCGGAGGTATACCCGATCTATGAGCGACGCGCACTCCGGCGGGGAGACCGGCGGTCCAAACGTTTTGTCCGAGTGGGTCTCATGTCTAGTCTAGTGCATCATCGCGGGACCTTTGGTCGGCTTGGGTTTGCGCAGCAGGAACAGCAGCGGGATCATGCACACGAATAGCACCGCCAGAAAGCGGAAGGTGTCGTTGTAGGCGAGCATCGCGGCCTGGCGCTGCACCATCCCCCACACCGACTGGTAGGCCTGCTGGGTTGCTACCGCGGCGCTCGATCCCTGGCTCATGAAGTAGCCTTTCATGTGATTGATCATCTGCTGCGCGCTCATGCTCTCGGGAGTGACGTGCTGCCCGAGCACGTTGATGTGGGTCTGTTGGGTGCGGAACTGCACGGTCTCAACCATCGAGATGCCGATGCTGGCGCCGATATTGCGCATGAGGTTGAAGAGGCTGGTGGCGTTGCCCATGCGCTCGTTGGGAATGGGATTGTTGGTGATGGTGGTGAGCGGCACAAAGACGAAGCCCAGCGCCGCGCCCTGCACGATGAGCGGCCACCAGAAGGTTGACGACGCGACATCGAGACTGAATTTCGAAAGCTCCCACATGGCGTAGGCCGAGGCGACCAGCCCGATGCCCAGCAGCTTGCGATGATCGACCTTGTCGGTGAGGCGGCCGACAAAGGGCATGATGCAGAACGATGCCAGCCCGCGCGGCAGATTGGTGAGACCCGCTTCAAACGCGGTGTATCCCAGGATCACCTGCATCAGCAGCGGCAGCAGCACCGTGCTGCCGTAGAGCACAAAGCCGACAATCGTCATGAGGAACGTACCGATAGCGTACGAGCGGTACTTGAAGACGCCGAGATCCAGGATGGGATGCTTGGCCATCAGTTCGCGAATGAGCAGACCGCCAAGTCCCACGACGGCGAGAACGCAGAGGGTGGTGATGAAGCGCGAGCCGAACCAGTCGTCCTCCTGGCCCTTGTCGAGCATGATCTGCAGGCTGCCAATGCCGACAACCAGCAGGCCGATGCCCCAGTAGTCGATGCCGGTCCTGGGGCGGCGCAGATAGGGCGGGTCGAAGATGAAGATTTCGGTCAGGAAGAGAGCGATGATGCCGATGGGAACGTTGATGTAGAAGACCCAGCGCCAACTATAGTTGTCGGTGAGCCAGCCGCCGGCGACCGGGCCCAGCATGGGCGCAACCACGATGCCCAGCGCCCAGAAGGCCATCGCCTGGCCGCGCTTCTCCGGTGGAAAAGATTCCAACAGGATGGCTTGCGAGAGCGGCTGCAAACCGCCGCCGCACGCGCCTTGGATGATGCGGCAGACGATGAGGAACGGCAGGCTGGGCGCCAGTCCGCAGAGAAACGATGCCAGCGTGAAGCCGCTGACCGACATCATGAGCAGCCGCTTGCGGCCGAAGCGGCCGGCCAGCCAGCCGGTCATGGGAAGGATGATGGCGTTGGCGACCAGGTACGAGGTGAGCGTCCAGGTGGCTTCGTCGTTGGTAGCCGAGAGGCTGCCGGCAATGTGCGGCAGCGAGACGTTCACCACGGTGGTGTCCAGCACCTCCATGAAGGTGCTCGACATGACTGCGATCGCAATCAGCCACGGGTTGATGTCACGGTGTTCGTTGTTGCCGCTGAATTGCATTCCCTGAGTTCGACGTTTACCCGAGAGGATTTGCCGCGTGCTTGAACGTTCCAGCGCGATCTTTCCGTTCAAACAGATAGGATGTTGATTCGATGCGGCAAAGATCGGCCACGCTGCGGGAACACACGCGTCGCGCTTATCGAAGATCAGCCAAGCGAAGCACGGCGGTTGGAGTTCAGCCTGTGCCTACCGCGCCGCTCTAAGCCCCGTGGCCGCCTTCGAGTTGCGCGAACGTAGTGCGCAGGAACTTGTGCGGGTTCACTGGAATGTCGTGAATGCGAACTTCATAGTGCAGGTGCGGCCCGGTGCTGCGGCCCGACATGCCCACGTAGCCGATCACCTGGCCTTTGTGGACGCTCTGCCCATTCGTCACTGCGAATCCTGAAAGGTGGCCGTAGCGGGTGGTGACGCCGGCGCCATGATCGATCTGGATCATGCGGCCGTATCCGTTGTAGAAGTCAGCGTAGGTCACGATGCCATCGGCGGGCGCCAGCACCGGCTCGCCGTAGCGGCAGGAGATGTCGACGCCGGAGTGGAAGGCGCCTTCACCGTTGAACGGATCGATGCGCTCGCCGAACGCAGCGGTGATGGGACCGATGACCGGCCACAGCGTGGGAGCGTTCGCCGCATTCGTCCACTCTGACAATGTGGCATTATGAGTAAGCCCCAGGCTCAGGCCTGCCATGGCCGCTCCGGTCAGCGCCGAGCTGCGCAGCGCGTAAAGCTCGTCCATGGAATACTTCACGTCGTCCGCCTGCCCCGGTCCTTCGGTCGCTTTCATCAGTTTGGCATTCGGCTTCAATCCGTAGATGACGGAGACTTCATTGGCCAGCGAGCCCAGCGAGGCGACCTGGATGTCCTTTTCGTGGGTGGCCTTCTCCAGTTGCGCGTATCGCCTTTGCAGGGCCGTTTTTTCCAGGCGTAACTGGTTGAAACTGGCGACCTTCCACAGCATGCGCGCGTAGGAGCCAGCCATGCCGGTGATGGTGAACATGCCGATCAGAGCGCCGGCAAGAAAAACATATAGATAATGGATGGGGATGGGGATTTTGCGTAGCTGGCCTTCGGCATCGCGGGCTACGAAAAGGATATAAAAGCGCTTTCGCAAAATAAGTAACCCTCAATGAATGATCTGGCTCCGGGATAATGCGAACACCTTATAAAGAACCGGAACCGTGCGCCTTGCTGACCCGAACTGCGAAGATCGGTACTGGAAGGCCGCGGGCTGACAGCATTCCATCCCGGCAAGAACTACACCGGGCTGCTCGGCTGGAATCAGGAACGAAACAGAACCGTAACAGACGGCCCAAATTGCTGTCAACCAATCTGGGACGGGTGTCTACCACGAAGGTACCGTAAACGAAGTAGTAACTGTTGTTTGAGGCCGAGCCGGGGGAAAGGTTGGAGTCCTTAAAGTTCAGTTTCAGGTTTCAGGTTTCGGGTTGGTGCTGACCGGGGAAGTTCGAGTTGTCGTGGTGCTACTCGAAACTTGAAGCTGGAACTGGAAACTGCCGCTTCGTGGTACTTGAAACTTGAAGCGGGAGACTTGAAACTGTCCTTTCATGCCGCTGAAAGAAAGGCAGCTAATCGAGCGGATCCGCCGGATTGCCGGAGGTGTCGGCGCTGTCTCCGGAGTTGGCATCGGCGATGACTGCGCGGTTTGGCGGCTGCCGGCGGGGCATGAAACGCTGATCACGACCGACTTCAGCCTGGAGGGGGTCCACTTTCGGCGCGAGTGGCACCCGCCGGACTCGGTCGGGCATCGCTGCCTGGCGCGCGGACTGAGCGATATCGCTGCCATGGGCGGAATACCGCGCGCGGCCTTCCTATCACTGGCGCTTCCGCTGGAGCTGCCGCAGAGCTGGGTTGATCGGTTCATGAGCGGACTACTGAAGCTGGCGGCGAAGCACTCCGTTGCTCTGGCAGGCGGTGACACGGCACAATCGCCGGACGGTATTCTGGCGGACATCGTCGTGCTGGGATCGGCGCCACGGGGCGAAGCGATTCTGCGCTCGGGAGCCAAGCCGGGCGATCGCATCTATGTCACGGGCTCGCTGGGAGCGGCCGTAGCCGACCTGAAGCAACTCCAGACCGGCAAGAAGCTACAGCCACGATCGCACGCGAAACATTTCTATCCCGCGCCGCGCGTTGCGGTGGGCCAGTTTCTTCGCGAGAAGAAGCTCGCATCGGCGATGATCGATATCAGCGACGGACTTTCGACCGACCTCAGCCACATCTGCGAAGAAAGCGGGACGGGCGCGGTGATTCACGCCGATGCTCTGCCGGTGGCGGCTGAACTGGGAGCCGATGGTTTCCAATGTGCACTGCACGGCGGCGACGAATACGAACTACTGTTCACCGCGCGAGGGGAGCGTCGCATCCCGAAGCAGATTGCCGGAGTAGCGGTAACTCAGATTGGCGAGATGGTCCGAGGACGGAGTACGAAGCTGGTGTCAAAGAACGGAAAATCGGAAACAC